>Ga0180436_10001353_pt1 | contig 23962 bp, 12 predicted proteins | sample SS_ome_2_FD_132434 | JGI IMG/M metagenome (GOLD analysis project Ga0180436, IMG submission 132434) | Hypersaline lake sediment archaeal communities from the Salton Sea, California, USA - SS_3_S_2 metaG | ecosystem: Environmental > Aquatic > Non-marine Saline and Alkaline > Hypersaline >... | reverse complement strand
TTCTGGTATGATGGCCCCAGCTTTCATGCCAGGCATTCATCCGAGGAGGGTCACCATGTCCGGATCATCGATTTTCGGCCGCGGGGGCGCTCGCTCCGCGGTTGTCACGGCCTGCGTCTGCTTCATCATCACCGCTCTACTGATCCCCGTCGCCGCGTTCGCCGCCGAAGACGACTTGCCGCAGACCATGCCGATCCAGGCCACGGTGACCGTGGACTGGAACGTGGAGAGCGGCAGGTTGCGCAACGAGGGCCGGATGTCCATGAACATGCAGGGCACGGCCGCGCTCGCCCCGGAAGTGAGCGTGATGGATGCGGCGGCACCGCCGGGAACCATCGTCACCTATTCCGCCGAGGGGGTGAATGTCGCCTTCTCCTACGAGGAGCGGATCTACCAGGAGGACCCGCCCCGCGGATGCTCCAATCTGATGGCCGAATACCAGGGCGGCGGGAGCTTCACCCTGAAAAAAATCAATTCCGCCATGACCTCGGGGCTCAACATCCGCAAGATGGGCAGCCTGGTCCCCAAGGAGATGCTGGCCTTCGCCCCGCCGGAAGCGAAGGAGATGATGATCGACTACTATGACTTCTTCGCCCTGGCCGAAAAACAGACCGTGAACGGCCGCAAGCGGGGCTGGAACGACTGCAACTTCCAGCCTGACTCGAAAGAGGTCAATCCGGCGCAACTCTCCATCCGCTTCCGCATCACCGACGAGGGCAAGATGAAGGGCCGCCGGGAGTGGTCCATCGACGGCAACTCCGGCGATCCCTCGTTCCACATGCTCGTCTCCGACCTGCCGGAGAAGATCGAGCGGCGGCCGCTGGTGCCCGAGCCGGACGGGGGCAACGAGATCACCTACGCGGTGAACTGGCACTTCGGCGAGGTGGACCCCCACGTGGTGATCGAGCGGAAAGAGGGGGGGCAGTGGACGCCCCTGCCCACCGATGAACCGGTGGAGGTCACCGCCGGCGAGAAGATGGAGCTGCGGGGCATCGTGCTGCCGGAAAAGGATGACCCGAAGAAGGGCGAGTGGGTCATCACCGGCGAGAGCGGCTCCGGCGAGAAGATGTATATCAAGAAATACGATGCCGGCCCGGAGCGTGGCCGGGTAGTTTACCTCGATCCCGGGAAGGACCAGAAGAACCCGGAAATCCTCTTCTTCTGGGTCGACGAAGGTACCGGGAAAGTGGAATACAAGACCACGGCGGCGAACAAGGAACTCACCGAATCGGTGGAATTCGAAGTAAAGAAACCAAAGTTCCGTTTCGAGATGGACGCCAAACCGGAGAACCGCTACGGCCTCATGCAGACCGGGGATGAACACCCGGGCGACGAGTGCTGCCTGCCGCAGCTCACCGACGAGGAGCAGAAGGAAGAGGACGCCTTCAAGGAGAAATGCGAGAACCTGAAAAAGGAACTGGCCAGTCTCGACCCGAACAACGACTGGGACATGCAGACGGTGAAACCGCAGATCCTCCAGGAGCTCATCGACAACGGCTGTACCCCGATGGGCGTCCAGTACGAGGGCATCACCTTCACCGCCGAGCCGCTCGACGACACGCCGGGCGAGGTGCGCTTCGTGCAGAAGCTGTCCCGGGTGCGGATGGACGAGTGGGAGGGGAAGGTGACAACCGACTCGTTCAGCGATGCCCTCGACGGCTGCTATCCCTATCCCAAGAACATCTCGGCCTACGCCACCTACGATGCGCCCGGGTTCAGCGCCATGGGAGGCAACTCCTACTGCACCCGTCAGCTCGACTTCGAGATGTACCTGCTCTTCAAGCCCTCGGGCGAGGGGAACGAGTGGGTCCCGCTGAAGAAGGCGCTCTGGCAGTGGAGAGCCGGAATTCGCTGCGTTGATGGTGACTGCTCGGAGGATGTGACCGCAGCACTCATCCCCTCGTCGGGCCCCGCGGAAGACTGCTCGACCTACCCCGAGTGGGACGACTGCTCGCTGGGAAAGTAGGCGGCAGGGCGGCCGGGCGTAAAAAACTCAAAAAACCGTGTCCGGTTTTCCGGGCGGACGTCGCTCCTCTGCATGAAGGTTGTGGAACCGGCCGGTGGGTCGTGTGGCCTGCCGGCCGGTTCCTCTTTTATGCGTGTTTCCTGATCTATCCGAGGAGCTGTTCGATGCTGAAGTACGCCCTGTCCATCCTGTCCCTTCTCCTGGTCCTGACACCCGGCCTGGTGGCCGAAGACCTGCACTACTCGCACGACGACGGCAGCAGCGATGCCTGTTACGGCGGCAGCCCGATGGACCGTTTCTGGTTGCAGTATTACGACCCGCAAGGCGGGTCTGACATCATCACCCACGTGAGCACCGTGCTGGGCCGCCCCGGCGGTTCCACCGAGCCGACGGGTTCGCTGGTGGTGCACGTCTACGTCTGGGACGACCCGAACAACGACGGCGATCCCTCCGATGCGGTGCTGCTCGGCCAGGGCTGGGGTTACGCCCGGAATTACAATTCCGATGAGTTTACGCACTACGAGCTGGACGAGCCGGTGACGGTGACCAGCCGGTTCTTTGTCGGCGCCAAGGTCTCCAACGGGGAGAACCTCTGGCCCATGCCGCTGGACAACAGCCAGGCGTCCCAGGGGCGGGCCTGGAGCGGTGGGAGCACGCTCGGAACCTTCAACCCCGAAGATCTGATGGACAACTCGCTGCCGCCGGAGGAGAACGACGCTTCAGTGTATCCCGGCACCGGCGTCTGGATGCTGCGGGCGCACCGCTTCAGCCCCGAAGTGGACGGGCAGTCGTTCGACTACACGTCGAACACCAGTCTGATCAGGGGCTGGACCGAGGTGGCCGGTGACTGGCTCACCAACGACCGCCGGCTCGCGGCCGAGAACGTGACATCCAACCAGGTGATCACCCGCGACGGCGTGCTCCGCGAAGATGGCTGCATCGAGTTCCGCGGGATCTACGGTGACGGGGCCTCGCTTCGCTACATCGGCGCGGTGCTGCGCTACCTGTCGGGCAGCGACCGTGTGATGGTGAAGGTGCAGGACAATGCGCCCTACGGTGATTTCGATTCGGTGTACCTCTACGACGGGGCGCTGGGCGTGCTTCTGGCCAGCGGCGAGGATTTCGGCGCCGAACCCCTGGTCCAGGTGACCTTCTCCGGCAGCGAGCTCGACCTGCGCATCGACGTGGACGACGACGGGATCTGGGACCACCACTACGAGCGGACGCTGACCACGGTCCAGGACGGCGCGGTGGGCCTGGCCGCCTTCGGCCCCTGCCTGGCCGACGACTGGTACTGCGGGCCCAGGGGGACGTCATGGGGCGGCACCACCCTTTCTTTCGAGCCGGTGCCCCAGACCTACTGGGCGTTCGCCGGTGCGCAGAACCTGGGGGATTACTACGATGGGGTGACCTTCGGCCCCGACCTGACGATCTACGAGTCGACGATCTACGGTTACAGCAACACGGTCTATCCCTGGCACTCGTCGGACGCCGTGGCCTCGCCGATGGGCACAGACCCCCTGCGCATCGACTTCGACGAAGAGAAGACCCACGTGGGCCTCTGGTACACCATGGCCATGGGCGACGCCGTGGCCGAGGCCTTCGATGCCGGCGGCTACCTGCTGGACAGCGCGGTGATGTTCGAGTGCAGCGGCCGCAACGGCTACCTCTCGCTCGACGCCGAGGGGATCAGCTACGTCACGGTGACGAAATCGAGCACAAGCCACGCCACCATCGACGACGTGGAGTATCGCCCGATCAAGTACAACAGCCCCACCGTCGGTTCGGCGTTCTCCAGCAGCGTGACGTCGGGCTCACTGCCCTTCTATACCACCATGCGGGCCGAGATGTTCAACCTCTACGACGAACAGATCCGCCGCCTCGCCGGCCGCATCGACGTCACCCTGGGCAACGGCACGTTCTACGCCAACTGGCGCAACGGCTTCACTAACCTGACCCCGCAGAGCGCCCACACGATCCAATGGAACCAGTTCTTCCCGCCCCTCCCCTCGGTGGCGGGCCACAACATTTTCACCCTCACCGTCGAGGACGTCACCCCGTCCCCGTACAATCAGCCGCCGTACCCTGCCGCGGGCCACTCCCTCGCCCGGGCCGTGGTGGTGACGGCGAACCCGTAACGGGAGCATGCGCCTCTCGCGCTGCACATCGAACGCGCCGTTCGAGCACCCGACATTCGACAGCCGACCTCGGGGGCACCCTTCACGGGTGCCCCCTTTCCGTATCCACGATAGACCACTACAAATGGAACAAAACGGGGACCAGGTACCGTTTTGTTCCATTTTTATCATCGCATGCCCCTGACCAGCGGATGCCGCTGGAAGTCAGTAGCAGAAACAACGTGCGACAGTCTCAAAGGCGGGACAGTCCCTGTTGTTTCTTAAGAGCCTTGACCCACGGGGGTTGCGGGAGGTCTGTGGTAGGATCAGTTGCCCTCGGTAAATGAAAAGAATGGTGCCTGGCACCATTCTTTTCATTTGCTCCGAGCGATGTCATTTCCATCGTCACCGTGAGGAGCCCGCGAAGCGGGCGACGTGGCGACCTCTCTTCTGCCAGAAATCTTGTCAATCCGGCGTAAAACTCTCTGACAATCCCAGAGACAATCGGCCCGTACCGCCCGACATCGAGATCTGTATAAGTCATGTGATAGCAGTGATGTAAGTATTGTTGGCGTGGCCCTGGCACGATTCTCGCTGCATTTGAGGCGTGGAAAAGGGAATGCGCGTCGATTCTTGAAGCTGAACGGCCGCTCGAGAGCTGACCGCGAATTGAGCAGTATCGCGATGACGCAAAGGGAGGCAGGACAATGCTCGCAAAAGAATCAACGAGACACGCGCGCCCCGGCGCCATGATCCTCGCCGCCGTGCTGGCGGCCCTGGCTTTTGCCGGGCCGGCCCCGGCGGCCAACATCTTCGTCCCCGGCGACCATCCGACCATCCAGGAGGCCATCGACGCCGCCGTGGACGGTGACGTGGTGGTGCTCTACGACGGGACCTACACCGGCGACGACAACAAGAACCTGGTCTTCAACGGCAAGGCGATCACCGTCCGCTCCAAGGACGGCGCCGACGGCTGCATCATCGACTGTGAGGGTGACGGCCGCGGGTTCATCTTCATCAACAACGAACCGCCCGAGGCCACGGTGATGGAGATCACGATCATCAACGGCATGAGCCCGGTCTCCGGCGCCGGTATCCTCGTCAACCTCGGTTCGCCGACGATCACCGGCTGCGTCATCGAGGGCTGCGACTCGGGCGTGTACGGCGGGGGCATCGCCTGCTTCCCCGGCACCGCTCCGACGATCACCGGCAATGTCATCGAGGGCTGTCAGGCCGACGGCTACGGCGGCGCGATCTGCTGCATCAATTCGGACGGCACGATCAGCGGCAATGAGATCAGCGGCAACGAGGCCTACTACGGCGGCGGCATCGCCTGCGACGAGGACGCGGCGCCGCTGATCAGCGAGAACACGATTATCAGCAACCTGGCCTACGGCAACGGTGGGGGCATTCACATCGTCGACTGGGCCTGTCCGGAGATCAGCGACAACAGCATCGAGGACAACGATTCCGAGACCGGCGGCGGGATCTTCGTCGCCTTTGCCAACCCCTCGCTCTCCGGCAACACCGTGGCCTTCAACGAGGCCACCGACGGGGGAGGGATGTTCCTGCTCTTCACCTGGGGCCAGGTGATCGACAACAGCATCACCAACAATACGGCCCGCGGCGTGGGCGGCGGGATCGCCTGCCACCTCTGGTGCGCCTCGGAACTGACCTTCAACACCATCTCGGCGAACAGCGCCGAATCAGGCGGCGGCATCAACTGCTTTGGCGGTTCGGCCCCGCGGCTGGTGAACAACCTGGTTAACGCCAACTACGCCGATTACGGCGGCGGCATCGACATCGGCGGCCAGAGCGAAGTGGAGATCATCAACTGCACCGTGGCCGACAACAGCGCCGGCACCGACACCGGCGGCCTGCGCTGTTCGCAGAACAGCATGGTCACGGTGAACAGCAGCATCCTCTGGGACAACAGCGCACCGAGCTATAACGAACTGAGCTGCGACGGCACCTCGCTGCTCACCGTGACCTACAGCGCGGTGGACGGCGGCACTGTGGGCACGGGCAACATCAGCCTCGACCCGCGGTTCGTCACCGGCCCCTTCGGCGACTACTACCTCTCGGCCCTCTCTTCCGGCCAGGTCTGGGACAGCGCCTGCATCGACGCCGGCGACCCTGACGCCGAGATGCAGAAGGGCACCACGCGCACCGACCAGGACCAGGACAGCGGCATCCTCGACATGGGCTACCACTATCCCATCTCGCTGATCGTCAACGGCGGCGGCCCGGCCCTGCTCAACCCGCCGCTGGTGCGCACCTTCCCCCACGGCTCGCACGAGCCCACCGGCGAGTGGAGCGCCTTCGGCACTTCGCACTTCGGGGTCAACCTGGCCTGCGGCGACGTCAATGGCGACGGCCGCGACGAGATCCTCGCCGGCGCCGGTCCCGGCGCCGCCCTCGGCCCCCGCGTGCGGGGCTTCGAGGTGGACGGCACCCTGCTGCCCGGCCTGGATTTCAGTGCATTCGATACCGGCACCTTCGGCGTGTGCGTGGCGGCCGGGGACCTGGACGGAAACGGCCTGGAGGAGATCGTTGTCGGCCGAGGCCCCGCCCCCATCGCCGCGCCGCAGGTGCGGGCCTTCTCATACAAACCCGCCGCGGGCGTGATCCCGGTGACCGGGGTCCGTTTCAACGCCTTCTCAACCCTCCACGGGTTCGGCGTCAACGTGGCCTGTGGCGACATCGACGGTGACGGCCGTGACGAGATCGTCACCGGTGCCGGTCCCGGCGCCGCCCTCGGTTCCCACGTGCGCGGCTGGAACGCCGACGGCCGGTCGGTCCGGCCCCTGGCGCGGTGCCACTTCTCGGCCTACTCGCTCTCCGGCTACGGCGTGAACGTGGCCTGCGGCGACATCGACGGCGACGGCCGGGACGAGATCATCACCACCCCCGGCCCGGGTGCCGGCCACCCCGCCCGGGTGCGTGCCTGGTCCTGGAGCCACCGCCACGGCATCAAGGCCATGGACGGCGTCGACTTCCTCGCCTTCTCCGCCGCCGAAGCGGCAGGCGGGGCCCGGGCAACCTGCGCCGACCTGGACGGCGACGGCCGTGACGAGCTGATCGTCAGCGGTGGCGCCGACCCGGCCTCGGGCCCCACGGTCCGCGTCTATCGCCTGGTGGGATCGCGCATGGAACGCGTGGACGAGTATGACGCGTTCCCCGCCGGCTGGACTCATGGTGTGAGCCTGGCCGCGGGCACTTTTTAGAGGCGGTATTCCCTCGGCCCGGCATCCCCGGCGGGTGCGACGGTGGTTTCCCCCTGCCGTCGCTGAACTCCCACTGCGGGGAGCCGGGTTTTTACCCGCCTGTCATTGCGAGGAGTCCGCACTGTGGACGACAAAGCAATCTCCTTGTCCAGTTTTTCCATCATTTGTCGCTTCCCTTGATAGAGGCAGCTGTTTCCCTGCCTCTCGATTCATTTCAAACGGATTTAAGGAGGACAGTCGATGTTCAAACGGGGAACCCTGATACTCATCATGTTGTTGCTGACGGTTGGCGGGGCGCAGGCTGCCGACCAGCACTTTTTCTATGACGACGGGAGCACGGAAACGTGCATTGGCGGTGCCGCCGCCGACTTTGTCTGGCTGCAGTATTTCGATACGGACGGCCGGGTCGACACCATCACCCACGTCAGCACCGCCATCGGATCCGTGACGTACCCTGGAGGCGACGCGCCCTCCCATTATGGGGCTTATGTCTACGTCTGGGACGACCCGAACAATGACGGTGATCCCAGCGACGCGGTCTTGTTGGGGCAGGGCCACGGATACGTTCGCAACGTAAACACGGACCTCTTCACCCACTACCCGCTGGACGAGCCGGTGACGGTGAGCAGCCGCTACTTCATCGGGGCCAGGGTCTGCTCGGATAACTCCTGCTGGCCGAAGCCTCTGGACATGAGCCAGGCCTCGAACGGCCGGTCCTGGAGCGTGACAACCGGCTACATGACCTTCGACCCCTACGACTTGACGAACAACGACAACCCTCTGGTGGAACAGGATACGACATCGTATCCAGGCGTCTGGCTGCTGCGCGCCCACTGCTTCAACCCCGAGGTGGACGGCCAGTCCTTCGACTGGTCCATCGATCCACTCGACGTCCCGGGGTGGGACGAGCGGACCGGGGACTGGACGGTCACCGGCAGGCAGCTCGTCTCCGAGGCCTCGGCCAGCAATCAGACGATTACCCGCCAGGTGAAGGTCCTGGCCGACGGCTGTGTGGAAGTGCAGGGGATCTACGGTGACGGCGTGGGGCTGCGCTATGCCGGCGCCGTGGTGCGCTACATCTCGGACACCGACCGCATCATGGTCAAGCTCCAGGACAACGGCGACAACGGCTATTTCGACACCTGCTACGTCTACGAGGACACCTCGATCATCTTCTCGGAGTACGGGCAGAACTACGGGTCGGAACCGACGCTCCAGGTCGCTTTCACCGGCACTTCGCTGCAGGTGCGCATCGACACCGACAATGACGGCACCTGGGAGCACGAGTACCCGGTGACCGTGACCACGACCCAGAACGGCTACGTGGGGCTGGCGGCCTACAACCAGTGCTGCTTCGACGACTGGTACTGCGGTCCGTCGGCGGGCGCCTGGGGCGGGGGTACGCTGATCGACTTCCAGGATGTGCCCGAGGACTACTGGTACCACGGCGGCGGACAGAGCCTGTACGACTATTACCACGGGCTGTACTTCTACCCCACCACCAATATCCTCGAGTCAACGGTGTACGGCTACAACGACGTGGTCTTCCCCTGGCACTCGTCGGACGCGGTGCTCAGCACCGATCACTCCAACCTCCTGAGGGTCTACTTCGCCGAGGAGAAGAACCACGTCGGGTTCTGGTATGCCACGGCCAACGGCGACGGGATCGCCGAGGCCTACGACGTGGATGACAATCTGCTCGACACCGCCGTCCTTCTCGAGAATCCCGGGGTCAACAACTACATTTCCCTCGATGCCCCGGGAATCGAGTACGTGGAAATCCGGCACGGCTCCCAGGACTACACCGTCATCGACGACCTGGAGTACCGGCCGGTCAACGTGATGCAGAACACGGTGGACGCCGCCTTCACCTGCAATCCCCTCTCCGGCACGCTGCCCTTCGCGGTGAACATGGCCGTGGAGCTGACCAACCCCCACCCCACGCAGACCAGGCGCATCGCCGGGCAGATCTTTGTCCGTCTGGCCAACGGCGCCTCCTATGGGAACTGGCGCAACGGCTTCACCACCCTCGGGCCGCTGGGTTCCTACACCGCCTCCTGGACGCAGAACCTCCCGGCGCTCAGCGCGCTGGTGGGCACCAACCGGTTCTCCCTCTCGGCGCTCGATGTCACCCCGGCACCCTGGAACCAGCCGCCCTATGCGCCTTCGGGTGACGGTGAGGTCAGGGCCTGCAACATAACGGCATCTGCACCGTAAATCCTCGCCGGGGCCGGAAAAATCGCGGATTGTGCGGGGATGGCACCACCTCAAGTGGAACAGAATGGGGTCAGGTACCATTCTGTTCCACTTTTGCGTGAAGGGGCTGGTTCAGCCGATGTCGATGGAGATGGGGCAGTGGTCCGAGCCCATCACGTCCATGTAGATGGCGGCGTCCTTGAGCTGCGGGCGCAGCGATTGCGAGATGAGGAAGTAGTCGATGCGCCACCCCACGTTCCGTTCCCGGGCCCGGCCGAAGTTGCTCCACCAGGTGTATTGGCCGCCCTCCTGGTTGAACTCGCGGAAGGTGTCGACGAAGCCGTCTTTGGCGATCAACTTGTCGAACTCGGCCCGCTCCTCGTCGGTGAACCCGGCGTTCTTGCGGTTGGTGTCCGGGTTGGCCAGGTCGATTTCCTTGTGCGCCACGTTGAGGTCGCCGCAGAAGACCACCGGTTTGGACTTCTCCAGTTTCTTCACGTAGCGGCGGAAGGCGGGGTCCCACTGTTTCGTGCGGTACTCCAGCCGGGTCAGCCCCCGCTGGGCGTTGGGCGTGTACACGGTGACGAGGAAGAAGTCGTCCAGCTCGGTGGTGAGCACCCGCCCCTCGTTGTCCAGGGCCTTCTTGCCCAGGCCCCGGGTCACCGGGCCCAGTTCCACCCGGGTGAGGAAGCCCGTGCCCGAGTAACCCTTCTTCTCAGCCGGGTACCAGTGCATCTCGTACCCGGGAAACTCGGTCTCCACCTGGTCGGGCAGGGCCCGGGTCTCCTGCAGGCAGATGATGTCGGCGCCGGATCCGGCGACGTAGTCGACGAACCCCTTCTTGATGCAGGCGCGGATGCCGTTGACGTTCCAGGAAATGATCTTCATCGGTGCCCTCCACGAATTGGAGGGCTATTCTACACGGTCTACCAGCCCGCCGTCACCGTGCAGCTGTCGGTGGCGGTGTCGCCGGCCGGCGGGTAGGGCGGCTGGTTCCAGGGCGGCGGTGTCACGTCCTCGACCATCAGCTGGAAGACGTTGTCCCCGATCACCGCGACCAGCGCCGGGAAGGCCTGGGGCCAGAGGTGGGCCAGGTTCTGGCCCGGGGCGAGGTTGGTGAACCCGGCGCGCCAGTTGGGGTAGTAACGGCCGTTGCCCAGGGTGACGTCGATGCGGCCCGCCAGGCGCCGGGTCTGCTGGTCGTAGGCGTTGGAGATCATCAGCCCGAAGTTGCTGGTGAAGGGGACCTGCCCCGACGACGGTGAGCAGTTCAGGCTGGCCGTGACCGTGCCCGTGGCCCGGGCGTAGTGGTAGCCCATGTCGGCCTGGCCGGTGTCGGGCTCCTCGTCGGTGCGGGTGCTCAACAGGTCGAGGCAGACCGTGCCGTCGGCGGTTTCGAAGCAGGTGACGAACGCCGCGTCGCTTCCGGCGTCGAGGCAGGGGCTGTCCGCCAGCTGGCCGGCGGCGATCTGGGCGAGGTAGCAGTCGCCGCCGGGGCCGGTGACGAAGAGCGGGTCGCTGTCGATGTTGCCGGTGCCCACGTGGCCGCCCTCGATATTGGTGTGGAAGACCGATGTGGTGAAGAAGAGCTGGTCCCAGATCTCGTCCGGCGAGTTGCCGCGGAGGATCGAGTCGCGGACCTGGCCGCCGCCGGCGTAGAGCCCGTCGTTGCAGATCGCGCCGCCGTCCCAGCCCGCCGTATTGCCGACGATGGTGCAGCTGTACCACCGCGGGTGGGCTTCCCAGAGGTAGAACGCGCCGCCGCCCTGGCCCGAAGTGTTGTTCACCACGAGGCAGTTGTGGAACTCGGTGTAGACGATTTCACCGATGTAGACCCCGCCGCCGCGGGATGTGGCGATGTTGCCGGAGATCTCGCAGTCGGTGACCAGCGGGTGCTCATCGCTGCCCGAGGTGCCGTCGATGAAGATCCCGCCGCCGCTCCCGGCCTCGTTTCCGTTGATCCGGCAGCCGGTGATCAGGGGCGACTTGTTTCCGCCTCCGCAGTAGATGCCGCCGCCGGTGTAGGCCGTGCGGTTGTTGATGATCCAGCAGTTGTCGATAGTGGGGGATGTATTGGCGATGTAGATCCCGCCGCCGCCGCCGATGGCGTCGAGGTCGGCGTTGGTGATCGTGAACCCGCTGACCACGCTGTCCCGCTCCTCGCCGCTGTTCTGGAAAAAGAACCCCCGGTGCTCGCTGCCGCAGTCGATGATGCAGGCCGCCGGGCCGTTTTCGGAACGAACGGTGATCGCCTTGCCGTCGAAGGTGAGGTCGACGTTGCCGGCCCCGGTCCAGTTGCCATCGGCCACGATCACCGTATCGCCGTTCACCGCTGCGTCGATGCCCGCCTGGATGGTGTAGTGGTCGGCGGGCACGTGGATTTCGGCCGCGGTGAGGGCCATTGCCGGGCAAAACAGCAGCATGATCAGGGTGGCGACGATTCGCATGGTGGCCTCCTCGTTCGATGATTGCGGGTTCGGGAGTCGTGGCGGCGCCCGGGCTCGAGGCCCGTGCCTGCGACAAATATCAAAATAACTGTCTAATTAATAATGTTTCTTGCCGGGGCTGTCAAGGTGCTTTTTTCGGATTGCGAATCCGGGGGGGCGGGGCGGGACGGCGCGGCGCCGCGATGTTGACGCCGAAGGCCATGGCGGCCGGGTCGTAGGCGGAGAAATCGAATCCCGGGGCCGGGGTCACCAGCTGGCCGTCGTAGTTCCACCCCCGGACCCGTGCCGGGTGTTCCGGGCCTGGCCCCGGGCCGGTGAGGATCTCGTCGATGCCGTCGTTGTCGATGTCGCCGCAACTGACATCGACCCCCCGGTCGAGACCGTCGTAGGCGAAGAAGCTGACGCCGGACATGGCATTCGCCGTTCCTTCACCGTCCCAGTTCCAGCCCCGGACATGGGGGCCGAAAACCGGACCTGGCCCGGGGCCGGTGACGATCTCGTCGATGCCGTCGCCGTCGATGTCGCCGCAGCTCACGTTCACCCCCCGGAGCAGGGTGCCGTAGGCGAAGTACGAGACCCCGGCGATGGGGGTGACCGGCGACCCGCTGCCCGCCCAGTCCCAGGCCCGGACGTGGGGACCGTAGACCTGGCCCGGCCCGGCGCCGGTGACCAGCTCGTCCCGGCCGTCGCCGTCGATGTCGCCGCAGCAGACATTGACCCCCCACTTCGGGGTGCCGTAGGCCATGAACGAGACCTCGGGCAGGGGCTGCACCGTGCCTTCTCCGTCCCAGTCCCAGCCACGCACGTGGGGGCCGAAGACAGCGCCCGGCCCGGCGCCGGTGACGAGCTCGTCATAGCCGTCGCCGTCGATGTCGCCGCAGGCCACGTTCACCCCGAAGCGGTTGGTGCCATAGGCGAGGAACGAGACCTGGCTCACGGGCGTGCCGTCCAGCCGGAAGGCGCGGACATGGGGTCCATACAACTGCCCCGGCCCGGGCCCGGTGACCAGGGCGGCGGCCCCGCTGTCGTCCAGGCGGCCGAAGGCAACGTTGACCCCGTACCCGCCGGCGCCGTAGGCCAGCCACTGGCTGACCAGCGGGCTGGCGTGGCCCGGGTGGAAGAGGCGCACCAGGGGCGGGTTGCCCGGCCCGGGCCCGGGGCCCGCGGCCAGCAGCCCGTACCCGGTCTGGCTGAGCAGGATGCAGACGTGGCTGGCGTATTTGACGGGGGCGGCCAGGTCGCTGCCGCCGTCCCCGTCCAGGTCCACGGCCACGGCCCGGCGCATCAGGGCGGTGCCCAGCCGCAGCGGCTCGCCGAACGCGGCCCCGCCTTCACCCGGGCAGAACTGCAGCCCCCTGTAGGCCACCACCAGGTCGGTCACCTCGTCGCGGTTGAAATCGTCCAGCAGCAGGTCGGGCCGGTAGTTGCGGAGCGAGCTGGCATAGGCCATATCCACCGGGCGATCGGGCCCCCAGCTGAAGCTTCCGTCCCCGGCGTTGATCAGCGTGTGGACCGCCAACCCCGTGAGCGCCGCCACATCGGCGTCGCCGTCCCGGTCGAGGTCGGCGGTGGCCACGGCGTAGACTTCATAGAAGTCGCCCATGCTCACCCTGTCGGGGAAGGCGCCGGAACCGTCATTGATCAGGATCGAGACGTCGTTACTGAAGACGTTGGCCGTGGCCAGGTCCGGGGCGTTGTCGCCGTTGAAGTCCGCGGTGCAGATGCCCACCGGTTCGGTAGTGGCTGTGTAGAAGGCCGGCTGGGCAAAGGTGCCGTCACCGTGGCCGCGGACCACCGAGATGCTGTTCGAGTCGCCGTTGGCCACGGCCAGGTCGGGGTGGCCGTCACCGTCGAAGTCGGCGGCCGTCAGGTCCTCGCAGATCTCGTTGAGGTACTGGGTGGCGCGGAAATGGGTCGGGCCACTGAAGGTCCCATCCCCGTTGCAGAGGAAGACCGAGACCGTCCCCCCGTAGGTGAAATCGCCGCCAACCAGGTCGGGGATCAGATCGTGGTTCAGGTCGACACTGATCAGGTTGACCAGGTAGTTGTCGGGCATGTCAAAAGACCAGGATACGGTGAACTCGCCGGTGCCGTCCCCGCTGAGGATGACCAGGCCGGCGTGGAGCCAGGTCTCCTCCCACCATCTGTAGATCACAGCCAGGTCCACGTGCCCGTCATCGTCGAAGTCGCCGGCGGCGATATCCAGGGGCTCGTTGTTCTCCATGTCTGCGGACCGGGCGGCGCCCAGACGGCCGTCGTCCTTGCCGAAGAGGATCGAACCGCGGCCGTAGGTCGAGGACATGGTCAGCAGGTCGGGGCAGCCGTCCTCGTCGAGGTCGGTGAGGCCGGCGCTGTACCCGGCACAGCTGGGGTAGCGCAGGTCGGCGATGAAGCCGCCGGCCCCGTCCCCCAGGTGGACCGCGGCGCCGCTCTCGCCCATGGCGGCCAGGTCGGTCCAGCCGTCGCCGTCGAGGTCGGCGGCCGAGACCGAGTCGGGCCGGTCGGTGCTCTCGATGGTGTAGGCCGCGCCAAAGGTTCCGTCACCGTTATTGGGCAGGATCTCGATCACGTCGATGATGCCGCTGGCCAGTTCGCCGTAGGGGAGGAAGGAGCGCAGCAGCTCGGGCCGCTGGTCGCCGTCCAGGTCGGCGGACCAGGTCTTGTAATAGACTTCGTCCGGGCCGTAGGCGGCCGGTGCTTCGAAGGTGCGGTCGCCGCGGCCGAGGAAGACGTAGTAGCGGCCCCGCACCCAGTACGTGTAGTAGTCTGAGTGATACTCCCCGCAGTTGATGGCCGCGTCGAGGTTGCCGTCACCGTCGAAATCGTCGAGCACCAGCGGGCCGCCCCGCTCCTCGCCGGCGAGGAAGAGCCGCCGGTCGGCGAAGGTCCCGTCCCCGTTGCCGTAGAGCACCGACAGGTGCCCGCCGGTGTCCTCGCTGGTGCTGCCGGCGATGTCCGGGTGGCCGTCGTTGTCGAAGTCGCCCACGGCGTACCAGATCGACGGTTCGTAGGTGCCGAGCAGCGAGAAGGTGCCGGCCCCCAGCCCCTCGAAGACGTGCAGGGCGTCGTCCAGGGTCATCAGCAGGTCGAGCACGCTGTCGGAGTCCAGGTCGTGGAGGGTGATCCGCTTGAAGGTTGAGCTCTCGGGCAGGACCGTCTCCACCGGCTCGTCGAACGTCCCGTCGCCCCGGCCGGGCAGGGCCCTGAGGAGATAGTCGCTGCCGTCGCGGAGGTTGAACAGGTAGTCGAGGTGCCCGTCGTTGTCCAGGTCGCCGGCGGCCGAGGAATAAACATAATCGACGTCGGCGAGGTCGAACGTCAGCTCGCTGTCGAAGAGATAGCGGTCGGTGGCGGCGGCGGGCGCGGCGAGCAGGGCGAGGGCCAGGACCAGGGTCAGGGGAAGCGGCGGAGATGGATTCCTGATCATCTGCGGGGCCCTCCACGGCTGGTTGCTCAGCGGTTACCACCAGATGAGAATGTCCATGAAACCGGATCACGGTGTCGCATCGGGTGCGGAGCGGAGTGAAACGGTTTTGCCGAAAATCAGCCGCACCGGGCCGAGGAGGCCGGACGGCGGCGGGTTCGGTTCGAGGCGGCTGGCCATGGTATTGGTCACCGCCAGGGCCAGCTCGTTGCGGCCCGGTTTCAGGAGGCGCTCCACCCGCAGCCGTTTCGGCGGCCAGAGCAGGTCGCCGGCCGGCCGGCCGTTGAGCAGCACCCGGGCCGTCTCCCGCACCTCTCCGAGGTCGAGCAGGGCCACGCGGTCCGCACCATGAGCCACGTGGGCTTCACCCAGTTCGAACGTGCTGGTGTACTCCGCCGTTCCGGAATACCGGGCCCGGCCGATGGTGCGCCAGTCCTGCAGCGGCTGGTTGGTCATCGTCTGGCCGGTCGTCCATTTGTCCCGCAGCGGGTCGTCGAACTGGCCCCCCTCCATGGGCGGGAAGTGGATCTCCCAGCCGTGGGCCAGTTCCAATGGTTCCGGGATCCCTTCCGCCTGCGCGGTCAACATCCACTCCTGTTTGGCTGATGTCCCCACCGTTCCCGTTTCAACCACCCTGGCCCACTGTTTGCCATTGGACCAGGCGATGCCGGTCAGCTTCGGGGGGCCCTCGCCGCCCCCGTCGAGGGTCAGAACCTCGTCGAGGCTGGTCTCCTCGGCCCGCATCACCGTCGGGCCGGGCGGTTCGAGCAGGAAGAGCGCCGACCCGTGCGGCGGAAGGGCGAGCGGCAGGTGGATGCGGCCCCCGGCGTCGAGGGTGAAGCCGTGCACCGGCCGGCTCGTGCCGTCGGCCGGTTCCAGGCGCCGCGGACGGCCCGGGCCGGCCAGCGCGGCGGTGAACCGTTTTTCCTCGTCCCCCTGGTTGAGCAGGAAGACCAGGGCGCCGTCTTCGCCCAGGTCCTTGCGCAGGTGGCGCACCCCGGGGTCGGGGGGCAGGATGCGCACCGCCGGGGCCGAACGGGCCGTCACCGCCGCCAGCCGGGTGAAGGGGCTGCTGTCGGCGGCTTCCTCCGCCGCCTGGTCCCGCCGGCGGCTGCGCCACCGCTTGTACGATTCGGTGGCCCTCCGTTCGAGCTGCGGGACCACGGCCGCGCCGATGCGGCGCAGTCCGCGCAGCAATCCCAGGGTCTTTTGTCGCTCTGCCGGATGGCTCGCCTCTTCCGGCTCGTGGGGGATGATGACCGTCCGCCCCTTGCCCACGCTCGAGCCGTCCCCGTTGCTGCCGGTCGGGAAGAGCCGGGCCGACCACTCGTCGAGCGGGTCGGTTTCGCCGCCCGGGTCGGCCAGCTCCAGCTGCGGCAGGACGCCGGCCGCGGCGAGCAGGCCCCCGCCCCGGACGAAGCGCTCTAGTTTCTCCGCCGCGCCGGCGGGCAGGGCCCGGCAGCGCGGCAGCACCAGTGCGGTGTAGCGGCAGCCGTTCAGCACGAGGGCCCCGTCGGCCGCTTCGGCCCGGCCCACCATCTCGCCGTCGAGGACGTGGAAGTCGACCTGTGCCCGCTCCAGGGCCAGGGCCGCACCGCGGAAGGCGGCGTCGACCCGGCGGGCCGCCTCGTCACCGGCTGCTCCGGCCTCCAGGTCGGCCCAGACCGCGGGCAGGGGATAGAAGAGGGCCACCGCGGCCTCGGGCCGGCCCTGCTCCAGGGTGGCGAAGAGCCGGCGGCAGTAGTGATGGAAGCCGGGGTAGAGCGGCCACCAGCAGTTCTGGAAGAAGAGCGAGGGCGGGCACTCGTTCCGCCGTTCGCCGGCCATGGAGTAGTGGAAGGCGTGGGGGATCAGCCGGGTCAGGCCGCGCACCGCCTGCCAGTCGGCGGTGTGGCGCATCCACTCCAGGGTCAGCCCCCAGCCGAAGATGCCGAAGGTCTCGCTCTGCAGCTTCTCGTGGCCCAGGTGCAGGGCGGCGGAGGCGCCCAGCCGCACCGAGATCGACTGCTCCTCGCTGACCTGTCCCACGAGGTCGACGCCGGCCTGGTCCATGTGGCGGAAGTGGCGGAAGTAGTCGCCCTGGGAGCGGGCGGTGGTGAGCAGGTCTTCTTCGCCGAGCAGGTGGCCGATCAGCTCGAGGCCGTTGGCCCGGCACCAGTCGTGGAGCTGGGCGAAGAAGCTCGAGCGGTAGCGGTCGGCCAGGGCGTCGTGGTAGTCGGCCCGGACCCGCACGGCTTCCGCGTTCCCCTCGTCCGGAGGTTGCCAGAGGGCGCCGAGCCGGGGCAGCAGGTCGTAGCCCGCCCGTTCGCGGAAGTGCCCGGGGAATCCCGGTGTCCAGGGGATGGTGCCCGGGTCGCAGCCGTGGAGATTGTTGTAGAAGCCGGGCTCGTCGGTGAAGAAACCGAGAATGGTGGTGCCGAACCAGTCGTGGAGGCGGCGCAGGTACTGTTCGTGGGTCAGGCTGATGAAGAGGCGCACCGCCTCCGGATCGAGCAGGTCGGTGTAGCGCATCCCCGGGCGGTAGACCACCGAGAACGACGTGGGCCGGCTGATGTAGAGGTCGATGGCCTCGGTTCCGGAAGGAATGGGGATGCGCAGTGGCGTGGCGGTCTTTCTTGGGCTGGCCGGGGTCAGCAGGTGGGGGCCGTCTTCCTTTTCAGCGCGTTCCGGTGGGGGGTGGTGGGAATCCGGTGATCCGGGCGGCCCGACCTCCTCCGGGCGGCAGGCCCGGGCCCCGCCGGAACCGTCGAGGGCGAAGGCGGCCACCAGCTGCTCTCCGGGTGAGAGGCTGTGGCGCAGGCTGGTGCGGCCGCCGGTCTCCACGGTCACCCGGGCCAGGTGGCGGGCGAAGCGGGTGGGGTCCTGCTCGAGCAGGCGGCCGCCGGCATAGCCGCTGGGCCAGTTCAGCTCGTCATAGAGCCAGACCTTGAGGCCGCGGGCCATCGCCTCCTTCACGGCGACCACGGCCATCTCGAACCACGTGTCCGAGAGGTAGGGTGTTGCCAGCCCCTCCCTGGGGTGGATGACGAACGCCTCCACCCCGGCAGCCGCCATCAGGCCGACCTGCCGGCGGATCTCTTCCGCGTCGAGCGTGCCGTTCCACATCCAGAAGGGCATCGGTGCGGAATCGCCCTGCGGGTCGGCGAAGGTGCGCAGAAATCCCTGGCGGGATCCTGGTGCCGAACGTCTGTTTTCGGGGCCGGTCATGGTGCGGGCATTATACCAAGATCGGTCCCGGCAACGAAAAAGTTATGGCTTCGGCCTGGCCGTGCCGCCCTTGCCCTTGCGGTGCTCGGCGCTGTAGCGCACCGAGATGTTCTTCTGCGTCGGGGCGTTGGTGGTCACCTCGATGGTGCCGTTGATCCGGCCCTGGTCGGCGGGGATGGTCTCCGGCTTCAGGGTGGCGGTGATCATGTACTTGCGGCCCGGGTCCAGCGGTTTGATGGCGAAGTCGAGACGGTGGTCGGGGTCGGTGACCTCGAGGACCTCCAGCGGCCCCTCATCGAGATTGCTGGTGAGGAACAGTCTCTTGGAGAGCGGGGAGGTGCGTCCGGTCTGCGGGCCGCCGGCCGTGAAGGACAGCCACTCCGGGGAGACCTCCACCTCGCCGATCACGTGGCCGCTGATCCGCAGGCGGGCCGAGGGCTGCTCGGAGAGGTTGGTCCGGACGGTGATCGTCTCGTTGATCCGCCCCGGGGGCAGGCCGGGAGCGAGGTTCACCTCCATGGTCAGCAGCTGCGATTTCTCGTCTGCGCTGAAGCCCTCGAGCATCCGGGCGGAGAGGTATGCCGACGAGGAATCGATCCCCGTCACCTTGACCGCCTCCGCATCGCGCACCCGGATGGTGATGGTTTTCGAACCGGCGTCCTTCCAGCCCACCTTGCCGATGTAGAGCACCGGGTTCTCGAAATCGAACACCGCTTCCACGAAGGCGCGGACGGTGATCTTTACCCTGGGGTTCTTCGGGTCGTTGGAACTGATGCTCACCGTCTTCTTCTGTTCGGCCCGCCGCTTGCCCGGCGAGAAGGTCACCGTGACCGCCCCTTCGCCGCCCGGCGGAATCGCCGTCCTGGTGAACGAGGCCACCGTGCACCCGCAGCTGGCCTTGGCCTTGGTCAGTACGAGCGGGGCGTCGCCGCGGTTGATGACCTTGAACTCGTTCGTCACCTTGTCGGTGGCGAGGATCGTGCCGAAGTCGTGCAGCGTTTCGGGGAAGTGGATTTCCGGAGCGCCCGATTTCGCGGCTGCGGGCGCCGCGAAGAGGAACGCGGCCAGGATGATGATCCACACCGTGGCGAGTGATGTCTTGCTCATGGGTCGTCTGCCTTTCGAGATATCGTTGCGCCTGTTGTTTGCACCAGGTCGTTCGGCTATCGGGCGGCGCGGGACGGACCCCGGCCTGCTTCTCCATCATACGCCAGTTTTGGCCGATCCGTTGAGGCCGGCTCTCCATGGCCTGGCCTTCTTTTTTTGATATTGCCTGTCAGAATTTGACGCCTTCTCAATCGGGGTGTCTCCTCAGTCCGCGGTCCATTTCCTGCTTTATCTCTTTTACTCCTTTTTAATCAATTATTTATGGTGAATGACATTGCCGGGTCCGACCTGGCATACATCTCGCAATATCCATCCGGCAAGCGGTGCCGACGTGTCGTCGGGTCAGGCCGACCGGAGACCCGTCCCGCCGCGAACCTGCGGAGGACGACCATGGACAGAAAACGATTCTTCAGCCTTTGTGCCGCCGCGGCGGCCGGTGCGGCGCTGCATCCCCCTGCGGCCCGTGCCGGCGCCGCTTCGCGTGTCTCCCAGCGGTTCGACCGCCTGTGGAGCACCTACGGCGGTTACCGCGCCGGTACCCCCGGGTTCCGGGAAGACCGGGACTGGGCCGAGCGGTCCCTGCTGCGCGCCGTGGCCCGGGAGATGGAGCGGTTGAAGGCTGAAATTCTCCGCGAGGCCGGTCACCGGGAGGAAGGCCGATGAACGCCGGTGCCGTGGTCATTGATCACATGGCGGTGAAGCCCCCCAACCCCCACTTGTCCAAGGGCAGGTTCCTCGCCGGGCTGCAGTGCCCCCGGCGGCTGTGGCAGCTCTGCCGCACCCCGGAGGCGGTGCCCCCGGCGGGGGCCGCCCTGGAAGCCCTCTTTGCCGCGGGCCACGAGGTGGGCCGCCTGGCCCGCCTCGCCTTCCCCGGCGGCGTGCTCGTCGAGGAGGTCGGCGGGTTCAGCCGTGCCGCACGGGTAACGCGAAGGCTCATCGGTGACGGTGGGCGAACCATGATCGGGGTGCCCGCGGTGCTCTTCGAGGCGGCTTTCGCTTTCGAAGACGTGCTCGTGCGCACCGACATCCTCCAGCGCCGCAACGACGGGCGCTGGCGGCTCATCGAGGTCAAGGCCTCCCTCGACCTGAAAGAGCACCACGTGGCCGACCTGGCGGTCCAGCGCCACGTGCTCGAGGGCTGCGGCCTGGAGGTGCCCGAGGCCTGCCTGATGCATCTGAACCGCGACTATGTCTACAACGGCCACGATCACCGGTTGGACGACCTCTTCGTCATCGAGGACGTGAGTGACCGGGTGCTCGCCTTCCAGGGCCGGCTGCCCGAACGGCTCGCCGAACAGCGGGCGGTGCTCGCCGCCGGTGCGCCGCCCGAGGTCGAGCCTGGCTCGCGGTGCACGAATCCCTTCGGCTGCGAGTTCCGGCCCCTCTGCAATCCCGAGCGGCCCGACCACCACCCGGCCCTGCTGCCGCGGGTCGGCAGCGAGGCGCTGGGCCGTCTTGCTGCCCTGGGTATCCACAGCGTGGCCGATATCCCTCTCGACTTTCCGCTCAGCGAGGTACAGCACCGCGCGCGCCGGGCGATGCTCGAGGGCGGGGCGGTGGTCGAGCCGGATGTCCGCGACGAGCTGGCGGCCCTCGCCTGGCCCCGCTGGTTCATGGATTTCGAGACGAGCAACCCGCCGGTGCCCCGGCACCGCGCCATGCGCCCCTACGAGATGATCCCCTTCCAGTGGTCATTGCACCGGCAGGCCGGTCCCGGGGCGCCGTTGGAGCATTTCGAATTCCTCGGCGAAGGGGCCGGCGACCCGCGGCACCGGTTCGCCCGGTCGCTGCTCGAGGCCGTGCGCCGCGACCGCGGCCCGGTGGTGGTCTACAACGCTCCGTTCGAGCGGGGGCGTCTGGACGACCTCGGCCGCTGGCTGCCCGACCTCGCTCCGGCCCTGGGGCGCGTGGCCGGCCGCCTCTGGGACCTGCTGCCGGTGATCCGCCGTCACGTCTACCACCCGGCCTTCCGCGGCTCATTCTCGTTGAAGCGGGTGCTGCCGGCCCTGCTGCCGGGCCAGGGCTACGACGGGATGGCCGTGGCCGATGGCGGCGAGGCCAGCGCCGCCTGGGAGCAGCTGGCTGCGGGCCGCCTGTCCGGCCGCGAAGAGCAGCGGCTGCGGCTGGCGCTGCTCGACTACTGCCGCCAGGACACCCTGGCCATGGTCGACCTGCTGGCCTTTCTGGAAAGCGAGGTGCGGGGATGAACGCGACAACGGCAGGCCTTGGCGCCGGCGGCCCCCAGCCGCCCTTCGCCTCCAACGACGAGGCGCTGGAATCCGCCCGGCGGATGTTCCGGGTCCGCAGAGACCTCAACAACCTCGAGTCCGACTTCAATGCCGACCCGGAGCGGGTCCGGGCGCTGGGGCAGGAGTCGAAAGCGCTGACCGTGGCGTGGCATCGCGCGCTGTCGGTGACGCCGAAAGACCAGGCCCTTGCCGGGCGCTGCCGCTCGCAACGCTTCAACCGCCTGGAACGCGAAATCCTCGCCGCGCTGGTGCTGGAAAAACTGGCCCTGGTCAAGTGCTCGGTCGCCGAGTTCGGCGAGATGCTCGACTTCCTCTGCCTCCCCGACCACCGGGTGATGGCCGCGCTCCGCGCCATGTCCGAGGAGGGCCGGCTCTACCGCGCCGGGCTCATCGAGTACGACGACCCGGACGAGGACATCTGCAGTCGCAAGCTGGTGATCGACCCGGCCTTTGTCGAGGAGATGCTTCTCGGACGCGGCGGTGTGGGCCCGGGGTGGCCGGTGAAGACCGAGGATGAGCTCTATGACCGCCTGGCCGGCCTGACCCGGCTGTTGGCCAAGCAGAACCAGGAGGTGGAGCACGTGCTGCGCGGCTTCGGCAGCCAGGCCGACGTGTTCAAGGTTTCACGGTTGATCGACCGCCAGCTGCGCGACCTGCGCCGCACGCTGGACGCGCATGCCTCGTGGAAGCTCGCCGAGGTGGCGGCGGGGTACCAGTTCGATTTCTTCCCCCACAGGGCGATGCTGATCATGCTGCTCGCCCTGCTGGGCAAAGAACTGGGGCACCTCGATGCGGACGACGAACTGTTCCAGGGCGGGGGCCTGGTGCGTGCCGCGGCGAAGAAGTGCGACGGCGTGCGCGGGCTGTTCCACCTCATCGACAGCGACGGGCCGCTGGTGGGCGACGGTCTGATCCAGCCCTGCGGCGGGCCGGGCAGCCACGTGGATGGCGGCCCGGAAGGCCTGCTCGAGGTCGAGTTCGAACTCACCGTGTCAATGCGCGAAACCCTGGGGCTGGAAAAGCGCGGCGTCAAGCGCCGGCGCGGTGAAGACCTGGTGCGCAAGCCGCTGCTGACCATGGACCGGCTGGTGCTCCGCCCCCGGGTCCACCGGGCGCTGCAGATGGCCCTGACCCACGCCCGGGAGGCCTCGACCCTGGTGGGTGACTGGGGGCTCGGCGATGCCGTGCCTTACGGGCGCACGGTGACCCTGCTCTTCTCCGGGCCGCCCGGGGTGGGCAAGACGGCCAGCGCCGAGGCCCTGGCCCACGAGCTGGGGCGTCCGATCCTCCCCGTCGACTACTCGCAGGTGCAGAACTGCTACGTGGGCAACACGGAGAAGAACATCGTGCGCATGTTCCGCGAGGCCGCGGCCCACGAGGCCGTGCTCTTCTGGGACGAGGCCGATGCCATGTTCTACGACCGGGACGCGGCGGCCCGCACCTGGGAGGTGCGCGACGTCAACGTCCTGCTCCAGGAGCTCGAGCGCTTCGAGGGTGTTTGCGTGCTGGCCACCAACCGGCGGGTGAGCCTCGACCCGGCGCTCGAGCGCCGCATCACCTTGAAGGTGGCCTTCGAGCCGCCCGACCGCGAGGAACGGCTGGCCATCTGGCAGCGTATGGTGCCGGCGAAGCTGCCCCTGGGCGACGATGTCGACCTCGACGTCCTGGCCGAAGCCGAGCTCACCGGCGGCGAGATCAAGAACGTGCTGCTCAACGCCGCCCGCCTGGCCCTCGGCCGCGGCCCCGAAGGCCAGGTGACCATGGCCGATTTCGACGAGGCGCTGGGCATGGAGAAGGCCGGGGCGAAGCGCGGCGGCCGGGGTGACGGCATCGGGTTCAAGGCGTGTGCCGCACCACCACCTCACCGTTCTTCATGACGAAGGTCACCTGCTGCAGAAGGGTGATGTCGTCGAGGGGGTTGCCGGGCACGGCCACCAGGTCGGCCAGCGCCCCCTCGGCGATTACGCCCAGGCGCCCGGTCTCGCCCAGCAGTTCGGCGGCCACCGAGGTGCCGGCCCTGAT
>Ga0180436_10001352_pt1 | contig 23980 bp, 21 predicted proteins | sample SS_ome_2_FD_132434 | JGI IMG/M metagenome (GOLD analysis project Ga0180436, IMG submission 132434) | Hypersaline lake sediment archaeal communities from the Salton Sea, California, USA - SS_3_S_2 metaG | ecosystem: Environmental > Aquatic > Non-marine Saline and Alkaline > Hypersaline >... | reverse complement strand
GTCGGCTGGGAATGTGTCACGCGGTCGCGTTGTGTCCTTCTCGGGAACGGGGCCGACGGCCACCAGCCCTATCCTAGCAGACGGCTGCAGGCGGTGCGGGCTGCCAGCGCGAGTCCCTCGAGCACGAGATCCTCCTGCTCGATCACCCCCGGCAGCTCGTCGCGGACCGCGGATCTCCAGCCTCCGGTGAGCACCACGTCACACTCCGCCCGTGCGGTGCGGCGGGCCTCCTCGACCAGCCGCACCACCGCCCCGCGGAAGCCCCAGCCGATGCCCGCGGCAATCGCCTCGGCGGTGCTGCGGCCCGGCATTGGCGGCGGCAGGGAATGCTCCAGCGCCGCGACATGGGGGAGCTTGCTGGTGCCGTCGGCGAGCCCGCGAGCCATGAGCGTCGCCCCGGGCAGGATTGCCCCGCCCAGAAAGACCCCGCCGGCGGAAACCAGATCGACCGTCACGGCGGTGCCGCAGTCGATGACCACCGCCGCATGATCCGGTTGCCTCAGCATGTTGGCCGCGGCGGCGGCGGCGAGCCGGTCGATGCCGACTTTTGCCGGCTCATCCACCGCCACGTGCAGCGGCAGGTCATCCGGCCGGATCCGCCGCTGCCGAAGGGAACGGTGCTGGGTCGCGGCGAGTTCGGCAATCGTGGCCTCCAGCCGGGCCGCCGCCGCGTCGTGCACGCTGCCCAGGAGAATCACCGCCGACCCCGGCGACGTTGCCCGCAGCCATTCCTCGAAGTTGGCCGGGTGGAAACCGCGGCTGTCGAGATTCTGCCGCCGCGTGAGCGATGGCAGCCGCCGGGCGGTTCCCTCGCCATCGGCGGCATGGTCCTGCACGAGGGCCAGTTTGATCCGCGAGTTGCCCACGTCGGCTAGCAGCACCGCATCGCCGGTACAGATCGAGGGATGCGAGCCGGCTGCATGCCTCCCGCCGAGGGGCAGGTCGCGGTCGGCGTCGTCACTCCCGCCGGTCGATGGCATCACTCCGCCTCCTTCGCCGCTGGTGGCCGCTCGAGTTCGCGGCCGATTCTCCCGAGCAGCCGGTCGAGGCCCTCACCGGTCACGGCGCTCGCCGCGAGCACCGGAGAGCCGGTCTCTTCTTCGAGCGCGGCCCGCACCGCATCAGCGGCGGGAAGCTCCGCCTTGCTGACGAGGAGAATCTCCGGCCGCCGGCCCAGTGCTGCATCGTAGCGACGAAGCTCCTCGCGGATTGCCCGGTAGTTGGCCAGGGGATCGCTGCCGTCGATCGGCGAGGGCTCGACGACATGCACCAGGATGCCGGCCCGCTCGACATGCCGCAGGAACTCATGCCCGAGCCCCACCCCCGCATGGGCCCCCTCGATGAGTCCCGGCAGATCGGCGAGCACGAAGGACCGATCGGGCGAGAGCGAGACGATCCCGAGCATCGGCGTCTTGGTGGTGAAGGCGTAGTCGGCGATCTGCGGCCGGGCTCGCGAGAGCCGCGAGAGCAGCGTGCTCTTGCCGGCGTTCGGCTTGCCGACGAGCCCGACGTCGGCGATCACTTTCAGTTCCAGTCGCAGGCTCCGCACCCGACCCGGCTCGCCCGGCTCGAACTCCCGCGGCGCCCGGTTGGTGGCCGACTTGAAATGGGCGTTGCCCCGCCCCCCCTTGCCCCCTTCGGCGACCACGATCGACTCACTGGCTGTGGCGAGATCCTTCAACAACAGGCCGGTCGCTTCGTCGTATACCAGCGTGCCCGGCGGCACCGCCAGTTCGAGGTCGGCAGCCGAACGGCCATGCCGATTGGCCGGGCCGCCGGGCTGGCCGTGGCCGGCCTTCCAGCTCGAGCGATGGGCGATCGCGGCGAGCGAATCGATGCCGGCCTCGGCATGCAGGATCACGCTGCCGCCATGACCGCCGTCACCGCCGTCGGGCCCGCCGCGGGGCACGAACTTCTCCCGGCGAAAACTCGACGCGCCGCGTCCGCCATTGCCGCCGACGACCTCGATCTCAACGCGGTCGACGAACACGCTTTCGCCTCCAGAGGGGGCCGGCGGCGACGATCGCCTTCGGCTCAGCCGGCGGCAATCGCGTCGACGTTCACCCGCCGTCCGAGGCGATCGAAGCGGACATGACCGTCGGAGAGTGCATAGAGCGTGTAGTCGCTCCCCATGCCGACATTGCTACCGGGGTGGTATTTCGTGCCGACCTGCCGCACGAGAATGTTGCCGGCCCGCACCATCTCACCGCCAAAACGCTTCACACCACGCCGCTGCGCGTTGGAATCACGTCCGTTGCGGCTCGAACCCTGTCCCTTTTTGTGTGCCATCGCCGGGCCTCGTGTCTGGATCGAAAAATGCTCGCGCAGCTCGCCTCAGCTAATTTTCGTATCGAAAAACCCACTGGCGGTCAATCCCCGGCCGCCTAGCAACCGCCGCGGCATACATCCGCGGTCCCTCGGCCCCGAAGAGCCCCAGCAGAATCTGCTCGGCCGATGGGGGCTCGTCGTTGGCCGCAGCCGCATCGCGGGCCCATGCCGCCAGCGACTCGCGGAGAGCCTCGAAGGCGGGCATCCCGCCGCTGGCCGCGACCGCCTCGATATCAAGACCGAGGGTCTGCATGGCCGCCACCGCCCTCGCCCGGTTGACCGCCGAGGCGAGTCGCTCGAAGGCCGCGGCTGCGTCGCCGAAAAGGCCGGCGGTGAGGGCCGACCGTTCCGCAATACGATCGACCGCATCGAGCCCCGCCGCAGCCTTTGCCAGCGACTCCAGCGGAGCGGCCGCAGCCTCGGCCGGCTCCAGGTCGATCCGCTCGAAGGCCTCGGCCTCCGCCCCGCCGGCCTCGGCACGTTTTGCGGCCGAAAGCAGCCCGTCGATTGCGGCGTTGAACTGGTCTGTCCCGCTGACTCCCAGGAGTGCCTCGAGGGCCGGACCGCGGGCCGCCGGCTCCGCGGCGGCTGTCGCCTCGAGCAGCCGCTCGAGCGGGCGGAGGCTGCGGCCGTGTTCGCGAAGCAGCATGGTATCGGTGGGTCTGTCGAGCAGGTCGGCCCAGGAAATCCCGAGCCCCTTCAGCCCGGTGGAAGGATCGATGCCGGTCACCTCACCGCGACTGGCCGCCTCGATCAGCGTCGTGCCGAGCGTACGGCGCTCGAAGAGGCCGTCGTAGCCGATCATCATCTCGTCGGCCTCGCCCCCGCGGGCATCACCGGGACGCCAGAAGTCGAGCCGCAGGCTCTCGAGGGTCAGACGGTTGGTGTCGTCGAGATCATCGGCCGCAGCGGGAGGCCGCTGGTCGAAGCGATTGGTCAGCCCGCGAACATAGATCTCGAAGGCGTCCAGCCGGGGGTCGACCCCTTCCCAGACGGCCACTCCCCACCGTTGCTCACCCGGCTCCAGCGGACTCGCGGTCATCTCGCTGCTGTCGAGCAGGGGCCTCGCCGGGTCCTCCCGCTCGCGGATCGCGGCGGCGGCACCGGGCACGACGCGATCGAGATAACCGCGGTAGGCGAGCAGTCCCTCGGAGTATGTCGCCGCCTCGCGGCTCTCGAGCACGAAATGCGGGAGGAAGGTGATCGGGGCCTCGAAGGCCTCGGTCGACCGCCGTGCCGGATCATTCTCATCGACCACCGGCTGCAGGCCGCCGAGGTTTCGCACCCGGTAGACGAGGTACCACACCCGCCGCCTCGCCATTTTCAGGCCCTTCGTGGGCACATCGAGGTCGATCTGCCGCGGCGGCTTGAAGGCAAACTCCAGGCACCACACCCTGTGGGCGAACTCGTACTTCAGCGACCGGCCGCGGAGGGTCTCGGTGGCTGCGGCGTGCTTGGGCGTCCATTCAGCGGCCGGTCCGCCGAGGGTCATCTCGAAAAACTCAGCCTGCTCGAGCAGGGTTTCCCGCGAAAGGTTTGGCGGGATCACCGTGAGCACGCCCGGGGCGAGCCTGCGATAGCCACCTTCGCCCTCGGCCGCGAGCCCCGGACGGGACGCGGCGGCGAGGGCACACAGCACCGCGAGGGCGAGGCGGGGCATGGCGGGCATGGCAGGCATGCAATGACGATGCAAACGTCGCACAGCGGGAACCAAAAAATACGGGAGATCACTATTCCGACAGAGCAATATTCGGACAGAGCAATGTTCCGACAGAGAATGTACCCCGCCACCGCCCCGCTCCCAGCCCGCGGCACCGGGCAGGAATCGGCTTTGCCTTCCCATTTTTCCCAAATTACCATACAGGCGACTTGTGAATCAGCGGCCGGCCGCAGAATTCCCGCGACCGCGGTTGCGGGCGGAGGAAATGGCCTTCGCCCTGCGGATGAACCGAAGCAGAGTAGACAACGAGTTCCACGCACGGACCACGCAATGCCACACGCCCGAAAAGGATCACGCACGCTCCCGCCGCCCGATCCAGCCGTCGTCGATGCCGGCTGGAGTGGGGAGGTGGCCGCGGCATTTCTCTCAGCGGAAGACTTCGACCTCACCGGCGTGCTGCCCGGCGTTGACCTGCGGGCGTCGTCCTACTGGTGGCAGCCGGAGTCCTTTGAAACCGACGCCCCGGCCGGACCCCTGCCATGGCCTCAGGCGGCGGCCCCCGGGTCACGGAGAACCGCGGCTGCCTGATCGACCTCGCGGGCAAGTTCCGCATAGTCGGCGGCGCCGTTGGAGTCGGGGGCGTAGTCGAAAATCGACTGCCCGAAACTCGGTGCCTCGGCCAGCCGAATGTTGCGGCGAATCTTCGTCTCGAAGAGCCTCGCCCGACTCCAGGCCGGATGCCTCTCGCGAGCCGCCTGGAAAAACTCTCCCACATCGCGGCCGACTTCCGCGGCGAGCTTGGTGCCCGCTTCGTAAAGACACAGCACCACCCCGAGCAGCCGCAGTCGCGGATTGACATGATCGGCAACCAGTTCGATCGTCTCGAGCAGCTTGCTCAGGCCGTGCAGCGCGAGGAAGTGCGGCTGCAGGGGAAGGAGCACCTCGTCGACCGCGGCCATCGCGTTGAGCGAAAGCAGGCCGAGGGAAGGCGGGCAGTCGATCACGAGATAGTCAAACCGCGTCTCCGGACCCGCAGACGTGCAGGCGGGCTCGGCTGCGATCCTTGAACGCAGGATCGACTCGCGGCCGACCTTGCCCGCGAGGGTCAGCTCGGCAGCCGAGAGGTCGATGTGTGAGGGAACCACGACGAGGTTCTCACCGGCCGGTACGAAGGCCTCCGACAGTGGCACGTCGGCTGTCAGCACGTCGTAGCCGCTCACCGCGGGGGCCCCGGGCGTGACGCCGACATGGAGCGTGGCATGGGCCTGGGGATCGAGATCGACCAGGCAGACCCGCTGGCCGCTGCGAGCGAGGGCCACGGCAAGGTTCACCGACGTGGTCGTCTTGCCCACGCCGCCTTTCTGATTCGCCACCGCGATCGCACGCATTCTGCCACCTCGCTTGCCGCTCGCCGGGGTCCGAGCTTTTCGGTCTCGTAGCCATGCGGAGCGTAGGCAAATCGCCCCCGGCATCGACAGGTCATTTTTCCGGCGTTTCAGCGGCCGAATCGGGGGTGGCAGCGAGGGTTGCCTCGATCCAGGTCTGCAGCCCAGGGCCGATCCTGCCCAGCCGCACCCGCCCGCCACGGCCGACGATCGCCAGATGTCCCGCGAGAGCAGGCTCGCCGGAGGAACTCAAAGCGGCCTTGTCGGGCTGCGGTTCGAGGTCGATCACGAGCGTCACCGGTGGGGGAAGCGGACCGCCCCCCGGCGTCCGTCGGGTCGCTGAGAAGGTCATCGCCCAGTCCCAGGCGGCCGCGGGCAGTCGTTCAGCCGGCCCGCCGGCCGGCCCGGCCCCGACGGCCTCGTCTGTCAGGCCGGCGCTACTCGGCCAGACGAAGTTGGCATCCTCGACGAGCCCGCGACGGAGGTGGACAAGCCCCTTGGCACGCGAAATGTCGAGGGGCCCGCGTGCCAGCAGCCGGCCGGCCTCTCCGCCCGGGGCCAGCCGCCGCAGTTCGACCGTCGGGGCCCGCGAGATCGCCGCGGCCGCCGCGGGCCCGTAGAAGGCCAGGCAGCGGCGGGTCTGCCCCCGCTGGTAGGCGACCGCAATACCCGCCGCGAGCAGTCCCAGCACCAGCAGCCCCATCACGATCAGCCCACCCTGGCGGCCCGGCACCCGGCCGGCGGGGGTTGTCTGGAAATTCGTGGTCATGGTGGCATCCGGAGGTGGCAGAAGCGTTGTATAGTGTAGGCGATGTCAAACAAATTCGATCCGTATCGGGAAGCCCTTGTCGTCGAGACGCTCACCGTCTGGCCGGAGGTCTATGCTGACTGGTCGGAAGACGACCGCGGCCGCATCGAGTCGGCGCTGCATGAGTCTCCGCAGGAGGCCTCCGACCTCGACTACGTGCGGCAGCACACCGGCTTCGCCCGCGTGATCACGGTCACCCCCGAAGATCTCGAGCGGATGGGCGTCGCTTCGTGATGCTGCTCGAATCGGTCAGGCTCGCGCTGCAGGCCGCCGCTTCGCGGTCCTGCGAGATCTCGGTGGGCAGCGGCCTGCTTGCAAGCCTTGGCGAGAGGCTCTCCGCCGCCGGCGGCAGCAGGTGTGTCGTGATCGCCGACGCGGCGGTGGCCGGCAGCCACGCCGCCACGGTCACCGCCGGCCTGCACCAAGCCGGCCTCGAGGTGGCCATCTGCGAGGTGCCCAGCGGTGAGGCATCGAAGTCGATCGCCGAGGTGAGCCGGCTCTGGAATCGCTTTGCGGAACTCGCCGTCGATCGACGTACCCACGTGGTGGCGGTGGGCGGCGGCGTGGTCGGCGATTTGGCGGGCTTCGTGGCGGCCAGCTACGCCCGCGGGCTGCCGCTGTGGCAGGTGCCCACCACCCTCGTGGCGATGGTTGACAGCGGAATTGGCGGCAAGACCGGGATCAACCTGCCGGGCGGCAAGAACCTGGTGGGGGCCTTTTGGCAGCCACTCGGCGTGGTGGCCGACCTCGACACACTTGCCAGCCTGCCCGACCGGGAATATCGAAGCGGCCTCGCGGAGGTCGTGAAATACGGAATGATCCTCGACGCCGACTTCTTCGGCTGGCTCGAGGACCATGCCGTGTCTCTCTGCCGACGCGATCCCGAGGCGGTCGGCCGGGCGGTGGCCGTGTCGGCGAGACTCAAGGCGGGGGTCGTGGCTGACGACGAGCGGGAACTCACCGGCCGGCGGGCGATCCTCAACTACGGCCACACCTTCGCCCACGCCCTCGAAACCGCCTCGGGCTACGGCCGGCTGCTGCACGGGGAGGCGGTCAGCCTGGGCATGGATGCCGCGGCAAGGCTGGCCGTGAGCCTCGGCCGTATCGATGGGGAAATCGTGCGGCGGCAGGCCGCGGTTCTGGCCGCCTGCGGACTGCCGACCGACTGTGACCGATTCCTCTCCGGCCTGCCGCAGGCTGTCACTCCACAGTCGCTCATCGAGATCATGCGACGCGACAAGAAGGCGGTCGGCGGGAGCCTGAGGTTCGTCTTGCCGTCGCGAATTGGCCACGTTGAACTCGTCGGCGAGGTCGACCCGTCACTCGTCGAGTCGCTGCTGCGGCCGGCGAAAGGCTGACGCTCTTCTGCATACCCCGGGTGGGGCAATCCGCGCCAGTTCGTCGTTCGCAACGGCCTGACGGGGCGAATCGCACCAGGCGAGGCGGAGCGAAACGCACCACCTCGCGGGCGAGCAGCAGCCTGAGCAATCCGCAATTCGCACTGTCGTTCCCGACAAAAATGCGGCTGGGGGTTTTTCCCACTGATCCTCCACGACTTTGGCACGCAGTCTGCAACTGAATACGTGCGGCAGCGTTCAGAGTTCGAGCGAGAGGCCTGGCGGGCATCCGCTGGCTTCTCCACAAAAGCGAGGCATGCAAATTTTATGGATGGCGATAAAGGTGCGGACCTGGAGCATCCGTTCGAGCCGAGCGGGTCTCGCCCGGATGGCGGGGTCAATGACACATCGCAGCATCGATCGGGGAATCGATGGTTCAGCGAGATCGTGATCGTCGACGCGAGATGCGATCTCTATGGCGAACTGGTCCAGGCGGCGACTGAGGGCGCGTTCGGACTTCATTTTTGCGGTGACGCTCAGTCGGCACTCAAACTTTCTCGTCGGTTTCGTTCCGACGCGTGGCTTGTCAGCCTTGATCTGCCCGACATGGGCGGCTTCGACTTCCTGCCGTTATTGCTGGAAAACGTGCGGCAAAGCTGCGTCGATCCGATCCGTCATGGATTCCGAATCTCCCTCGACCATCTCGGAAACGCGAGGCATTCAGGGGTATTCGTGGTCGCTGAAGAGTACCGCATCGACGAGGAGCAACGGTCGCTTGCGATGGGTGTATCGGGGTACCTCGTGCGTCCGATACGACTCGATCTGATGCTGGCCATGCGGAGTTTGGAGGCACCGCCTCCCGATGCGGCCACACCGGATTCACGGATTGATCCCGAGCCAGAGCACCACACGCAACGGGCAGAGTGACCCCCCTATTCATCGCCTTTCAAACTGGAGAAATCATTCATGTCGGACCGCACAATACCGACTCGCAAAGCAACTGCCGCCGATTCTTGCAGTGCTTCGAAATCACCCAGAAACCCGCAGACAGTTCCCAACATCGTGGTCGTTGATCCGCGGTTTGAGTCCTATCGGCCTCTGGCAACTGCCGCCCGAGCCGGAAGAATCGGGCTGCATTTTCGCTCCGAAGGACGGGCGGCCCTGATCCTTGCCCGTCGCCATCGTGTGGACGCATGGCTCGTGGCGGCTGACCTCGACGACATGTCGGGGCTCGATTTTCTCGATCTCCTCAGGCAGGAAATGGCCGAAGGCAACGACCTGGCCGCTGCCAGCTTCGAACCCGGAACGCTGGTGGCGGTGCGTGAACCGGGGGGTTCCGCGGCCTACTGGGAGGCGATCGAGCATGGTGCCGAGGCCGCGATCAACAAGCCCATACGGCTCACCGAACTCGAGCAGGTGCTCGGGATGACGCTTGCCGGACATGAGACGATTCTCTCCGGGGACAAACTCTCGCGGGCCGTGGTCACGCTTCCGGTGAGTGTCGGAGCCGCCGTCGTGGCGATTGCGGTGGTCATGCTCGGCTGAGCCCTGCCACCCAAGCCCCGGCGGGGCGAGAAAGGAGCCGCTTGTGACTCTGCTCGTCGGCCGACGAGGCCGGCTGCCGGCTATTGTGCAGCGATGCGTGGCCACTGCGGCGATCGCGAGCGGGATTTTTCTCGCTCAAAGAGGGCCTCCCGTTCTGGCTGCCGACACCGGACCCGCACCGGAGACCGGGTTTTCGGGTCGCTATGGTGTCACGCCCTCTGACGCGTTCGACCCCTCCTCCTCAGCCACCACCCCGGTGGGCGGCGGCAGCTTCGATATCAACGCCTTTCTCGGTGCGGGTGCGTACTACAACCACACCACGCCGATCACCGGCCAGGACACGATCACCACCAATCTCGAGGCGGGCCACATCTGGAGCGGTCACGAGACGCTCGGGCACGTCACCACCTTCGTCAATGACGCCTCCGCCTTCGGCAGCACCACAGCCGATCTCTACGATCGCCACGCCACATGGGCGGGCATGCTCATCGGCGGTCGCAAGACGCCGAGCAATCCCCAGACCCGCCAGCAGGGCATCGCCTATGGCACCGACCTTCGCAGTGCCGCAATCGCCACAAGCTGGGGCGGCTCGGCCTACGCCTTCTCCTTCGGCATCTCGTGGGACACCGTGATCACCGCCTTTGAGGGAAGCTTCGGCACCGCCGACGTCGTCAACTCCAGCTACGGTGGCACCGACTCCGGCGGCGCGGGACTGGTCTCCACCTTCTACGACGCGATGAGCTACCAAAACCCGACGACAACCTACGTCGTCAGCGCGGGCAATTCAGGCTCGTCGAGCAACACGGTCGGCAGCCCCGGATCGGCCTACAACGCGATCACCGTTGCGGCCCTCGCCAACGGCGGCAACAACAGCTACGACTCGGTGGCCGGGTTTTCCAGTCGAGGGCCTCAGGACTACTACGACGCCGAGACTGACACGATCACCACACGCGTGCGGGCCGCGGTCGATATCGCGGCTCCCGGCGACTCTCTGACAGCGGCCTTTTACGGCGGGCAGTCCGGCGGCAACAACACCTCGCTTTCCGGCTCGACCAACTCCGGCTCGGCGACCTCCTACTCTTCGAGCATCGCCGGCACGAGTTTCTCCTCGCCGATCGTGGCCGGGGGAGCGAGCCTCGTGGCGAGCGCCGCCAAGACGCTCGCACCGCTCGCCTCGAATCCCGATGCCACCCAGAGCGTGGTCGTCAAGTCGCTGCTGCTCACCGGAGCTGACAAGACCTCCGGCTGGAGCAACGGCCAGCAGAGCGTCACCGAAAACGGAACGACCTACACCCAAACCACGCAGTCACTCGACTGGGCCGTCGGCGTTGGACGGATGAATCTCGACACGACGTTCGACATCCAGACTGGCGGCCAGACCGACGTGGCCGGCGCGGCAACGGGGAGCCTGGGCACCGTCGATGCGGTCGGCTGGGACTACGGCAAGAGCCAGCTGGGCACCGACAACGACTACATCATCTCCGGCACCCTCACCGCCGGCTCGACGCTGACCACGACCCTTTCCTGGCTACGGTCGCGATTCTTCGACCTCGACAACGATTCCTCGACGATCGATCTCTACGAAGGAGCCCAGGCCGATCTTGACCTTTCAATTTGGGCGGTCGATGAAAACGACACCTTCACGTCGCTCGTGGCCCGCTCCGAGAGCGACTACAACGTCGTCGAGCATTTGCATGTCACCCTCCCCGACACGGGTCGCTACGGCTTCCGCGTGGAATATGGCTCCAACAGTTTCGACACCTCGACCGGTGACATCTGGGGCACCGCGGGCAACGAGCAGGATTACGGACTGGCCTGGAACGTGACTGCCGTCATCGTCCCTGAACCTGCGACCCTCGCCTCGGCGGCAATCGGGCTGGCCTGCCTCGGCTGCTGGCGACGGCGGCGGGGTGTCCGATCCACTGCCTACCAGCGTGTGGTGAAGCCGACGCCGCTGCCGCCGCCGTAAAGCGGTACCGGCACCACCTCGACTTCCATGCCGGCGAAGTGCATCTCGGTGCGATCCACCGCCACGGCACTCGCGAAGGCGAGGTACCAGCCGAGGAAAGACTGCGAGGGATAGTGGGCGTCGTCGGTCATCCGCGAAAAGGCCACGAACGTCGAGCAGACGTAGAGCGAGCCCTTGGCCACCGGTCCCTCCACCATCCCGGCGGCGGCCAGAAAGGGCACGGCTCCCATGAAGGCGTGGCCGCTGACGCCGTTGTTGTCGTTGAAGGCGACCCACTTGCTGCCGGCCGAGCCCTCGCCAGGCCGCGAGGCCCCGGTGGCGAGCTGCAACACGTAGAGCGGCGGGGCCCCCACGACGAGAATCCGCAGGCTTCGCGAGCCCCACATCCCCACCGCATCGCCAACCGGCCGGCCCTCCAGCAGCAGCCCCGTGACCGCCGCGGCACCGAAGATCGGGATCGAATAGCGGCCCTCGCCGATGTCTTTGCAGCCGGAGAAGAAGGTGCCCAGGCCCGTCGGCGTGACACCCCGCTGCCAGGCGGTCTGGATCGTCTCGTCGAAGCCGGTGTTGGCCATCAGGGCCCCGGTGCCGAAGGCGGCGGCGAGGCAGGTGAGGCTCTCGCAGGAGTAAAAGTTGCGATAGTCCTCGCCGACCTTGTGCCAGATTCTCGAGAGCCGCGGATGCCGGCTCTCCGCCCAGGGCACCCCGGGCGGGCCGAGCCAGGTCTCCTCCGGCGAGGGTAGCGACGCGACCATCTCCGACTGCGGGGCCATCCGCGAGGCGAGGGCGGTTGTGAACTGCCGCGAAGGATCACCCGCGGTAGGAGCGGCCGGCGTGAACGGTTCCCAGTGGCCGACTCGTGGAACGTCGTCGAGCACGTCGAGCGGCAGGCTGTTGGCGGCGGTCTCCCGCTCCGGTGGCGGCCCTGTGAGCGACTCGGTCTGCACGATTCCCTCGACCCAGGCCCCGCCCGCGGCCGGCACCACGCGAACGATCACCCGCTGCCGCCGCGGAGGCCAGGTTCCCAGGACATCGGGCTCGGTCCAGACCGACTCGATCACGCCGGGCAGCGGGGGGAGCGCGTCGAAATCGGGCGGCTCGACCCTCGCGATTGTGTGATCGGCCGCAACGGTCGCGAGGGTCTGCTCCCAGAGCCGCGAGGCGTTGTCGCTGGGCAGGAAGATTCCCCGCTGGTCGTCGCCACCGTCATCCCCACTTTTCGTATCGCCCGCTTCGTCAGCCGTCGCGGTTTCACCGAAGAGTGGACCGGTTTCCGCACCTTCCAGGAATTCACCCGGCCGCGGCAGTGACTCGATGAGCTGCTCATCGGCCGCCAGCCGGGCGACCAGAGACAATCCCATGCCCGCGGCTGCGACCACCATCCGCACGCCGCCGCCCGCATGCTGCAATTGTGGTGATGGCATCGGCGTCACTCGTGTGGGCGGCGGGCATGGATTCCGGCCGCTGACGGACCTCGATCCGCCCGCGATCTCCGCGACCGCAGGAACTGTCGGCGGCGGATCGTGGCAGCAGTGACCGCGCGACACAAGCCGGATTTTCCGCCTTGCGGGGGGCTTCACGGGGCCTTTTCAGCGGCCCTCGCCCGACTGGGAGCCACCATCCGCCTCGGCTGCGGCACCGTCCACCGCATCGATGTAGACCTCCACCTGCTGGCCGACGAAGAGCCGCGGCCGGCCGGTGGGATCGAAGCGATAGATCACCTGCAGCACGCGAACATCGACCCGCTCGGTGTTGTCGCCGGTGAGCGACTTCTTGGGCACCACGTAGGGCTCGATCCGCACGAACTCCAGCGGATACCGCTGCTGGAGGTTGCCGCGGGGCATGGCATAGGCCTCGGCGGTCTCGTCGAAGCGGGCGATGTCGTATTCGTCGATGTCGACCCGGACGTGCATCCGCTCCACGTCGCCGAGGATCACCAGCGGCTCGCTGGGGGGCGTGCCCACGAACTCGCCGGGCCGCACGTCGACCCGCAGCACGCGGCCATCCACCAGCGACCGCACGGTCAGCCGGTCGATCTCGATCTCGATTCGCGAAACCTCGGCTTCGACCTCGGCAAGCTCGGCCCGGGTGACGTCGCGGTCGTAGCTCCAGGCCCCCGCCCGGAGAAGGTCGAGGTCGGCCATCGCACGAGCGAGTGACGCCTCGGCGGCCTCCAGAGCTTCCTGCCGCTCGATCAGATCCTGCTCGGTGGTCACCTTACGGGCGAAGGTCTCCCTCGCCCGCTGAAAAGCATCGCGCTCGCGATCGAGATTCGCCCGGGCCTCGGCCACACGGGCCTCGAGAACCGGAATCTCCTCCTGCCTCGGCAGGGACTCCAGCCGGAGAAGCTCGCTGCGGGCCCGCTCGACGGCCGCCTGCCGAACGGCCAACAGCCCGCGGATTTCACGATCATCGAGCCGGAACAGTGGCGTGCCGGGGGAGACTTCGTCCCCGACTTTGACGAGCACCTTCACCACCACGCCTGCCGTGGGCGAGCCGACGGCGATGTTCTCGGTGGTCGCCTCCACCACGCCCGAAGCGGCCAAGGCGTCGGCGAAGGGACTCGTCGCGGGCGGGATCGGCGGTGCGACCTTCCGCTCGAGAGGCCGCGTGTCGAGCACGTACCACACGGCAAAGGCCAGCAGGGCAAATCCGGCGGCCGGCACGCCCAGCTGCGTGAGGGTATCGGCGAGCGTTCGTGGACGATGGTGAGCGGGAGTGGTCATCGATTCGCCAGCCCTTCCGCGACACCACGACGCCGCTCGACCGAGAGAATTCTTCCATCCTCCATCGTGGCGATCGAATCGGCGAACTCGTAGATCCGTTCGTCGTGGGTGACCACGATCACCGCCCGCCCCGGCTGCACGGCAATTCGCGAGATCAGTTCCATCGTCAGCCGGCCGTTCTCGGCATCCAGGGCGCTGGTCGGCTCGTCGCAGACGAGCATCCGCGGGTCGTGTACGAGGGCCCGGGCGATCGCCACCCGCTGCTGCTGTCCTCCGGAGAGTTCGTCGGGCCGGCTGGCAAGCTTGTCGGCCAGGCCGAGCTGCTCGAGCATGCCGCAGGCCGCGGCAATCGCCCGCGAGCGTCGCTGGCCCGCGATCAACAGCGGCACCGCGGCGTTCTCGGCGGCGGTCAGGGCCGGCAGCAGGTTGAACGACTGGAAGACGAAGCCCACGTTCTCCCGCCGGAAGCGGACCCGCCGCCCGCCTGTCATCGCCACCAGATCGTGGCCGAGCACCGACACGCTGCCGGCGGAAGGCTCGAGGGTGGCCGCAAGGATCGAGACGAGCGTCGTTTTGCCGCAGCCGCTCGGGCCGACCAGGAGCATCATCTCCCCTGAGGGCACGTCGAGATTGACACCCCTCAAGGCGCGGGTGACCGTTTCGCCCGCCAGGAATTCCTTCGTCACCTCACGGGTGCGAACTGCAAGTCCGCCATCGCTGTGGGCATCGGTCATGAGTCCCTCGCTTTTCGCAGGCTGAGTCTGCTAACCCCTGAACACGACCGCAGGATCGAGCACGAGCACCCGCCGGATCGAAAGCAGGCTCGCCAGGAACACGATCAGAAGTACCGCCGCGGCCGTCAGTGCCGGCACCTGCCAGGGCATGAAGAAGGCCAGCCGGCTGTGCCCGGTGATCGCCCAGCCGAACACCGCCGCCAGCCCCACGCCGATGCCGTAGCCCACGACCCCCACCTGCACCGCCTGGGAGAGCACCATCAAGAGGATCGTGCCGTTGGACGTGCCCATCGCCTTGAGCGCGGCAAACTGCCGGAGGTTTTCGATCGTGAACAGATAGAAGGTCTGCCCCGCAATCGCCGTGCCCACCAGGAATCCGAGGAAGACGGTGATTCCGAAGTTCACGGGGATGCCCGTGCGGCGAAGGTAGTAGGAGATCGTCTTCCAGATGAACTGCTCCTTGGTATACGCCGCCAGGTTGGTCCGGGCCGCGATCCTTCGGCAGACCTCCTCGGCCGGGAGTCCGGCGGCCGGATCGGCCAGGATGAAGGAGAGCACCTTTCGCTCCCTCGGGGCGAAGGCCACCGCCTGGCTGTAGCGAGTGTAGATGATCGGGAAACTGGTGAAGCTGCGGCTGGCCTTGGTCAGCCCCACGAGCACCGCCCGGCGATCGTTCATCTCGAACACCTGGCCGAGCCGGTAGGGCTCCCCCGGCCAGATCTTGCGATAGCCCGCGTCATCCATCACGACCGCGTCGGGCTTTCTGAGATCGGCGAGGCTGCCCATGAACATTCGCCGCGGAGCCCCGACAAGCGTGGCATCATCCAGTCCCAGCAGGATCATCTGGTGGTAGTCGCCCTCGGACAGCCTCGCCCTGCCCTGCCCCTTGTAAAACCGCACGGCCCAGTTGACGCCCGGCACCCCCTTCACGCGGAACAGATCGGTGTCGGGCATCGGCTTGACGTCGTCGACGAACTCGACGTTGTCGTCCATGACCCAGATCGCGGGGCCCTCGACGTCGAGGACCTGCCCCACGGTCAGCCGCAGAATGCCGCAGAAGATCGAGGACTGTTGGGCGATCAGCACCGCCGCGAAGACGACACCAAACACGATCCCCAGGTATTTCACCCGGTTTCCCACAAGCATCTTCCAGGCCAGCCAGAGCATGCCGGCAAGTCTACCGGCCTTGATCGCACCCGGCCCCCTTGGGGCCGGCACCCGGCTCTCGCGGACCGCGTCGACACATGGGTCTGCTATCCTGCCGGGTCGTCCAGGGACCCAGGAGCCGATCGTGCAGGGATTGCCCGCCGCCAGAGAGGAGCCGAATCAGCAGCGGACCGATCCGCCGCTGCCGGACGAGGTGCCGGCGATCCTCGGGCGGTGGTGGGGCTTCGACCGGCTCCGGCCGCTGCAGGCCGAGGCGATCGTCGCCGCCATCGAGGGCCGCGACTCGCTCGTCGTGATGCCCACCGGCGGCGGCAAAAGCCTCTGCTACCAACTGCCCCCCCTGGTCGGCGATTCGACCGACGTGGTTGTCTCGCCACTGGTGGCCCTCATGAAAGACCAGGTCGACGCCCTCGAGGCAATCGGCTACCCCGCCGCGGCGATCCACTCGGGGCTCACCGACGCCGAACGGAGGAGTGTCCGCGATCGGCTGGCAGCGGGTGAACTTCGGCTGCTGTTCACCGCCCCGGAGCGGCTGGTCAACACCGGGCTGATCGACCTGCTCGCGCGGGTGGGCGTCAAGCGGTTCGCCATCGATGAGGCCCACTGCATCAGCCAGTGGGGCCACGACTTTCGCCCCGAATATCGCCAGCTGGCGATGCTGCGAGACCGCTTTCCCTCCGCAAGCCTGCATGCCTTCACCGCCACTGCCACGCCGCGGGTCCGCACCGACATCGCCAGCCAGCTCCGCCTGCGCGAGCCGGTCACACTCGTGGGCACCTTCGACCGGCCGAATCTCGTCTACCGCGTGGTGCCGCGGGCCGGGAAGGCCGAGCAGGTGCTCGAGGTGCTCGCCAGGCATGCCGGTGAGGCCTCGATCGTGTATTGCATGAGCCGCCGTGAAACCGAGTCGCTCGCGGCGCGGCTCGCTGCCGAGGGAATCCTGGCCCGGCCGTACCACGCCGGGATGACCCCCGAGGCACGCCGTGCCACCCAGGAGGCATTCGCCGCCGACAGCATCAACGTGGTGGTGGCCACGGTGGCCTTCGGCATGGGCATCGACCGCTCCGACGTGCGGCTCGTGCTGCACACCTCGCTACCCAAGAGCCTCGAGGCCTACCAGCAGGAGACCGGCCGGGCCGGCCGCGACGGACTCGCCGCGGAGTGCCTCTTGCTCTATTCGGCCGCCGACGTCTTCAACTGGGAGTCGCTCATGCGGCGGACCGCCGAGGAGTCCGATCTTGAGCCGGATGAGGTCGAGCAACTGCTGGCCGGTCAGATCGAGCACCTGCATGCGATGCGACGCTACGCCCGGGCCGCCTGCTGCCGCCACCGGGGCCTCTCGGAGTATTTCGGGCAGCCCTACGAGAAGCCCTCCTGCGGGGCCTGCGATATCTGCCTCGGGGAGACCGAAAACCTGCCCGACGCCACGGTCACCGCCCAGAAGATTCTCTCCTGCGTGGCGAGAGTCGAAGAGCGTTTCGGCGTGCGGCACCTCTGCGAGGTGCTGCGTGGGGCCCGCACCGAGAACGTCCTCAGGCACCGGCACGACCGACTCTCGACCTATGGGCTGCTGGCGAACCTCGACCAGCGAGCCTGTGAAAACCTCACCCACCAACTCCTCGACCAGGGGCTGCTGGTCCGCAGCGAGGGTGACCGGCCGGTGATCAGGCTCACCGACGCCGCCTGGGAGGTGATGCGGGGCGGGCGGGAGGTGATCCTGCTTGCGCCCAAGGCGGGCAAGGCCCGGCAGTCGAGTGTCGATGTCGATGACTGGCAGGGGGTCGATCGCGATCTCTTCGATCGGCTCAAGCGGTGGAGGCGTCGGATCTCGCAGGCCCGCGGCAAGCCGGCCTGGACGATCCTCGATGACAAGGCCCTGCGGTCGATCGCCCGCGAGAAGCCGGCCAGCCCCGCAGCCCTGCTCCGCTGTCGCGGCATCGGCGAAAAGCGGCTGGCCGAGTTTGGCGGGGAAATTCTCGATCTGGTGGGGGAATCGGCAGCCGCGAACCGTCGGCCTTGAGGGGGACTTTGAATTTCCTCAAGGTCCCGAACGGTTTCACCGACGAACGATTCTGTGGAGTCTGGGATGGACTCACCACCTCGACAGCCCGTGAGACCGATGGCGATCATCTCCCATCACCGACGATTCTGCTTCATCCACATCCCCAAGACGGCGGGCAAGAGCGTTGGAAACGTGATCGGCCGCTATGCCGAGCCGGTCGATCGCCATCCGGCCAACCGACTGCTCTCGTGCGTCGGGATTCGGGTCAACCATATCGGTCCCTACCGTTTTCGTCGCTTCCGCACCCATGCCACCGCCGCCACGATCCGCCGCAACCTGCCCCGCGGCGTCTACGATTCGCTGTGGTCGTTCTGTTTCGTCCGCAATCCCTGGGACATGCTCGTGTCGCAATACGAGTTCGTGCTGCAAAGCCGCGACAACAAGCGGCACCGGACGGTTCGGGGCAGCTCCTTCGCCCAGTTCGTCCGCTACTGGCTCGGCAGGCGGGGTCGGGGCCGGCAGACGCCCTACGTGGTCGATGACTCGGGCCGCCGGATCGTCGACTTCATCGGCCGCTACGAGTCGCTCGAGGACGATTTCCGCGAAGTGACCCTGCGTCTGGGAATCGCGGGCCGCCTGCCGCGGCTGGGAGCCTCCTCTCGCCGCGACTACCGCAGCTACTACGACGACCGCCTGGCGGCCTTTGTGGGAGATGTCCTGGCCGACGATCTGCAGATCTTCGGCTACCACTTTGATGGATTTGCCGACAGACCGCCATTGAGGCTGGCGGCCTGACGGGGTCGGCAGCGGCGGTAGACTGTGGCGATGCGGCCCCTGCTGGTTCTCGATGTCGTCGGCCTCACGCCCTCGCTCCTGCGGCACACTCCGCGGATCGCGGCGGTGGGCGCTGCCGGCTTCACCGCCACCCTCGGCGGCGTGCTGCCGGCGGTCACCTGCTCCGCTCAGGCCACGATGCTCACCGGGCGAATGCCCCGCGACCACGGCATCGTGGGCAACGGCTGGTATTTCCGTGAGCTCGCCGAGATCTGGTTCTGGCGGCAGAGCAACGCCCTGGTCGGCTGCGAGGAGGAGAAACTCTGGGTGGCCGGCCGCCGTCGCTTCGGCGAGGGCTTCCGCGTGGCCCAGATGTTCTGGTGGTTCAACATGTATGCCGCGATCGACATCGCCGCCACGCCCCGGCCCGTCTATGCCGCCGACGGTCGCAAACTGCCGAGCATTTACACGACACCCCCCTCGCTGAAGTCGGAGCTGCAGGGATCGTTTGGCCGCTTCCCGCTGTTCGACTTTTGGGGGCCGAAAGCGGGCATCCGCTCCTCGGAATGGATCGCCACGGCCACCCGCCAGGTGATGGAGCGATACCGGCCACCGCTCACGCTCTCGTACCTGCCGCACCTCGACTACGACCTGCAGCGATTCGGCCCCGATTCCCCGCAGGCTGTGGCCGCCTGCGGGGAGATCGACCGCGTGGCCGGTGAGCTGATCGAGTGGGCGATGCGATCCGGCCATGCGGTGGTGGTGCTGAGCGAATACGGGATCACGCCGGTCCGTGGCGACCTGGCGATCAACCGCACGCTGCGGCGGGCCGGACTTCTGGCAGTGCAGGAGGTCGATCTCGGCTGGGAACTGCTCGACGCCGGAGCGAGCGAGGCGTTTGCCGTGGTCGATCACCAGTTGGCCCATGTCTACGTGAAAAACCGGGAGCGGATCGACGAGGTGCGGTCTCTCCTCGAGGCGACCGAGGGTGTGGGTGAGGTGTTCGACCGCGAGGCGCTTGCCGGATGCGGCCTCGACCATCCCCGCAGCGGTGAACTGGTGGCCGTGGCCGAGGCCGACCGCTGGTTCAGCTACTATTACTGGCTCGATGACGCGAAGATGCCCGACTTCGCTCGCACCGTCGACATCCACCGCAAGCCCGGCTACGACCCCGCCGAGCTGTTCCTCGACCCACGGCTACGATTTCCCCGCCTGACGATCGCGACGAAACTCGCTCGGAAGGCACTCGGCTTCCGCACGCTGCTCGACGTGATCGGCACCGATACAAGCCTCGTTCGCGGGTCCCACGGCCGGCTGCCCGCCAGGCCTGAGGAGGGCCCGGTGCTGCTGGCGAGCGATCCGGCTTTCCGCCGCGACACGCTGGCGATGACCGAGGTCCGCGACCTGCTGCTCGACCTCGTCGCGGCTGGAGCGTGAGCGGGCCCATGGCTGCCTCCCCTCGGCTCGAGCCGGTCGGTGACACCGCTCTTGCGATCGATCTCCCGGGAGGCGGCAACCTCGCCGAGGACACGGTGAGGGTCACGACGGTGGCCGAGGGGCTCGCCGCGGCCGCCATTCCCGGGGTGACCGACGTCGTGCCCTCGCCGGGGCGGGTGACGGTGGTCTACGACATCCTTTTGGCCGACTCCTTTGAGGCCCTTGTTGCGGCGGTCGCCGAGCGGGTGACGGCAGTGCTGAGGCGGGTGCCGCCCTCGCAGAAGAAACCTGAGCCGCTCCACGAGATCCCGGTCGCCTACGGCGGCGAGCCAGGCCCCGACCTCGAGGGGCTCTGCCGGGAGCGTGGCCTCTCGAGGGCCGAAGCGATTCGTCTGCACTCGCTCGCGGAGTACCGGGTGACGGCAGTCGGTTTCACGCCTGGCTTTGCCTACCTCGGTGGGCTTTCGCCCCGGCTGGCCGTGCCGCGACGGGCCACACCAAGACTGCGGGTGCCCGCCGGCTCGGTCGGGATCGGGGGCGAACAGACCGGCGTTTATCCCTTTGCCAGTCCGGGAGGCTGGCAGCTGATCGGCCGCACCGGCAGGCGTCTGTTTGACCCGACCCGCAAGCGGCCCTGCCTGCTGGCGGTGGGTGATCGCGTGCGGTTCGTGGAGAGTGCAACGGTCGATGCGGTGGCTGACGCCGCAGGAGAGACCCTGATCCCGCAGGTCGCCGAGTGTCCCGGTGGCTGCCTGACTGTCGAGTCTGTCGGGCCGCTTGCGACAGTGCAGGATCTTGGTCGGGCCGGCTATCGAAGTGCCGGCGTGCCTTCTGGCGGGGCGGCCGATGCGGCGGCGGCGGTGATCGCGAACCTCGCTGTCGGCAACCCGGCCGAAGCCGCGGTGATCGAATGGACGCTCGTCGGGCCGGTGATCCGCTGCGACCGCGACGTGACGGTGGCTCTCTGCGGCAGCGATGAACTGCCTTGCGGACGGCCGCTGGCAGTGCCGGCCGGCCAGCGGCTGGTGGTGGGACGGGCCGCCGGCTGCCGTGGCTATCTGGCGATTGCCGGTGGGATCGATCTGCCGCGAGTGCTCGGTAGCCGAGGCACCTGTCTGGCCGCATCGTTCGGGGGCGTCGCCGGAAGACCGCTGGCCGCTGGTGACAGGCTGCCGCTCGGCCTCACGACCGCACGGTTGGGTGCTGGGCGTTGGTGGGTCGATCCCGAACTCACGGCCTTGCCGGGCCGGCTCTGCCGGCTGCGATATCTGCCTACTCGCGGCATGCCCGCCGTTGCCGGTGAGTACCGGGTGAGCCCGCAGTCAGATCGCATGGGCCTGCGGCTGGAGGGGCCGCCGTGTGCGACAAGCAGGCAGGCTCGTTCGGTAGCGGTGCTGCCTGGGACACTCCAGCTGCCTCCTGACGGACGGCCGATCCTGCTGGGCTGCGACGCACAAACGATCGGCGGCTACCCGGTACTCGGCCAGGTGATCGAGGTCGACCTCAGACTCGCGGCCCAGCTGCGACCGGGCGCGGCGGTTCGTTTTGAACCAACCAGCCTCGATGAGGCCCACCGGCTCCGCCACCGGCAGGCCGCCGACATGGCCAAACTCGCGGAGGCACTTGCGGAGAAATGTGAAAATTAGGGACGGGAGCGATTTAAAAAATCGCTCCCGTCCCCATTTTTTTGGGGGGGTTCTTGTATGGCGAACACCAGCACGATCGATCTCAACTGCGACCTTGGCGAAGCGGCGGGGCATGACCTCGAGCTGCTCCCGCTGGTCTCTTCGGCAAACATCGCCTGCGGAGCCCACGCCGGTGATGCCCAAACGATGGCAGCCACCGCCACGGCCGCCAGGCGACACAGGGTGCAGATCGGGGCCCACCCCGGCCACGCCGATCGCAGACACTTCGGCCGCCGCGAGATCTCACTGACTCCCGACCAGGCCGCATCCCTCGTCGTCGGCCAAGTCCATCTCCTCGAGAAGGTGATCGGCGGCGGAATCAGCCATGTCAAACTCCACGGCGGGCTCTACCACCAGGTTGCCCGTGAGGCATCGCTTGCCAGGGCCGTGGCCTCGGCGATGCAGCGGCACTTCCCGGCGGTCCGGCTGGTGCTGCCGGCGGGCAGCCTCGCCGTGCGGATCTGCCGTGACAAGGACGTCACGGTCATTGAGGAGGCCTTCGCCGACCGGGCCTACGCCGACAACGGCACGCTGCTGCCAAGGTCACGACCCAACGCGGTGCTCGGCGACCACCGGGCAATCGCCCGCCAGGCGGTGCGGCTGGTCACCGAGAGGATCGTGACCTCCACAGGCGGCCGCGAACTGCCGCTGCACGCCGACACGCTCTGCATCCACGGCGACGGCCCCGACCCGGCCGGATGCCTGCGGGCGGTCCGCGACGCATTGTCTGCCGCGGGCGTGGTGGTGCGACCACCGGCCGACCGCGACTCTCAAACTCCCAGGTAGGCTTCACGAACCCGGGGATTCTCGGCGAGGGTCGCGGCCTCCCCCTCGAGCACCACTCGGCCACGTTCGAGCACGTAGCCGCGGGAGGCCAGCTGCAGCCCGGCATGAGCATTCTGCTCCACCAGGAGCACCGACACCCCGCGGGCCGGCAGGGCGGCAATCACGTCGAAGATCTGCATCGACAGCCTGGGGGCCAGACCCAGCGACGGCTCGTCGAGCAGCAGCAGCCGCGGCCGCGCCACCACCGCCCGGGCCACCGCCAACATCTGCTGCTCACCTCCAGAGAGCGTGCCACCGAGCTGACGCATCCTCGCGGCGAGCACCGGGAAGAGCTCGCAGGCCTCCTGGATGTCCCGCTTGAGCTGCCAGCGGTCGGGCTGCGTGTAGCCGCCGAGTTCCAGGTTTTCACGGACCGTGAGCCGCGGGAAGATCCGTCGCCCCTCGGGGCAGTGGGCGATCCCGCGGCGGACAATGCGATGGGGCGGCTCACCGTCGATCCTCCGTCCGCGAAAGCGAATGCTTCCGCCGGCAGGCCGGACAACGCCGGAGATCGCCAGCAGAAGCGTGCTCTTGCCGGCGGCGTTGGCTCCGAGGATCGTCACGATCTCGCCGGTGCCGACCGAGAGCGACACGCCGTCGATCGCGCGGATCGGTCCGTAGCCGGCCGAAAGATCGCGGACCTCGAGGAGCGTCATGCCTCCGCCTCCCCGAGATAGGCCTTGATCACCCGCTCGTCGCGGCGAATCTCCCGCGGTGTGCCCTCGGCAATCTTCACACCGTGGTCGAGCACGCTCACCCGGTCGCTGACACGCATCACCGTCTGCATGTGGTGTTCGATCAGGAGCACCGTCACGCCGGAGTCGCGGATCTGCCGGATCAGTTCGGCGACCGCCGCGGTTTCGGCGGGGTTCATGCCCGCGGTCGGCTCGTCGAGCAGCAGCAGCCGCGGCCGCGTGGCGAGCGCTCTGGCGATTTCGAGGCGGCGGCGGTCGCCATAGGCCAACTCGCCGGCTCGCCGTCCAGCCTCGCCGGCCAGGCCCACCTTTGCCAGGATCTCCGTGGCGACCTGCTCGGGGTCGTCGATCCGCCGCGACCCTCGATGCCCCCAGTCGAGGCCCACCCGCACGTTCTCGAGCGCCGTCATTCCCTCGAAGAGCCGGATGTTCTGAAACGTGCGGGCAATTCCCGCAGCCGCCACAACCTCCGGCGAGCGACGACCCCGCCGCCAGACCGCGTAGCCGCCCGCCGCCCCCACCAGCCAGCCGGCCGCCAGGGCTGTCCAGCCGCGGAGGCGGATAGCTCGCTTGCCCGCGGCGAGGCGGTCAAGCACCTCGCCATCGACGGCATGCACCGCGTCGGCGGCATCGCCGAAGTCGGTCGCCTCGGGCACCGTGCCCGGTCCGGCCCGCCGCGCGGTGACCGCCGCCTGCAGGGCGTCGCGAAGCCCGCTCGCCTCCTCGCGGCTGCGGCGAATCGCCACCACCTCGCGGCCGTCGGGAGTGACCACCCGCCAGCTTGCCCCCAGCCGATCGACGGCCAGCTCCCAGCGAAAGTAGCTTCGCAGCCTGCGGCCGAGCGTCGCAGCCCGCGGCGGCTCCCCGGCGGCCATCGGCCGCTTGACGACCGCCAGCCAGACC
>Ga0180436_10001349_pt1 | contig 24038 bp, 22 predicted proteins | sample SS_ome_2_FD_132434 | JGI IMG/M metagenome (GOLD analysis project Ga0180436, IMG submission 132434) | Hypersaline lake sediment archaeal communities from the Salton Sea, California, USA - SS_3_S_2 metaG | ecosystem: Environmental > Aquatic > Non-marine Saline and Alkaline > Hypersaline >... | reverse complement strand
GGCGGCAATCTTTGGTCTGCCACGCTAGTATTCGGAATTTCCCTTGCAGCTGTCTATTTGATAATAAACTGAATCCGGACACTTATTTTCGGTAGGACTTATGGCAACTGCCGCAAGTTTGAGCAGTGGCCCCGAACTGCTTCTTTATTTTTCCCATATCACCACTTTCTGCTGCCGCAACCAGGTCACTGCTATGGTTTTGGAACCGTTTTGCAACATCCATAAATCCTTCTTTATCCTTCAACGCTTTTTCGTTTAAAGTTGTTTTACCCTCAGCTGAACCGGGAACCAAAGAAGCCTCCCATGGTAGTTTCGACAACATTGACACGACCTTTGCGTCTTCAAGGAATGCAGCCTGTTCATAAGGTGTTTTGCCTTTAACCACACCGGCCATGCTACCAAAATGTTTCTTGATTACCTGCATTACGGACTTCCGGTATTCAATGGCATCTTCAATCTTGGCAAATTGGGCCAAGGCGATACCGAAACTTAAAGCCAAGACCACAAACACTATCCCTATCTTAACAAATATTTTCATAATTCCTCCTTTCTTTATTGAAAATATGACGTTCTGCTTCTTTAGCACTGAGGAAGTTCTTTTGCAAAAAAATACTTTACGAGATTCAAACCGAAAAGCAAGAATCAACCAATCGTATTATTCTGAGATAGTTACCCTATCATGATTTAATAAAACTAATCAGATCCCAAATTTGCTTTTCCGTATGCTGGTTCTTAAATCCCGGCATAGGACCTCTGCCATTTGAAATTTTTCAAAAAAATCACCTTCAGAATGGATTTGGGCGGTATTTGTCGGAGCTCTCCATCCATGAGCAGCAACTGGCACGTACCCCACACAAATTATTCATATCTTTCATCCTTGATTCTAATCATAAGCCACCGACAAGGTCGGTGGTCGTTGACTACGATCTTTGTCATAGTTGTAATTATCTTGACCAAATTCAAGATACCCTAATCTAGTGACAAACAGCAGTCGTTATATGTGCTTAAGTTTCTTTTTGTAGGAGCGCAGCATTTTCCATTGGCAATAATGGGTTGGGTTGGCCCGGGTATGCTTGAGGGCCTTGGCGGCGGCTTTCATATCCAGACCGGATTTCATGAGATAGGCAGTGACAAAGGTTCCGGTGCGGCCGACGCCGAAGCGGCAGTGAACCAAAACTTTATGTCCGTCCGTGATGGCCTGATCCAGCCATTGGAAAGCCTTTTCCATGGCGGCCGTATCGGGCGCACATTCATCCGCAATGGGGAAGTAGTAGACATTGAAACCGGATTCCATCTGAATTTCGTGCAGATCACAAAACTCACCACACAGATTGACGATGGCATCGATGCCGTGCTCGCGGAGCACATCGAGGTCAATGTCCATCATGGGGGCATGGCCCACCGCTAGGTTGTCAGTTATCCATTTGACTTCGTAGGTCATTTTTCACCTAAGACGGTTCCTGACTTTTTACGGGTTCAACATTTTAAGGACGTTGAGTTTTTATCCCCAATCCTGTCGATGCCGGTTCTTAGATCTTTTAAGGCGTAACCCGAACCCCAAAAACCGAAACACGACACTCGCACCCCGCAACTGCTGATAGCTAATAGCTACCTTCACATTTCCGTCGATGCAAAATGATAGCGTCCCTGCATAAAATCGTCAACATAGCCTTCAATCTGGTCCGGATCCTTAAGATACATGTCCATCAAACGCGTCGCTCCCAGCAAGCGCCCGATCATGTCCAGCACATCCAGGGCATCGGCCTGATCAGGCGTACTGAAGTGCCCGTCGATTAAATCACTGACAACCGTCACATCGAATCCAAGACGGTGCAGGACTCGGCTGAGAAAATCCGTCCGCAGCATACGTTGTTCCATGTCCGCCCCGCCGCCTGAAAAACGAAAGAGGATTATTTTTTCTGGCGACTCCGGTCCGCACTGAGCATCCACGATGACAAAGTGATACCCGAATCGTAGATTGAGGTTCATATAATCGTTGGAGATGACTGCATGGCTGGCGTACATGGCCGATTCCGGGCTGGCGATCCCCCCGCTCATAACCGCTCGGTCATGGGCCTCCCAATCAAAATGGCTGAAATCGCCCCACTGAATATCGGGGTGGGTCAGGCCGGCCCACAGGGCTCGCATGGCATCGTTTTCGATCTGATCGATGGATATTTCTTTGCGCCCGACTGCGTTCGCAGCTATCCCCGCACCCACATCGAGTACGAAAAAAAGCATGGGAATATCGGAGGTCAGTTTTCGGGCCAGGCTCAATTTTCTGAGGCGGTTGTCGGAAACATGAAACATTTCCTGGACAGCCTTCTCATGGGCAAATCGGATGATATCATGCAGGGATCGGCAATATTGGGGGGCAAATGTATCGGCCTGCGGGTCCACCAGGTCCAGTGTGGCCACAAAACTCATGAGGTAGTCCAGTTTGCGCATAAACGGGCTGTCTAGCATCAGATCCGGCCGAGCACACGCACTTTCCAGCATCTCTGCGACCGTGCCGGCGTAAACACTGTTGTCATCTGCGTGGACAGTCACATCTCGGCCATGATCGAGCAGATCGCTGGCATTACCGGCATTGACCAGCATCGGCAGTCCAAACTCACGCGCTACCGAGGCAAGGTGTCCGGCCGGGCTACCGGCGTCCGTAATAATGGCGCTCAAACGGTGAATCACTTTGGTGTATTGCGGTCGCGCGTTGGCGGCCACCAAAACTGCATTTTCGGGAATGCCCTGCAGGTTTGGTTGTTGTTTGAGGTTGAAAATAGTTCCGGCGGCAATGCCCGCGGAGGCCGGTTCGCCGCTGGCCAGCAGCTTGTCATTGGCAACGTTTTCAAATTCGCAGACGTGATCCTGGGACTCCTGATTGTCCGTATTCAACGGCCGGGATTGCAGGATGAAGCAATCGCCGCGGTCGTCGACTACCCACTCGACGTCCTGGAATTTTTGAAAGTGCTGCTCAAGTTGGCACCCCCATCCGGCCAGCTTTCTAGCATTGAGGTCATTCAGGGAAACCATGACACGACGTTCTGATGTCAGACTTAGGGATTCGATGCGGCCCTTATCACCAACCAGCATTTGACGCGATTTCCGGGCTGATTTCTTTTCAATGATGTCAAATGGCGGCCTTTTTGAAACCGCTAATGTATCTGCAGCAGTCTGCCCAGCCACAAGAAGTTCGCCCAGCCCCCAAATGCTGTGAATGGACAGATAATTTGACGCCGGATTCATCGGATCGGCCGTGTACATCACACCGCTCGATCGGGCAGCGATCATGCGAAGAACCAGCACCGCCATCGGTGTGTCCAAATCTGTCAAACCGTGGCTGATGCGGTAGGCGATGGCTTCCGGGGCATATTTGCTGGCGGTGATCTTTAGAAATGTGTCGGCGATATCCTGCGGCTGTACATTCAGGACGGTCAGGTATTGACCGGCAAAAGAGGCCCCGGAATCCTCTCCCACAGCACTGCTGCGCATGGCTACTGCCGGTAAGGCGCCGTCCTTTTGCTTGAGGCCGGCATGCATGTCGTTAATGGATGCTTCCAGTACCGGGGGAAGCCTGGCAGCCAAAATTAGTTCTTGAATTTGAGATGCATGGCTCTCCAACGATTGCGGATCGCTGATATCGATTTGCGCGAGATGTGTATCGATGGACCGCCGCAGGCCATTGTACTCCAGAAAATAATGGTAGGCTCGCGTGGTGATTATATATCCAGCGGGAACCGGGATGTTCAGTCTGTTTTTAACTGTTCCCAGGTTGAAAGCCTTGCCGCCCACCAAGTGAAGATCTTCAGGACCGACGTCACTCAAATCGACTACATGCGGTGGTGTTGTCTCAGAATTGTCTGCCGCGATCATGTGGCGGATATAGGCATCGATCTTTTTGTATAACAGTGTCAATTCGGCGAATTTACCCGGACAGACCCTGGCCAGTTCTCGAACAATTTGGGCAACATGCTCTGAAAGGGATGAACACAGGACGATTACGGTATTGAAATCCTTTTTTTGTCCACGATAGTAGATCTCTTCCAGCGCGGCCATTAATTCGTGGGCACGCTTGTCATGGGCCAGAAGCGATTTGAAGGCCGCATATTTTTCCTTCAATGCTTTGCTGGGTGAGAAGATCTGGTCGGTCCAGTATTTGAATAGGTTTGCAATCAACATTGGCCATTTGCCCCCTGTATGCTATAGAAGATAAGGACTAATCGGCCGTAAACAATGGTTACGAGGCAGTGATGTGGATAAACCTTTGAGCCAGTGGTGAGAAGATTGCGTTGATCGCCATTGAAGGAGTTTAATATGCCATCATTTCATATCGACACGGAAAATTGCGACCAAGATGGTCGCTGCGTTAGGTCATGTCCCGGAAAAGTCATTCAACTCGATCCTAAGACCAAATACCCGGTAGCAACACCCGACTATGAGACCCATTGCCTGGTGTGCGGCCACTGTGTGGCCGTGTGCCCCACCAGCGCCTTTGAGATGGATTCGATTCATCCGGATACATGTCCACCGATCCGGGAAGATTTCGATGTTTCGGCATCCCAAGCCGAACAGTTTCTGCGCTCAAGACGCTCGATCCGCAATTTCAAGAACAGACCGGTCGAACGTGAAAAATTGGAAAAACTCCTGGAAATCGCCTGTTACGCCCCATCGGCAAAAAATTGCCAGCCCTGGAACTGGATTGTGGTTCAGGATTCGAAGGAAGTGCATCGGTTGGCATCCATGGTGGTGGACTGGATGGGGACCATCATCGAACAATTTCCTGAAGAAGCCGAAGCCCGGGGATTTAACCGGGTGGTGGCGGCCTGGGAAGATGGCAATGAGCGCATCTGCCGGGGGGCACCGCATGTCATCGTGTGTCATGGAGACAAGGACTATGTGATGGGCGCGGAAGACGGCGCATTAGCCCTGGGTTATTTAGAGTTGTTTGCACCGGTATTAGGCCTGGGGGCCTGCTGGGGCGGCTATTTATACTCGGCCGTCAACTGGCATCCACCCCTTTTCAAGGCTTTGGGTTTGCCGCAAGGACACCGTGCCTATGGGGCCATGATGGTGGGTTATCCCCAGTTAAAATACCAGCGCCTGCCGGTTCGCAATGCACCGAAAGTGGCTTGGCGATAAAAATTAGGGCACGATGGTGATTTGTTGACCACTTCTAATCACATCTGCCGATCCATTCAATATCCCGCAGGACAGCATCGACAAAGGTTAATTCATAGCAGTAGGGATTGCCCCATTCATTTACGCGGATCAGCCATTTTTCAATTTTTCTGCCGGTGTCTGCAGAGCGAATCAATTCCTTGTCAAGAACTGATCCACACTTTGCCAACGTCAACACAACCTCAAATGTGCTATCATTTTCGGTGATCAAATCATTGTTACAACGGATTGCATGGGCATTGGATCCAAATATAAGAAAAAATGCTATAGATAATAATATGCAATTTCGGCGTTGCATTGCTGCCCCTTTTATATTTGTCGGCACTCTGGTCGTGTAGAATTATCAGTAATTTACACAAATTAGGATAACGCTAAGGCGGCTAGCAGTAAATGTCAAGGATGTCGCTTTGATGCCCATGATGTGGTTCCAGTTGTTGCCGAACTGACTGGCTGGATTTCAAAAATTAGTTTCAGAAAGTGGATCTCACCCGCAGAGACAGTCCCAATCAAGAAGAACTGCTCACCCAATACGAGGTCACAGGCGTTCCCACGGTCGTAATTTTAGAAGTAGGAACATTACTTTTACATACACAGAAATCCATTACTGATTTGGCAAATATAAAAATACAAAGGACGTCCCCTAATTGCTATTTGCTATGTGGTGTTCGGCAATTTGTTCTTGAAGGGACTATATGAGGGCGAGGGTCTGACGTGCGATTTCAAGGGCTTCGTCCGTGGGAATTACCAATAGTTTCAATTCACTATCATCAGATTGAATAGAGGTTGTTCGGCTTATAGCGGCAGAATTTTTATCCGAATCCAATCGAATACCCAGATGATCCAATCCATCTTGGCCATTGCATATGAGTTCGCGAATGCGGGGCGAGTTCTCACCGATGCCGGCCGTAAAGACGACGGCATCGAGTCCGTTCATGGCCGCAACATAGGCGCCGATATATTTTCTGATCTGGTAAACATACAGGTTTATCGCCGCCGCCGCCTGTTGGTTGCCGGTATCCATGGCCGCGATCACATCGCGGGCATCACTGCTGTCGATCTTGGCCAATCCCAGGAAACCGCTTTCCTTGTTGAGGAGCCGGTCGATTTGATCGACGGTCATCTGATGATGACGCATCAGGTGCATCACCACGGCCGGGTCGATGCTGCCGCAGCGGGTGCCCATAATGGTCCCTTCCAATGGCGTAAAGCCCATGCTGGTGTCGATGCTGCGACCGTTTTTGACAGCAGTAATGCTACTGCCATTTCCCAGATGACAGGTGATGAGCTTCAGACCGCTCAGGGGTTTTTGCAAATACTTGGCAGCTTCCCGGCTCACATAGGCATGGCTGGTGCCATGAAAACCGTAACGGCGGATTTTATCTTCCGCATAGAGGTGATAGGGAAGTCCGTAGAGATAGGCATATTCAGGTAATGTAGCGTGAAAGGCTGTATCAAAAACGGCCACCTGGGCTAAATCCGGGAATATGCTCTGGCAGGCTTCAATCCCCGCCAGGTTGGGTGGATTGTGCAGCGGCGCCAGGGCAATACAATCCTGGATGATATTTTTTATGGAATCATCAATGATGACGGATTGATGGATTTGATTGCCACCGTGCACCACCCGGTGACCAATGCCGGCCAGGGCTTTTCTGTTGGGGATGATGCCCTGGTTGGCATCGGTCAATTGCCGAATGATCAACAAGACAGCCTCGCGGGCATTGTTCACCGCGGCTGCCCGGGTTCGCTTTTCATCTTTATGGCCGGTGTAGACCAGCCGGGTTGCGGATAACCCGATGCGCTCCACCATGCCGGTGGCCAAGACGGCTTCGTCTTCGATTCGAAACAGGGTAAACTTAACCGAGGAACTGCCGGCATTGACCACCAGCACAGTAGATCTATCCGCTATAGGCATCGGCGACCTCCAGGGCTTGATCCATTATTTTTATATCGCCCTATCAAGCGAGTTTTTGTTCGCGCATATCGGCCTTGTCAATGCCCGCAACCGGCACCGGTGTTGTCATGGCATCACGGCGGAAGGGCTCGCCCAGTTCCTGGTTGGTCATCACTTCGATGAAGGTGGTCTTACCCTCTTCCATCTGGGCTTTGACCGCCTGGTTGAGTTTCTCGGTCAGATCTTCCATGGAGGTTGCCTGAACACCGTCGACACCGCAGGCCTTGGCGATATCCGCATAAGAGACATTGGGATTCAACTCGGTCCCCACGAAGTTATCGTGGTACCAAAGGGTGGTATTCCGCTTTTCAGCACCCCATTGATAGTTCCGGAAGATGATCATGGTGATGGCCGGCCATTCGTCACGGCCACAGGCTGTCATTTCATTCATGGAGATACCAAAGGCCCCGTCACCGGCAAAGCCAACCACCGGGACATCGGGCTGGGCTATTTTCGCGCCTAGTATGGATGGAAACCCGTAGCCACAACATCCGAACAAGCCGGGAGCGAGATATTTGCGGCCCTCTTCAAAGCTGGGATAAGCATTGCCCACAGCACAGTTGTTGCCAATATCCGAAGAAATGATGGCTTCCCTGGGCAGCGCCGCAATAATGGCACGCCAGGCCATACGCGCGGTTATTTTTTCGGGTTCCCGTTTTTGGCAGCGTTCGTTCCAGGTGGTACCCATATCGTCAATTTCATGATCCATGGTGGCCAGCTCATTGTCCCAGTCTGCTTTGGCTTTAGCCACGGCGGCCTTACGTTCTTCGCGGCCGTTGTCGCCGGCGGTATCGGAGAGTTGATTCAGGATGGCACGGGCCACCTTCCCGGCATCGCCGACAATACCCAGACTAATCGGGTGAGTCAGACCGATGCGATCCGGATTGATGTCTACCTGAATGATTTTAGCGTCCTTGGGCCAGTATTCGATGCCATAGCAGGGCAGGGTTGAGAATGGATTCAGCCGGTTGCCCAGGGCCAAGACCACATCTGCCTGAGAAATGATATTCATTCCGGCTTTGGATCCATTGTAACCCAAGGGACCTGCAAACAGCGGATGGCTGCCGGGAAAGGCGTCATTGTGCTGATAATTGCAGCATACGGGGGCATCCAAGCGTTCGGCCAAGGCCAAGGAATCCTGGATGGCGCCGCCGATCACCACGCCGCCGCCGTTTAGAAATACCGGGAATTTGGCATTGGACAGGAGCTCGGCTGCCTGGGCGATGGCCTTTTCGCCACCGGCCGGCCGCTCAAACTCCAGTATCGGGGGCAGCTCAATTTCAATCACTTGCGTCCAGAAGTCGCGCGGGATATTGATTTGGGCCGGGGCCGAGGCGCGTTTGGCCCGCATGATCACCCGGTTGAGCACTTCGGCCACCCGGGCTGGATGACGGACTTCTTCCTGGTAGGCAACCATGTCTTCAAACATGGCCATTTGGGGCACCTCCTGAAAACCGCCTTGTCCCATGGTCATGTTGGCTGCCTGGGCCGTTATCACCAAGAGGGGCGTGTGGTTCCAGTAGGCCACTTTTGCCGGGGTAACGAAATTGGCGATGCCCGGGCCGTTTTGACCCACCAGCATGCTCATTTTGCCGGAAGCCCGGGTGAAGCCGTCTGCCATCATACCGGCACTGAATTCATGCCCGCAATCCCAGAAGGTAATCCCGGCTTTGGGGAAGAGATCGGTAACCGGCATCAGGGCCGAGCCGATAATGCCGAAAGCGTTGTCGATGCCGTGCATCTGCAGAACTTTGATAAAAGCCTCTTCGGTGGTCATTTTAATTTTTTGCATCATTTGCCTCCTAAAAATAGTTATGAGTCAGGTTACAATTTTATGAATATGCCTGTTAGCTATCTATTGGTTCCTCCCTGAATGAAATTTTCAGGGTAATTAAATTGCCAATGTACCTCTTTTAAAAAGGTGATTGCATTGTCTTTTTGGCCGGTTCGCAACATATCGATAAACATATCGTGTTCCAGTACAATCGCCTCTTTGAAACGTTTGCGATAGCGCTTGACCGCGAACCCGAATAATCGCAGCTTTAAATTGCTGACTGTAGTTTTAAGTACCGCATTTTTTGAAAGATTTAGAAATAGATTGTGAAGATGGATATTTTTTTCGTGAAATTGTTTGTTCTGTTCTTTTCTTATCGCATGGGCCATTTCCCGATTACATCTCTCCATGGCCCTGATGATGTCGTTGCTGATGTGATCAAATACGGATGCCAGGGCTTGGGATTCCAAAGCACCCAGTATTTCGAATATGTCGATGAGTTCCTCATAGGTCAGGGCGTTGATGATGACGCCCCGTTGGGGGCGGATGGTCACCAGACCCTGAATCTCCAATTGGGCCAGGGCTTCCCTCAGCGGCGTTCGGCTTACATTGAGCTCCTGGGTCAATTGTTTGACGTTGATGGTGGATCCTGGTGCCAGGGTGCCTTTTTCGATCTGGGTATACAGAAAGTCGAAAATTTGTTGACGCAGGCGAAAGCGGTTTGAAATGTCGGGTACATTCATAACGATAAATATATAAGACTGGATTCAAATAATAATATTAATTACATGTGGTTGCAGAACCCAATGATTTCTTCAAAAAATATGAACTGCAAACATGGATACTAGGATCCCAGTTGGATGTCAATATAAATGTTGATTCCATAGAAAAATTTTAATAGCAGATGCAGCGGAATTATTCTGTTAGAGCTGGCAGAGCTTACCGTAGCACAATATGCGTCTCCAATATTAAAGCAGACAAGTATTTCCGGTCGCCATGAGAACTTGATCCATATAGGCTCCAGTGAAACGCCCTGGACAATTGATTCCGGCCGTCTGGAGACATCCATTCAGAGATCAATTGAATTAAAAATTAAGCGCAACCGTGTTAAGGCTGACTATTTGTTCCATTGGCTGCTGATATTCAGCTCCTCTGCCTATCCACAGGTCGAAACTTGTGCACGCGGCATCAGTAAATCCAGCCCGGCCCTAACCACAGCCCGGGACTATCTCAGTTCCCTGGATCACGTTATTTTTGATCGTATATGGTATGCAAATCCGATGACACGACCGGTTCAGGTCTGGCCATATCGTCCGGGTGCAGCGTTGTGTTAAACCTAATTTTCGGAATCTATTGCCGTGCTTGAAAAATAAGTTAAACCTGTATATGATTAAAGCAGTTTTTCTCTCTGGATCTGAGTCGAAATTAATTCTGAAACAGTTTTTACCTTCCTTAACATATCACAAGCGTTTGCGTTTAAGACGATATTAGCATTTCAAGCTCTTTGCGGTGATAGAATTTTGTAGGTGATTGCCTGGTTCGTTGTATTCATATGACGGCGATAAATGGTGCCGACATTGGTATCTGCATCAGAATTGAAAAACCCTATACCTGCATTGTACCAGTGGTTGAGATTCGATATCGATAACGATCCCGACCCCGAGATTTTTGGCATTGAGCGTAAAACAATGGCTTTGGTCTACTGAAAGAAGCATTGCCATAACCATATTACTAAAGGAGGTAGGTATGAGTGTCAAAGTTTTGATCACACGGACAGTACCCCGGGAAAAAGGCAGAGACATGTTAAACCTATTCAGGGAGATGCGGTCGTTGGCAACGGCTCAGGACGGATATATTTCCGGCGAAACCCTCAAAAGTGCGGACAGACCCGACGTTTATTTGGTCATCAGCACCTGGGAATCTGCTCAGGATTGGGAAAGCTGGCTTAAAAACAGAGCGCGCCAGGAGATTCAGGGCAAAATTGACGACCTCCTGGGCGGCAACACATCTTATGAAATGTTTCAATATAGTTTAAGAGAAGAATAAAAGAAAATGAAACTAAGCAGAACCGAAATTGAAACTGCACTCAGGAAATGGAATCAGGCATGGGACAACCATGACCTGGATGGTGTTGTGGATCTTTTTCATGACGCCATCCAATTTGATAATTGGACCGGCGGCAGGGTGCGCGGGAAAGAGAACCTTCGCAAGGCCTGGATGCCATGGTTTGAAAATCACGGCGGTTTTAAGTTCATAGAGGAAGAAACGTTTATAGATGTTGAGTCACAAAAAGTTCTCTACCGTTGGCTACTCGAATGGCCCGCGATGGAACCCGGTCAAGAGGGTAGGCGGGAGAAACGACGGGGGGTCGATGTTCTTCATTTTAAAGACGGCAAAATCATCAACAAGTTCACCTATTCCAAAACCACCATTGAGATTGATGGTCAGCGGCATTCGATGCACATTTAAACTCGCGGTTATATGCGAGCACATATCGGTTAATACTATTCACAGTTAGGCGGTCATGTTTAAATAGAGATTATGTAGAAACCGCTTTAGTATTTGTTGATAAGCATAGAAATGGAGAGAACAAATGATTAAGGACTTGATTTATCGAAACAGAAGCTACCGCCGATTTTACCAAGACAAACAAATCAGCATGGAAACGCTCGAAGAATTGGCAGACCTGGCCCGCCATTCTGCCTGTGGGGCGAATCTGCAATCACTGAAGTACATTCTCTCCTGCGCGGCGAACACCAATGAGCTTATTTTTAAAAGGCTGGGCTGGGCTGCCTATCTCAAAGAGTGGAACGGGCCGAAGACGGGAGAACGTCCGGCTGCGTACATCGTCTTACTGGGGGACACAAAGATTCATAATAATTTCTTTTGTGATCATGGTATTGCCTGTCAAAGTATGTTGCTGGGGGCGGTTGAAAAAGGCTTCGGGGGCTGCATCCTCGCATCAGTTAATAGAAAAGGATTGCAAAAGGACCTGGCCATCGCCGAGCACCTGGAGATATTACTGGTTTTAGCGCTTGGCTATCCCAAAGAAGCCGTTCAATTGGAATATATCGAGACGGGCGGCGATATCAAATACTGGCGTGATGATCAAGGCGTACATCACGTGCCCAAACGGCCTTTGGATGAAATCATTGTTCGTAAATATGAGTAGTTGGGGCAATTACAAATACAATTCTGATTCTTTTTGTGTATGTTGCCTTTTGAGAAACTTGTCGAGAGGTCTGATTTTTTACCAGAACAGATATGTTTTTGCTAGGCTCCTGTATTCTGTCAATTTTTTGTTAATGAAATATACAAAGACATCTGTTTTCGTCAATTTGAATATGTTATTGAAAATTGTATTTTAGAAAAGAAACTTGTAGACGAAATAAGACGACTAGCGACATGATTATCTTTGCTCGCAGAAGGTAATAGATATTGATATTTTAAGTCACAAATGGGAGCAACAATTCCACTTCAAGTGAATTTTACTGCCAACTATAAATCGTAAGGCGTGAGACTTTCCCAGCCGTCTTCGGTTACGAGAATGGTCTGTTCGAACTGGGCGGACAGGGAGCCGTCTTTGGTTACGGCGGTCCATTTGTCGGCCAGTATGCGCAGGGCGGCGGCGCCTAAGTTAATCATGGGCTCGATGGTAAAGACCATGCCGGGCACCAGCTCGATGCCATCCCCCTTTTTGCCAAAATGAGGGATTTGGGGTTGCTCGTGGAAATCCAATCCAACGCCATGGCCCACAAAATCTCTCACCACCGAGCATCCCTGGCCCTCGGCATATTGCTGGATGGCGTAACCGATATCCCCGACCGTATTTCCGGGTTTGACCGCGGCAATACCTCGTTTGAGGCTTTGACGGGATACATTTACAATCTTTTGGGCATCCGGGCTGGGCGAACCCACAAAATAGGTTTTACTGGCATCGGCATAGTAGCCGTCCAGGATCGAGGTGACGTCGATGTTGACGATATCGCCCTCGGCAAGTTCGCGCTCTCCGGGGATGCCGTGGCAGATGACTTCATTTACGGAGACGCAGACACTCTTGGGGTAGGTGCCGCGATAATTCAAGGGTGCCGGTGTGGCCTTGTTTTGGATGGTGAAATCGTGGACGACGGTGTTGATCTCATCGGTCTTTAAACCCGGTTTGATAATGGATGCGGCCAGATCGAGGGTTTTTAAAACCAATTTACCAGCCCGGCGGATGCCTTCGATGTCACGATCAGATTTTAGCTTGATCTGGTAGTCGCGCTTATAGCGTTGGGCCAGATTTACTTGTGGAACTTGATCCTTGCCGATGCAGCAACGTTTGTATTTTCGTCCACTGCCGCAGGGGCAGGGATCGTTGCGTCCGATTTTCAGCGGTTTTTGTTTCATGCGTCCTTCTGTTTGGTCATTTCTTCGTCTCTCAATACCCGCCGCAGTACTTTACCAACATTGGAAACCGGTACTTCATCGCGAAATTCGATCAAGCGCGGTCGCTTGTATCCGGCCATATTCTCTTTGCAGAATTCCTGAATCTCCTCTTCGGTGGCGGTTTCACCCGGCTTGAGTTGAATGTAGGCTTTAACGGTTTCGCCGCTCTTGGCATCGGGTACACCCACGACGGCGGCAAGGGCGACTTTGGGATGCGTAAACAGAATGTCTTCCACGTCTCGGGGGTATACGTTAAATCCACCCACAATAATCAAGTCTTTCTTACGGTCGGTGATTAAAATGTAACCATCTTCATCTATATGGCCGATATCACCGGTGAGAAAATAACGCCGACCATCGATTTCCCGAAAAACGGCTTTGTTTTCCTCTGGTTTATTCCAGTAGCCCTGCATAACCTGGGGGCCGCTGATGGCGATTTCGCCGTCTTCACCTTGGGAAAGTTCTGTCAGGCCTGTATCCAAATCCACAATTTTGATATCCGTACCCGGAAGTGGAAAACCGATGGAACCGATTTTGCGATTTTCTCTATTGGTCGGATTGGCTGTGGCCGCAGGGGCGGTCTCGCTGAGCCCATAACCTTCGAAAATAACCGCACCGGTTTTTTCCTCAAACTGCTTACAGACTTCCGGTGGCAAGGGTGCCCCGCCGGAAAAGCAGCCGATCAAAGACGACAGGTCAAATTGATCCAGCAAAGCATGATTGGTAAAGGCTACAAAAATAGTCGGTACAGCCGGCATTATCGTCGGACGATGTTTTTGAACAGTTTTTAGAACCTCGGTAAACGGCGGATCCCCGGCGCGGGGATCAGGAATACAGATGATCTTGCTGCCCGTACCGCAAGAATGCAGCAGGGCGATCGTCAGACCAAAGCTGTGATACCAGGGTAGGACACCCAGACAGGTGTGGAAGCCGCCCCGGCGAAGTTTTTCGGGAGCACTGCCTGGTTCGTGACGAAATCGGCCCCACTCATCCAGTGCCATCATGTCATAAACAAAGTTTGCATGCGTCAGGGCGGCACCTTTGGGTCGGCCGGTGGTCCCACCGGTATAGATGATCAAAGCCAGATCATTCAATGGGTCAATATCCACAGCGGGCGGTTCTGGTGCCGCGGATGCAACGATATCATCGAAAAAAAGATGACCGTCCTGATAGCTTTCGGCTTTTGGTATTTTACCCAGCAAACCACCCAGAAAGCCTTTAAGCCAGGGCAGGTAGGACTTGACACCGCAAATAACCACGTTTTCAACATCCGTACCCTTAATGGCCTCTACCGTGGTGGGATAGAACTGGGGATGATCCATACAGAATACCATTTTAGCACCCGCATCTCCCAGTTGATAATTGAGTTCGCCGGCGGTGTAAATGGGGTTGCAGGTAACACAGACTGCACCGGCTTTTAGAATGCCAAAAAAGATGGCCGGATAATGGGGTAAATTGGGGAGAAAGATGGCAACCCGGTCACCCTTTTTAATGCCCTTGGATACCAGAAAATTGGCAATGCGATCGGCAGCCTCCTTAACCTGAGCATAGGTCCGGGTGGCATCGTTGAATATGGTATAGACCTGGTTGGGATACGCCTGCGCCGATTCATCTAAAATTGTATGGAGCGCTCTGTCGTAACCGGTAACCTCATGGGCTACGCCTTCGGGCCAATATTTTCCGTGCCAGGGTTTTGATGCCATCGTAACCTCCTTTAGAGAAACCATCTCAAAATCCAGATTTTGGGATGGTTTTTGATCCCAATTAATTTGTTTTGGATGCCAATTGTTATACTATCTGCGTAAAATTTCATGCCCTGACGCACACAACAAAGCATGAAACATCTATTATTACCAGATAGTTGATATTTTCATTATGTTGAAAACCGCTATAAATCTGGGTGAGTATAGTGAAATCGTCGGGGCCTGTCAAACGAGAAAAGCGAGGGCATTGCACCTTTGTCTCTAATCATAAGCCACCGACAAGGTCGGTGGTCGTTGACCATTAGCTTTTAGCCCTTAGCTGCCACAAGCTAATTGTTAGCAGCCAAATGTTGACAATCTTCAGATTGTCATATGGGAATCGGAGCGATCACCTGGGAGGAGGCAAACATCCAGGCGACGATAGCCGCGCTGGTGATAGCGCCTAAATATATTTTGCCCGTCAACTGGAACAGCCAGGTAGACAGTGGTATCACCACAATAAGCACGCCGATGATATGGAAGAGATTGATGATAAAGTTGACAAACATCCCGCCGGGTCCCACCAGGGGAATGAATCCATTTATTAACAGGGGCACATACTGGATGGCCAGGAAGGCTACCAGGGGCAGGACCAACGTGAGGATATTGATACCCGACCAATGCAGCCAGGTTTTAACCGGCGAGCTATTTGCTGCCGGTCGAATCTGACCATGCAGGAATACACCGGTCTGGAGAAAACCGACCACAAGAAAGGGAAAATATAAAAATAGCATTTTGAGTCGATAAGCGGTTAGGTCGCTGGCAAATGGGAATATAAAGCGGTAATCCACTATAAAATATTGCTCTAAAAGATGTTCGCACAAATAGGCGCTGGCAAAAAGAAGCAGGCCCAGCAGCGCTGTTTTCCCGATAGTTTCCTTGGGCAGATTAAACTTATGAGCTGAAAGGGAAATGCCCATATCTGCGAGCGTCAAGCCTCGGGGAATACCGACTTTGCGAAACCAAATTTGGAATATAATGAATCCGATGATATTGATCCATAAAAACCACCATACGATGGCATTGACCAGCATCATGGGAAAGGCTCTATCAATGGGGACCACATAGAGATGGATGCCGAACAAAACGAAAATGAGGGGTAAATAGAGCCACATGATCACGCCGTTGATCAAGCCATACCGCCAGCGTGCGTCTGGTTTACAGGCGTACGTGCTGGTTGGTTGTCCCTGAATACTCTGGAAAAAAGGTGTCCTCACCAGAAGGGATGCCAGCGGCATTATCATCCATATTCCCGCCAGCATGGCCACCAAAGTGGCCCATTCTTTGAGGTGCCAAATCTGTCGTTGCGGAGCCATCCAGAAAACCTCCGGTGGTGAAAGTGCCTGTTTAATCCAAAGCAGGGTTTCAGCGATGGCCTGTTGGTTGTGGGATTCCTGTATGTGAATACTGGCGGGTACCACCACCCGTCGCGCTGTGCCGGCCTTGAAATCGCCATAGGTAATACCAATTTGGGGATGGGGATCGCTGATAACCCGGCGGGTTGCAGCGGTTTGCATCCATTCGGTTTCGATATCGCGGGTATGGGTCATACGATCCCGGAATTCATCCCATCTGCCGATTATCATGAGCATGTTGCGGGGTTTGTTTAGGTCGGCCGCGAGGGTATAGGCGAAACCGGTAATAACCAGGGCGTTTACGGATGGATCCTGCAGGGCAACCTTATAAGCCATTTCAGCCCCCAGGCTATGTCCCAGCATGCCAAGCGCCTGAGAGTCTACATTGGGGAGCGACCGCAGATAATTGAGCGCGGATCGGCCGCCGTAGGTTTGATCAAAGCCGGCATCGGTGGGTGCGTTGGGGATGCCGGAGTTACCGCGGCCGATGGCATCGATATTTAAGACAACCACACCTCTGCGGGCTAATTCGATGCAGTAGGCATCACCGGTTTCGCGATTGTTTTGATAGCCGTGAATGTAAACCACACCCGGAAAGCGACGGTCAGCGCGATCTGCCAGCGGCTGCAACAGTTTAGCTCGTACCGCGATGCCGTTATCGTTTTTGAGCGTTACATTCGAGACCTGCACACGACCGAAATCACGTTGCACCGCAGAAGCCAATGCCATAGTGCCCACGAGGATAAGCAGACATATTATGAGCAGAACTGCGGTCGGCAATTTTGCCTTAGCATCATACTGGGTGTTTTTTTTCACCGTCCAATCCCCGTGGTTGTTGACATTGAGCCGTAAGCAGCTAAGAGCGAAAAGCCAATGGCTAACGCCTACCGGCGCAGCCGGTCATAATCCTGCGTCCGAATTAATCAAAATTATTTTGATACGGCCCTTCGGAAATGATTTTTCCGTAATGGTCCATGAATTGCAAATGCGTTGGGGGCTGTCGCAATCATGGCAGTAGGCTGTTTTGGCACAAGGTGTCTTCATACCCAGGCGCATGGCATTCGCTGGTGCGGCCACATCTTTGACGCGAGCCATGGCATCCTCAAGATCGGCGACTATTTTATTACGACCCACCAATACGATGACGTGTTTGGGCCCGAAGGTGAGCGCTCCGACCCGGTTGCCGATCATGTCCAGATTTACCAGCTGTCCATCCTCGGTCAGGGCATTGGTACCGGTGATAAACAGATCCACCAGCAGGGCATTGCGCCGGCGCGCCATCATTTCCTCCACGGGTATGCTTTTATCCATGGTGTCGATGACATCCATGTCCTTGGTACTTTTGAGGGCGCCATAGAGGCCCGAATTAACCACGGTCATGGAACCGCCCCACGCAAGGCTTTTGGGTTTAATTTCCGGGATCATTTTTTCAATTACGATACGTCTGGCCTCTTTTAGATCTGCGGCGATGCTGACCGCAAAATTGTTGGCCTCCAATAGTTCCTTGGTATCATTCAATCTAATTTGCCAGTACAAGTCGATGGGTTCGGGCATGATGTCCTCCTGGTGGTTTTTTGAGTTTATTGAGTTTGTTGAGTTCGTTGAGTTCGTTGAGATCAGTCGCGTACTTATAGTCCCAAGGCTGGCTTCTGAAACCATTCAGCCTGATGCCCATTGTCATTCCCTCGGAAGAGGGAATCCAGGTAAAACTTTTCGCTGAAATGGGAAACATACCTTATTCGATGTTCAGTGTTCGATGTCGGACGTTAACCTTATGATAGTACAAAATTTGTGCATATAATTATTTGGGTTCGAGGAGTCGAAAGCGTTTCGAGACACGAGTTGCGCGTTACGGGTTGCCTAAAGCTGTTGGCAACTCGCAACACGACACGCGTAACCCGTTATCGTAAAAATCCTTCTAATTAGAAATTCTCAATGGTGATTTGTCACTTTTCTGGTGATTCCACAAATTCATCCAAAATCACCTGATACAGTGCTTCCCCAATAGCAATGCCGATATCGATAAACTGCGGCCCATAGTGCTTGCCTGTATGCGTGCGAAACGTGGGTTTTATTTTTTCAAGACCCCGCATGCCCTTGGGATAATGGGCCAAAAATTTTTCCAGAGGTGGTTTTGCAAAAGAAACCATTTCCCACAGCGTATCGGTGAAATTATCCGGTCCCCATCGAAATTTATCAGCGTCATAGAGGCTGTCTGAGATGAGTTTGGTTTGGGGTGAATTGATGGCCACGGTCTCCTTGAAGGCTTCATGATTCTGAATGGCCACACAGATTTGAGCCACTTCCTGGTTATTAAACGGGAGTTTGGTCAAAAGTTGGGGGGCGAATTGGGCACCTCTAAGGGCATGATCTTTTTTCTTGCGGCGAATGTCATGCAGCAGGCCGGCTGATTGAACCATTAGAACCAAACGACAAATTATTGATTGTGACCATGCGTGTCGCTCCCCTTCAATCAACACAAGGGCACCGGCCTCCAGACTGACTTTATGAGCATGTTGCAAGCCATGTCCGAAGTCGTCTTCCAAATGCTGGGCCACAATTTTTTTAAGGCGGGAAATCTGGGGATCCCCTGCCATGAGTTGGCCGGAGGTCGTAATGGCGTCTGTTTGTTCCCGATAAAAATCAGGTGTCGGAAAAGCGGAGACAATTTGGCGGGCCCGGGTTCGAATCCTTGCGTATAGAGTCTCCATGGGGATCCATATTCGAAATTAGAATATTCGGTTATCCGGTTTAGGTATTACCATGAAGCGATAATGGAGAGCCACAGACCTTCCATTGGTTGTCCTCTTTGACAACCTCCAGGGTTTGATCAAAAGATCGCGTATCACCGATAAAAAACAGCTTGGCCACCCATGCAAATACCGGATTGATGGCCGTCCTGGTTTTGGCGTGAATGGAGACAGTCGCTTCTGAATCGCTGGTGTAGGTTGTATGGGTGAGTACATGATAAAGCTGGTTTTTTAGATAAGATTTTTCAAAGCCGCGATCTTTGGCTTCCTGGGTCATGTCGTGGATATATTGGGCCACCATATCGATCTCATCGATGGTGCGGCTGTCCTCACATAGGTAGTCACCCATGGATGAATCCAATTTCAAATATGCCTTTGTAAAAGCAACTGCCGTATCATGGGGTCTGCTGATAAAATCGAGCGGGATCAACAACGCTTGAACGATTACTCCGAGACATATGACCACGAGCAATGGACCGTATTTACTAAGACCGGGCATGGATCTTTCCTCCTTAATATTTGGAACTCAACTTGGGTTCAAAATGGCATCATCATATTCAATGATGTTGCCTTCTGATAGCATGTAATGCCGTGTTAGACAAGGGATTCTTTAAAAGGCTTGCCAATTCAGTTTATATTAAGTATGCAATGAAGGGTGTCCGGGTCATCCACTTGAGATGGAATCCGGAAGCCTTCCCCGTAACTTAAAAAGACCGGGGTGTTATTGGAAATATTTGTTGATAGAAATCGTTTGCCATCTTAAGGCTGGAAAAATGATGGCACATTTTTTTATACATAACCAATTTATTTTATACAACTTGTCAAATTTCATGGAGTTTTCGGGCCAAAGCGGATAAGGGGGGGTGTATGTCCGAAACCAATCAGTGGGACTGGGAAAGCGGTCAAAAAAAAATTCCCATGGCAGAATGGCAGGAACGGTTCGGCTGGGTTGAAGAGCCCTACGTCAGTCCGGATGGGGAAAAGGTGGCTGCCATTGTCAATACCGGTGAGATGGCATTCAATGTCTGTATCAATGGCGAAACCTGGGAAAACGATTTCGATAAGATTTGGCATCTGAGATTTTTGCCGTCCGGCGCTTTGACCGCATTGATATCCGATGAAGGCGAGTGGACTGTTGCCGTGGATGGCACGCCCTGGGAAAACAGATTTGGATACGTTTGGAATCCCATCTACAGTCAAAATGGCGGTCATGTGGCCGTGGCCGCGCAACAGGATATGCGCTACTGCATGGTGCTGGATGGCCAGCCTTGGGATGAAACCTACACCAATATGACCTACTTTGCCTTAAGTCCTTGTGGTACCAAAACTGCCGGGGCCGTTCAGGTGGTGGACGTTGATTCGGGTGAAATCCATAAATTCAAAAAGGGCGCTTATTCGGCGGCATTTCAGGGAAAGGCTTGGGACAGCCTGTTTGTGAACGTCTGGAATTTGTGTATCAGTCCCGATGGCCAGCACCTGGCGGCGGAAGTACGCCTGAATTTATACGACTATACCATCGCAGTTGATGGACAAGCGTGGGATCGGTGCTTTGGCTGCGTCTGGGAACCCATATTTGATCCCAAAGACAACAGCGTGGTGGCGCCGGTTAGAGTCAGCGGCCAGTGGCTGTTGGCACGCAATGGCGATATCATTTGGGATAAGCCCTTTGTGCAATTGTGGCAGCAGTGTTACAGTCCCCAGGGAGATCGCATCGCCGCCATTGTTGCCCCGCGCTATGGTCGCTGGACGGTTGCTATTGACGGCGTTGCCTGGCAGCGGGATTTCAGCGATATGGTTACAGATGTTGTCTTTAGTATGGATGGAAAACGGGTCGGTGCCCTGGCCAAAGAGGGCCAAAGTTGGTACGTGGTGGTGGATGGAACTCCCTGGCGTACCGCCTTTAGCATGGCCTGGCAACCGGTATTCAGTCCGGATGGCAAGCATGTTGCGGCCAAGGTTGAAAAGAACGGAAAATATACACTGGCACTGGATGGACATTTGAATCCTCAAATGTGTGACGCGGTCTGGAATCCTGTCTTTAACGCGGCGGGTGACAAGGTCTTATTCAAATCCATCCAGGAAGGCACCTATTGCCGGCAGGTACTATCGGTCGATCAATTTCTTTCATAGCATGCCGGCGTGGGCATAGTAATTGTTCGTACATTAATATTCATGTCGTCTGACTGCCAGGATCTCTGTATTTGTAGCGGCAGAAACGGCGGCTTATGAAGGGAGTAGGGGAGTCATGCACACTTTTTATGAATGGTTGACGGGACCATTGGCGTGGGTGGCGTTTCTCATATTTATAGGTGGATGTCTATATCGCTTGGTGGCCATGTTGGTTTTGGTACACAAAAAGGAACGTTTTATTTTCACTTATATGAGTTGGAAGTATAGTTTGCGGTCGATCTTTCGTTGGATCGTCCCCTTTGCCACCACCAATTGGAAACGTCACCCGGTGCTAACCATTGTGACGTTTGCGTTTCACATCTGCTTGCTTATAACACCCATTTTTTTATTGGCGCACATCATTTTATGGGATGAGGCTTGGAACATCAGCTGGTGGGCCCTTCCTGATGGCCTAGCCGATGTCATGACCCTGGTGGTGATTGCTGCATGCATCTTTTTTCTGATCCGTCGGATTTCATTACCGGAAGTTCAATTCGTAACATCTGCATCCGACTACCTCATTCTTTCAATTGTGGCCGCACCGTTTGTAACCGGATTTATTGCCTATCATCAGTGGTTCCATTACCCTCTTTTCTTAAATCTGCATATTCTCAGCGGAGAAATCATGTTGGTGGCAATACCTTTCACCCGTCTAAGCCACATGATATTCTCGGTTTTTACCCGGGCCTATATGGGATCTGAGTTTGGTGGTATTCGACATGCAAGGGACTGGTAATAAAATCGTGTTCCACGATTTTATGAGATGCGTACCTTTCGCCGCAGGGCGAAAGGCATCGTCGCAAATATGAAATGTATTTAATAGTCGGAGATATAAAATATGGTCGGAGCACAGAACACGGAAGAAAGCAAAGCACTGGACCAGGGTATCGAAATAGGTATATCCGATCTGACCGAAGAAAAAATAGAGGCGGTCATCAATGCTGTGCTGAAAGAAGAAACCGGAGCACGATTGAAGACCTATGTGGATACGTGTATTCATTGCGGTTTGTGCTCAGAGGCCTGTCATTATTATTTATCCCACGATAACGATCCGGCCTATTCTCCCGTAGGAAAAGTCAAACAGACCATTTGGGAGATGATCCGCAAAAAAGGCCGCGTGACGCCGGAATTTATTAAGCAGGCTGCCATAATTGCCCATACTCAGTGCAACCTCTGCAAGCGTTGTGCCCAATACTGTCCTTTCGGCATTGATATCGCCTATTTGATGAGCGTGGTCAGACGCATTATTCATCGCTTGGGTGTGACGCCGCTCTATATCCAGGACACAGCTCATAGTCATGCGGTGACGATGAACCAAATGTGGGTCAAAGGTGATGAGTGGCCGGACACACTTCAGTGGCAGGAGGAAGAGGCCCAGGCGGAAATCCCGACCTTGCGGATTCCTTTGGATAAAGAAGGGGCGGACATTATGTATTCCGTGATCGCGCCCGAACCCAAATTTCAAGCCCAGCTGATTTACCAAGTTGCCGTCATTATGGATGTCGCCGGTGTCGATTGGACCATGCCATCCGGCATCGGGTGGGACAACAGCGACATGGCCATGTTTACCGGTGACAACGAAATCATGGGACGCATAAAAAGAACCCATTATGATGCTGCCGCCCGTTTGAAAGTTAAACGGATTGTTATGGGGGAATGTGGGCATGCCTTTCGTTCTGTTTATGACATGGGAAATCGTTGGTTGGGGTGGCGGGAGCCGCCGATACCCATCGTACATGCCATTGATTTTTATTATGATCTGCTGAAGTCTGGCAAAATTAAAGTAGCCAAAAAATATGACAAACCGGTCACTCTGCATGACCCCTGCAATGTCGTTCGGGGAGGGGGTTTGCACGAGAAAGCACGTTTTGTGGCTCGAGCCCTATGCAGTGATTTTGTGGAAATGCATCCCAACCGCGAGCATAATTACTGTTGCTGTGCCGGAGGGGGGGTAATCAATTGCGGACCACCTTACAAGATGACCCGTATTGAGGGTAACCGCGTCAAAGCGGAGCAATTGTTCGGGGCCAAAACCCGAGGCGCCAAAACCCTGATTACACCCTGTCACAACTGCCATAGTGGGCTGCACGATATCGTCCACCATTATGAAGTCGGATTGGATATTAAGTTTTTCAGCGATATAATTTATGAAGTCATGGAGAAACCCGAAACGGCGTAGGGCCAACGCCCCGATAAGCGTTGCCTTGATGTCTTTCCGTGCAACCGTGCCCAGAGAGTCACTCTCGGGACCTCTTTACTAGGAGCATTCAGATGAGAAAGCGTGGTGTCGTTTTTTTGGCAGCTATGTTGCTGACTGTCTTTCTTTTTGTCGCAGCCTACTCTCAGGAGGATATGACTGTGATTGACAACAGCGTTTTTCCGGATTCCAGACGGACGGCGGCGATCTTCAACCACGAGGAGCATAACGAAGCAGCTGAGATCGATGAGTGTAACGAATGCCACCATGTTTATGAGGAGGGTGTCAAGCTGGAGGATGAATCCTCGGAAGATATGCTCTGCTCGGAGTGTCATCTTTTGGCGGATGTAGACGGCAGCCTGGATTGATGAAAGCCTTCCATTTGAATTGCAAAGGGTGTCACCTGACTGAAAACAAGGGCCCGATCATGTGCGGGCAGTGTCATGTAAAATAAGGGTTCAAGGGGCCAAGGATCCAGGGGTTCGAGAGATGGAGGG
>Ga0180436_10001348_pt1 | contig 24043 bp, 14 predicted proteins | sample SS_ome_2_FD_132434 | JGI IMG/M metagenome (GOLD analysis project Ga0180436, IMG submission 132434) | Hypersaline lake sediment archaeal communities from the Salton Sea, California, USA - SS_3_S_2 metaG | ecosystem: Environmental > Aquatic > Non-marine Saline and Alkaline > Hypersaline >... | reverse complement strand
ATCGAGCGCTTGAACGCCCGACGGAGCATGTCTGGTGAGCGTGGTGACTTCGTTCTACCGGTGTGTCTGGCGTCCTTCGACAAGCGCTACCCTCCTCGGACGGGCGACGGTGGGCGATGATACGGGCTCAGAGCGACCGTCGCAACCCCGGCGGGGTGGAAACACATGTCTTGCGAAGCAAACGATAGCGGAGTACAATTGGGTTGCCCAACCGGGAGGACCCCATGACGAGACTGAGAACGGTGGCGATGGCGCTGTGCTGCGTTGCGGCGGGGCCGGTCCTCACGTGCGCCTCGGTGATAACCGTCGACTGCGCGGGCGGAGCCGACTTTACGACGATCCAGGAGGCGGTCGACGCCGCGGCCTGGCGGGACACGATCCTCGTGGCGCCGTGCGTCTACGAGGAGGCGGTCGACATCACGGACAAGGTGCTGTACCTGCGGGGCTCTGGACCCGACGTGACGGAGCTCAGGTGGACGGGCGAACTGGAGCCGATCCGGATCTCGACCACTCCCGCTGCGCACGAGTTCGTGGGGGAAGTCAGCGGATTCACTATCAGCCGTGAGCCGTCGGGCCTTCCGGCGATCTTCTGGGACAGAGGACTGCTGAGCGTGCACAACTGCGCGGTGCCGGAAAGCGAACTGAGGGCAGGCTGGGATGAACCGCCGCCCGCCATCGATCTTTTCGATTCCGATGTCCACTCTGTCTTGATCCAGGGCAGCGGGCGCTACTCGAGCATCGTCAACTCGATCGTGGGGACCGTCTGCCTTTCGGGCTACCACCTCTACTCGGGTGTCTACTGGCCCCACTACCTCACGAGCGAGGGTAGCGAGTACGGTACTCTCGACCTGAGCCTCACGAGCGCAGATCTGACCGGGGACGTCGTAGGCATGCTGGACATGGGGCAGCTGGCCTCCTGCAGGGCCGAGAACACCTGGATAGGCGAGGTCGACTCCGAGTGCTCCGGCCTTTACCTCACAGACTGCGAGGTTGAGGGGGCGGTCTCGGTGTGGGGAGGGACCGACCTCAATCAGTACTCCTGCGGCAGCATCGAGGCGGAAGGCTGCCTGTTCGGTGGAGACGTGGAGGTCTACGTCGACCTCTACTACCTCGAGCCGGGCTACGCGAGCGCGGAGGTCCTGCACAACACTTTTCTCGGGGACCTCATGCTGAGGTACGCGGGTGGTGGAGAGGGCTTCGTCTGCCCGCTCACCGTGCGTGGCAACATCGTGGCCGGCGCGACGCACATCATGGGCAACGCCATCTACGACGACTGCACCGTGATCTCCCACAACGACTTCGTTGGGTTCGCGGGACTGCCTCCCCAGTGCGACTCCATCTACGCGAACATCTCGTTCGATCCCCTGTTCTGCGGGTCCGGCGACCACACGCTCCAGGAGTGTTCGCCGTGCGTAGGGACCGCGCACGACGGAGGCGACATCGGGGCGTTCGGCGTCGGGTGCGAGTGCGCGACGGTTGTCGAAGAAACATCGTGGGGGAGGGTCAAGCACCTCTACAGGTAGGGCGCCCGTTGCGTGGTGAGGCAGGCGGGAGCTCCGTGTTGACGCCTGCGTCGCGGTGGTGTAGAAGGCTTGAGGGTCCGGTCCAGTCTGCCTCTTCGCCCACGGGTTCAAGGTGACGGTGTGCTCTGTTTCTTCACTTCAGATCTTCACGGCTCGGTCGAGCGGTATCGTGCCCTCTTCTCGCTGGTGAGCAGTGAGCGGCCCGAAGCGGTCTTCCTCGGCGGCGACCTCCTTCCACCTTACATGGTCCCATGGCAGTCCGGCGAGGCGGGACGGAGCGACTTCGTCGTCGACTTCCTCGCGGCGGGGTTCGACGAGCTTAGATCCGCGCTCGGCGACGACTACCCGTCCGTGTTCCTGATCCTGGGCAACGACGACCTGCGCGCGGAAGAGGTCTCTATCCGGGAGTGCGAGCGCGACGGGACGTGGCACTACGCGCACGAGCGAAGACACGGACTGAGCAACTACGCGGTCTACGGCTACGCGCACAACCCGCCGAGCCCGTTCCTCCTCAAGGACTGGGAGCGTTACGATGTCTCCCGGTTCGTGGACCCGGGAAGCGTGTCTCCCGAGGAGGGCAGGCGTTCGGTCGAGCGCGAACAACGTGAGATCCGCCACAGGACGATCGCGGGAGACCTCGAGAGGCTCGCCGGAGACGATGACCTGTCCAGGGCCATCTTCCTGTTTCACTCACCTCCGTACAAGACCAACCTCGATCGGGCGGCGCTGGACGGTCGGATGGTCGACCACGTGCCGGTCGACGTCAACGTGGGCAGCATCGCAATACGACGCTTCGTCGAGAGCAGGCAGCCGCTCCTCACGCTGCACGGGCACGTGCACGAGTCCGCAAGGCTCACGGGCGAGTGGCGGGACAGGATAGGGGAGACTCACCTCTTCAGCGCCGCGCACGACGGACCCGAACTGGCGCTCGTGCGCTTCGACCCTGAGAGATTGGAGGATGCCACCAGGGAACTGTGTTGACCGCGCGCTGCGGGGCCGTCCAGGTCAGCCCTCGGGCTGGTCGCCGGGCCCCAGCCGCAGCGGGCGCGCGGCGTCCGTGACCGCATCGATCTTCGCGGCGAAGCTACTCTTGCTGGCCACGTCCTCGTCGGTCACGAGGTGGGCGTCGAGCAGGTTCTCCGTCCGGTAGCCGGTTCTCAGGAAGTTCAGCTCGCTCAGGCATCTGCCCCAGCCCTCGAGCCAGTCGACAAGTGACCTGCGCTGCTCCTCAGTTCCCCTCACGTGGATGAGAAGATCGATGTCGCTGGCCGGGCCGGCGGTGGCGTTCTTGGTGCTGCCGAATACGTATGCCGCGACCACCCCGAAGCGGTCCGGGTCGATCTCGGCGGCGATCCTCTCCGCCATCCGCAGCCTCCACTGCCAGTACTGCAGCGGCTCCTGCTCTCGCTCCTCGGCCACGGGCTGGTTCACTGTGGTTTGTCCGCCCGGCTCCCCGATGTGTGCCAGCGCCTCATCGAGGTCCGCGTTGAACAGCACGCGGAGAACGCGGCCTTCGGTCACCGAAGGCACGTCCACGACCCGTATCGTGTCTGCGAGGTGCGCGAACTCCGGAAGCAAAGACGGTAGCAGGTTGCTGGAACTCCGCAGGAACATCTCGTTGAAGGCCGTGTCGTGGTCGTCCGGATACAGCGGCAGGTAGCGTATGCGCGACTCGACCAGGTCCTGGAAGAAATGCGTTCCGAACGAGAGGTCGGGCACGTAGTCGCCCTTGCGGCGGGCTACCTCGATCAGCACGGCCGTGTTCGAGATGTCGGCGTAGGTCACGCTCACCCCGAGGTTCGGGTCTCCGCGGCTGCCCCATCGCCCGGGCCCCATCAGTATGAACCTGCGGCGCGGCAGCACGCCGTTGAGCTTCCCGACCGCGCGCGCCACCGTCAGCATGTCCTCGCGTCCGGGGAGGTTCCCGTAGCTGTCCGGGTCGACGTAGACGATGTGTGTGATGTCCGGTACCCATCCGTTCGACACGTGACGGTTGGCGGTGAAGATCACGTCCTTGTCCGCGACGTCCTTCGGGATAGGGGCGGGCGCCGACTCGTCTGACCTGCTCTGTGGCCTGCACTGCAGCAGGAAGAAGTCCTTGCCGTCGTGGGCGAACTCGACGTCCACCGGCGTGTTGAGCTCCTCCTCGAGGATGTCCAGCACGTTGCGCATGTTCTCCACGAACGGAGTTGTGTCCGCAAGCCCGTTGAACGTGGCCACGAGTTCGTCTCTCTCGAGGTCCATGAGCAACCGCGACGGCGCCTTCTGTAGCATGTCGTCCTTGAGCACCGAGAAGACAGCTTCGAGGGCCGGGTACTCCGCGCCCGTTTCTCTGAGGAAAGCGGACAGCTCCACCGTCTCTAGCGTGCCGGTCTTCAGGTTTATCACGTCCGCGTGCTTTGGGGAGTAGCGCACTATCTCGTCGATGGCCACGTTCGCTCGCAACGTCGGCTGACCGGGCACCAGCAGTGTCGGATAGTCATCAGCCACGCGGTCCACAGCGCGGGTGCCCAGTCCCGGCACCATACGTATCAACCCGTCCTCGCGTCTGATGCGTGGGGACCAGCGGAACTCGCTGTTGCTGAACGCCACCCCTGCGAAAGCCGGCAGGTAGTAGTCGCCTACCCTGGTTCCCACGACCTCCTGGATGAGAATGCCCATCTCCTCGTTGAACTCGAGAAGGCCACGCTCTCGCCTGTACTCCAGCGGGTCGGGACCGAAGGTGGACGCGTAGACCTCAGCGATCGCGTCGGCGAGGTCCTCGAGCTTCTCTCCCTTCGTGCCCTGGTTGGCGACGAACAGGCTCTTGTACTTGCCGGAGAACGCCGTGCCCAGCCGGTCTTCCAGCAGGCTTGAACTGCGCACGATCAGAGGCACGTCGCCGAAGTCGTCGAGCGCGACGGAGAGCCCGTTGAGGATTCGCGGAGGAACGCTCGAGTTCTTGAAAAGGCGGACGATGTCCGGGTACTCCTGCCGAACCTCGTCTATTCCCTTGAACTTCTGCTCGATGACGTCCTGCAGGTCGTTGTGGCCGATGAAGTCGAGCAGTCCGTCCGAAGCGAGGTACCAGGTCTTCGGGATACGTATCTCGCCGACTGGTCTCTCCTCAGACCCCTTTCGCATGAGTATCTTGTTCGCCAGGAGCAGCCCGGCGCTCTTGCCTCCGAGGCGCCCGTGGCTCCCAGCCGGGAGGATCATCCGCCCGGCGAGGTCGGCGAAGTCCTCGATCTCCACGTGCTCCTTCGCCACCCGTACGAAGTCGATCTGCTCTGTGAGCAGCCGCTGGGTCAGCGACACCCGGAGCGTCTTAAGGGTAGACGAGCGCAGCACCGACTTGTCGGGGATCCCGTGCTCGAATCGACGCAGGGCGTCGATGATCTCAGGAAGGGGAGAGCGCGGGTTGTTGAGGACGCGGAGGAAGCTGCTGGCCTTGTCCTCCTGCATCCATCTCTGCACTCTGGAGAGGATCTCTGAGTCGCTCAGGTGCCGGTTCGCGAGTTCGAACGGGCCGTCGCTCATCAGGAAGGCGTCGTCCTGCGCGAATCGGCAAGCGGGCACGTTGACCTCGCCGCCGCTCCCCTCTACGGCGTCCGCCCCGGCCATCTTTGCGACCACCTCGCGAGCCTCGGAGACGCCGAGGCGACAGAGGTGGTTCAGCAGCTTGTGGGCTATTCGGAGGTACAGCCCGCGGTCCGACTCGCGGAGAAGGTGGAGGGGACTTCGCCATACCTCCGGTGCGTCAGCGGTGCCTCCCTCGAGCGCTTCCCAGTCCTTCTGCAGACCCAGCAGCCGCAGTCTCAGTATGTGGTGTCCGATCAGTTCGGCGATCGTGCCGACCAGCCTGACCTCTTCGGCCAGGAACGGTCCGTTGTCCTCGTCCGGGCATTCCTCGAGGTAGTAGACCTCGAGGGCACCGACTGGCGCGTCCTGTACGGCTATCTCGGCCCTGAGCTTCCAGGGGGTGGGCTCGAACGCGACCGTTCGGAAGGTCCCGCCCTCGTGCGTCAGGACGGCCTGGCAGATCTCGGGGTATTGCCAGCCCGGTGGTATCACCTCCAGGATGTCCTTGAACGTGTCCTCGAGCGACCCGCTTTCCGACCTCAGTATCTCCTGCACCTGGTAGAGGCAGTTCAGCTCCTTCGCCCTCTCCTGGAGGGACGCGAGCAGCGCTTCGTGGGTCCTCTGCGGATCACTGGCCATGTCGGATCGTCCCTCTCCCGGATCTTCCGTCCACTCTGATGGCGAGCGGGTCGGTCAGGCGGATGTGTCTGACTAGCGGCGTCTCGGTGACCGCGGGGACCCCGTCCATCCAGTCCCAGCGGATAGCGCGGCTGTCCGTGTGGCGGACCGACAGATAGTACACCCCGAAGCCTATCATGTTGTGGAAGAAGTGCGAACCCTGGCTCAGGTCCGGCGTCATGTTCGGGAGCGTTGCCTCCACGATGGCGCCAACGGCGCTTATCTGCCCCCACTCGACGGGCACGCCCAGCCAGGGGTCGGAACTGCCCCAGCGTCCGAACCCGATGAGCACGTACGGACGACCCTCCGCGGCGAGCCCTCGGTTGATGCTCTCCAGCTCGGCGGCGATCGCCGGGGTGTGCTTAGCCTCGAAGGCCTCGGGCCTCAGATAGACGATGTCGCAGATGTCGTCGCGGGCCCCGTTGCCCAGAACGCTCCCGGAGGCGACGATGACGTCGGGGGAGTTCATCTCCTCTTCCGAGACAGAGACCTCATCGCGGCTGACCATCATCGGCCGCGCCTGAAGGAAGCCGAACCTGGCCTTCCGTCTGTCGAGCGGGTCGACGTCGACGGCGAATTCGATCTCGACGTCCTCGCTCAAGGCTTCCTTCGTCAGTTCCAGCAGCCTTAGGATCAGCTTGTTAAGAGGGAGCGCGTCGTAGCTGAGGATGGGGGCGAAGTCGAGGACGCGCGGTCCGTCGCCCTGCACTCCCGGACGCATCCGGTCCGACCGGCCATCGTATGTGGACGCGAGCTTCTCGAGCCGGCCATCGTACTCCGCTGCCTTGAGGTCGGCGGTCACCAGGTACTCGGTCTCGTGAATGGGGTCGGGGTTCGGCGGTCGTCCCATGTTGACGGCCCAGAACTCGGTCTGCGAGTTCTTCATGAGGTCGCCCACGCCTGCGTATGGCGGCGGCGCGCCCGGGTGCTTCGGGCAGTAGGTCCACGACAGCCCCCCGTCCACGATCTGCTTCCCAAGGCCCAGAGCCAGGTTTACGACTCCGTCCTCCGGCCTGGCGCGTCGTGTCGGGTAGTAGTTGTAGGACCGCGCGACGCCCGAGATGGTGGGGTAGAAGCGCTGGTCCGAGCGGGTGCCGACGACCTCCTGCACGATGGCGGCCATCTTCTCGGACGAAGGGGTCTGTCCTATGGAACTCATGTAGCTTCTTGCGGAACTGAAGTACGTCGAAGCGTAGACGAACTTCACCGCCTGCACGAAGCGATGGAACCGGGCGTCCGTGCTCGCCTCGTTGTTCGGGATCATCTTCGTTTCGTAGACGCCCGCTAACGGGTGAGACAGTGCGTCCTCAAGCAGGCTCGACGACCGGACCGCCAGCGGTGTGTGAACGCTCGCGATCAGCGCCCGGAGGTCGCCGACGAACTCCGCCGGGAGTTCAGCGTTCTGGAAGGTCATCGCGATGCGGTCGTCGGGCTGGTCGACGTACTCGTCCGGATCGAATCCGTTCCTCTCCATGAAGCTCTCGAACAGCTCCGTGGTTAGTACGGTCAGCGTAGGGACGACGATCTCGAACGGCGGGAACTCGTCGGGAGAGAGCAACGCGAGGACCTTCTCGCGGACCATGTCGAGGCCGGCGGCCTTTCCGCCGTACTCTCCTCGGCCGATGCGAGTGAACGTCTGGTCCGCGCCGAGGAACTTACGGCCGAACTCAGGCAGGTGGGACGCGTCCGGCGCCATGTCCGCACCTCTCTCGAGCGAGGGTGGTGGACGCACCCCCGCGGTGCGGGGGTGCGTCGACAGCGTGGTTCTAGATCCAACCGCGGTCGCGGCAGGCTCTGACGACTCGGTCGATGGAGACGACGTAGGCCGCGTCGCGCATGTAGAGCTTCTTGCTCCTGGCGAGCTCGCTTACCGCGACGTACGCGGAAGTCATCTTCACGTCGAGCTTACCGAGAACCTCGTCCTTTTCCCAGAAGTAGTTCATGTTGCTCTGGACCTGCTCGAAGTAGCTGCACGTCACCCCGCCGGCGTTCGCGAGGAAGTCAGGGATGACGTGGATGCCGCGCTCGTGGATCACGGCGTCGGCCTCGGGAGTCGTTGGACCGTTGGCGCCCTCCGCGATCACCTTGACCCTGTCGCTCAGCTTGGAAACGTTGTCGGCCGTGAGCGAGTTCTCGAGGGCGGACGGCATCATGATGTCTACGTCCTGCTCCACCCAAACGTCGCCGGGCAGCACCTCGTAGCCAAGGTCCTTCGCCTTGTCCTTGTCGATTCCCCCGAATCGGTCGGAGATCCCGCGCAGTTCCTCGAGGTCGATCCCGTCCTTCTTCTTGAAGGCGTAGGCGCACTGGTCGCCCTGGTCCCAACTCGAAGTGCACGTGACCGTGCCGCCCATCTGCGTGTAGAGCTCGATGGCGTACTGGCCGACGTTGCCGAAGCCCTGCACGCACGCCGTCGTGTCGCTCGGGCGTATGTCCAGTTCCTTGAGCGCCTCGCGCAGCGTGTAGACGACACCGTAGCCTGTGGCCTCCGTCCTGCCCAGCGAGCCGCCCATGCCGACGGGCTTGCCCGTGATGACGCCCGGGTAGTGACCGCCGTGGATCTTCTCGAACTCGTCCATCATCCAGAGCATGTGCTGCGCGTTGGTCATGACGTCCGGCGCAGGCACGTCGGCGACGTGGCCTACGTTCCTCGCGAGCTGCCTGATGAAGCCGCGGCAGATCGCCTCCTGCTCGCGCGCGCTCAGATTGTGCGGGTCGCAGATGACGCCGCCCTTGCCGCCTCCCAACGGGATGTCGACCACCGCGCACTTCCACGTCATCCACATCGAAAGCGCACGAACGGTGTCGATCGTCTCCTGAGGATGGAAGCGGATGCCACCCTTCGAGGGTCCGCGAGCGTCGTTGTGCTGGACCCTGAACCCCTCGAACACCTGTATACTACCGTCGTCCATCCGTACCGGGATCGTGAAGTGGTACTCCCGCATGGGAGTACGGAGGAAGTCACGTGCGCCCTGCTCGAGTTCCAGCAGGTCCGCGATCTTGTCGAACTGCGTACGAGCCATCTGGAACGCGTTGTAGCCTCCGTTGCCCGCCATTGCCAGGCTCCTTTCAACATGCGCTGACGCGCCCGCTCCACTGCGTGGTGTCACGCCTTGAGACCGCGGAGCGTCCGGAGCGCGGACCTGCAACCGCGGTCGTGATTGGACAAATCAACCTACTATTCTAGAGACTCCCGGAAGCTCTCGTCAACGATAACTGCCCAGGTGGTTGTCGGAATCGATGTGCTGCGCGCGGCTTCTACCGGCGACTCATCTGACGTTCACTCAGCCGCGAGCGATACCAGAGGAACGAAGAGGAGGGGCCGCGATGAAGTCACGGCCCCCCCTGCGTCGGTGTTCGGGCGTCGGCACGTCCGAGGTCTCGTCGGTCCTTCAGCTAGTCGATCGACAGGTCTGTGAACGCCTCCATCCTGTAGAGGCTCTGCATGCCCGAGTCCACCTCGAACAGCTTCCACAGGCCGAGCTTCGCAGCGACGCCGCCCATGAACTGGTCCATGAACGAGTGGCCCTCTCGGTAGTAGACGACCTTCGCGTCCTCGCGCTCGACTCCGACCTTCTCGCACGCGAAGTCGATCGCCGCCGACAGACCACCGCGCTCGTCGACCAGCCCGTTCTCGATGGCCTGGTACCCCATGTACACGCGGCCCTGGGCCAGCTCGCGCAGCCGCTCCGGGTCCATGTCGCGCGCCTCGGCGGCCTTCTCGATGAAGTCGTCGTAGAACCAGTCGATGACCTCCTCGGCCATCGCCATCTCCTCGTCGGTCAGCTTCCTCATCGGTGAGAACTGGTCCGCGTGCTCGCCGCGCTTGAACGTCTCGTGCGTCGCGTCGATCTTCTCGAAGAGCTGCTCGAAGACCGGCATCATCCCGACGACGCCGATGCTGCCTGTCACCGTCAGTGGCTCGACGAAGATCTTCTCGCCGTCTATGGCGATGTAGTAACCGCCCGAGGCCGCCATGTCGCCCATCGACACGATGAGCGGCTTCTTCTTCGCGAGCTTCTGTGTCTCGTACCTGATGATGTCCGAGGCGAGGCCGCTGCCGCCGCCGCTGTCTATGCGAAGCACCACGGCGTCGACCTCGGGGTTCTTGCGGGCGGCCCTCAGGGTCCTCACGAGCGTCTCCGAGCCTATCGACTGATTCCCACGGATCGGGTCGGTGCCGCCCTCGCCCTGGTCGATGCCTCCGTAGGCGCCGACTATCGCGATGACGGGCCTCGCCCCCCAGTCGTAGTCGCGGTCCCGCCAGCAGCCGACGTCGACGGTCGAGATGCCCTCGCGCTCCTCTGGTTCCTCGGGCGGGTCGCCGCCTGCCAGCCCGAGCGCTACGGCCTTCGCGTCGTCGTATGTACCGATCTCATCGACCAGCCCGAGCTCGACAGACCTCTCGGGGATGAACATCCTGCCGTCGCACACCCTCTCGGCGACCTGCCTCGTCATACCCCGCCCCTCCATGAGCGCCGCGAGGAGTTCCTCGTAGATGGCGTCCTCGAGCTCCTGTATTTCCTCGCGCTGCGCGTCCGTCAGGGGAGGGGCGCCCATCGAGTGGAACGTGCTCTTGTAGTCGCCGGCCGTCAGGTAGTCCCACTCTATTCCGAGCTTTTCCGTCGACTTCGTGAACTTGTTGATCGTGACGTACGTCCCGAGTCCCTCGACTCCGGTCGACGGGTGGACCATGATCCGGTCGCACGCTGTCGCCAGGAAATACTCCGAAGTGCCCGCGCCGTACTCGAGGTAGGCGAGCACCTCGATGTCGTGCTCCTCGCGCGCTTCGAGTACCGCGTCGCGGATCTCCTGCACGAGCGCCGTCGGCCCGCCGAGGAACGCGCCGCCCAACGGCTTGATGTTGAGGAGTATGCAGTTGACCGACCCGTCCCGCGCGGCCCGCTTGACGTCGCGGATGATCGCCTGCGCGCTGTGGCGCGGCGTGCCGAACAGGCTCCAGCTGGGGCGGAAGTCCGAGAGCGGTCCCTTGACCTCTATCTTGGCGACCTGCCCGCTCGCTCGGAAGACCGTCCGCTGCCGCTCCTCGCTAGTCGAGAGACCGTAGGTCAGGATGTCGTTCTCCGCGTGCTCCATGCTTGTGTACGAGCCGCCGACGCCGACGTGCGTCATGTTGAACCAGACGCCCGCGCTGAACTCCGACTCTCGGTCGTCGCCCGTTCCCGCGGGAGAGGACTGGATGGAGCCCCGTAGAACGACGCCGTCGGCCACCTCGGCCTCCAGGCCCGCCGTGTACGTCGCGTCCTCGAGGTCCTGGTCGCGCTCGATGCGCGCGTCCGCCATGAGCGTCAGCCTGTTGCCCATCGGACGGACCGCGACCCCGCCCACGTAGCTTGTTCTCGACGCCAGCGCGTCGTCACCGAAGATCTCGGGCTCGCTGAGGTTGCGCGCTACCGCACCGATCGACAGGAAGCTCGAGGGACGGTAGACGGCGCCAACGTCCCACGTTCCCGTCTTCGGTCTCTCGCCGAACTGCGGTCTGAACCACCGGTAGTCGACGCCGACCGCGAACGAACGCGGGTCTCCGAGCGCCAGGCCGAGGTAGTACGTGTCGAGCGCGTCGTCGGTGGGGTGCATCGTGACGCCGTCGCCGGTCAGCTCGCGATCGCCGCCGGGACAGTCGCACCCCCACATGTACTGCCGCGTGTACCCGAACCCGAGGGGCCCGCCCTTCGTCGCGGCCTTCGTCCCCGAGACGTCCTCACCGGACATCGACAGCGAGAAGTACCCGCCGGACTGTTCGTACATCCCGAGCCCCGCCGGATTGAGGAAGATGGCCGTCGCGTCGTCGTTGACCGCGACAGAGCTGGCTCCCCTGAGCCAGGTGTCCTCGTACGTGGTCGCGAGGACCGGAGTCGCCAGAGCCAGAGCGACCACGGCCGCTCCCGCCGCGACCGCACCAAGAAGCCACTTCATTGCGTGTGTCTCCTTCCTGCCGCGCCGTACCCGCGCACGGAACGGCATCCGCCGCCCGAGCGCACACAGTGATATCGTTCGTGGTTCGCCGGTTCGCGCGTCACCGGTTCATGCCCGCCCTGCCGCGCGCTCCCCTGAAGGTGGGGCAGGGGAGCCCTAAGCCGTCAGTGCGACAGCATCAGTCTCAGGTAGACCTGTATGTCTGAGTCCTCCTCCATGGCCTTAGCCACGTCGAGGCGCATCCATCCGTCCCAGGGGGCCTCGACCTTGAAGCCGATGCCCGCGTCGTGCTTGAAACCGTCCGTGTCGTCGGAGAACGGTGTCGTCGTTCCGTAGCCGACCTCTCCGCTCTCGAGGAAGAAGACCATCTCGAGCGGCTCGGTGGCCTGGACGTGGTACTCCGCGCGCCCGAACGTGATGTCCTTCCCGGCGAACTCCTTGTACTCGTACCCGCGAAGGTTGCCTCGCCCGCCCAGGTGGAAGAGCTTGTGGGACGGGTAGTCGTCTCCGTTCCCGAGACCCCACAGGCCGTAGAGCGACAGCGACTGCGTCGTCGTGAGGGGAAAGAGCACCTCGCCCTCGACCCTGTGCACGCGATACTCGTAGTCGCTCCCCGCGGCGTCGCCGGCGTGCTCGGTGATGAGGCGTCCCCACCAGCCGGTTCTCTCCTCGAAGTCGCGCGAGTCGTGCTCGCCAGAGAGCACGAAGCTCGCGATGCGGCCGCCGTCGTACGGCTCCGCCCCGCCGAGCACTCCGATCATCAGTGGCGGATTCCGCCGCCAGTCCTCGTCCCGCTGGAAGAGGCTCCACACGTGGTTGAGCTCCGAGAGCGAGTCGAGCTTGGCGGACCGGTACTCCCCACGAAGCGTGATCTCCGGCGTCAGCCTTTGTCTGGCGAACACGGTGACCCCGTCCTCGATGAAGTAGTCGCGCTGGTCTATGCGTGCGAAGAAGGCGTGCGCGTTGTTGCCGAAATCCGAGATGACCTCCTCGTCCTCCAGCGACCACGAACTCCTCTCGTAGATGTCGACGCCGAACGCGAAGCTGTCCTGCGAGAAGAGCGGCTGTTCTATGTGTATGTCGTAGTAGGACCCGTTGTGGGCCGACGGCCAGCCGACGAGAGCGGTCAGTCGAGGGTGGAGGGCGGTGTCGGAGCGGTACTCCAGACCGAAGTACGGCAGCATCCCGTCGACACGGTTGTAGTAGAAATCGCCGGCGAAGTTGAAGTGGCTGTCCTCCCAGATCTCGAACTCGGTCATGTCGCCGACAGTAAGCTCGATGAACGAGCCTTGCGGGCCCGCCGCGGCGAGATGGGGGAGTGAGAGCACTAGCACTGCTGTCACGAACGCTGCCGCGAGAGCCATCCTCCGCGCGAACATGATCATCCTCCATGATGTGGTCATGGTTCGGGGGAACCTCACGCTGCGGCTCGCCGCGTAGAGGCACAGCGACGTTCCGTCCGGTCTTCGACCAGGTCGGTCGTCGAACGTGTGACCGGGCGACCGTTCGAAGGGTTTCGTCAGTCGCGGTTGACTATGGTATCAGTGAAGGTATCGCGCGTGCAACGGCGAAGATAGAGCGACTCGACCTCCGGGAACCGGTCGAAGACGCTCCCGGCGAGTTGGGCGGTGATGTCGTCGAGCCGACCGTCGTCGGTCACGTCCTCTCCGCCGAAGATGTACTCCAGGTAGAGGCCGGGTCCCTGGCCGGTCAGCCCGAGGATGCGATAGGGGTCCATTCCGAAGGCGGGCGCCTTCGCGCGCGTGGCCGCGTCCGCGAGCCCGCCGGTCAGGCGCTCTTCTATCTCGAGGTCCACCACGCGGCGTGTGAGGTCGTTGTAGCTGATGGTGTCGAGCCCCAGTGCGGAGCAGAACGCGGAGGGCCCCTCGCTCCAGACGTTGCCGCCTGCAGTGTGGTACAGCGCGACGCGCTCGTCGCCCAGTCCAAGCAGGAAGGCCGGGGCACTGTCTGCGACGTAGGGCGTGTGCCGCATCTCGCCCTCCCAGTCGGAGGGCAAGGTCCAGACGCGGTAGAACGAGTAGTAGTGGAATCCGTTCGGATGGAAGAAGCGCGTGCCGGTGTCCTCGACCATCACGTAGAGCCCGACCTCCGGGCCGGTCCAGCCGATGGGCAGCCGACCCTCGCCGTACTCGACGACGCGCCATGACTCCGGCAGTACGCGCTCGACGTCCGCGACGAGGTCGAGGAGGTCGGCGCTGGCCGTCTCTTCGGGGGTCGATGCGGCCGCCGCTCCCCACGCGATGGCGATGAGAACAAGGGCCGCAACAGCTGTGTGGATACCGCGCTTCTTCATTGCACTCTCTACCGGTGGCTCTGCCCGTCGTCCCGGCGCTTCTCGATCACATACCCTTGTCCCTGGCCCGGGGGACACACAACTGGCCACAGCCTGCGGCTATGTCGCCGCCGCGGCTGACTCTTCTCACGACGGTCGGGCAGCGTTTCCTGACGCGCGAGAAGAACCGGTCGACCGCACGATCGGTAGGGGGTGCGTACACTGAGTCCGGTGTCTCATTATAGCAAATGAGGTTGACCTTGCATAGAAGGCGCCGGGCGATGGCCGCCAGTTCAGTGGCCATCTCGGGCGAATCGTTGATGTCCCGGAGGAGAACATACTCCAGGGTGGCCCTGCGGCCCGTTACCGCCGAGTAGTGCTCAATGGCCGCGGTCAGCTGGGTCAGCGAGAAGGCGTCCGCGATGGGCATGATGGTCGAGCGAAGCTCCTGCGTGGGGGCGTTCAGCGAGACGGCGAGCTCGAGCTGGAGCCCCTCATCGGCCAGCCTGCGGATGCCCGGGACGTGTCCCGCGGTCGACACCGTGATCCGGCGGGCGCCTATGCCCAGCCCCCACTGCGCGTTGGCTATGCGGATGGCCTTGAGCACGTTGTCGTAGTTGTCCATGGGTTCGCCCATGCCCATGAAGACGAGGTTCCCCAGGCGTTCGGGCTCAGCCGCGCGCCGGAGCGCCACGATCTGGGCGACGATCTCGCCGGCGGTCAGGTCGCGCGTGAATCCCATCGAACCGGTAGCGCAGAACGAGCACCCGAACTTGCATCCGACCTGGCTCGAGACGCACCCGGTGATGCGGTCCTCGTCGCGGAGCAGGACCGCCTCGATGGACTCGCCGTCGTCGAACTCTAGCCTGAGCTTGCGCGTGCCGTCCGATTTGGACTCGTGTTCCTCGATGACGTCCGCGCGCGCGAGACGCGTCTCCTCAGAGAGCCGCGACCTCAGCGCCTTCGAGAGGTTCGTCATCTCGTCGAAGGAACCGGCCCCTCTCTCAAAGGCCCACTCCGCCAGCTGTTTCGCGCGATAGGCGGGCTCGCCCAGGTCCTTGACCAGGGCCTTCAGCTCGAACAGCTCGAGCCCCCGTATGTCCGGTCCGGCCTTCGCCACGGTCGCTTCCTCTCCGGTCCTCATCGAGCCGAAATCCACCAGACACATTCTATGACGCGCGGCGCCCCCGCGCGACCACGTATCTGCTGTCGGCCGCGTCGCGCGGAAGCGACACCATCGAGCGCCGGCGTTCATTGCCCTTGACTGCCCCGCCCGACGGTGCTAGCTCTGTCAGTGTCATCCCAACGGACAACCCGAGCAGGAAGAACCGATGACCAGGGCCTTCTCGGCGCTGCAGGAGCTGGGCGACGGCACACGACTGAGGGTCTTCGTCGCGCTCCTGGGCATGCGGAAGAACGTCTCGCAGATCGTGGCGGAGCTGGGGCTCGCGCAGCCGCAGGTCTCGTACCACCTGCGGAAGCTCAAGGACGCCGGACTGGCGGTGGAGGAGAAGGACGGGCGCTGGGTCTGGTACCAGGCGAACTGGGAGTCCGACGACCCGCACCTGCGCGACTTCATCGAGCTGATGGCGCGGTGGGCCGAGGACGCCGGCGCGCTGACCGCGCCCGCCGAGCCGGTGGCGGCGGCCGCGCCGACCGGCAAGAGGGGCCGGGGCGGCGGAATGGGGGCCGGGGCGGGCGGAGGCGGCGGCCGGGGTGGTCGCGGCAGGAAGCCCGTTGCCGGACAACGCCGCATCGGCGGGCGCGACAAACGCCCAACCGTCGAGCGCCCGAAGAGAAGCGACGAGGAGCTTGACGACTTCCTGTTGTAGTCGCGCCGCTTCCCCAAGCACTGGGTGCCCGACGACCGGCGCCGGCGTGAAGGGCTCCGGGCGCAGCCGGAACGCGCGCACCCGGGCCGGAGATAACACGTGACAAGACTCGCCGACATGAGTTGGAGGGACGTCGAGGACTATCTCGAGCGCTCCCGCGGGCTAATCGTCCCCGTGGGCACGTGCGAGCAGCACGGCGCGCATCTCCCGCTGTCGACCGACACGCTCATCGCGGAGGCGTTCGCCGAGGCTCTCTCGGACGCGACGGCCGTCGCGGTCGCCCCGACGCTCGCCTACGGCGTCAACCTCCCGTGCGACGACTTCGTGCCGGGAACCGCGGGCTTCTCGTTCGACGCGCTCCGCGACAGCATCGCGAGCCTTCTGGGTGACTGGGAGCGCCAGGGCTTCCGACAGTTCTTCATCCTGACCACGCACGGCTGCGCGATGGACGGCTACTCGTTCGCGCACCACGAGGCGCTCAAGCAGGGGGCGCTACCGTTCCTGGAGGACTCGCCCGGCACGGGTCCCTGCGGCGCGCCGGGAGAGGACCCGACGACCGTCTCGATCCTCTTCCCATACTGGACCGGCATCGGGGACCTCCTCACCGGACAGGACGGTGTCGAGCACGCGGGCGAGGCAGAGACGTCCCTGATGCTCCACCTGCATCCGCGGCTGGTCAGGATGGACGTGGCGGCGGATGGGCCCCCGGAGGGGGAGGAAACGCGGTTCGACGCCTACCCCGAGGGCGTCGCGAAGGCGCCTCCATCGCCCGGCTGGTCCGGGGCCGAGGGCGCGCCGACGGCCGCGACGGCCGAGAAGGGGCGCCTCATCTTCGAACGGTGTCTAAACCCGCTCCTGCGGCACGTGTCTTACAGGGTGGGGACGAACCGTTCTTGAGTCTCTTTCGGTAAACTTGAGACGGTTCTTGACCGGAACGGGCCCACCGTGGTAGAATCTCCTTGGGAAAGCAGTTCCTACCGGACCCCCCCACTATGAAGTGGCGTCAATCCGCCGCCGGGCGGAATATTGGCGCAACACTCCCCGGCGGCACGAATCAGAACGATTAGTACGTGTTCGTTGTTTGGCTATTCCATTGGGTCTCTTCAGACAGCAGCCACAAGGAGGATGGCAGTGAGCACGAGAAGGATTCTTGCCCTGCTTGTGGTCCTCGCGCTGAGTCTCGGTGTGTTCAGCTTGCCCGCGGGCTCAGCGACGCTGCAGCGGCACACGGCCTCGGTCGGTACCGAGGTCGGCGTCACCACGTACAAGGGTGGTGACGATGGAGACGGGATCGAGAACGGCGACGACGACCGGTGGGGCAACATCTCCGTTGACGGAGACGACCCCGAGATCGGCGGCTCGCCCGATGAAGACGAGGACGAAGCGATCAGCGACCGGGTGCAGAAGCGTGTGCACTCGATCGACGAGCAGCTCCGGATCCTCTTCCGTTTCCTCGTAGCACTGCTGTAGTCGCAACAGGACCTAACCAGCAGTCTTACAGCGGGGCCTGCTTTGGCTAGTCAGCGACCGGACGATAAGAGCGAACGCGAGATGCTGGAGGCGTTCCGAAAGGCGATGGAGTCCCGCAGCGCGAGAGAAGCTGCGCAGACCGCCATCCGACTCGGAGACGTCTATCTCGCTTCCGACAGCTACTCGGACGCGCTCGGGTACTTCACTCAGGCGAGTGAAGGCGACCTTGGAGCCGAGCTGTCCGACGAGCAGGCTGCCGGGTTGTACGTTCGTATCGCGAGGTGCCACCTGGGCCTCGGCGACTACAGAAGCGCAAGGAAGTACTGCGCGAAGCTCGACGATCTCGAGCTCTCCGACGACGAGGTCTGGGCAGAGGCGAACGTCGTGCTGGCCCGGGTCGAGATCGAGAGCGGCCGCTACGACGAGGCGCTCAGGGCCGCGCAGAAATCGTACGAGACTCTGAGGACGTCGCCCGACAGTCCTCTTCTGGCCGAGGCCGGCAAGGCCCTCGGCGTCGCGAACGCCGAACTCGGGAACATCACGGCGGCTCGCGACTACTTCACCGATTACCTCGTGTCGCAGAGGCGCCTCGGGGACGAGGCCGGTCTCGCGTCCGCCTACAACAACCTGGGCATCCTCGCCAAGAGGACCGGCGACCTGAACGGTGCGCTCGAGCACCTCGAGAACGCGCTCGAGATCGACCGGGAGCTCGGCCGGTCAGCAGGCGTAGCGGACAGGCTGACCAACCTCGGCATCGTGCTCTACAGGCTCTCGCGGTGGGCGGAGTCGGAGCAGCGACTGACAGAGGCGCGGGACGTCTACTCGCGTATCGGCGCGACCCGCGGGCTGGTGGCCGCGGCTACGGCGCTCGGCAACGTCTGCCGGGAGCGCCAGGAGTGGGGCAGGGCGCGCGAGCTGTTCGAAGAGGCTCTGCGCGTCAGCCAGGACAGAGGCTACCTGAGGGCGGAGGCTCTCGCCCTCGAGTTCATCGGCCATCTCGAACTGGACCAGAACAAGTGCGAGGACGCGCTCGGGACCCTGAACCGGGCCCTCGGCTGCGCCTACAGGCTCAGTTCCAACAGTGACGTCGTGGGTGAGGTGCTCCGCCGCCGGGCGGACGCCCTTTTCCGTCTCGGACGTCTCGAGGAGGCCGAGCGCGACTGCTCCGAGGCCATCAAGCTGACACGCGAGATCAGCGACAGGTTCGAGGAGGGAGCGTCCCTCCGCGTGCTCGCGAGCATTTGCTACGCGAAGGGAGAGGCGACCGCCGCAAGCGTGCTCGTCACCCGGGCCGAAGAGATACTGCGGCGCATCGGCGAGTCCATGGAGCTCGCGCGGACCGCGATGGCGGACGGCGTGGGGCTCCGCGACTCTGCCGCCCCCGGGGAGCTTCCGCTCGACAGGATCGAGGCGCGCTTCTCCGCGGCCGAGGCGATCTTCACACGCGTCGGCTCGGGCGGATGGGTCGCGCGCTGCCAGCTCGAGCGCGGCAAGGCGCTTCAGCGTGGCGGTCAGCCCGACCGCGCGCGCACCTGGCTCGAGCGCGCGAGGCTCAAGTTCGAGGTCGGCGGAGACCAGATCGGTCTCTCCGAGGTGGACGCCATTCTCAGAGAGCTGGACGCGGGGCTCGCCGACGCTGCCGTGTCGCTGCAGGCGAGATACTCGACGATCGCGGAGGGGTACAGGTTCCTCGAGACCGCCGAGCCGCGCGCGGAGGACCTCCACCAGTTCGCCGAGGAGATCTCCGACGCGCTCGTGGCGGACAGGCTCATACTCTTCGCGCTTTCGGAGGGCGCTTCTCCGGTGATCGCGACCTCTGTCGACCGGTCCGGGAAGGGTATCGTCGAGCCCACCCGGTTCGTCCGGAACACCCTCTCGAAGCGCGGGACGGCTCGGCCGCTCGTGATAAGCGACGGTCGTTCCTCCGACGGCAACACCCCGCACGACGTGGGCGCCATCGCGATGATCCCGGCGCAGGTCGGGTTCCGACGCGACCGCTCCTACGTCCTGTACGCCGACCGTCTCGTCGGCGAGAGGGCGGCACCGTTCACCCAGAGCGACATCGAGTTCATCGGCGCCGCAGCGCGGATGCTCGGGCTCGCGAGCTCGAGGCTCGGCGAGTCGAGCGCTTGGGAAGAGGACGGGCGTCTCGCGCAGGAGCTCGGGACCTCGTCCGAATCGTCCGGGTTCATCACGAAGGACCCCGAGATGCTACGCATCCTCGCGAGCGTCGAGCGTCTCAAGGACAGCCGCGTTCCCATCGTCATCCACGGCGAGTCGGGCGTCGGCAAGGACATCATCGCGCGCGCCGTCCACCAGGGCGGGCGCAGCAGGACAGGCAAGTTCGTCGCGCTGAACGCGGGTGCCATCGCGCAGCACCTGCAGGAGAGCGAGCTCTTCGGTCACGTCAAGGGGTCGTTCACCGACGCCGACCGCGACCGCGAGGGGCTCGTGCAGGTCGCCGACCAGGGCACCCTATTCCTCGACGAGATCGGGGAGATGAGCCCGACCCTTCAGGTCAAGTTGCTGCGCTTCCTGCAGAACGGCGAGTACAGACGCGTCGGCGAGAACATCACCCGCACGAGCGACGCGCGCGTGATCTCGGCGACCAACAAGGACCTCGCGGAAGAGGTCGAGCAGGGGACCTTCAGGCGCGACCTGTTCTACCGGCTCTGCGCGGTCGTGATCGAGATACCGCCGCTTCGCGAGCGGCCCGACGACATCCCGCTCCTCATGGAGCACTTCCTCAAGCTCTACAGCGAGCGCGAGGGCAAGAGCATCCCAGGGTTCAGCCGCGAGGTGCGCGAGCTCTTCCTCAAGCACGACTGGAGGGGCAACAACGTCCGCGAGCTCGAGAACGACGTTCGCAGGGGCGTCGCGCTCGCCGAGAACGGTGAGGTCATCGGCCTCGACAAGGTCCGACCCGAGCTCAGGGACCAGTACCAGACCGGTCTCCGCACCGACGAGGCGCACCGGCGCTCGCTCAAGGACGAGGTCGAGGCGCTCGAGAAGAGCCGCATCCTCGAGGCGCTGGGGCGGACCGGCTGGAACAAGCAGGCGGCAGCCGACCTGCTCGGCCTGTCGAGGCCCGGCCTGCATGCGAAGATGAGGAAGTACGGGATCGGGTAGGCCCGCGCGTGAACGTCCGGCGCGTAACGGGCGCGGCCGCACGTATCAAGTGAGTAACGAAGCCCCCGGCATTGCGGTGCCGGGGGCGACTTCTTGCCTGGCGGTCTGATACAATGGTACCGGGCACGGCACATGCATTTCCTGCCCGAAACGATGTACGCGACGTTGCGTCGGACGCACCATGCTCGGAACGTGGCCCAGTGCCCGGTCCGCCACACCAAGGAGACGACGTGAACTACATCATTGCGCACAGACGACAGCTCGGTTCCCTTCTGCTCATCGGCATCGCGACGCTCGCGTTCGCCGCGCCCGCCATCTCTCAGGGCACGATCATCGACCACACCTGCACGGACATCACGGCGATCCCGCAGTCCGCCATCGAACAGGCGAAGGCGGACCTGCACATCGGCTACGGACACACCTCTCACGGCAGCCAGCTGACAGACGGCATGACGGGACTCGTCGCGTTCGCGAACGGCGGCGGCCTCGGGCTCTCGCATCCCGACGACATCTTCGAGTGGAACAACGGTGGAACGGGCGGCGCTCTCGACCTCGAGGAAGGCGACGGCTACGGCTCGGGCTGGCTCGACCACGACTGCGGGTACTATCCGAACTGGGTGGACGAGACCGTGCTCTACCTCGACGACGCCTCGCACTCGGACGTCAACGTCATCATCTGGTCGTGGTGCGGGCAGGCGAGCGGCCGGACCGAGCAGAGCATGATCGACACCTACCTCGCTCCGATGACTCAGCTCGAGCTCGACTACCCAGGAGTGACCTTCGTCTACATGACCGGTCACGCGGACGGCTCTGGTGAGGAGGGCAACCTCCACATCAGGAACCAGCAGATCCGCGACTACTGCATCGCCAACGACAAGGTCCTGTACGACTTCTACGACATCGAGTGCTACGACCCCGACGGCACTTACTTCGGCGATCAGTACGTCGACGACGGCTGCAACTACACGGGCGGCAACTGGGCTACCGAGTGGCAGAACTCGCACGTCGAGGGCGTCGACTGGTACAGCTGCGGCGCGGCCCACACGCAGCCCCTCAATGCCAACCGGAAGGCCTACGCGTGCTGGTGGCTGTGGGCGACGCTGGCAGGGTGGAGTCCGACGGGAGTGGACTATCCGGCTACGGAGGCGCCGCTCAAGGCCCGGCTTGACGAGAACTCGCCCAACCCGTTCAACCCGACCACGAACATCCGGTTCAGCGTGCTAGAGACGTGCGACGTGACATTGAGCGTTCACACGCCGGACGGGCGGCTGGTTGAGAAGCTGATCGATGAGGAGTGTCCCCCCGGCAGCTACGTCGTCCCGTTCGGCGGCGACGGTCTTCCGTCGGGCGTGTACTTCTGTGTGCTCGGGGCGGGTTCTGACGCGGACGTGATGAAGATGGTCCTTCTGAAGTAGTCCTCGAGTGGCCCGGGAATACCCCCTGCCCTGATGAGAACGGAGACCCCGGCGTCCTGACGCCGGGGTCCACTCGTATCACCTACCCCGATCGCTGCGCCGCTCAGCACGCCCCTCCGCTGGCCTCTCAGCGCGTCCAGAACGTGACGGACCGTCCAGAACGTGACGGTGCTCCAAGTCATTGTGGAAGAGCCGCTTACGGGAGGGGCTGCAGGCGGTCCCACCAACACCGTCCGAAACGTGTCCTGAAGCTGAGTCATCAACTGACTGAGGGGCCGGATGTGTTCTCGAAAGTGTATGTGGGATAAGGAGTTATGAGGGCTCACGTTTTTCTGACTGAAGGGCCACATCTGGCACAAGTGGCACACCCGATGCTCTAAGAGGGGGTGAGGACTTTGACAACGGAATACGGAGGGAGATGCGGCCAGGGTGTTAAATACGCAGGGGGGGCGAGTCCGGTCGCTCTTTGGTTCGTGTCTCCTTCCGTTGTAGGACCGCCGCGGAAGCCATCGCGGAGATCGTATAGAGGTTCTGAGGAATGCCGAGTGCGGCGAAGATAAAGGTAATGGTCGTGATCCTGCTCATCGGAATAGCATCGCCGTTCCTCGGCTGAGTTCACGACAGCTGCACACTCAAGACGCTTCGCAGCTGTAGACAACATAGACAGTCTCAGAGGTTGGAAAGGATACCCCCGGAAGAGCCAAGCGCATCCAGCGAGCAGTACCAGCAGCTTACGCGGCTCTTCGCCATAGCTCCGTCCCACGCAGTTGCCTTGGTCAGTAACTTGCTCTCACCTCCGCAGGGACGGAGCCAGCCCACGAAGGCCGGCAGGCTATCTCGGACGCTCTCCCGCACCAGACCTGCCGGCCTCACCTCATCTCGGAAGCGCCACCACACACGCTTCTGCAGGGCGGACTCCTCCGGGAGTCCGTTTCGCTTTGTGGGCGCATCCGTCCGCAGGACCCCTCGCTGATGAGGCCGTACGGCACGGATGTCGTCGGTCTGCAGCAGAGATCACGATGCCCCTCGGAACCACACACGTGGCCCATCCACCGTTCGATCTCGGCGCCGAGTGCAGGGCCATAGCCGCACGACTCTCTGAAGCCCTCTTCGCGGGGGCCGCAGGCCGCGAGGTGCGCGGCGGGGCGGCTCCGGCGTCCGGGGGTGCGTGCGACGTGACGACGGAAGCGGACCCCGGCGTGGTCCCGTCCAACATCGTCATTCTCCTGCCGTTCTCGCTCGTGGACGCGATGCCGTTCGACGGCGCTCTCGAGGCGGCCCGGACCATGGCGCTCGGGAACGTCTTCGGCGCCTCCCATTTCCTCTCTCAGGACAAGTGGCTGGACTCGCACGAGCCCGTGTCGCCCGACAGCGCGCGGGTCGCCGACGTGTGCCTCGTGCGGTTCCTGCGTGCTTTCCAGGGCCTGTTCGCTCAGGGCTCGCCTCTGTGGGAACACCTCGATCGCTATCTGAACGAGTACTTCCAGGCCCTGTCGTGGGAACGGCGCGTGCTGCAGTCGGCTGACGGAGCGCGCGCCGCCCGCGGCGGGTTCGAGGATAGCCTCGTTCAGGCCGGCAGGAAGATGTCGCCGCTCAAGGCGACGGTCGCCGGCATGGCGCTGCTGGCCGGACGGGGCGAGGTCATCGCGGTCGGAGAACGAGTGGTCGAGGACTTCCACGCCGCCTACCAGCTCGCGGACGACATCGACGACCTGGCCGCCGATCTCGAGGGGGAGAGGTGGTCGCTGGCGGCGTGGTTCCTCGCCTCGCGTTCCGGCCTCTCGTCGCCGGCGGAAGCCGGAGGGGCCGCGGGACTTCTGCGGGCTGCAGCGCGCGCGGGGGCTCTCGAGGAGCTGACCGGCGTCATATGCGAGCGCTATCGCAGGGCGGCAAGCGGAGCGGATGAACTGAGAGCGCCGATACTGGCCGCACACCTGCGTCGGCTCATTCAGGCGGCGGAGCGCCTGGTGGCGCCGTCGGCTCGCCGCCTGACCGTGATGGAGGCGGGCGGTGGGAACGGGTGCGCCGGCCCGACCGTTTCGGGCGAAGCAGGTCCCGCGCTTCTCTCGGGCTGCCCGGCCCGGCGCCACCTGCACCAGTTCGGGTTCGACGGCCGCTCGTTCGTATACGACCGGCGCTCCGGGCTCTTCTTCGAGGCCGACGGGGCCGCGCTCGACGTGCTGTCCTGGATGCGGACCGGGGGCT
>Ga0180436_10001347_pt1 | contig 24057 bp, 18 predicted proteins | sample SS_ome_2_FD_132434 | JGI IMG/M metagenome (GOLD analysis project Ga0180436, IMG submission 132434) | Hypersaline lake sediment archaeal communities from the Salton Sea, California, USA - SS_3_S_2 metaG | ecosystem: Environmental > Aquatic > Non-marine Saline and Alkaline > Hypersaline >... | reverse complement strand
GCCTTCTTGGGCAAATGTCAGAACAAAATCGTGGTCCCCGATTGTATGAATTTGTCCAAAATTTCCATCCCTGCAGTCCTGACGACAGGTGGACAGGGAACTATTGAATTTTACCGAGATCCCTAATTTGTTATTGAAAGTTCCTTAAAGACGTATTATAGCAGACAAGATTTTTTTCGGATATCCAAGGGGGTTGTGAATGTCAAACTATTACAAATTGTTGGTGGGAGTCGCCCTATTGGCGTTATTTAGTTTCGGTCTGGTCATCGCGGATGAATTCGGGGATGAATTATGCATCCCTTTGGGGACGATTATTCTGGAGCCACCGGAAGAAGTTGATTCCAAACGAGCTGCGGTTGAATTCCCGCATGCGATCCACTTTGATTATACCTGTAAAACATGTCACCACACCTGGGATGGAGAATCAGCGGTGCTTTCCTGTATGGCCTCAGGTTGCCACGACCTAGCCCAAAAACCGGCCAAAGAGGAACGTGCCGCCGATCCTGAGTTGGCAATCCGATACTACAAGGATGCGTATCATTCCGCTTGCATCGGCTGCCACAAAGAAATCAAAAAACAAAACCGGGCCATTGAAAATTCATACCGCTCAACATCCGGAACGATTCAAAGCAGTGGGCCCACTAGCTGCAACGAATGCCATCCCAAAGACTAAAATTGCTTAGGTAATTTTAGTCGCGGCGGCTTCGACGCCCAAAAAAACACAAGAAAGCCCCCTGGTTCATCGAACCAGGGGGCTTTTTAATCTCATGCTTGATGCAGTCTTTTTTCGAGTTATCCCTTCAGAGAGAACTCCGGCAGAATCCCATTGTAATAGGCCTTCTCGGAAATCATGCCCCAGGTACCGACAGCCTTCTGAAACTTTTTAAAGGAGGCATTGACTTTGGTAGCCATGGGACTTTTGGCAGCCTCTTCCTCAATGACTTGCTCAGCCAGTGGCATCATATCCCTGAGCATCTTTTGGGGAAATGGCAAAACGGGCACCTTATGCTTGTTGATCAAAGTCTGCAGGGCCGCCCCGTTACGGGCGTCAAACTGTGCCAAAACCCAGTGTTCGTTTTCCACACAAGCGGCATCCACGATGTGTTTCAGATCCTGGGGCAGCGCTTCATAAACTTTTTTGTTGAAAAAATACTCCAGATAGGTTCCGGGTTCATGCCAGCCGGGATAGTAATAGTATTTGGCTGCCTTGAAAAATCCGAATCGCAAACCATGCAAGGGGCCAACCCACTCGGTGGCATCAATGACACCCCGCTCCAGGGAGGTAAATATCTCGCCGCCCGGAAGTAGAACCACGGTACCACCAGCCTTGGCAACGACCTTGCCGCCCAAGCCGGGGATTCGCATTTTAAGACCCTTGAAATCATCCAGGGAATTAATTTTCTTGTTAAACCAGCCACCCATTTGAACACCTGTGGAGCCGCCGGGCCGGGGTACCAAATTGAAAGGCGCGTATACCTCTTCCCATAGTTTTAGCCCGTCACCGCCATGGAACCATGCCGACATGCCCTGGGCATTCATGCCAAAAGGTACTGCCGCAAACCATTGGGTTGCCGGCTCCTTGCCGGCCCAATAATAGGAGGCCCCACTCCCAACCTCTACGGTACCGTCGGACACGGCCTGAAAGCTTTCTAAGGGCGGAACGAGCTCGCCCCCTGCAAAAACCTGGATTTTGATCCGACCATTGGTCAGTTCCCCAATTCGTTTGGCCAGACGTTCACAGCCTTCTTGCAGGACGTCCAGTCCGGCCGGCCAGGTGGTGACCATTTTCCATCGATAGGACTGCTGGGCCAACACCGCTGGTGCACTGACTGTGGTGGCTGCCACGGCAGCAGCGCCAATACCGGCCTTTTTCAAAAAATCTCGTCTTTTCATTCATAACCTCCTTACTTTTATGGTTATTTTTAATTCAAACCTATACCAACCGACAAAACCCGCATTTTGACTCATGCTGTAATCGTAATTCTTGATATCTCAAGCGCTGATCAAATTGTTACATACTACAATGTTACATTGTCTAATACATAACGTGGCCGGCGTCAAGGGCCATAGACCACCTTTGGCAGCCAGGTGGCCAGTTTGGGGAACATAACCACGATTGCCAACCCAATCAGCTGGAATACTACAAAGGGAATGATACCCCGATAGATATGCCCGGTGGTTACCTCGGGTGGTGTGACCGCCTTGAGGTAAAAAAGCGAAAAACCAAAGGGCGGCGTCATAAAGGAGGTCTGCAGGTTAACCGCCAGGAGGATGCAAAACCAGACCGGATCAAAACCGAACTCCAGCATAATCGGGGCTAAAACAGGAACATGGATGAAGGTGATCTCGATGAAATCGAGAAAAAAACCGATTACAAAGATGAGTCCCATGACAATGGCCAGCACCATTCCCTTGGAATACTGCTCGGCCAGTCCGCCCAGAAATTCGCGTACCAGTTCATCGCCGCCCAGCCCCCTAAATACCAGACCGAATGCCGCCGCCCCGCACAGGATAATGAAAACCATACAGGTCAATTTGACCGTGGTCTGCATGACATCGCGCAGAATGCCCATGGAAAATTTGCGGTTTGCCAGTGCCAAGAATGTAGCCCCCACTGCGCCGACTGCAGCGGCTTCGGTGGGCGACGCAATCCCGGCGAATATGGAACCCAGAACGGCCACCATTAAAAAAAGTGGTGGGAACAGGGCTTTGCCAACCCGGGTTAATAGTTGCTTGGCCGATATGGCGTCCAGCTCTTCTTTGGGTATGGCGGGCGCCAGTTCCGGGCGGAACATGGCCACGATGAGAATATAAAGAATGTATAGGCTCACCAGCAAAAGTCCCGGCAAAACCGCGCCGATAAACAAATCCCCCACGGAAACGCCGACGATATCGCCGATCAGAACCAGGACGATACTGGGTGGAATGATCTGCCCCAGGGTTCCCGAAGCCGATACCGTCCCGGTGGCCAGTTCTTTCTGGTAACCCCGCTTGAGCATGGTGGGCACGGCCAGCAGTCCCATGGTGACCACGGTGGCACCGACGATGCCGGTGGATGCCCCCAGAATGGCCCCCACCACAACGACCGAGATCGCCATGCCGCCACGCATGCGCCCAAAAAGCACCCCCATGGTGTCCAGCAAGTCCTCCGCCAGTCCGGAGCGCTCCAACATAACCCCCATGAACACGAACAAGGGTACGGCCATCAAGGTCACATTGCTCATTACTCCCCAGATTCGAAGGGGCAACAGATTGAAAAAGCTCCATCCAAAGCCAATCAAACCAAAACAGAGGGCCGTACCCATCAGGGTAAATGTGACCGGGAATCCAGCCATCAATAGGATGGTCAGGGCCAGAAACATCCAGGCGGGTAAAAATTCCATCAGGACTCACCCTCCTCTTCCGGTTCTATTCCCAATATTTGCAGCAGACTGTGGATACCCAGGGAGATGCCCTGTAAGAGCAGCAAACCGAATCCCGCGGGAATGGCGCCCTTGATAATATATCGAAAGGGGACACCCCCCGGATCGGGTGAGCCTTCCATCATGGACCATGAATTGATTACAAACTTTAGCGACGTTTTAATAATTAAGAAACATCCGGGTAATAAGAAGAGAATGACGCCGATCAAGTTTACCCAGGCCTGGCCTTTATATCCCAAACGTTGATAGATAATATCGACACGTACATGCCCATCGTGTAAGAGCGTATATCCGGCGCCTATCAAAAAGATAAAGGCGAAAAGATGCCATTCCATCTCCTGGTTAAACACAAAACTGACATTGAGCACATAGCGCATGCACACATCCACGAAGACCAATGACACCAGCCCCAATGTGACCCAGGCAACGCCCCGACCGACATACTCATTGAGCGCGTCGATCCAATTGGCTATTTTAATCAATATTTTCACGGCTGCATCAACACCATCTTATAGGATTAACACTGCGGCACTATAGAAAACAGATGCAGGTGCGTCAAGGCTTTAGTGTTGCTCGAGAGTTCGAAGCGTTTTACCAACGCTAGGCATTGTCAAAATAATGTTCCCTTTGGTACGAAAAGCGGTGCAGGTATTTTTCCGGAACATATTCATAGGTCGAAGTCGGAGTGTTTTTGCATCTATGCCTGAAAAAACTCCCCGTGTGCTCGGTAGGTAAGGTATTTATTGGTTGGGATTTACTGTGGTTTCAGCACTGATCTTCAGTTTTACTTCCGAATCCCTCTGCAAAACAGCTCAAAAGCCGTGGCCAGTGTCGACTTCAAGTAATCCTTGTCATCGTCGATCACATTCTTGCTGGCCTCCCATAAAATAACACCCGAGAATAAAGACCAGAAAATATCGGCCAGCGCAATGGGATGACGATCGATAAAGTATCCTTGTTCAATGCCATCCTTAAATATGCTGGCCATATGATCCAGTGCCTTTTTCGACAAGGTGTTGATCTCCAGCAAAAGTGCCGGTGATAGGTTTCGCAATGTTTCGCTGGATTGCAAGTGAAACATGTTAATAATCACCATGGGATCAAACTCGTAGACCTCGTACATGGCGGCGATAAGCTTTTCGAGTTTTTCGGGTGGGCTCGCGTCGTTTTCTTCTATGACCTGGGCCACGCGAATGCTCAAAAACTGCAGAATCCTGAGTGACAGCGAAGCATAGAGCTCTTCTTTGTTTTTAAAATATAAATAGAGTGTACCCGGACTCAGTTCTGATTCCTTGGCGATATCCTCCATGGTGGTCTTGCTCAGACCCTTTTTGGTAAACACGCGCTTGGCGGCAACGATGATCTGCTGCCGCCGCCTTTCCTTTTCACGTTCTTTTCTTTCCTGTATGCCCATATGATTTATCAGGTTCCTCAAAAATGATTATTTCAATATTCAATGCCACAATAGCGCATAACCAGGTTGGCGGGAGTGTTATTCCATCTCCTTAAAAAGATCCCCCTTCTTGGACTTGGACTGTTTGAAATCGGTCATTTTTTCGCGCATCTCATCCATGAGATCTTCCATGTCCTCCATGGAAATTTTCATGCCTTCTTCGGCCATGGCATCGAATTCAGCATAGATCGATTCGATGTCATCCAGTTGATTCAGAATAAATTCACGCCCTTTAAATCGTTTGGAAATCTCCGGATGTTTGGCCAGATCGCCATAATGTGAAAATAGACCAAAATGACATTCCAGCCGACGGCTATAGTAAGCAATTTTTTTATTCAATGCTTTCTGCTCGGTACTGATTTTATCGATTTCAATTAAATAAGTTTCATAGGCTGCGTCATCGCCTGCATCCTGGGCAGTAGCCGCCTGCTGTTTGAGTTGCTCCTTGGCCGCCGCCAGATCTGTGGCCCGGTTCACCAGTTTCTTTAGATGATCCCTGCGTCGATAGATTTCATCGCTGACATACCGACCGTATTTCTCGCCATCCCCCAATAGCTTTTCACGTGATCTTTGTTGATCCTGTTCCCAATCTGGATCAAAGTCAGTCGTAACCCGAATCTCTTGCTGGTCAAAGGATATATGCGTACCCTGGTTAGCGGCCAAGGTCTCCTGAGTGGCTTCGTTATCGACCCCCACCTCACCACTTACAACCTGCACCAACATGGTTCCGTCTTCGTAGGCAGCGGTTTCAAAATCGGTTCCACGCACACCACATACAGCTGTGGGGGTTTGAACTTCAAAGACCTTTCTACGCAGGGCTTTGCGACTGACTTTGTTCCATAATCTGCCAAAAAACAACAGGACCGAGCTCTTTTTCTCAACCGGCGAGATACGGGTATTCAACACAACCTTGCTATTGGCCCGGATACGCATAATGCTGTCGTCTGATAGACTGATAACAGCCTCGGAATCATCTCCGGTTTGAATCGTATCTCCAAAATAAATTTGCGTATGCTTGGCGGCCTTTAACCAAGTAGTTTGCTTGACCCGCCGGATTTCTACCGTACCCAGAAGCGACGCAACCTCTCCCATGGCAGTTTCTTGTGCACGGACATGAAATGCCGAACCCAAACAAAAGATTCCCACAAGCAAAGCAAGAATTATGGTATGAATTTTCATTGGTGGACTCCTGTTTATTGTGTGGGTGCTCCCAGAAATTCTGAATCAGTAAAAATTTTATTGCAGAAAAATATCATGAATCCAAACTATTCGACCCAATAATAACGAGCTCTTTAGCCCATTTCAAGGATTTATCTGCGTGACGCCTTATCCCATAAAAACCGAGATCAATCCGTTTCGGGCATTGACTTGTTGAATCTTGACGCTGACCAAATCTTCAGATTTTAAATCGATACCATTGGAAAAAGGAAGATCGCACTCCAGCATGTATTCGGTGAGCAGAACCAAATAAGCATGCCGCTTGCGTCCCAGGACGATGGCCTCTGTGCGCTCACCAACCTTTTGCTGCAAATATTTTAACAGCCAGTAGCGGTTACGATTGTATTGAATCTGTGACACCGCACTCATGCGTTTTTCCAAGGCTGTGATCAGATGCTCAATCTCCTCCTTTGCGTATGGTTTGTCAAGCCCCAGAACCGCACGGACCTGCCGTTGCGTTACCAAATCAAAATATTTTCGAATGGGTGATGTTGCGGTTACATAAGCATCCAGACCCAGCCCCGTATGGAAATCGGCGGTGGAACTCAATGCAAAGCGATTAAGTAATTTTCGCTGGGCCCAGTTTTGATAAAGCGTTCCTTCATGATCCTTAAAAATCCGTTTGCGGGGTTCTGGCTGTGATCTGAAGATGGCCGGCATATGATGATCCCGTAAATATTTGGCCGTAAGCCAGTTGCACATGATCATCAATTCTGCCACCAGCATGCGGCCCGGACTTTCCCGGTTTATCTTGCTAACACTGGGTTCGCCATTGTGATTAACCCATATGTTGATCTCCGGAAGTGTGATTTGTAGGGCCCCCTGAGAAAGCCTTTTATGTCGGAACTGCTTGGCGATTTCATACAGAATCCGGATTTCCTCGTCATCATCGGCAACGGTGTTTACATCATAGTAGCTCAACTGACGCTGGACGGAAATTAAACTGGGAACAACCTCTACCTCACCGATTTCTCCTTGTTTACTGATATGCACCAGGGTGCTGATGGCCGGACGGAGTTCCCCGGCTTTCAAACTGCATAGGCCCTCAGCAAGACTAGATGGTATCATCGGTATTTTCATGTCGGGCGTATAGATGGAGCTGGCGCGTTCGGCTGCTTCCTGATCCACCAAACTGCCAGGATGAATCAAGCTTCCCACGTCCGAAATATGAATTCCCAGCCGATAATGATTGTTTGATTTTTCAATACTCAGAGCATCGTCATAATCGAGAGTTGCTTGTCCGTCGATGGTAATCAGATGCAAATCGGTTAGATTGATGCGCTGACTATCTCGCCTGGTTTCGCTTGTTGCATAGTAGGCCCGTTTGACCAGATCTTCGGCGCTCGCCTGGACTGCCTCATCAAACTCCGGGGTGAGACCCAATCGCAGGAGATCCAGGTTGACATCTTTATCCCACACCCCCAGGTCGACAAAAATCCCAAAAAGTCGACTGTCATCCGTGCCGCTGCCGGCTTCTTTGAGAATTTTTTTCCCCAAGGCATGATGGGGACTATCTTTTTGATCTAGATATGTGGATGTTAATACCTGTAAAATATCGTTACGCTCATCTTGGCTAAGCCCGGGATAAGAAGTCGCATCTGGGTTTAATAGATGGTTAACCCAGCGTATTCCCAGATCCACAAGGCGCTTTAAACGCTGATTTTCTTTGTAGCGCTTATCCAGTTCAACCACTTTTTTTTCTGAATGCGGGAAGAATTGGTTCCCATTGAATTGAAAATAGTGGCGGTTGTTAAAAAAGGCGCGCATGACAGCGGATTCATGATCCGGTGTGGGGCTGTCGGGAAAACAGAATGCCGTCATGGTTTCGAGATCAATCCATTCCTGTTCCGAGCATAATACTTCCCATAATTCCTTAACATCCACATGATCGATGAGTGCTTTCCGCTGATTGGAAATTTCTTTGAGGGTTTCAACGAGTTTCTCCCGGCTCATGGACAAATCGAGATGACGGCCGCTGCGGTGGGACAGTCTGTCGGCTGAGAGTTTGACTTCACGATTACCTTCGGTCAACAGCCGCAACCTGAGTTTTTTTATCTCCAAAATGACCGCACAAACCATTTTCTGACGGTCAATAAATTCGACCACATTGCCTAAGTCCATAAAGAAACACATTAACAAGCGACGCCTCGAAAGTCAATATCTTCGGGTGTTTGATTAACGCCCGTCTTAGGGCGCCGAATCTACCAGTTAGTTTTGAAAAGGCTTTACCATATGCGTACTTGTAAGCCTCCGGACATGAAAATTCATGACAATTGATAATTCATGCTAATATTCTGAATAAAAAATGATACGGTTTTCTTGATGACACCTTTGCAATTGATCAAACCTTACTTTATTGAAAATCGATGGATCATTCTGATCGGTTTCGCGTGCCTGATTCTGGTTGACATACTCCAGTTATTGGTTCCGCGCGTGATTAAATGGGCAATTGACGACCTGACAGTATTTACAATCGACGCAACCGGCTTAATTCGCTATGCCCTCATCATTCTCGCCATCGGGCTGGGCATCGGGCTGTTTCGTTATCTATGGCGGCGGTGTTTGCTGGGGACATCCCGTCGTGTGGAGGAAGGCCTGCGCAACAAGTTGTTTAGCCATATTGAAAGACTCTCCGCCTCCTATTTCGATCTTACCCAGACCGGTGACCTCATGGCCAGGGCCACCAATGATATTCAACAGGTGCGCATGGCCACCGGTATGGGGATGGTGGCCCTGAATGATGCCATTGTCCTGGGAGCCGCCTCCATTGGATTTATGGCCTATATTAATCTGCGCCTGACAGCATTTGTCTTGATTCCCATGCCTTTTATCGTTTGGGGGACACGCCTGCTCGGTCGGCAAATGCACCGGCGCTATCAGGATGTTCAAGGATCATTTGCAAATCTGACCGAGGGCGTGCGTGAACGTCTGGCCGGAATTCGGATTATCAAAGCATACGGCACGGAATCAATTGAAAGAGCTCAAATCGAGCACAAGTCCAGCGATTATGTTCGCCAGAATCTGAAATTGGTAACCATAACAGGTACCTTTTTCCCCTTAATGCTCTTGTTTTCAAATCTCAGTCTGGCCATCGTGTTGTATCTGGGTGGTCGCCAGGCAATATTGCAGGAAATTACACCGGGGGATTTTGTGGCCTTTATCAGTTACCTCGGACTTTTAACCTGGCCCATGATGGCCATGGGATGGGTAACAAACCTGGTCCAGCGCGGTCGGGCGTCATTAGACCGAATTCATGCCGTCCTGGAAACGATCCCAGACATCCAGGATGCCCCCGATGCAGTACCCATCAAACACCGGGGAGGTCATTTGCGATTTGATGGGGTGGGCCTTTCTTTTAATACCCACGCCACCCCGGTTCTCTCAGAAATTAATTTTGAACTGAAACCAGGAGAATCGCTGGGTATTTTAGGACCGCCCGGAAGTGGCAAAACATCTGTTTTTAATCTGATTCTCCGATTTTATGATACGACCCAGGGCCGGATTCTCCTGGACGGCATAGAACTGCCTCGCATTCGAATTGCGGATTTGAGATCCCAAATTGCCTATGTACCCCAGGAACCGTTTATGTTCGCGGGCACGATTATGGAAAACCTGACCTTGGGTGACAGCCAACACAGCCAAAAATCCATCCAACAGGCTGCTCGATTGGCATCCGTTTACGACACCATCCAATCATTTCCACTCGGTTTTGATACGGTGGTGGGTGAACGCGGAATCATCCTTTCCGGGGGTCAGAAACAGCGCCTGGCTTTGGCCCGGGCACTTTTGGTGGACCGGCCGATTTTACTGCTGGATGATCCCATCAGCCAGGTCGACACCAATACCGGCAACCGGATAATCGACACCATCCGCAAATTATCAGATCGTCGGACCATATTGATCATCTCGCATCGCCTGTCAGCCATCCGCTTTGCGGACCGGATACTATCCCTGAACCAGGGCCGGGCCATCGAGTATGGGAATCATGGCGAATTGATGGCCAACAACCAGTACTACGCCCGAACGCTTCGCCTCCAAGAGGTCCACCATGCGGCATGATTCTGGATATTTCGAGGAAAAACAGCTGGGCAAGTCCTATGACTTGACGCTTTTGAAAAGACTGCTTCCATTTTTAAAACCCCACCGCTGGATGATTTTGGTATCCATTATTCTGGTTGTGTTTATCACCCTGCTGGATCTGGCCATTCCCTATGTCACTAAAATTGCCATTGATCGATATATCGTGCCCAAAATGGAAGCGGGGTTCAAGCCAGAAACCAAGGATAGTGCCGCTAAAGACCAATCCCGTTATTTTAAGGTGGCGCCGGATTCGGCCGAAGTCCAAGCAGTCATTGATCGCCATCGCCACCAATTCCGGCAATCAGGTCAATTCTATCTGATATCCTACCAGCAACTGTCCCAGCTGCAAACAGAAGAAATCGCCCTGCTGCGTAAAAAACATTTATCCGGCATTACACATGTTACAGCGGCGTTCTTGCTGATCATTACCCTGAGCTTTGGTTTCAATTTTTTTCAGAGAATCGTCATGGAATACACCGGGCACCGCATGATGAACGATCTTCGGCTGGCCCTTTTTGATCATATCCAGCACCTGAGCATGCCCTTTTTCACCCAGAATCCGGTTGGCCGCCTGGTCACGCGGGTCACCAACGACATTCAGAATATGCATGAACTGTTTACCTCGGTTATCTCCTTGGTATTCAAAGATTTTTTTCTTTTGATCGGCATTGCCGTGGTACTGATTGTGATGAATTGGAAACTGGCCCTGTTTTCGTTTCTGGTCATGCCGTTTGTGGGATATACCAGTTTTGCTTTTTCTGGTCGCATTCGGGATGCCTTCAGGGTGCTACGGATTAAAGTCGCCGAAATTAATACCAAGTTTGCTGAAATGATTGACGGTATTGGCGTTATCCAATCCTTTTGCAAAGAAAGTGTAACGGCCCAGCGCTTTGCGAAGCTCAATCATGAAAACTATTTGGCCGGCATGCGCCAAATTCATGTTTTAGCCGTTTTCATGCCCTTGATCGAAGTATTCGGTGTGATCACCGTTGCGGTGATTATCTTTTATGGGGGTCAAAGTGTCCTCAACGACGCCATCAGTCTCGGTGTTCTGGTGGCCTTTATATCCTACATGCGGATGTTTTTCAGACCGATACGGGATCTGGCCGAGAAATATAATATTCTGCAAAACGCCCTGGCATCGGCCGAACGAATATTTCTGATCCTGGATACCCCCAATGCGATTGACGTCCAATTTGAACCCAGTGAAAGCCCAAAGCAGGTCCCGTCTGTACCCCAAATACCGGCAAAGATAGAAACCATCCACCTGGATCACGTAACCTTTGGGTATCTTCCCGCTGAAACGGTATTGACGGATATCTCTCTTAAAATTCAGGCCGGCGAGACTGTGGCCATCATTGGCCCCACCGGCTCGGGTAAAACCTCCATTGCCAACCTGATTATGCGCTTCTACGACCCGGTTTCAGGCAGCATTTTATTAAATGACCAGGATATTAAAAGCATAGATGTCTCCGAATACCGGGCCAAAATGGCATTTGTAGCCCAGGAGCCCTATTTGTTTTCAGATAGCATCCGCGCCAATATCTGGCGGGATCAGGCCCATGTCGGCGACGCCGAAATAGCACAGGTTCTATCGACCGCCAATTGCCGGGAAATTATCCAAAAACATCCCCATGGTTTGGACACCATTCTCACCCGAGGGGGTGCGTCCCTTTCCAGTGGCGAACGCCAATTGATATCGATTGCCCGGGCATTTGCGCGTGATCCCGAGCTGCTCATTTTAGACGAAGCCACTTCCTACATTGATTCCTTAACCGAAGATGCCATCCAAGACGCCCTGTCCAAGCTCATGATTGGCAGAACCTCCCTGGTGATTGCCCACCGGCTTTCCACGGTTCGACAGGCCGATACCATCGTCGTCCTGGATAAAGGCCATATTCTGGAGGTGGGCAATCATGATGCACTCATGCGAAAGCAGGGATTTTATTTCCGCATGAACCATCTGCAACACTGCATCGGTGAAACCTGATAGCCTGCCCCCCCCCCGTCCAATTGTACCTCAGACAGGCGCACGGGTTTTCCGTTTGAACCCAGGCAACTGCTTGCGTTCTTTTCAGCCGTTTTGACACGAAACCTTTTTTTAACATTCAGTAACCCCTGCCCTTTGTGGGTCACCGCCTGCAATTTTGAAGTAGACTTAGCGCTTGCCAAATCAATTTTCACATGATAGCGGTTAGGGTCATTAATTTGATGCCTTTTATCCCATTGCATGAATTCTAAAAGGCAAATTAAACTTCGGAAATATGAACGCTCGCTTGAAGAGCATCCCTGAGAACACAATAAACGTAAGGAGGTTGAAGCTATGGCATACAACGCAGTAGAAATGGCTGACTGGCAGATTTCGGAAGCGGCAGAAAAAAACATGCCCACCCCGGAAGAATGGGCTGAAAAACTCGGTCTGGCTCCGGGGGAACTACTCCCCATGGGCCGGCTGGCCAAACTGGACTTTCTCAAGATCATCGATCGCCTCAAGGACAAACCCGATGGCAAGTACATCGAGGTCACCGCCATCACACCCACGCCTCTGGGCGAGGGTAAAAGCACCACGTCCTGCGGTTTGATGGAAGGTCTGGGCAAGCTCGGAAAAAACGTGGGCGGTGCCCTGCGGCAGCCTTCCGGTGGCCCTACCATGAACGTGAAAGGAACCGCGGCCGGTGGTGGAAACTCCCTGCTGATTCCCATGACCGAATTCTCTCTAGGGCTCACCGGCGACATCAACGACATCATGAACGCCCACAATCTGGCCATGGTGGCCTTGACCGCACGCATGCAACATGAACGCAACTACAATGATGAGCAACTCGCCCGTTTAACCCGGATGCCCCGCCTGGACATCGACCCCACCCGCGTTGAAATGGGTTGGATCATTGACTACTGTGCTCAGGCGTTGCGTAATATCATCATCGGTATCGGCGGCCGTTTCGACGGTTTCACCATGCAGTCCAAGTTCGGTATCGCCGTGGGCTCCGAGTGTATGGCCATCCTGTCGGTAATCCGCGACCTGGCCGATCTCAAAGAACGCCTCAACAATATCACAGTCGCTTTCGACAAGAGCGGCAAACCGGTGACGACGGGCGATCTCGAAGTTGGCAACGCCATGACCGCTTTCATGCGCAACACCATCAACCCCACCATGATGTGTACGGCCGAATACAATCCCTGTATGGTCCATGCCGGACCGTTTGCCAACATCGCTGTGGGACAGTCTTCCATCATCGCCGACCGGGTTGGTTTGAAATTGTTTGATTATCATGTCACCGAATCCGGTTTTGGCGCTGACATCGGTTTTGAAAAATTCTGGAATGTTAAATCCCGTTTCAGCGGTCTGAAACCGCACGTATCGGTCCTGACCACCACCATCCGCGCCCTCAAAAGCCATGGCGGCGGACCCAAAGTTACCCCGGGTATCGCTATGCCGGAAGAGTACACCCAGGAAAATGTGGGCATGGTTGAAGCGGGCTGCATCAACATGGTCCATCACATCAACACCATCCGCAAGGCCGGCATCAACCCGGTGGTCTGCATCAACCGCTTCTACACCGATACCGACGAAGAATGTGCCGTCGTCCGCAAAGCCGCTGAAGCAGCCGGTGCCCGCTGTGCCGAATCCAAGCACTGGGAGCTGGGTGGCGATGGCGCCATCGAATTTGCCGAAGCCGTGGTTGAGGCCTGTGAGGAGGGAAATGATTTTCAATTCCTATACCCGCTGGAGATGAAACTGCGCGACCGCGTGGAAATCATCGCCAAGGAAGTATACGGTGCCGACGGCGTGGATTGGGCCCCCGAGGCCGAAGCCAAAGCCAAGATGCTCGAGGGTGATCCCAAGTACGACGACTTTGCCACCATGATGGTCAAAACCCATCTCAGCCTGAGTCATGATCCCACACTGAAGGGCGCCCCCAAGGGCTGGTCCCTGCCCGTACGCGATGTACTGATCTATTCCGGTGCCAAGTTTCTGTGTCCCTGCGCCGGCACCATCAGTCTGATGCCGGGAACCGGTTCCGACCCCGCTTTCCGCCGTGTGGATGTGGATGTGGAAACCGGTAAGGTTACCGGATTGTTCTAAAACCGGTTGCCATTGGATGACTCATCATAGGGTCCGGAAATTTCCGGACCCTTTTTTTTAGATACTCGGACCCAAAACGCCCGGCACGGATCTAACCAAAAAACTGAAATAAAACGATGCGTGTTTTACTCATTAACCCTTATTATCCAATATCGGAAACCCCCTCGCCACCCCTGGGACTCGCCTTTCTGGCCGGCGCCTTGGAATCAGCTGGCATCCATGTGCAAATTCTCGATCTGGTGGTCTTTCCCTATTCCAGGCACCACATCAAACAAATCATTTCAGAGTTTGATCCGCACTTGGTGGGCGCCACTGCCGTGACCATGAATTTCAGCCATGCCGCCAGCGTGTTAGAGGATGTCAGGTCCTTGGCTCCAAATGTCCTCACAGTCATGGGCGGGCCCCATGTCAGTTTTTGTGCTCAGGAGACACTGACTGACTGCCCCCAAATTGATGTCATCGTTGTGGGCGAAGGCGAAGAGACCATCGTGGAATTGGCCCGATCTTATCAGAACAGACAATCTTGGAACCGAATCAAAGGGTTGGTCTTTCGAACTCGGGACGGCATTGTATCAACAGCGCCCAGAGATCCGATTGCCAACCTCGACGAACTTACCGATCCGGCCAGGCACCTGATCCCTTTGGGGCGTTATCGCGCCCTGGGTCTACCCATCAGCATAACCACCAGCCGAGGCTGCCCTTTTGAATGTATCTTTTGTGTCGGCCGTAAAATGGTGGGTGCCAAGGTGCGTTACCGCAGTCCCGGGAAAGTCGTGGATGAACTAGCATACATCAATTCGCTCGATTTTCATCAGATCAATATTGCCGACGATCTTTTCACCGCCTCAAAAAAACACTGCCTGGCGATTTGCGATGAAATCATCCATAGGCAGCTCGATGTGCAATGGACCTCCTTTGCCCGGGTTGACACGGTTTCAAAATCGCTCCTGAAACGAATGAAGCAGGCTGGCTGCACGGCGGTCAGCTTCGGTGTTGAGTCGGGCAGCCCCGTAATCCTCAAAACCATCAAGAAAAAAATAACTCTGGAACAGGTTATAAACGCCGTTGAACTCTGCAATCAGGTGGGGATCACACCGCAAGCGTCCTTTATATTGGGATTGCCGGGCGAGAATGAGCACACGCTTCAAGAGACTGTCACCTTTGCCGAACGGCTCAAAAGTATGGGGGTTTTGCACGGCTATCACCTGCTGGCGCCCTTTCCCGGTACCGATGTTCGCGAAAACCGGCATCAATATGACCTTCAAATTATGAGTGATAACTGGGACGACTATCATGCCAATCGTGCCATTGTTCGGACAACCGCTATCGACCAGCAACAATTGGATGGTATCGTCAAAGAATGGCAGGACCAATTTGACTCCTGGCTGGACGACATTAAAAAACGCCGCGCTAGCGGAAAAACAACAGAGGAAGAAGCCTGGCCGCTTACCAATTTAGAACACATCATTCTTATATATGATCTGATGATGAATTCAGCTATTGAGGAAATGGGGCAACATGCCTGTCAAACGCTTTACCCGCATGAGGAATTTCAGCTTTTGGTGGACCAAATCCAAGCAAAACTCGATTGCCCGCGTGATCAACTCCAAAAAACGCTGTGGTATGCGGACCAAAAAAACGATTTAAATCTTGTTCGTAAGAACGGGGTCTGTCATTGGGAATGGAATAATTTTCTGTAATCACAAAGTTGTGTAACATCATCCAACAATGAAAATTCAGCTTAATCTAAAACACCATTGCATTGAAACCGAAATACACCGGGTTTACAATCAATCTGTGTCTGATTATTTTAAGCAATCGGAAAAAACCGAAAAGCTTGAGGAGAAGATATCCTTACTCAAACAGGCCCTGGAAACAATCGACTTCGGTGCCCTTCGCGCAAAATACCCGGAGCTTGCCGGTCACGGTCCTGTTGAGGCAGCGCTGTCTACAGATAGGGGATCAGAAATTGCCATATGGATAAATACACACAAGGTCTACCCGTAAAAATACTCGTGTTCCAACAAAACCAAAGCGGTGAAAGTAAAATCGCCGGTATTCGCAAATACGGTGGCGATCAATTCGAGATTACCACTTTTTCCATCGACGCAGAACTACCCCCCATCGTCGAAGATGCCCGCGAGTTTCTGCCCCAGCGCATTGAGGCCGACCTGGTACTCGATTTTTTGGTTCACCCGGACCTCTCTTACGATTTGGCCCGGCTGTGTGAGGACCAGCAGATCCCGGTAGTGGCATCCGGAAAAAAGCATACCGGATCATGCGTTTTCACGCCACCCACCTGATGCGGCCTTTCCCGGCCGGGTTGTCTGGGAAGCTATGAGGAACGTTTCGGTGCACCGGAAGTGGATGCCGAGGTAGTCGACGGCAAGATACACCAAATTACGGTCAAGCGGGGAGCGCCATGCGGGGCTACCTGGGAAGCGGCTCAAAAGATGATTGGCAGAAATGCAGCCGAGGCTCCCACGCGCTATGGCTTGGAAGTTCAATTCTTCTGTAGCGCCGATCCGGCCGGATGGGATCCGATTCACGGCAAAAGTCCGGTTCACTTTGCCGGACACGTACATCAAGCCGCATTGAAGAAAGCCTTGAAAGAAAGATAGGAATTTGCTTCAGCCAGCATTGAGTATGCCCGCTATCTTATAAACAAGCCCAAGCTTGATAGCCACCCAACTCATTCCCACGGCAGGCAGTAAAATCAAACGGACCACCGCTCGCAAGTCACCATTTCCTGCCAGACAGTCAGCAATCGGCGATGAATATCGATAATAACATCTGACCAGGATTTTCCCAATGCTGTTTTCAATCAAAAAGTGATCACGAAATTGACGCAGTATTTTCATGCAGGGCTGCATCGAAGAACCATAAGCGGCCGTGGCGATGAAACAACCATCATCATCTCCATTTGAGGGGTCACCGTCGCCATCCTGGATGGACAATACCCCAGGACCACCAACATCAAAGATGATGCCGTTAGCTGTAAGATCGTCATCTCCCCGCAAACCGTCGACTAAATTCAGGGTAACGATATTGCCGTTAATCTCTGCGCCCGTTCCCGTCAGATTATCATAGAGGAATTCATACCAGTGAGCTGTCGGGTCATTGGAAGTCACGCCGTATTTATAATACGTATTCAGAGACTGCCCGGTGGGTAGATACAGTTCAACTTCGGTGGCACCACCATTGCCCATGCCTTCAATGCTGAATTCAAAAAAGCCATACGGAAATTGTGCATCCGATGGCGCATCAGCCAGGGACGGATTGTCAACTGCCTGGCAGTAGTTGACGATTATGCCCCCAGCCAGCTCCAGTGTTACATAATACTGACTATCACAGTTAGGCAGCGAAATCACGTTGGCCTGCAAATTGTCGGGGTTACCGTCTGCGTTGCCATCGTAATTGGGATTATCGCCATTGGGTCCCTGTTCCTCGCAATCCGGTGTACGATCACCGTCGGTGTCCGTGTCGGGGGTCCCGCAACCGCACACGCCCGGATCGGTCTTGTCGGGGTCGGCCGGGCAGTTGTCATTGCAGTCCGGCGTCCCGTCACCGTCGGTGTCCGTGTCGGGGGTCCCGCAGTCGCACACGCCCGGATCGGTCTTGTCGGGATCAGCCGGACATCCATCACAGGCATCGCCAGCACTGTCTCCATCTGAATCAGTCTGATCAGGATTATAGGTATTGGGACAATTGTCCAATTGGTCACCCACGCCATCGCCGTCCAAATCACCCACCTGCAAGCCGATCAGCGAAATATCATCCCATGCACGACCATCTATGCTGTACGTATAATTATCGTATTGTTGAAACTTAAACATAACGTTGGCAGTGTAGGCAAAAGACGGGTCGTAGTCGGCCCGGATATGGCTCACCGCTGCATTTAGATCCACAGCGTACACCTTTCCTGATGCCGACGTGTTCAACTCCGCAGCATCCACAATCGTATACCAGGTATTACCATCATTGCTCATGGCAACCCCATCCCCATCATAGTGACCGGTAAAACTCTCCGGCAGCGGGTGAATCTCATCACTGAAATCAGCCTGATAAAAGCACAGCCAGACATGTTTAGCCCCCGTCATATCGATTGTGAGTATAGCTTCATTGATCGCATAGTTAAGATCATCTGAAACGTCCATGCGCAATCTGCCCTCAACGGCCTGGATTCGTCCGTAGCTGTTGGAAGAATAGAATGCCCAGCCCTCTGCAGGCCCCGGCAGGCCGCTTGAAAAATCCTCTTCTTTGAACATTGCGGGATGCTGACCGTCGAGAGCGACAATTGAGTTGTACGCATTGACCCGGCCGTAGCCATAGTACATATTCCAGCCGGTATAATCATCGTAGGGATCTGGTCCGATGATATCGCAACTGCGGCGCATGAGTATCCTGACTTCCATAGCCGTGAGGTTTGGATCTTTGGAAATCATCAGTGCGGCGATACCTGCTGCCAGGGGCGTAGCGGAGGAGGTGCCGCCAAAGTCACCGGTGTAATTGCCGGCGGAATAACCGACCGAACCCGTTCGGTCTGTGGTGGTAATCGAAAGGGTTCCGCCGTTGCTGGGCGCTACGAAATCCAGCTCATCGCCATATTGGCTGTAGGAGGATTGTATGTCCAGATTGTTGCTGGCCCCCACCGCTATGCTGTATTGGTAGCTGGCGGGAAAAGATATACCTTCGCCCCGAAAGAATTGATAAACATACCATTGTGTGCCGGTCCAATACATTGCATAAAGGCCATCGCGAGGACCTGCATCCACCCACACGTAGTAGGAGATATCTCCTGCAGTTTGGTAGTCTTTGGAGACATAAAAGCCACTGAATTGATTAGATCCAATTGCTCCTGACTTCAGAGAATTGCCAAATCCACCGCGCGCATGGCTCGCATCGCTGACCGTTATCCAATCGGCAGAATTGTTCGAAAAATTGTTAAAATCAGCAGGCAGTAAAGGCGGAGCAACACCATTGAAATCCTCATGAGAGCCATCTTGCAGGGTGACATCATCTACCCATGCCGCATCAGCCCCCTGGGAGATCGACCCATCTTTTTCGTATTGCCAACCATGAGATTGCGCCCCGGAGGGTATGCCCTCAAGTGTAAAATTGGTCCATCCCCTGCTAGCGCCGTTGCCTGCCGCAAAAAATACCGGGCACCCCAAACCGCCCCGACCGCTAGTGACGGCATAATCAATGGCATCTTCAATGTAACCACTTGGTACAGAACTCCAGCTGCAGCTGATCACATCGGCAAGGTCGGCCGCATACGTGATGGCCTCGCCCATGACAAATGAGGTAACCCATACATCGCCCGTAATAATTTTAACGGGCAGGAGCGGGCACCCATAGGCGATACCGGCTACACCAAGATTGTTATTTCCTTTGGCGGCCGCGACACCTGCACAGGAGGTGCCGTGATTGTCTTCCTGGTCGGTAGGATTGGGATTGTTATCATCGTTGGAAAAATTCCAACCCTGGTAATCATCCACATATCCATTACCGTCATCGTCAATGCCGTTGCTCTCTTTTCCAGAGCCCCACTCACCGGGGTTGCGCCAGATCGCGAGATCTTGGTGGGCAAGGTCAATCCCGTCGTCAATGATGGCAATCACGATGTTCGAGCCCGCCGTTTGTAAAGCCCATGCCTCCGGGGCATCCACATCGGCATCAAGTGTACCGCCGCCTTGCCCGGTATTATTTAGCTGCCATAGGTCGTTGAAGAGAGGATCAGCGGTATTGCGTTCGATCCTCGAAAGAAAATTCGGCTCTGCCCAGATGATACCTTGCTGGTCATTGAGGGCGTTCGCCACATCCAGAGAGGAGCGGGATTCCGGATCGTTCACACGCAATACATATACATTGAGCCGCCCCCCTGTTCGGCGGATCAGGCTCAAGCCGTTTTCAGTACAAAACTCAAGAACCTCCAAATTGCCATATTCGGGAGTAAAGCGGGTAATGATTTCATCGGTAAGAATCAATTCATCAATCCCCATTTGGGCGACAAAGAGGGGATAGGCATACGCCACCGGGGGCGAGGTGCTGAAATCTCGGATATGCGAACGAAGCAGGTTCTGACCCGTTTTTGGATGGGCTCTTATGATGACTATCCTGCGTTGGTCAAGCTGCCGCTCAATTGAAAGGGCCATTTCAGAATCAGAAACACCGAGTGCCGAATGAAGTGCCGTGGCTTGTTCTGCAGAGCGGGGTACGGCATCCTTTAAATTGCTGAAAGCACGGTCACTGAACTTGACCACCATGCGGAAAGCATCCCTGCGGATAAACTGTTTTTTGCCCCGCACCAGGTAGTAATCCCCCTCATCCAGGAATTTTTCTGATGTTTCGGGCGGGGGCGGTATCATCTGCGCAGGCAGGCCGTTATCCACCCCCGGTTCAGTCATCAAAAAACTGTTGCCATACTCACCATTTAAGCGTTTTTGTTCCAGATTTATCATATCGAAGCTTATTCCCGTCTCGAGGTGTTGAACCGAATCGCTGGTGGGTTCCTCCGCTGCAAGCGTATCGCCTGGAAGGCTCCCGACCGCAACGAGCCAACCAAACAAAATGATCATTATCAGCCGAGGAATTCCCATTGAATGACGCCTGATAAGCGCTTCTCTTTTAAGCATGATATACTCCTTCGGGTTGCTATAAGCGAAAAACAAATACTGCCCCTAAGGTCAGCGGTTGTCCCGTCACCTAATTGCGGGCAATTTGACCGGTGCGCCTTGCGACAAGGCCCGTCTCATTGAGCAGCAGTTTAAGACAGCTAATACACCATTGGGCGCCGGGACTCTTCGAATCGGACATGGTACTCAGGAATACTAATCAATTAGAAAGATAACTTGTTTTTGCAGAGATCAGCGTTTGAGAACTAGCCGGAAAGATTTCGTAATAAGAATTGGGGGAGATCATCGAAAACGATATTACTGATGTGCCAGCCGGTGAATTGTAGTGAGAATTGGAAACCGGAAACACTTTCCGAAATTCCCGACATTTCTGCACAAAATTCGCGTTAAACCTGAGTCCCTTGAAATCCCATGGAATTTGCACAATTTTGTCGGGAGCACGTTTAGCAAAATTTTAGTTTCATCCCGTGCTCTTTCAATATTCGCTTACCGAGTTAGCGAAAGATAGGTGAGTTGAAGGCCTCCATCACCTGTTAAATAACTATTGCTTGGATATAGACATGTCAAGTTTTTTTAGGGCTCCTATTTAAAAGGATTATACCAGGGTCATGGATGAACAGAAAAGGTTGGAAAAAAGAGGCAACGCTTAAATTCAATGCAAATTTAGCTGCCTTACACCATATAGATATAGGGTTTTGCCTCAGCAAGCATTGAGTATGCCAAAATGCCACAAAATCTTTTCGATGACCACATTGCCAGTGGGGACCGGATTTCAGCACCTCAGCCTGAACTGAGCGATATCTGCCTTAGAGAGGTTCCCCTGAATTATGCGTTAAGGTAAGTGGCGTGCTTTTTTAGCAAACCCCTTACCTGATCGTAGGTTAAACCCAGTTTCTGAGCAGCTTTTCTCTGATTATAACGCGTGCTCTCAAGTGCCGTCTTCAGCATGCGAATTTCCAGTGTTTTGACGGCCTCTTTCAAAGGCATGTCCATCAGATCGCTTGGGGCTGCTTGCGATAAGGTTTTTTCGGTTTGGGGAAGTTTCGGCGCTACCGGTGTTTCCAGCAATCCATAAGGCGATTGAAAGGGATCGAAATCAATATCCGTAATGGAGCTGCCACTGGCCTTATAAACCGCGCGTTCGATCACATTTTTCAGTTCGCGCACATTGCCTTGCCAGGCATAGTCTTCCATAAGGGTAATTGCCTTTTTGCTGAAAACCGGTGCTTCCTCCCGTCCCAGCTCAAAGGCCATGCGTGCGGCAAAATGATTGGCCAATAAACGGATGTCCCCTTCCCGTTTGCGCAAGGGTGGCAAGAAAAGCACTTCAAAAGAGAGGCGATCCAATAAATCACGTTTAAATAGGCCTTGATCCGTCAACGCCACCAAGTCCACATTGGTGGCACCCACCAGGCGGACATCTGTTTCAACCGGGACGGAGCCGCCCACGCGTTCAAAGATACCGTACTCAACCACCCGGAGTATCTTTTCCTGCACCTCCAAGGGCGTATTGCCAATCTCATCCAGCAAAAGGGTGCCGCCGTCGGCGGCCTCAAAACGCCCTTCGCGGGATTGGCTTGCGCCGGTGAAGGCCCCTTTTTCGTGCCCGAACAATTCAGTTTCCATCAATGTCGGACTCAAGGCGGCGCAATTCAAGGTGACCAAGGGCTCTTGCCAGCGGGGCGACAGATAGTGCAGCCGCATGGCGGCCAGCTCTTTCCCGGTTCCACGCTCGCCCATCAACAGCACCGGACGATTGACAGGCGCTACTTTGGAAAGTGACTCCTGAAACATAAGAAAGGTATCTGATTGTCCGATTGCTTCAGTCGCCATGCGGGGCGTCGCAATTTTTGACGATGCACTTAGCATTATTTTCCTAATATTTAGTTTAAAATACCATTTATTGGCCTATAATACCACGGCCTTAAAAGGCTGTCAATCCATGTTTTTTCATATTATTTCAGTTATTTATTTTTTTTCTAGCTCCTTGGCACACAATATGCTGTGGTACTGTCCAACAGGTCACGACATGCCGTTGATTGCGATTGCCGGCACAAAATCAATTGGCGTCAATCGAACCTGGAATGCACGAAAATCCGGAGGTACGAACATGGGTATTTTTACAAGATTTCGAGATATTGTCAGTTCCAATATCAATGCCATGCTGGACAGGGCAGAAGACCCTGAAAAACTGATTAAACTCATGATACGGGAGATGGAGGACACCCTTATCGAATTGAAGGCCGCCTGTGCCGGTGTAATTGCCGGCCGCAAAAAACTGCAACGACGGCGCGACAATGTGGCTGCCCGCACGGAACAATGGCAAGCCCGGGCCAACCTGGCGGTGGATAAAGACCGGGATGACCTGGCCCGTGAGGCCCTCAACGAAAAACGACGTTTTGCGGAACTGTCCGACTCTCTGCACCAGGAACTCCTGGAACACGAAGACATGGTTACCAAATACCAGGAAGACATTCGGCTCCTGGAAAATAAGCTGGATTCCGCCAGGGAAAAACAACGCATGTTGATTCAGCGCCATATCCACGCTCGCAGGAAAAAACGAGCCCAGGAGGAAATTCGTCGCATGGACAATTTCGAAGCCATCGCCCGCTTCGATGATCTGGAGAATCGCATCGAACGCATGGAAGCCGAGGCCGATCTGGTCAACTTCGGAAAAAAGCCAAGTATTGAAGAAGAATTTGACAATTTGATGATGGATGATGATATAGAAAATGAACTCGCGGCCCTAAAATCCGCACGCAAAAAATCATCCACCGATGCCGAAACGCCCTAACTGACGCAGTGCCTGGGAGCATCGCCAATCATCATTTGGGAGTACAAACCATATGAACGCAGTCATCATCGTATCCATTGTTTTCACAAGCATCGTACTCATATTCGGTATTTTGGCAGGTACCATATTAACGATTATAAAAATGCGACATGGCGGTGTTTCCCGCAAGGGCCGCCAACGATACGATGAGGAAACCAAGATGATCCAGGAAATCTATCATAATCTTTCCAAGATGGAAAAACGGGTAGAAAGCCTGGAAACCATTCTCATGGAAGGAAAGGATAAAACACCATGAGCAGATTTAGAAGATACATGCATGGCCACGGCATCTATCGTTCCCGCAATGGGATCTTCCTGGGCGTCTG
>Ga0180436_10001346_pt1 | contig 24059 bp, 18 predicted proteins | sample SS_ome_2_FD_132434 | JGI IMG/M metagenome (GOLD analysis project Ga0180436, IMG submission 132434) | Hypersaline lake sediment archaeal communities from the Salton Sea, California, USA - SS_3_S_2 metaG | ecosystem: Environmental > Aquatic > Non-marine Saline and Alkaline > Hypersaline >... | reverse complement strand
GGTCTACCAGGGAAGCCCTAACCTGCATCAAATGTTCATTGTTCCTGAAGGAGTTTCCCCATGCCAGCCTGTATTCCGAAAAATCAGGTCTGCCTGTGGCTCTGGCCCCTTTCTCCTTCAGAATGTTAATGGTGGGTTTATGCTCCTGCAAAAGGGCCAGATCGTAGAGGTTCCTGTTGGGCATTAGCTCATGATTGACATTGGCACCGCTGTCGGCCAGCACTTTGACCACCGTGTCCTGTCCAAATTGAATGGCATGGGCCAGAGCTGTGTATTTACTGGTATTCTGTGCTTCCAGTAGCGCACCACGTTCCAGTAAAAGTTTGACCATCTCCTGGTCACCCTGCTGGGCTGCCACCATCAGCGGGGTATTCCCCTGGCGATCCCTTTCCTCGGGCGAAAGCCCGTTTTGAAGCAGTACATCAGCACTTTCCAGATTTCCAAAATATACCGCAGTCATCAGTGCGGTATTTCCGTCTTTGTCCCTCAGGGTATCCGAAGCCCCAAAGAATAGAAGGAGATCTGCTATTTCATAGTCATTGGTCGCTGCAGCATAAAGCAGGGCGCTGCCCATATACTCATCTTTACGATCGGGATTGGCTCCCTTCCTGAGGAGGAAGTGGGCCACATGGAAGTGTCCATTGAGTACAGCAATAAGCAGGGGAGTGGTTCCTTCCGGTAAAGTCCTTTCCAGATCGGCTCCATTGAGCGCCAGCAGCTGTACCATAAGAGTATCGCCACTTTCGGCCGCAAACATAAGTGCTGTCATACCTCCTTCAGCCTGTGCATTGGGATTGGCTCCCCGGTTCAGGAGCAGCAATACAGCCTCCCTGTTATCTTTAATTACTGATTCGACCAGGTTCCAATCGTCCTCACCGCTTCGGAAATACGAAGTGTCAGGCTCCAGCGAAGCAGCTTCCACCTCTGTCTTCTTGATGGTGTCTGCAACAAGCTGTGCCTCTGCTCTTATCTCAAGCAAAAGAGCCAGGAGCAATAGCAGGGCCCACCTGGCCCATTTATGGATATTTCTTTTCTTATCCACCGGATTTTTTTACCTGATAGCCCTTATCCTTCAATAATGAGAGGACCCGGTCCCTGAAATCTCCCTGGATAAGGATCTGTCCCTGACCCACCGAACCACCCACACCGCATTTGCTTTTGAGTTCCTTGGCAAGCAGCTTCAGATCTTCGGAGTTTCCTTTGAATCCTTCAACCAGGGTAACTTTTTTTCCTTTCCTGTTCTTTTTATCCAGACTCACATATAAGAGCTGCTGCCTGGGATCAAGGGTAGACTCCTCCTGATCCTCACCTGTATCATATTCATAATCGGGATTGGTAGAATAGACCATTCCCAGTCTTTTTTTCCAATCATTCTCCATGATCTTGCTTCTCGGATTGAGTCATAAATATCCGAATTAATTTCATTATTTTGAGAACGCATCCAAAACATTCTCCCAATGAATCCAAAGCTAAGCGCACTTGCATTTCTTGTAATCCTTTCAGCGTCCTGTAATTCAGACTATCCGGAACTTTTGTCACCCGATGGTCGTGTGGCAATGATTCTGGATGAAAATGAGGAAAAGGCAATCACCTATTCCATAGAAATGGAGGGCCAGACCATGCTTCTTCCTTCCACCTTCCTTCTTGAATTTCGGGATCAGCCAGCTTTTGGCGGCGAGCTACATAGGGAGTTGCTGTCCGAAACAAGCTGCGATGAAAACTGGGAACCCCTCTGGGGAAAAACTTCCCTGGCCCGGAATCACTACAAGGAGTATGTTTTTCGCCTGAGTGAAAAAGTACCGGAGGGTAGGTACCTGGATTGGATCATCCGGCTTTATGACGATGGAGTGGCGTTCCGCTACAGCTTTCCGGACGAGGGTGGCTTTGGAGAATTCCGGCTAAGTGAAGAGTCCACCTTATTCCGGCTGGATCCCGACCATATGGTCTGGGCTACCAATCACGAGCATTATTATTCCAGTCAGGAGCACAGCTACGATAAAAGACCAGTAAGCGAGATTGGAACTGAGGAGTTGCTAGGCTGTCCCCTGCTGGTGGAAATCGGCGATGCGGGTTGGATGCTGATTAGTGAAGCGGATCTGACCGATTGGGCCGGCATGTATTTCCGAAGTCCGGGAGACAGTCCCGGAACCCTGGTATCCTCTCTGGCATCCCTGAAACGGAATCCCGGGATCAAGGTGGAAGGCGTCTCACCGGCCATATCGCCCTGGCGATTTTTTATGCTGGGAAAAGACCTGGGAAATCTGGTGGAATCGAACCTGCTGCTGAACCTGAACGATCCGCCGGAGTTTGAAGACCTGAGCTGGATAGAACCCGGGTTAAGCGCCTGGGATCGCTGGTGGTCAGGATCCTACGCTCCGGGAGCTGATTTTGACGTGGGCATGAATACAGAGACCATGCTTTATTATGTGGATCTGGCCGACGAGATGGACTGGGAATATATGATTGTGGACTGGACCTGGTACGGGGAAGTATTTACGCAAGTGGATGGAAAACAATTGCCCTATCCCGATGCAGATATTACCACTCCCATCGATGAGGTGGATATCCAGAAGATCATCGACTATGCTCGGGAAAGGGATGTGAAGATCATTCTCTGGGTACTGTCCATGCACCTCGATCTCCAAATGGATGAAGCCCTGGCTTTGTATGAGCAATGGGGAGCTGCGGGTATAAAGGTGGATTTTATGGACAGCGATGATCAGGACATGGTAAACTGGTATCACAATCTGGCCCGTAAGGCAGCCCGCCACCATTTGGTGATCGATTTTCACGGTGCCTACAAACCCACAGGAGTGTCAAGAACCCTTCCCAATATGATCACCCGGGAGGGAGTACTGGGCAATGAATATACCAAATGGTCTGACCAGATCACCCCTGAACATACCGTGGTGCTTCCCTATACCAGGGGTTTGCTGGGTGAGATGGATTTTACGCCCGGGGGATTTAATCACATCCATCAGGAGGATTTTATCATCGTGGGGCCGATGCACCCAATCCTTATGTGATGGGAACCCGATGTCATCAGTTGGCCATGTTGGTAGTCTATGAAAGTGCCTTTGGAGTTTTGTGCGATTCACCCGATAATTACCGGGATCAGCCGGGAAGGGATTTTCTGAAACTGGTACCCGCTACCTGGGACGAAACCCGTTTTCTGGGCGGTTACCCCGGAGAAAGTGTTGTGCTTGCAAGACGCTCGGGTAGTACTTGGTATGTGGGAGGCATGACCAACCAGACTGAAAGGGAAGTAAGCTTCGACCTGGATTTCCTGAAGGAGGGTAAACACACGCTTACCCTTTGGAAAGACACACATGAATCGGCCAGGGAACCAGCCTTACTGATCCGGGAGACCCTGGAAGCAGAAGCCGGGGAAACCCTTTCAGTGAAAATGGAAAAAGGCGGCGGATTTGTTCTGATGGTGGAATAGGAGCATTTTAATTTCCCAGTTCGAGCTGGTTTCGTACCAGGTTGAAATAGTGTCCTTTTTTGGCTATCAGGGCATTGTGCTTACCTTCTTCCACTATTCGTCCCTGGTCGAGCACCACAATGTGATCGGCATTTTTTACCGTACTGAGTCGATGGGCCACGATAAGCACGGTTTTGCCTCTGAATACCAGTTCCAGGTTATCCATGATGCGTCTTTCGTTATTGGCATCCAGGGCACTGGTTCCCTCATCCATAAACAAAAAGGCGGGATTCTTATAAACGGCACGGGCTATCAGTACCCTTTGTTCCTCACCTCCACTGAGAGAGAGGCCTTCCTGACCGATGCGGGTGTTGTAACCCAGGGGCAGCTGATCGATGAAATCCTCCATGCAGGCCATTCGTGCGGCATACAGCAACTGATCCGTTTTAATTTCCTGTTCCCCCAGGGCAATGTTCCTGGCAATGGTATCGGAAAATATATAACCGTCCTGCATCACGACTCCGCATTGTTTTCTCCAGAGATCGGGCGACATCATTTGAATATTCATGTCACCGGCAACAACTTCCCCTTTGGTGGGAGGATAAAAACCCAGCATTAACTTCAGCAAGGTGGTTTTTCCACTGCCGCTTACCCCCACAAGCGCGGTAACGGTATCCTTTTTCAGACTGAGGTTTATCTGTTCCAGCACATTACGCTGAATGGCACCGGGATAGGTAAACTCCAAATTGGACACCGTGATTCTGTCAATGCTCGGCAACATGGTCACTCCCGTTTCCTTCTGATATTCATCCTCAGACTCGTGAATTTCTCCCAGGCGCTCCAGGCTGATTTTAGCATCCTGAGCCCTGTGGAAGAAGTTGATCATCTGCTCGATAGGTCCGTTCAGTTGGCCCAGAATATAGCTGATGGCCAGCAATGTACCCAGTGTAAGGTCGCCATTCAATACGGCCACAGCGGCTGTGACATTGATGAGGATATTCTTGGTTTCGTTAATGAATACACCACCCGCCTCCTGGTATTGATTGAGGGAAAGTGATTTCATATTTACCCTGAACAAACCGGCCTGTATGTCTTTCCATTCCCACTGGCTGAGTCGCTCTGCATTGTTCAGTTTGATCTCCCGGATGCCATGAATGATCTGGATGAGCTTGCTCTGGTTCTCGGCCATTCTGGAGAAATACTTCTGATCCAGGGATCGTCTGCGCTTCATAAAAATAAAGATCCAGAGGAAATACAGCAGGGCACCCGCCAGAAAGATGAAGAGGATCTTCAGGCTGTAAATGGCCAGGATTATTGCAAACACCACCAGGTTTACCATGGAGAACAATATGGTAAGTGAGGAGGTGGTCATGAAGCTTTCAATCCTTCGGTGGTCGCTGATGCGCTGAAGGATGTCACCCGTCATCTTGGTATCAAAAAAGCCCACCGGAAGCTTCATCAGTTTCACCAGAAAATCCGAGATCAGGGCAATATTGATCCGGGTACTGAGGTGTAGCAGAATCCAACGTCGGATGAAATCGATGCCCATCTGGGAGATAATCAGGATGAACTGGAAAAGCAGTACCAGATAGATAAAGGGCTGATCCTGGTTGGTGATACCAAAATCGACCATGGACTGGAAGAGGAAGGGAAGAAGGAACTGAATAATACTGCCCAGGATCACACCCAAAAGAAGGTGGTATACATAGCGTTTGTAGGGAGACAGGTAGCGCATAAGGTAGCCGAATCCGGTCTTCTGAACCGCTTCGTCCTCCTGATTCATGAAATCCGGTGTAGGTTGCAGCAGGAGAACGGAACCTTTGGCCTCTCCCTCCTTACGTGTACTGATCCATGCCTTGAGAAACTCTTCCTTAGAATAAACGGCTTTGCCAAAGGCAGGATCGGCCAGATAGACTTTGTCCTTCCGTATTTTATAGACCACCACGAAGTGTTTCTGCTCCCAGTGCACAATCACGGGAAAGGGAGCTTCCTTTTGCAGACGCTCCCAGGTGAGCGAGACACCCATGGTTTGCATCCCGATATCCTCTGCCGCCCTGGCAATTCCGAGCATCGAAACTCCTTCCCGGTTCAAATGGGACTTTTCTCTGAGAGTCTGTAAGGTGAAATGTTTTCCGTAAAACCGGGCCACCATCCGCAGGCAGGTAGGGCCGCAATCCATGGCATCAAGTTGCTTGTAGAAAGGGAACGAGGGCATGCTAAAGTGCTTATGGCCCTAAATTAAGAATTATTTTAACAATAGTTTCAGCAAGTTCTCAGCATCGGACTGGTAGGGGCCGGACTCCATCTTCAGGGCTTTGAGCATGGACCTGGCCTCTTCCAGCCGATCGTTTTTAATCAGGGCCAGACTGACATACCAGCCCAGTGTCTGATCAGGCAGCAAGTCAAATTGAAAGTCCCAGCTCCCTTGTTGATCCATTACTTCATCCTCTCTGTCCAGTTCCATGGCAGAAAGCAGGTAGCAGAGCAATACTGCTTTATCCCTGGTATTTTTTTCGGACAGGCTTCCCAGGACTCTCATGGCCTCTCCGTAGCGCTTATTTTTGTACAGCAGGATTCCTTCTTCGGAAGGACCGCGGGTGTCCTGCAGAAGGGCCAGTACCACGGGATCCTGGTCAGGCGCATAGAATCGGGATAGCATACTTTGTGTTCCGCCTGGCTTAACCCAGATTATAAGTAATATGGCAAGGCTGGCGGCAAGAGCTACCAGCGAGAGCCACCAGCGCCGGTTCCGCCGGCTCGTAAGAGGGGAGGGCTGAATTTCCCGGTCCATGGCTGCCAGGAGTTTTTCTCTGAAAGCAAGTTCATCCTTCTCGACCAGTTGCCGGCGGATCAATTCATAGGCTGCTGAAATCTCTTCATATTCCTGTTTCAGCTCCTCGTTGGAATTCAGGCTGTCCCGGAAGGACTTTGCTTCCTCCGCGCTTAATTCGCCTGACAAATATTTGAGTATGGGATCAACGTAGTTCATTTTTCAGCTTTTTAAACAGGGGGTCGTTCACAATCCTTTTGATCAGGCTTTTTTTGCACCTGTATTTTCTGTCCGCCGTATGGTGCAGGTCCTTATAGTTCATTGCGGCTCTGATATCCTCCACACTGAAATGATTAAAAAACATGGACAGGATTTTCTGGCAATCTGCACTCAGTTCACCAAAATGTTTGTTAAACAGGAAGCTCAAGTGCTTCTGTAGCAAAGGATCCTCAGCAGGTCCGGGATCGTTGACCATCATGGGCTGCTTTTTCAGGATTTCCAGGCGATGCAGGTACTTTTTACGCTCCTGAACCCACATGTTTTTGCAGATGGCATAGAGATAGGTTCCGAACTTGCAGCTTAACTCCAGTTCATCCGTTTTGACCTTATTATAAATGACCATCATGGCATCCTGGAACACATCCCGGGCCTGATCCCTGGAGCCCTGGTTATGTATGATATAGCTTTCAATAATGGGATAGTAGGTTTCATACACATGTTCCAGAATGGGAGATTCGTGGTTGCGGATCCCCTTAATCAAAGCCTGGTCTGTCGGTAGCTTCATGATTTTGCCCAGCATAAAAAAGGCAGGTGATGTAAGATCACCTGCCGGATAGCAATAGTTCTAGTTAGTATGTAGAAAAGGGATTTACCTTCTCCCTTAGTCTTATCTACAAATATATGAGAATTCAATTTCAAGACCCTGCTGTGATAATGTTGTTTAACATACACACTGCTTCATGTGCTGAAGGATCTTCTTATCAGCGTACTGAATGCTATTATTTTTTGATTCTTTTTCAGTCAGCTTAGAAAGGGAGCTTGGAAAGGTCCACATTCCCTCCCGATAGTATCACACCCACTTTCCGGTTTTTGAATTCACTGCTGTTCCGGAACATGGAGGCCACAGCCACAGCGCTGGATGGTTCGATCACAATTTTCATCCGCTCCCAGATGAATTTCATGGCCTCAATGATCTCACTTTCTTCCACACGAATGATCTTGCTCACCAGCTTCTGAATAATGGGAAAATTCTGGTCCCCCAGTTGCGTTAGTAAACCATCTGCAATGGTTTTGGGATTTATGCAGGGCTGAATTTTCCCGGTTTTCAGACTTAAGTATGCATCGTCGGCCCCAAAAGGTTCTGCCCCGATAGTCTCGATATAGTAGTGCAGGTGGTTCACTGCCAGGGCTGTACCTGCCAGCAGACCTCCTCCACCTACGGGCGCAATAACCACATCCAGTTTCTCAGCTTCCTTGGCCAGTTCCATCACGGCGGAGGAATGCCCCAGAATCACATTGATATCGTTGGATGGATGGATGAAGGTTGCCCCATTTTTCTTTTGAAGGGCCTGGGTGGCAGATTCCCTGCTTTTAAGGCCCGGAGCACACTCAATAATCTCAGCTCCGTATGCGGCAACGGCATCTTTTTTCACCGAAGGTGCATTGGATGGCATTACAATATATGCCTTGGTGTCCAGAGCTTTAGCAGCCAGAGCAAGTGCTCCTGCAAAATTGCCGGAGGAATGTGTAATAACTCCTCGTGCGCGTTCATCGTCTGAGAGCTGAGAGATGGCATTGATTGCCCCCCTGATTTTAAAAGAACCTCCCCTTTGAAAATTCTCGCATTTGAAATACACTGTAGCATTCAGCATCCTGTCAATGGTTGAACAGGTTAGTACCGGTGTATTGTGCGCATGAGGGCCGATTCTCTTAGCAGCCGCCTTCACTTCTTTCAAGTCTGGTATCATAAAAGAATGATTATAGGATTAAGCTCTAGCTATAAATATATGGTACTTTCCGTTAAAAGTAAAGAGCTAGCTGCCGAAGCGGTAACGTATGGAGAGGCCAAAGTCAAGGAAGTCAATGTCCGGGCTAAGGATAATATTGAACATGGGCCTCCAGTCCACGCCCAGGTTCAGGGGTATGTCCCTGATGTTGTATTCAATACCCACAACACCGATCAAACCCAATGAGAATTCTTCGTCCCAGTCCCCTCCAAAGGCCCCTCCTCCGGCATAGACCAGGAACCTCTCATTTCGGAAGGGTTCCAGATGGTGTTCATACAGGGCTGAAAGATTAAATCCGTGCTTATTGTAGAGAATACTTCCTTCATAGGCCCCCATGCGATGCAGACGAAATCCCTTATAAGTGACTCCGCTGGAGTATCCGGCTCGCACTCCGACCGAATGCATATAGGGTTGAGCCCACAGCTCCTTCCCGGCTAATGCAAGGGCCAGGGTAAGTGCCAGGCGAATCAGAATAATTCTAGGACTTGCGTTCATGGACAGGAATTTTAGGTTTCTACTGCAATTTACTTCCCTTTACCTCAAATACGGTCTCTGTATAGGAAGGAATCTTCAATCCCGATGGAAAATATTTACTCTCCAGGATGGTGGTCTCGATCAAAACCCGTTGTCTCGACACACATTTCTTTAACCAGCCTGTATGTCTGTCTACCTGGAAATCGTAAGTCTGGCTGCCCGACACAGACGATTTTACTTTGCCCATGTTGGTAGTTTCATAAAACTCCTTATTGGCATTCAACATGCCCAGACCCTGAATCACCAGCAAATCATCCCTCGCTTTGGAGAGAACAAAGCGGTTTACAATTTTAACCGCTTTGGTGTTGAAATAGTAGGTTATGTCGTTGGTCCAGTTATTCATGGGTGAGATTACCGGGTAAATCCAGACAAATAGGTTGAAAAAGCTTGAAAATGCATCGGGACCATAGGCTTCGTTCAGGGTATTGAGGATCACCTCCTGCTCCAGGCTGTCCTGTCCCTGCTGCGTTTCCAGGTCTGAGAACATAAGGTCCAGTCCGCGGATTTCTTTGAGTTCTCCGGCGGGGGACATGAGAACCTGGAAGTTTTCGTTTTCAAGCCTATTTACCATTTCGGATAACAGGGGATTTTTTTGGGAAGCGGAACTGATATCGATGCCCATTTGTGGTGAAATCATGGAGATCAGCAAATCTTCATAGAATACACCAAGCGTATAGTCCCCATTGGAATGAAGCGTATCAACCGTGAATACCAGGCTTGCCAGGCTGTAGAAAGAAATCTCTTCCCTTTCCATGGATTCGGAATTTGTGCTTTGCTGCAAATCGATTACCAGACTGTAGCTTTCACCGGTCTGTAATCTATAGTATAGTTCGGGATCCTGCCCGGCCAGTGGGCCGCTTACCAGGAGTGACAAGGCACAAATGACTACTTTTTGGAAGCTATTCATGTGTGGATAAAAGTAGCAATAATTGACAGAAATCATTTTGTTATTCGAATAACAATAATTACATTTGTGCATTCTGAGAAGTTGGTTGTACTGGCTTTGAGGATTCTAATTACATCTGATCCGGAGGAAGGTCTGAAGGTAAAGAGCTAAGGCTGAATAACTTTTCTAAGTGCTTCCAAGGGTTCGTAAAAGAGCAATTGAATGATTTACGATCCGCAAGAATACGCCATTGAAGACAAGGCCATGGTGCCTTTTATTTCTGAAAAGGAAATTGACGGCATGCTGGAGGCAGCTAAGCCTACCAGAGAAGAAGTGCGCAAGATCATTGCCAAGTCCTTAAGTAAAAAACGCTTAAGCATGGAGGAAACAGCCATGCTGGTCAATGCCACCGATCCCGAACTGGTCGAAGAGATTAAGGCTGGTGCACGCCTGCTAAAAGAACAGGTTTACGGAAAAAGAATAGTCTTGTTTGCCCCCCTGTACGTAGGTAATCTATGTATCAACAACTGTGAATATTGTGGGTTCCGGGCTGCCAACAAGGCTCAGAAGAGAACCACTCTGACCCATCCCGAGCTGATCAAAGAGGTAGAGCAACTGGAGGAAATGGGGCAGAAAAGGCTAATCCTTGTATACGGCGAGCATCCCAAATACACCCCGGAATTCATTGCAGAAAGCGTGCGTACTGTCTACCAGGTGAAAAAAGGTAAGGGAGAGATCCGCCGGGTGAATATCAATGCTGCCCCTCTGGACATACAGGGATTTAAAACCGTACTGGATGCGGGAATCGGCACCTACCAGGTATTTCAGGAGACCTACCACAGGGGAGCCTATGCCAAATACCATACCGGCGGTGTGAAGAAAGATTACGACTGGAGGCTGACCGCCCTGGACCGTGCACAGGAAGCAGGGATAGATGATGTGGGGATCGGCGGCCTGTTCGGACTTCATGACTGGCGTTTCGAGGTACTGGGACTGATCCGGCATGTGAACCACCTGGAGGCGGTTTACAAGGTGGGCCCACATACCATTTCTTTTCCGCGGCTTAAGAGGGCATCGGGGATGATGTACGATGAGAAGTGGGCTGTTAGCGATGCAGATTTCACCCGCATGGTGGCCATCCTGAGGCTGGCTGTTCCTTATACGGGCTTGATCCTTACAGCCCGCGAACCGGCAGAGATCAGGGATGAGATCCTGGAATTCGGTGTTTCCCAGATCGATGGAGGAACCAAGATTGAAATGAAGGCCTATGCAGAAAAGGATAAGGCAGATGGTCATAGCCAGGATCTGGATGCGGAACAGTTCGAGATCAACGACGGCCGGTCCCTTTCCGAAGTGATGGATGATCTGATTGAGAACGAATACCTGCCTTCATTTTGTACAGCCTGCTACAGGACCGGGCGTACCGGACAGCATTTTATGGAATTTTCGGTGCCGGGATTTATCAAGAAGTACTGCACCCCCAACGCCATGCTCACCATGGCCGAATACCTGGAAGATTATGCCCAGAACGGAACCAGGGAAAAGGGATATAAACTCATTCAAAAGAACCTGGATGAAATGAATGGGGATAGCTTCAAAGACAAATTGGAAGAACGCCTGGAACGAGTTAAGCAGGGTGAACGCGACCTCTATTTCTAGTCCTGTCGGAAAGTCTTATATTTACATCCATTCGATGTAGGTATGGCAGACAATTCCCGGAAATCATTTGGAACCTCAGCGGTATATTTTACCGCAATTGCGACCATTCTGGGTGCAATCCTGTTTCTCAGATTTGGATTTGCAGTTGGAACTCTGGGATTCTGGGGAGTCATAGGGGTGGTCCTGCTGGGGCACCTGGTGACCATACCCACGGCCCTGGCCATTTCGGAAATTGCTACCAATAAACGCGTTGAGGGCGGGGGGGAGTACTTTATTATTTCGCGTTCCTTCGGACTTAATATCGGTGCTACCATCGGTTTTGCACTCTTTATTTCCCAGGCCATCTCAGTGGCTTTTTACATCATAGCCTTTACCGAAGCTTTTGAATTTCTCTTTAACTGGTTTCTGAGCCGTTTTGAAGTGGTCCTGCCCAGGCAGGTCTTAAGCATTCCGGCCATGGTGGGATTGGCTATCCTGATCCTGAAAAAGGGTTCATCGGTGGGAATGAAAACCCTGTATTTCGTGGTGGCAGTTCTCCTGGTCTCCCTCTTACTCTTTTTCCTTGGCTCCACGGAATATGCCGCAAATCAGTCCTTCACCCTATCCAGCCTGCCCAGGGGAGATATGGATGAGTTCTTTGTGGTATTTGCCATCATTTTCCCTGCTTTTACCGGAATGACTGCAGGTGTGGGCCTGTCTGGAGATTTGAAAAAACCGGGAAAATCCATCCCTCTGGGAACCATCCTGGCCACAGTGACCGGAATGGTGGTTTATTTTTTCATCGTATGGAAGCTGGCAGCATCAGCCAGTCCTGAGAGTTTGAGTGACCCGGCCAACCAGCTGGTCATGGGAGATATTGCCATTGCCGGAGCCCTGATCATTCCCCTGGGATTGGCGGCATCTACCTTTTCCTCAGCCATCGGGTCCATCCTGGTGGCTCCCAGGACCCTGCAAGCCCTGGCCGGGGACCGATCCTTCCCTTCCCGGCGACTGAATTCTTTCCTGGAGAAGGGCAGGGGAGAAACCAATGAACCCTACAATGCCACCCTGGTTACGGTTACTATTGCCATGGTATTTGTCGTCCTGGGTGATGTGAACAAAGTGGCTGGCATCATTTCCATGTTCTTCATGGTCACCTACGGTTCGCTTTGCCTGATCTCCTTCCTCCATCATTTTGGGTCGGCACCTTCTTATCGCCCTTCCTTCCGGTCGCGCTGGTATATCTCGCTCATTGGATTTGTGGCTTCGCTCTGGGTCATGTTCAAGATAAACACCTGGTTTGCAATGGCTGCCATTGCCATCATGGCATTGCTTTACCTCTACATCAACAATTATCACAAAACCCGGAAAGGCCTGGTTTCTATTTTCACCAATGCCCTCTTCCAGCTGAACAGAAGCTTACAGGTCTACCTGCAGCAAACCCGTAAGTCTCGGGGAAGCAAGGAATGGCGACCAAGTGCCATATGTATTTCCAGGGAGTCTTTTCAACGCGACAAGGCCTTCCAGCTCCTGAATTGGATTTCCTACAAATACGGATTTGGTACTTACATCCATCTCATCGAGGATTATTATTCCTCTTCCTCCAGACAGAAGTCAGAAGGTGAGCTGGATAAGCTGATCAGGAATTTTAAGGGTAAAGGAAGCCATGTGTATGTGGATACGATGATCTCTCCGTCTTACACCTCCGCAGTGGCTCAGGCCATACAGTTACCGGGGATTTCGGGAATGGAAAATAACATGGTCATATTTGAATACGACCGGGATAAGCCTGAAAGTCTGAAGGAGATAGTAGATAATTTTTCGCTGGTCAATGCCGGGAAATTTGATGTTTGCATTTTTGGCAGCTCCAAACGAAGCATCAATTTCAAAAATGGGATCCATGTCTGGATCAGGAGCAACGACTACGAGAATTCCCATCTGATGATACTCCTGAGTTTCATCGTTCAGGGTCACCCGGCCTGGCGTAAGAGCCAGATCACCATATACGATGTCTGCAGCAAGGCAGAAGAAGCCAGCACCCGTGAGAACCTGGAGCAACTGGTGAAAGCCGGCCGATTGCCAATTACCTCCAAAAATATCCAGGTACTGACAAACGAAGCTCACCTGGATCCTCGTACCATGGTCCGTGAGCACTCAGCCCATGCCGGACTCTGCATCATTGGTTTCCATGCCGGTATGCTCAGGCACAAAGAAACCAGTGCCTTTGACGGCTACGAAGAACTGGGGAATATCCTTTTTGTCAACTCCCACAGTCAGAAGGAAATAGATTAGTCAGGAAGTCTGCTTGTATAAGAGATCCCTTCTGGCCTGAATGCCCTCATCCGCAATATAATCATCGTAATCCATCAGCTTATCAATCATGCCCCCCGGGGTAAGTTCAATGATCCGGTTGCAGACCGATTGAATCACCTCGTGGTCATGAGATGCCATGAAGATGTTTTCCGGAAATTTGAGCAGGCTGTTGTTAAAAGCCTGGATGGATTCCAGATCCAGGTGATTGGTGGGAGTATCCAGAATAAGCGCGTTGGCAGAGGAAAGCATCAGCCTGGAGATCATGCAGCGCATCTTTTCACCACCAGATAAGACTGAAACTTTCTTGTAGACATCGTCTCCGGAAAACAGCATTTTCCCCAGGTATCCACGTATGTAGGCTTCTGAGGAATCGGTCGAGAACTGACACAGCCAGTCGAAGAGCTTCATCTCCTTGTTAAAAAATCCAGAATTGTCAAGGGGCAGGTAAGCAGAGGTGATGGTTTGTCCCCAATTGTAGGAACCAGCGTCCGGTTCTCGCAGTCCATTGATGATCTCAAAAAGAGCAGTCATGGCTCTGGGATCCCTGGATAAGAAAATGATTTTATCCCCTTTGTTGGCCTGGAACTCTACGTTTTGGAACAATACTGCTCCATCCATGCTTGCTTTTAACCCGCTCACATCCAGGATCCTGTCTCCCACTTTCCGCTCCGGAGTAAAAATGATCCCCGGGTACTTGCGGGTGGAAGGTCGGATGTCCTCAATGTTCAGTTTTTCGATCATTTTCTTGCGTGAGGTTGTCTGCTTGGATTTGGCTACATTGGCGCTGAAGCGGGCGATAAATTCCAGCAATTCTTTTTTCTTTTCTTCTGCCTTTTTGTTCTGCATTTGCTGCTGTCTCAGAGCCAGCTGACTGCTTTGATACCAGTAGGAATAGTTTCCTGCAAACATCTGGATCTTTCCAAAATCAATGTCCACGGTATGCGTACTAATGGCATCCAGAAAGTGCCTGTCGTGGGAGACCACTAACACGGTATTTTCATAATTGGCCAGGTAATTTTCCAGCCAGCTTACCGTGTCCAGGTCCAGGTCGTTGGTGGGCTCATCCAGCAAAAGGTTATCGGGTTTCCCAAACAGTGCCTGTGCCAGTAAAACCCTGACCTTCTGCTTTCCGCTCAGATCTTTCATGAGGGTATGATGCAGTGTTTCTTTGACCCCCAGGTTGCTCAACAGGGTAGCTGCATCGCTTTCTGCATTCCAGCCATCCATATCGGCAAACTCCTCCTCCAGCTCGGAAGTTCTGAGGCCATCCTCGTTGGAGAAATCCGCTTTGGCATACAGCTCATCCTTTTCCTGCATAACCTCCCAGAGGCGGGAATGTCCTTTCAGTACAGTATGCAGCAAAGTTTCATCATCAAAGGCAAAGTGATCCTGGCTCAATACCGAAAGCCTTTCTCCCGGGCCCAGCGAAATATGGCCCATGGTGGAATCTATTTCTCCCGAAATGGCCTTTAATAAGGTAGATTTCCCTGCTCCGTTGGCTCCAATAATGCCATAACAGTTTCCTGCAGTAAACTTCAAATTTACCTCCTGAAACAGTACCTGTTTCCCAAATTGAATTCTTAAACCTGCTACCGTAATCATTTAATTAGAATGTGCCTGTGAAAATAAGGCTGCAAAGGTAAGATATTCCCCTATTTCGCACAATTAACGCAGGTAAGGCTTTCAGGCCTGTATAGGATCCTGGCCAGAGGGATGGGCTTTCGGCATTTCAGGCAAATACCAAATTCAGGCGTTCCCACCTGAGATAATACTCGCTGCAGGTTCTTGAGTTTCTGTTCAGCCTGCCGCAGGGAAGCTTCTGTGACGCTTTTATTGTTTATAGCATCCATGCGGGAGATCCTGCCGATAGCATCGTCCGGCGCCACCGGTTGAGTCATTTCCCTGTATTCACCGATGAGTTTTTCGGTTTTTGAGATTTCTTTCAGCATTAGCTCTTTGATCTCCTGTTTTTCCATAAGTCTTTTCTTCGCGTAAGGCAAAGTTAGAAAAGCTCAGAAAGGCCATGGAAAACATTTGGGATTTCTTTGCGATCCTGCAGGATATATGTGTCTTAGGCCAAACTATTTTGTATCTTAAATGTTGAATACTCCAATGCAAACACACCGAAAAATACAGCATCCATGAAACGTATCTTTTTAATGGCAGCAGCAGTGCTGGCCATTTCCCTGATTTTCCAGTCCTGCAAGGACCAAAGTGTCCGGACGATGCCACCTCCCTCTGTGCATGTGGTGGAAGTGATCCAAAAGGATATTCCAGTCCTGGAAGAATTTGTGGGTCAGACCTATGGGCTTTTTGATATTACAGTACAAGCCCGTGTGGACGGATTCCTGGAAGGTATTTATTTTGAAGAGGGACGAAGGGTGAGAAAGGGACAATTACTCTATGTGATTGCACCGGAACCCTACGAAGCCAAGGTGGCGGGAGCCATGGGTGTGCTTGCTGAAGCCAACACCCAGCTGGTAAAGGCGCAAAGTGACCTGGACCGGATTCGTCCGCTGGCCGAAAAGAATGCAGTTAGCAAGAGTGATCTGGATGCCGCAGTGGCACAGCGGGATGCTGCCGGGGCCTCCGTAGAAGCAGCAGAGGCAAATCTGGAATCGGCCCGAATTGAACTGGGTTATACCAAAGTATATTCTCCCATAGACGGGATCATTGGAAAAACAGAAGTATATCCAGGAGCCTATGTGGGAAGGGGACTTACCAACGTGGTGCTGAATGAGGTCTCAAGGATCGATACCATCCTGGTAAACTTCCATATTCCGGAAGAAAAGTATCTGGAAATAGCACGTTACATCAGTCAGGTGGCTGGTGGGAGTGCAAGGAGCGAAAGGCCTGACCGAGGCCTGACCCTTATTCTGGCCGATGGCTCTGTCTATCCTGAGCAAGGCACCATTAAATTTGTAAACCGTCAGGTGAATGCCACCACGGGCACCATCTTGCTTCAGGCATCTTTTCCCAATGACGATGAAATCCTTCGCCCCGGTCAGTTTGCCAAGGTGCAGGGAGTCATTGACTACATACAGGGAGGTATTCTTGTTCCTCAACGCTGCATACAGGAGATGCAGGGGAACTACAGTGTATTTGTCGTAAACGAGACCGATGAAGTGGAATACCGCCAGATAGAGGTAGCCACTGCCTACGAGACCAGCTTTATGATTGTAACTGCAGGACTGGAACCTGGCGAGCGTGTGGTCTATGAAGGGCTACAGAGGGTGAAAAGCGGAGCAAAGGTCGTTCCGGTTTTACAGGATATTTCCATTTCAGAATCAGAAAAACAGGACTAATGGGTAGTTTTTTCGTCAGACGTCCGATTGTGGCAATGGTGATTGCCATCGTTATATTAATCGTTGGTAGCCTTTCTCTTCTCAATCTGCCCATGGAGCAGTATCCCGATATTACCCCTCCCATGGTTGAGGTAAGAGCCAATTACACGGGTGCCAATGCGCTGAATGTGGAGCAGTCGGTAGCCACTCCGCTGGAGCAGCAGATCAATGGTGTGGATAACATGATCTATATGAAGTCCATCAACGCCAACGATGGATCCATGAATATACAGATCACCTTTGAGGTAGGAACCGATCCGGACATGAATACGGTCTTTTCACAGAACCGTGTCTCCTCCGCCACGCCCAAACTCCCCGAAGAGGTGAAGCGTATTGGTGTGAATACAGACAAGACCATGAGCAGTATGATCATGGCCATTTCATTGTTCTCTGATGGTCGCTATGACCAGGATTTCCTGGGTAATTACGCTTTAATCAACATCAAGGACATCCTGGCCCGGATTAAGGGAGTGGGTCGTGTGAATGTGCTTGGGGCCAGCGATTACTCCATGAGGATCTGGGTTCAGCCAGATAAGCTGGCACATTTGGGCATCACTGTTCCTGAGATCATTTCGGCCATCCGAGCCCAGAATGTAATTGTACCCGGTGGAAAATTTGGTGCAGAACCTGCTCCGGAAGGAACAGATTTCACCTACAGTGTAAGGATGCCTGAACGACTGGTTTCTGAGGAGGAATTCGGAGGCATCGTGATCAGAACTCAGGCCGACGGATCCCAGGTGAGAATCAGCGATGTGGCAAGCGTGGAACTGGGGGTGGAATCCTACAATGTGGTGACCCGATTTTCCGAGAACGATTGTGCTCTGATTACGCTTTACCAGGCTCCGGGTACCAATGCAGTGGATCTGGCCAGTCAGGTTATAGCAGCCATGGACGAATTAAAAGGCTCCTTCCCGGAGGGAGTAGATTATGAGGTGGGGCTCGATTCCACGCTTCCCATAACGGCAGGGATCAAGGAAATTGTGATTACCTTGCTCATTGCCTTATCGCTGGTGATTCTGGTGGTATTCATATTTATCCAGGACTTCAGAGCTACTCTGATACCCACCATTGCCATTCCTGTCTCCTTAATCGGAGCCTTTGCCATTTTTCCTTTGTTGGGATTTACCATCAATGTGCTTTCGCTTTTGGGACTGGTTCTGGCCATTGGAATCGTGGTGGATGATGCAATTGTGGTCGTCGAGGCGGTCCAGGTGAACCTGGCCAAAGGAATGAATTCCAAAGATGCCACCATCCATGCCATGAAGGAAGTAACAGCTCCGGTTATTGCCACCACCCTGGTGCTGGTGGCCGTATTTATCCCGGTGGCATCCATGGGAGGGATTACCGGGAGACTGTACCAGCAATTTGCCATAACCGTGGCAGTATCGGTGGTGTTTTCTTCCCTGAATGCATTAACGCTCAGTCCTGCCCTCTGTTCTTTGTTGTTGAAGAAGCCCACACCCATGAAAGGTCCCCTTGGATGGTTCTTTACGAAATTCAACAAGGGTTTTGACCGTTCATCGGTGGGTTATATGAAATATACCAACGTCCTTACCCGGAAGCTAAAACGCGGAGTGGTTTTTTTAGTAGTTCTCACTGCCTCCATTGTGGTCATAGCCAAGTTTGTTCCGGGAGGATTTGTACCTGAAGAAGACCAGGGATATATTTATGTGAATATGCAGCTTCCTGATGCAGCTTCTTTGCAGCGTACCGATGCGGTAATGGCAAAGATCGAAGGCATACTGGGGCAATTTGAGGAAGCAAAATATGTAACTGCGGTATCCGGATTTAATCTTTTGTCAGGAAGCATGTCTACCAATTCCGGAGTGGTATTTATCACCCTGACCGATTGGAAGGAACGAGATATCACCGCACTGGATCTGGCCAAGAAATTGAATGTGGCCTTCTATATGGGGATTCCTGAGGCCCAGGTATTTGCTTTTGGTCCTCCGGCCATCCCGGGACTGGGCACAGGTGCCGGTTTTACCATGATGCTTCAGGACAAGGGAGGTAACAGTATCGATTATCTTTCAGAGCAGGCACAGAAATTTATTGCTGCTGCCAATGAGCGGCCGGAAATAGGTAGGGCATATACCACCTTTCAGGCAAGTGCCCCGCAGCGTTCGGTCGAGATCAACCGTGACAAAGTATTAAAAACGGGAGTAAATCTCAACGACCTGTACAGCACCATTTCGGCTTTCCTGGGTGGGGCTTATGTAAATGATTTTAACCGTTTCGGGCGCTTGTATAAGGCCTATGTGCAGGCAGAACCAGAATACCGGCAAAGCGAAGATCAGCTTTCCCTTTTCTTTGTGAAGAACAGGGATGGAGAAGACATACCCCTGTCCACCCTGGTTTCTGTCAATAAAATATCCGGACCTGAATATACCTACAGGTATAACCTGTATAGAGCTGTAGAAATTGGGGGAGCAGCAGCACCCGGATATTCTTCCACCCAGGCACTTGATGCCCTGGAGGAAGTGGCAGCGGAGGTTCTACCTTTTGATATGGGCTACGAGTGGAGCAATATGTCCTACCAGGAAAGGGCAGCCTCAGGGTCCGGGAATGTGGTTTTCCTTTTTGCCTTGATTTTTGTTTTCCTGATTCTGGCTGCACAATATGAAAGTTGGTCCCTTCCCTTCAGCATCCTGCTGGGAACACCCTTTGCAGTATTCGGTGCTCTGCTTTTCCTGATGGTGGCTCGCTTCTTTAGCAACAGTTTTGAAAACAATGTCTTTACTCAAATCTCCCTGGTGATGCTGATTGCCATGGCAGCCAAGAATGCCATTCTGATCGTGGAGTTTGCCAAATTAAAATTTGATGAAGGGCTGAGTCTCGTGGAGGCTGCCACTGAATCGGCCAGGCTCAGGTTCCGTCCCATCCTGATGACGGCCTTTTCATTTATCCTGGGCATCTTTCCCCTGGTAGTGGCCAGCGGAGCAGGTGCTGAAGCAAGAAAAGTGATGGGAATGGCCCTCTTGGGTGGTATGACCCTGGCCACTTTGCTGGGGGTCTTTTTCTACCCCATGCTCTTTGTTCTCATTGGGAAACTGGGCAAATACGAACAGAAACGGGATGCCAAAAAAGTGCAAGAAACTAATGATTGATTCCATAAAGTCTGGTATATGAAGATAATAAAACCCATAGTGATCGTACTTTCGCTGGTGATCCTGGCCACAGGTTGTATGGTTGGTCCAAAGCTGGAAAAACCAAAAGTGGCAGCAGCTGATCAATTCAGGTTCGATAGCCTGGCAGGGGATTCCATGATCAATCTGGCCTGGTGGGATCTGTTTAATTCCCCAGCCCTGGATACCATGATTTACCTGGCCCTTGAGCACAATCAGGATGTGCTTATTGCCATGTCCAGGATAGAACAGGCCTACCTCGTCCTTGGCGTGTCGAAAGCGGATTTATACCCTCAGTTTGGATACGATGTATCTGGCAGCTATGGAGATCCCAATCCCATGAATCCAACCCAGGGAGCAGGAGGAGGAGTTACCATTACCCCAAACGTATACTGGGAACTTGATTTCTGGGGAAAAGTCCGCCGATCCAACCAGGCAGCCAGAGCAGAAATTGCCGCTGCTGAAGCCAGCCTGAGGCAGGTGCAGGTGAGCCTGATTGCCGCTGTGGCTGACGGTTATTTTCAGCTGCTGGATTTCGATCAGCGACTGGACATAGCCAGGCGAACCTGGTCGACCCGAAAAGAATCCGTATGGATCATTGAACAGCGATTTGAGCATGGAACGGTTCCGGAGATTGATCTGAACCAGGCTCAGCAACAGGAAGCCATTGCCGCAACTGCGATCCCCTATTACGAACGTCTGGTGGCGCGTACCGAAAATTATCTGAATATCCTGCTTGGACAAAGTCCCCGGAACCTGGAGCGGGGGACCCTCTCCATGCATAAGGAACTTCCGGAAATCCCTGTGGGAGTTCCTTCCGAACTACTGCAGCGTCGACCTGATCTGCAGGTAGCAGAACAATTGTTCTATGCTGAAACTGCCCGGATCGGTGTCGCTCAGGCCATGCGTTTTCCATCCTTTAGCATCACAGGAGCTATGGGATTGAGCAGTACCGATCTTTCCACCTTACTCAGCGGTGAATCCTTTGTTTACTCGGTGGGCGGAAATATGCTGGGTCCCTTATTCAACTGGGGTAAGAATAAAAGAAGGGTTGAGATCCAGAAGGAAGTAGCCCGTCAGGCTTTGCTTCGCTATGAGCAGAGTGTCCTGAACGCCTTCAGGGAAGTGGACGATGCCCTGATCGATGTGGACACTTATAGAAGGGAAAGGGAAGCACGCATCAGGCAGCGCGATGCAGCCTTAAATGCAGCCAGCCTGTCGAGAGACCGATACGATGGCGGACAGACCGCCTACCTGGAGGTACTGGATACCGAGCGATCTTTATTCAATGCAGAGCTGGAAGCTACTGCCGTAAAAAGAATGCAGATCTCCTCTTACATCTACCTGTATAAGGCACTGGGGGGAGGTTGGATTCTTCCGGAAAGTGCAGATTAACATATACTTGATAAAGAAGTACGCAGGATTGTCTTATATTGGGGACACACTAAACTGACTTCCATGGACAAGGTATCTACATTGGTATTGATGGTCTCCCTGATTATCATCATGTTAGGGATGGGCCTATCACTGGTTTTTGACGATTTTAAACGGATCTTCATCTATCCCAAAGCCATTCTGGTGGGACTGGTAAATCAATTGATTCTCCTTCCCCTCATAGGCTTTGCCATAGTTGTAGCCTTTCCACTAACACCTCAGATTGCCATTGGCATAATGATTCTGGCGGCCTGTCCGGGCGGACCCACTTCCAACCTGATTGCCCACCTGGCAAAGGGAGATACTGCCTTATCAGTAAGCCTTACTGCCCTCAGCTCTTTCATCACCATACTTACCATTCCTTTCATTGTCAATTTCGCTCTGGTTCGATTTCTGAGCGAGGGACAAATAATTCAGCTGGATGTGCTTCAGACCATTGCACAAATATTTGTGATCATCATTATACCTGTGGTCGTTGGTATGACGATCAGGAGGTACAAAGAAAAATTTGCCATGCGCATGGCAAGGCCGGTCCGCATTGCTTCAGCCTTTGTGATCGCACTGGTGATCATCGGAATCGTGATCAAGGAAAGGGAGAATTTTGTATCCTATTTTCAGCAGGCAGGCATTGTAGCACTTGTGCTGAATGTGGCTACCATGGCAGTGGGATATTTCACAGCCCGAATGTTTGGGATCAAGGACAAACAGGCTCTATCCATTTCCATTGAATCGGGTATTCAGAACGGGACACTGGCCATATCCATTGCCGTGATCCTGCTCCACAGCACCGAGTTTTCTATTGCCCCGGCCATCTACAGTTTACTCATGTTTTTCACAGGCGGGGTGGTTATTTGGATTGGGCTTCGACGAGACAAGCAGGGCAGGGGTGTAGCTAGCGCACAAGCTGCCTGAGTGAATTGGAAAGCTCCGTCTTATAATCTTGAGTTGGCAGGTACTGACCCATGCTGATCAGGGGCTTGATTTTCCCGTGGAAATCGCTTCCGCAGGTCATTATGGATTTTCTCTGCCTTGTGAGTCCTGCAAAATAAGCAACTTGTTTCTGGTCGTGGTAATTATTAAATACTTCCAGTCCGGCCGCTCCCAGATCCAGTAATTCCTCCACCTCTTGCTCCCTTCCTTTGAAATTCAGGCCGGGATGAGCTATGACCGGTACGCCTCCATGTTCCCTGACCAATGCTATGGCATCACTGAAGGAGAGATGCTCAATGGGCACATAGGCAGGTTTCCCCTGGGCAAAGTAATCCAGATAGAAGTTGACCAGGGGCATATCGCTTCGCTGTCCCCCAGGCATGTAGGGCCTGAGCTTACCATTGTTTTGGAAGGCGGGATTGGCAAGCATCACCTCCGCAAAGAGCTCAGCACTGGGTACCTTGCCTGAAGATTTGGCCATAAGCTCTTCCTGGTCAATGGGCATACCCTCACTGGCAAGCTTATCAATCATATCCGGAATAGCATCCATGTACTTTTGGTCTACCGCTTTTTCCAGCTCCGTAAAATCTGAGGCAGTCCAGTCGATATTAAATCCCAGAAGGTGCAGGTCCGTCCCCCGATAATGGCAATCAATCTCTATTCCCGGAACAAAGAGAAGTCCTTCTGTGTCTGCAGCAAGCCTGGCAGCTTCTTGATTTCCTCTGACGCAATTGTGATCGGTGATGGAAAAAAGTTCGACCTGACTTTCCCGGCAAAGTTGTACAATTTCGCTGATGCTTTTTTCACCGTCGTTGCTAAAGTGAGAATGGATGTGCAGATCTGCTTTCATAAAAGTTCATCAATACGTTTAAAAGAATATCCCCTTTGCTTTAGCTCGGTGATCAGGCTATTCAGGAGACGATAGAATTTGTCTGTTCTATCTTTGTGGGTTCCGATGTGACTGAGCAGAATAAATCCATTGAGGCCATGGGGTGCATCTGATTCATGCAGGAGGATGGACTTATAGATCTCCTGGCTGCTACGGTACTGTGGTGTTCCCGGAATTGTGTAATCCGCATGACTCAGGGTGCCTGAGGTATAATTCACCAGCTGAAAACCCATTGCCCTGGTCCATGCGCTGATGGAGTCATTGTACCATTCGTAGGGGGGGAGATAGTAATAGGCTTTCTCCTTAGGATTTAGGAAAGGTTTGAGAACCTTGTAATTGTTCTCCAGATCCATTTCAAATTCTTTTCGGGTAAGCAGCAGGCTGTCGCGATGGGTCCAGTCGCAGTAAAGCAGGTGCTGATCGGAATGGGCACCCAGATAATGCCCGTCTTTCGCCAGGGACTTCAGCAGAGCTTCAAATTCCGGATTGCGATAAAATTTTCCTGTCAGAAAGAAGGAAGCCTTTATGCCCTGTTTCCTGAGTACCTCGGTAATAAGCATTCCTCCCTCAGCATATTCGTCCCCTGTAAACACCAGGGCCAGTGTTTTTACGGAGGTGTCTCCCCGTACGATGGCTCCTTGTATATATTGATATTCGGATGTTTTGCTTTGTGCGTGGCTATTTATACCGGCAAACAGCAGGAGCAGAAGTAAGTAAAGTCGCAGCGCTTTGTTACACATGATTCACCCGCTTCTGAAAGTGTTTG
>Ga0180436_10001343_pt1 | contig 24081 bp, 20 predicted proteins | sample SS_ome_2_FD_132434 | JGI IMG/M metagenome (GOLD analysis project Ga0180436, IMG submission 132434) | Hypersaline lake sediment archaeal communities from the Salton Sea, California, USA - SS_3_S_2 metaG | ecosystem: Environmental > Aquatic > Non-marine Saline and Alkaline > Hypersaline >... | reverse complement strand
GCTCCTTCTTTTTTCAATACTTCAGCAAAAGCTTCTCCTTTTTCTTTGTTGCGCCCGACAACGATTATATCCGCTCCTGCTCCTGCAAACTTCTCGCACATGGCCGCTCCAATTGCGCCATATCCTCCAGTCACTAAAGCCACTTTTCCGTTCAAGTCAATGTTCATTTTGCTTTATCTCCTTAAATCTATGATATTTATTAGTTTACTTTGCTTATCAGTTTGCTAAATCGCCTCAGCGCCGCAAATCCATCCTCCGTCGACTACCATAACGCTTCCTGTCATATAACTCGCTTCATTTGATGCAAGAAAAACTGTTGCACCGGCTATTTCGTTCGGAGTTCCCGGTCGTCGCAAAGGTACATGGGACATGAATCTATTCGATTTTTCCTTATTTGAATAGTATCTTTTCGCCAGCTCTTCATTCACTATTGATCCCGGGCAAATAGTATTTACGGTAATCCCGAAATCCGCAAGTTCCATCGCCATGGACTTTGTAAGCCCGATTATTCCTGCTTTGGCGACAGAATAGCCGCTTTGCATTCTCATCGGAATTTCTCCAAGTATCGAGCTAATGTTGATTACTCTTCCATACCCCATTTCGACCATATGCATCGTAACGGGTTTCGAACAATAATACGTTCCGGTAAGATTTATACCAATATCTCTTTCCCAGCTTTCACTTTCTGTCTCATATATCAGCCCAGTATTGCTTGCCCCATCATTAACACCCGCGTTGTTCACCAGGATATCAATTTTCCCAAACTCTCTGATTGATTCGCTGCACAAGTCTTCCATCGATTGTTTGTCTGAAACATCGCCCAATATAAACTTTGCTTTTACTCCGTTTTTCGATATCTCTTCTACAAGGGTTTTGCCCTTGTGTGGTGATAAATCCGAGATTATTACATCTGCACCTGCTAAAGAAAACTTTCTCGCCATTGCAGACCCTATTGCACCACATCCACCAGTAACGAGAGCTGTCCTCCCGCGTAAATCTATTTTCAAAGTCTTTTCCTCTATGCTCTAATCTTTCTGCGCTGCTTTATTATATCCAGCATAACCGCACCGGCCAAAACGATACCTGTTAGAGATTTCTGAAGCGCTGCAGGAACACCTACCATGATAAGGCTGTTGTCCAAAACATTGATTATAAGCACCCCTATAGCTACACCGAGTGCAGAGCCTTTTCCTCCTCTGAGACTCACTCCGCCGACTGCACAGCTTGCAATCGCTTTAAACTCCCATCCGTCTCCGTTTTGCGGTACGCCGTTGTCGAGGTCTATTGTGAAGAGTATTCCGGCTATCGCAACCAGGAATCCGCATATCGTGTATGCTGTCATCCTCATCCTCGGGACGTTAATTCCGGACAATGCCGCAACAGCTCTGTTGTCGCCTGTAGCGAGCAATTGCCTTCCAAACACTGTTTTCTTAATCGTAAATCCGACTACCACAAACAGAATAACCGCTATCAAGAATGGCCAAGAAAGACCAAGGGGTGTTAAATCTCCGAATTTTCCAAAGCCAAAAGGCAATGGTGAAAGCGGATATCCCTTTGTGAGCAGGAACCTCGCCCCGCCCGCCATATATAATGTACCTATCGTCGCGATGAAATCAGGCAGCTTCAGTTTAACGATTAAAAATCCATTGAATAATCCAATCAGCCCGCCGGAGAGCAGCGCAATTATAAATGAAATCCACCCGTTTAGACCAAGCACCATCATACAGTATGGGAATACCATTCCTGCAAAGCCCATAACTCTTCCGACGGATATATCGACATTTCCCGTCATAAGCGGGAAGGTCTCTGCGAGTGCAACGATAGCCAAAAACGGAATTATCTTGAGCATCGTTGAAAAGTTCGTTATCGTCAGAAACTGCCGCGGGTTAATCAGCGTGGTAATAAGCATTATAACTAAAAGCGGTATCAGCACTCCGAACTCTGGAGAATGAAATATCCTTGAAAAAAAGTTGTCGCCATTTGTTCTCTTTGTGTTTTTATTTTTTTGCATCTTATCTCTCCTTAGTTATTGCTCACTCTTCGCTTGAACTCTTTTCTTCGCAAGGTCAAACAAAACTGCACCGATCAATATTGCACCGATTATAACAAGCTGCCAATTCGATTCTACTTTCAGCAGCTGTAAACAGTTTGCCAATACCATCAGCAGCACAAACCCGATTCCGACTCCGAGTATAGAACCTTCTCCGCCCATAAGACTTATGCCGCCTACAGCACACGCTGTAATAGTTCTAAACTCAAGTCCGATTCCGGATTCCGGTGATGCAGCACTCAATTCAACAGCATATAGAATTCCGCATATTCCTGCTAGAACGCCGCTGAAAATATATGCTCCCCATTTAACTCTCTTTATGTTAATCCCGCCCATCAGAGCAGCTTCCTTGTTTCCGCCTGTGGCTTTAACCTTTCTTCCGATGGTGGTAAACCTCATTACAATCTCCGTTATTATCAAAATGCCCAGCATTATGAAGAATAACCATGATAGATTGAGCGGTCTTAATAACGCAAAATCAAAGTATGCATCCGGCAAAGGTGCAATAGGTTCGCCTCCGGATATCGTTATTGCAAGACCGTGGCACAAAAACATCGTTGCAAGCGTGGTTATGAAATTTACAAGACCGAATGATGCTACCAAATAACCGTTGATAAACCCAATCAGTCCACCGGCAAGCATTGCAATCAGAGCTGAAGGTATAAATCCCAAATCATATGTTATCGCACAAACTCCGAATATGATTCCGCTAAAACATGCATTCGCGCCGACCGAAAGGTCGATTTCTCCAGACATGATTACGACAGCCTGACCTATCGCAACAACTCCTATAAACGTAGAGTATCTAAGTATTACACTGAAATTTCCCCACGAGAGAAATTTCGGATTGATAATTCCCGTTATCACACTCAGTACTATCAACGGAATCAGTATGCTGACTTCCGGTGATAGGAGCAATCCCTTTATGCCCCCTCTTCTTGGACGATTTGCTTTGATAATATTGGCTTCGCTTTGCATTTTTTCTCTCCTAATATTTAAGTTCTGATTATGAAAATTCCACACTGCCCACCTGCTGTAGATAGTGGGATTAATATTTCTATATCTTCTTAAACGTCTTTACAGCTGCATTCATAATATTCGTTTCAGTACCCTCTTTACCGGAAAACTCTCCAGCTATCCTTCCTTCTGCCAGGACAACGAACCTGTCACACATCGCCATAAGTTCCGGAAGCTCGGAAGATATCATAACTACCGCAACCCCTTCTCCTGCAAGCTGATTTATCAGGTGATAAATCTCCGCTTTCGAGCCGACATCTATACCCTTGGTTGGTTCATCGAGCATAACAACTTTCGGGCTTGCATTCAAAGACCTGCCAAGGACCACTTTTTGCTGGTTGCCTCCGCTTAAGGAATCAACTTTCGTTTTCATAGACTGCGCTTTGATCTTTAAATAATCGAACTGCTTTTTCACTCTGTGTTCTTCCATCTTCGTCGATACAAAAAACTTTAGCTTTGATATCGATTTAAGGTTGGATATTGATATATTTTTGAGTATGCTCCAAATGAATATCAGACCATATTTTTTTCTGTCCTCTGTAACGAGTGCCATTCCTTTTTTAATGGCGTCCGAGGAGTTCTTGATTTTGACTTCTTTTCCATCGATATATATCTTGCCGCTTCTTTTCTTTATAACACCGAAAAGAGTCGTTACTACCTCTGAGCGGCCAGCTCCGACCAAGCCGGCAAGGCCCAAAACTTCGCCTTTTTTGACTGAGAAGCTGATATCTTTCACAAGGTGTTTATTCATTACATATGGATGGTCAACATTGAGGTTCTCTACACGAAAAGCCTCTTTCCCGAGCTTTACGTCTCTTTTTGGATACATAGTCGTAATCTTACGGCCTATCATTCCCTCGATAATCTTATCCTCGTCATAATTCTTTCTTTCGTAAAGACCTACGTTCTTACCGTCCCTTAAGATACACAGCCTGTCAGTGAGCTCCAGTATCTCGGCAAGCTTATGTGTAACGAATATAATACTGGTGCCTTTTTTCTTGAGTTCTCTTATAACTGCGAACAGATTCTCAACGTCTTTATTTGAAAGAGATGTCGTCGGTTCATCCAAAATCAATATCTTCGGATCCGTAACAAGTGCTCTTGCAATCATCAGCATTTGCTGCTGTCCGATGCTGAGTTTCCTTACATCCGCTTTCGGATCGAGATCGATATGATTATCATCCAATAATTTTTTAGTTTTTGCATACAGTTTGTTGAAGTTGACTATGCCTACTTTCCCGTCGCCCTTCAAGTTCGCCATATTGATGTTCTCTGCGACGCTTAAGCTTTGCAGTACGTTGATCTCCTGCGGCACAAACCCGATACCCAAGTTCATGGCATCATGAGTACTGGTAGGCTTTATCGTTTTTCCCTCTATCTTAAGCTCTCCATCATATGTGCTATGATGATATATTCCGTTTAAAACACCCAAAAGTGTTGATTTTCCTGCTCCATTTTCCCCAATAAGCCCAAGAACCTCGCCTCTTTTTGCGCTTAAATTTACTTTGTCATTTGCAACAACGCCGGGGAATTTCTTTGTGATATTTATGGCTTCAAGTATATATTCATTCATTTTTTAAAATTCACTTTCTACAATTAGTCACTTTTAAAGATAAATCCTTAGATTTACACAATTTTCGATAAATTTCTAACTGATACTGTATCCAACCCTTTTACACACTCATAAGGGTGGATTTCGTTTACATATGTCATAAAATAGGATATAATCAGTAAGACATGAATTGGGGCTTGAAAAGTTTCTTTTCGGCACTTTAAACAAGCCCCTTTTCATAGTCTACATGTAACTTGGTTTTGAAAAACTCATATTATGAGTTTTTTTATTTAAACCAAGTTTTAACTTCTTCTAGTATTCCTGTGTAGTATCCAGGATCAGATGTGCCTGTTCCGCCTTCGTATACCAATGGAGCATCCAATGGTGTCCAAGCCGGGACATCACCTGTTCTGAAGTATTGGTCAAGCAATTCCATAGTTTTGAAAGCTTCGTCGTATAGAGGTTGTGCGATAATTGCAGCAACTTCTCCAGATGCGATCTTAGCTAGGTTTGCTTCTGTATAGTCCATTCCGACTATAACGATTTCTCCAGGTGCTTTTCCTGCTTTTGCAGCAGCATCTGCCCAAGTTACAGGGCTGTTACCTGTTGTACCGAATGCAGCAATCAAGTCACTGTTCTTCTGGATGATAGCAGCATTGATGTTTGTAGCAGCAGCAAGGTCAGAGCCTTCAAGCTCAACGTCGAGTACTGTAACTCCCGGAAGTGCCAATTCTGCCATACGAGCTGCGAATGCTTCAGCTGCAGCATTTTCTGTGTAGTTCTTTGTGTTTTGAGTGATCGCAACAGAACCAGTTTTTCCTTCGATTCTTTCTGCAATGAAGTCTGCACATGCTGTGCCGTATGCAGTAGCATCACAAGCAAGTCCGAATGTCAATCCTTCAGGCATTGGATCGAATTTGAAATGGGCAATACCAACAGCAACATCAGCAGCAGCCATTTTCTTCAATGTCGGGAATGCAGTGTCGTCACCGGCCCAAAGCATAATTCCTTTGGTTCCTGATGCAGCAGCAGCATCACAAGCGGCATAAACTTCGTTCCAGTCAGTGCCGTCTGTTCCGATAACTTCAGCATCGTATCCAAGTTCTTCAGCAGCTTTTAGGAATCCGAGTTCAACGATTCTATGAACTGGGTGATTCTTAACACCTATCGCAATCGCAACAGGATAATCCGCAGGATCAAACTCTTCAACTGCCGGCTCTTCCGCTACCTCTTTTGCCGGTTCTTCCTTTGCAGGTTCTTCAGCTGCTGGTGCAGCTGGAGTACATGCGGAAAAAAGACCAACGAGTAACAACGCTACGAGCACTAGTACAATTGTCTTCTTCATTAATTAGTTCCTCCTATTTCATTTTTATTACATCTTGACGATATGAATCCTTTTATCCTTTTGCTATGCTCAATATTCAGGTCTTCAGTTGCTTCTTTGAAGGACCTTCGTACTTAAGAACAAAACAGTCAAAAGGTTCATATCTTTAATCAAGTTGCAAATATTTACACTTCTGCGGCGTAATCGGTTACCTCAACCGCAGAATAAAAAATCTATAAGAATAATTCAATATTTGACGGTAATACTATTTGTGGGTTTAGATATATCGTATCTTTCTCAAATGTTCTTCCTTCAGCAATACTTTCATATACATACCGAACTGATTGTCTTCCCTGTAAGTATGGATTCTGAAATATAGTAGCGTTTATCAATCCGTCTTTCAGACCTTTTATCAAATCTGGAAATATATCCGACGCCACTATTTTAACTCTGCCTTTATATCCCAGCTCCTCAATTCTTCTGCAAAAAGTCGCTGAGTTTGCTGAACCGAAGTATATTCCGGCTATATTCGGGTTCGCATTCAAGAAGCTGCCTGCTAAGTGATATGCGACTTCAGGATCATCTCTGTGCTCATATATGCCGACCAAGTTCATCGGGTGGTCGTCCATAAATTCCTTAAAACCTATTATGGTCTCGCTGTGGACCGTTGAATCTCTTGTTCCGGTGACTATAGCAACAGGCTTATTCCCAACCAGCCAGTACAGCAATTCCGCTGCCATCTTTCCCGCTATACGTCCGTTATTACGTACCGAAAAAAGTCTGTGTTCCATATTTATGTCCGAAACCGCCGTTGTAACAATAATATCTTTAGGAACCGTTTTCTGAATAAATTCATCAAACTCATTTTCATGATCCGGCGGAACAATTATCAGCGCGTCAAATCCTTTTTCAATGAATTCAAAAACCTTCTCTTTTAGTGAGTCGACATCATTCTGTCTCTTCGTTTTAAAAATTTCGCCTATTACATTGAAATCCACAAGTTCGTTTAATGCTTTTTTACAGCCTGCTTCAAATTTATCCAAAAAATCGTTTATCGATGCGTTTATCAGAACTCCAACCTTAATTGGGTTGCGAGAAAGACTGGAAGCCGCTTTGCTGGCTCTGTAACCCATTTCATTCGCGGTTTCAATTACAAGCCTTCTTGTCTCTTCGCTTACTTTCGGCTTTCCGTTTATGGCTCTATTCACGGTAGCTGTTGAAATGTTCAGTTTTTCAGCTACGTCATATATAGTTACCTTTTTTTTCATTGATGCCCCCAATCGGCGTAACCGCTTAACCCTTATATGCTAAATATTCTACGTTTCTTATCTATTTCCTTCTTTTTTTCTTTATTTATTTAAATATTTGCTCTTTTTTGATAAAAAAAGTGTAACCGATTACTTTATATTGCCACTATATGTCATTTTATCTCTTTTATAGTGAATTTTTGTCCAATATAACAAAACCCCGACAGACTTCCACCAGGGTTCAGTTTAATCTTTTATTATTTATCAACTCATAAAACGGCTCTTCTCTCGATACCCTTCCAGCCAAATCAATAGCATTGCACGTAACAAGCAAAGATGCTGTGATGCAGAAGAAGGCAAAAGATTCTCGTATATCCACAAATGTGGATAGAGATGTTTCTATGTCCAGAGCAGTTTCACACACAGGGAATACGAATTTTCAAAAAGCCTTTTCGCTTTAGACAACATTTTTAAATTTTCGTTTTCTCGTTCCGTCTCCATTGGATTTGTGATTCTTTATTATAATTATAATACCACCCGCTATAACTATTCCGCCTGCAATAACTATAACCCAAATCCAGCCCTTTTTCTTTTTATCCTCGTCTCCATTTGTTCCGTCTTCTTCATCGCCAATCAAAGAGATCGTTTCTTCTGCTTCTTCTTCACTGCTGCTGCCTTTTGTGGGCTCAGGTGATTGCGTAGATTCAGTTCCTCCGCCTGCCGATTCTTCCGGGTCTGTTGATGGTTCAGGATTCGGGTCTGAAGGATCGTCCGGTTCAGATTCAGAAACCAAATAAACTGTAACATTACATGTGTCGGTTTTACCGTCCGCTTCTGCCGTTATCGTTGCGTTCCCAACCGCTACCGCTTTCACAATCCCGTTTTGGTCCACTGGTGCAATATTCGCATCACTGCTGGTCCAAGTTACATCAGGATATGTTGCATCATCAGGCTTTACCGTAGCAATCAATGTCACCCTATTGCCCCTATTCAGCCTTTTTGTATTATAGTTCAAGCTTACACTCGTTACTCTCTTCGGGTCAACCTTAATCGCACATGTATCGGATTTACCTTCAGCCTCCGCAGTGATCACTGCATTACCCACACCGACTGCCGTAACTACTCCGCTTTGGTCTACTTTTGCGACAGTATCATCATCGCTCGACCACGTCACCTCCGGATGGGTTGCGTCTGTAGGATTAACCGTCGCAATCAAGGTAAGCGTATCATTATCAATCATGGTCTCCGAATTGCTGTTCAAAGATACACTGATTACAGGGATTTCGTCCCACTCAACGTACATGACTGTATCGGACACAAATTTTAAACTGTCTCCGGGGTTATATGAAGTTCCCCCGCCGTCATCCTGCGAATTCCATTTACCGCTGTTTGTATATCTATCTCTGGTGATGTGGCTTCCATCTTCGATCGTAGCCGATAACCCTGCATGCTTGGTCACCGAAGAAGGAACAGCTCCCGTTCCTTGATTTTCGCTATAACTCAATGTGCAGGGTTTGAGGTATGCACCAAAGGTGGCTGCCCATCCCGATGGATAAGGAACTCCGAATTTCTCGCCGCCTGCAGTATCGGTAATTCTGTAAGGGGTGTGCGAAGTCGTAGGTGTAACAATATCATCATTTTTTATAAATACCGCTGCCGTATCGGATATCGAAAGAGTCGTGCCGTTTTTCGAGTCTCCGATATCATAAGTAGCCGAACTGTGTCTTGTAGCGGCGATTACGCCACCTTTTAACTCAATTGTACCGCCAACGCCCAGATATCCGCCGCCGATTCCTGCACCGCTGTCTCCTCCTGTTGCTTTTACGTTGCCTCCGGTTATCCGAATTTCTCCAACCAGATCCGGTCCTTTGTATCCGGTACCGATTCCAGCCCCATAAAGTCCTCCGGTTGCCTCAACATCGCCTCCGTAAATATGCACATATCCTCCGGATTCCTGCACCTGGTCAAAATTAAAAGCTCCGCCGCCGATTCCGGCTCCGCTTGCGATCCCTCCGCCGCCTGTTGCTTTTACAACACTACCGCTTCTGATCGTTATATAGCCGCAATTGCCTTGGCTTCCGCCGCCGATTCCTGCCGCGAAATCACCGCCTTTTGCCGTAACATCTGCGTTTTGAATATTCGTAACACCGCCGTATGCGATTTTTGATGTCGATCCGCTTCCGATTCCCGCGCCTTTATATCCTCCGTTTGCGATTACTGTGCCGCCTTCGATAGATATACTGTTCGAAGCGCTGCCTTTACGAGTTCCGCCGATTCCTGCCGCACACCAACCTCCGGTTGCAGTAATCTCGCCGCTTATTATCTTAATATTACCGCACTTATAGCCTTCATCAGTTGGTTTATAATAGCCAGCCCCTATTCCTGCTCCATAATCATCACCGAGCACTTCCAACTCTCCGCTTCCGGAAATTTCAAGACTGGTCGAACCTTCAACCTTTATCCCCGGTGCAAAACATCCGCTCTTCAAATATGAAACACCTGATAGAATTAACTTATTATTAAATCCGTCAAAAGCTAAAGCACAACTGTAGTCGTCAGTATTGCTGATTTTAACGGAATCCAAAGTGAGGTTTACACCGCTACCGCAATCAATCTGCAAGTTTGAGTATGTATTCCCCGTTGTATTCGTTAAAGTTACGGTTAATCCCGGATTGATTGTAATTGTTGAATCGTCACCGAATTCATTCAAATCACGAGACCCGCTCGACGAAATTGTTCCGCTTGCTGCAATTGCTGGAAACGGTAATGCGATTGAAAGAAAAAACGTCACTAGCAAAAACACAATAAATCTTTTTTTCATTTGTTCACCCTCAATATTGTCATAAAATTTACCATCTTTAAAATTTATTGCCTTTATATGTAAAAAAATATACCATATACATGTCAAAATAAAAACGAGTTGTTCAATCCACTAATCAAAAACGCACTGATCTATTGTGTTTTAGGTGCTGTTTCCCCATGTGCTTTCTTTTTCTTTTATTCCAAACACTCCGACTGCTCCCGCCGAGGGTTTGTTTCATCGATTATATTTTATTGGTTAGCCAATGGTGATGCCGCTTCACTTGACGCTATATCGAGCGCACATATGATATCTCCAATATCAGCCGATACATTCACAAATTTGACACTACCAGCATTTATCATATTTTAAATTGTTCTTTATGTCACAAAATCAAAGCATGTATTTTAATCGATTTCAAAAACCATTGTGATAATTATATCACAAATTAATGTAATAAGTAACCATTTATAGCATGTAATAAGAAAAAAATGGTTACTCAATTGAAAAATATAAATATCATAAATCTATACAAAAAAACAAGAGCTCCCTTTGGAGAAAGCTTTAATCCAGAAGTCTTTTCTCGCCTTCGAGACTTCTGATATCGCTGACTTCCTGGCTCACCTCAAGAGTTCCTCTGTAGTTGCCCTCATCATCCCTAAGAGCAAAATACTGTATCAGTATAAACATGCCCTTCATCTGAATCCAGAACTTCGCCTCATCCTTGCTGCCGTCCTTGAAAGAATCGATGATTTTCTCTACCACATGAACGCTTTCCGGCGGGTGACAGTTTCGTACATCCCGTCCTATAACTGCCGCCGATCTCGGGAAAATCCTCTCCTTCGGCCTTGAAAAAAATGCGACTTCATCATTCTCATCCACAAAAGTAAGATCGACCGGAAGTGCATTGATCAGCATCTCCACAATCTCAAGCGACATGCTGCCTGTCTCCGTTATAAATAATCCTCTTAGGTCGTTTCCATCGATTATGGTTTTTTGCCTTTCTTTTCTGCCCTTTGGCTCTTTCGGTCTTTCGATATACGGGAACTCATAATCAAAGCTCTGTAAATGCATAGAAAAAAACTCATCCTGGGAGAGAATCTCCGTCGCAGCAGGGAACATGATAAGCTCCTGTTTTTGAACCAATCCATAGAGTTTGAAATATAGAGAACCGAGTTCTCTTTTCAGTTTTTTCTCATCCAATTCTTCATTCTCAAGAATCTCAACGCTTCTTTTTAAGCTTTTCCGTGTAGCGTCATGTAAAGACCACATTATTTTCAGCCCTTCATAACGTTCCATCTTCTTTTCCATATACGGAAACAAGATGTTTTCAAGCTTTACTAAGTGCTCATTATATTCGTATAGTTTATCAATAAATTCTCTTATCCTGCTCCTGTTTTTCGAAAATCTGTTTTGCTTTATCACGGATTTAAAGTCTTCAAGAGTTTTTATTAGGCCTGCATTTTCCTTAATAAGATAGAATAGAAAGCTCCCCTCTTTCGGTTTTTCCCAAGCATAAGTCTCAAGGCCGCCCTGAAATACGTTAATTGCCTTGTCAACGAATGTGAGTATCTCTGCAGAAGAAAACCCCTTTTTCAACTGCCCATGGAAAATCAAAAATAAGTCCTTTGGCGTTATGCTCTTTATTTCCGAAGAATATTTTTCGAACAGCTCAAGAACATTTTCTTTTTTATATATCGCCTCACAGAGCTTTGTGAGCTTTATAATTCTTTCGTCCATAGCCTTCCTTTCGCGATAACGATCTTTATCTATTTCGATCAGGCATTATATGTGCTCGAAGCCGTGCTTCCGCCCTTTCCTGTCCAATTCGTATGGAAAAACTCCCCGCGCGGTCTGTCGATTCTCTCATAAGTGTGTGCCCCGAAATAATCCCTTTGCGCCTGCAGCAGATTAGCAGGAAGCCATTCGCTCCTATATCCGTCAAAGTAGCTTAGCGAAGCTGAGATGGTGGGTATCGGGATTCCGTTCATCGCAGCTGAAGCCACGACTTTTCTTAAATCTTCTTGTGATTTCTCGACTTTTCGCTCAAAGAACGGGTCCAGCAACAGATTGCTTAAGTTCGGATTTTTATCAAACGCTTCTTTGATTTTGCCCAAAAAAGCAGACCTGATAATACATCCGCCTCGCCACATCATAGCTATTTCACCATATTTCAAATCCCAATCGAATGTTTCCGCTGCTGCTTTCAGGAGCGTATACCCTTGTGCATAGGATACGATTTTTGCAGCATATACGGAATTTTTTAAGTTCTCCAAATAAGCTTTTCTGTCCCCTTCAAAACTCAGACTTGGTCCATCCAAAACTTTCGAAGCTTCCACCCTTTCCTCTTTTAATGCAGAAAGGCATCTTGCATACACTGCCTGGCTTATCAAAGTCAGAGGTATTCCTTCGTCCAAAGAAGCAACTGAAGTCCATTTCCCTGTACCCTTTTGTCCAGCTGTGTCCAATACTTTATCGACTATCGGCTTTCCGTCTTCGTCCTTAAACGCAAGTATGTCCCTTGTGATTTCGATTAGGTAACTGTCGAGTTCACCTTCGTTCCATTCGGAAAAGACCTCGTGCATTTCGTCTGCACTCATTCCCAAATACACTTTCATGATATGGTACGCTTCGCAGATAATCTGCATGTCGCCGTATTCGATACCGTTATGCACCATTTTGACATAGTGGCCGGCTCCGTCCGCGCCTACCCAATCGCAGCACGGTACTCCATCATCGACTTTCGCTGCAATTGCTTGAAAAATTGGTTTTATATGCTTCCATGCATCAGATGAGCCTCCCGGCATAATGCTTGGACCAGTAAGTGCACCTTCTTCTCCGCCCGAGACTCCTGCACCGACATATAAAAACCCTTTCGACTCAACATATTTCGTCCGCCTTATCGTGTCGGGATAATGTGAGTTCCCGCCGTCGATAATGATATCCCTTTTTTCCATATGCGGCAGCAGTTTTTCAATGAAATCATCCACCGGCTTCCCCGCTTTAATCATCATCATGACTTTTCTGGGTTTTTCAAGATTGTCCATAAGCTCTTCAATACTCTTTGTCCCGATTATGTTTTTGCCTTTTGCTCTGCCTCCGGCAAATTTTTCTACCTTCTCGACCGTTCTGTTATATACAGCGACAGTGAATCCTTTGCTCTCCATATTCATCACAAGGTTTTCGCCCATCACGGCAAGACCTATCAACCCAATATCCGCTTTTTTCATTCTTTTCCTCCGCAAATTTTTATATACATAATAGAATTCATCTTATAAATCGTTCACTTCACTATCTTTACTATATCAACGAAAAGCCGATTCTGTCCACTAAATTATTATTGAACCGATTCAATATCACCATACTAAAACGGGGTCGGATTTGTTTCCCGACCCCGAATATTGACTCCAAACATTCCTCTGTTTTTCCGAAAATCTAAGCCTCAGCCATCTCACCAAACAGATTCGCAACAGCGAGTGCAGGGTCTAACGGGACCTGAGCAGGATTCTTAACATTGTCAGTATCGATTTTGCCGAGCGGTTTTGGTGATTTGCCTGCAAACTGCGGCAGCCACTCTCTTTGTGCTTCGAGCATCTCGATAACCATCTCTCTTGTTTCCTGGAGTGTTTGAACCGCTGACGTGAGCGGATCGAACGCCACAGCCATTACGAGTTTTTCGACGTCGCCCTCGAGAGCAGCCTCGGATGCCATCAACTGTACGTTTATGTTCATCATGTTGAGCGCAGCCAATTGAGTAGGCAGTTTCCCTATATGAACAGGCTGTAAACCGTTTTTGTCGACGAATACAGGAACTTCAACACAGCAATCCTTAGGCAGATTTTCAATATAACCGTTATCGTTCATAACATTTCCGTTAAGCTGGAATGGAACTCCAGTTTCGAGAGCCTCTAGGACATAAGAACCATAATCCTTGGATCTCGGTTTTAAATCGTCTTTTGCTAATCTTAGGAAATTTCCTTTTGCAAATTTCTCAGCGATCATCTCGCAATAGTAGTAGTATGCACCAGTTTCTCCACCGAATCCGGGTTGGTCACAATAAAGGTCCAAGGCTTTTTGATTTTTTCTGAACCAAGGCAGATATTCGGACAGATGACCCGTCGACTCCGTCATAAAATATCCGAACTGGCGGAAGGCTTCTCCTCTAACCTTTTCATTTATGTAATATTCAGGCTTTTCGAAATTCTCCTTTAGCAAAGGATATAGGTCTTTGCCGTCCTTTTCAATCTTCAAGAACCAGCCCATATGGTTTATACCGGCACAGAGAAAATCGATTTCGCTCTTCTTACAGTCAGTATATCCTGCGATAAGGTCGAGAGTTGTCTGTACTCCGTGGCATAATCCGACAAAAGGTATGTTTCCGCTCTTTCCTATGCCTATTGAGTTAATCGCCATTGGGTTGACGTAGTTTAGAAGAACAGCATTCGGGCAAAGCTCTTCCATATCCTCAATAATCGATTGAAATACAGCAATTGACCTTGCACCCCTGAACACACCGCCCGGACCTACGCATTGACCTAAGCACTGATCAACACCGTGTTTTAATGGAATCATGTAGTCATGTTTATAAGCCTCCATGCCACCGATTTGGAAGAGAGCCATCACGTAATCAGCATCCTTAAGAGCATCCCGTCTGTCCTGCGTTGCATAGACTTTTGCTTTTAAGTTATTCTTTGCTATAACGTTTTTTGCCCATCCTTCTACTTTTTCGAGCTTCCACATTGTCGGACCCATAAGCGCATAGGTCGCATCATTTAGTGCAGGAGTGGAGAGCATATCATTTAGCAGTGTTGTTGAGAAAATAATACTTCCAGCTCCTATTAAAGCTATCTTCGCCATGTTTACATCCTCCTAATATATTTTTAAACTAATACGTTCCGTATTCATCTATCGCCTCTAAAAACGCTATTATGTTTTCAAAGGGTACTTCCGGCTCAATTACGTGAGTCGGGGCCAGCAATAAACCTCCTCCTTTTCCTACATGTTCGATAAGTGTTTTACACGTTTCTTTTACTTGCTCTTTTGTATAGAACGGAAGCACAGTCTGCGTGCCGACCGCGCCCCAAAATGAAAGGTCGTTTCCGAATTCTTTCTTCAAGAAAACCGGATCCATACATTCGGGCTGAACAGGATTTAAAATATCTATCCCAACCTCTATCAAATCCGGTATGATTTTTATCAAATTTCCGTCACTGTGGTAGAAAACCAATATTTTCGGGTTTTCTTTTTTTGCGGCATCCACAACCCTCTTGAGTTTTGGTTTTAAAACTTCCCGCCACATACTTGGATCCATCATCATATCCCTTTGGCTGGCAACATCATCGCCGAGCATCAATATATCCGCTCCGCTTTTCGCATACTCTTTTGCCATAACCTCTCGTATGGTCGTAACTTTTTCGAGCAGATACTCGGATAATTCCTCATTTGTCATCATATCAATAAAGAAATTATCAAGACCTCTTAAGTACCAGCATATTTCGAATATAGTCATCTGCATAAACGCAACAGAAATCAAATCATTGCTTTTTAGATCCTCTACCCTTTCCTTGAGTCCTTTCCACCGATATTCCTCTTCGAAATCCGGGAAGGGGTAGGATTCGAACTCCTCAACACTGCTGAAGCTCTTCATCGGGTGCAGCATATCCTGAAAATGTGCATAACCGGAATCCACACCATATATTCCCCATTCCGGGTTCCAATGCAGAGGTTTTGCATCTTTGGGAAGCTCAGTATAAAAGGATTTATAGTTATAATTCTTATTAGTTTTATTGGGCTCGATATATCTAAACGGAAAGTTAAAGTATTCCATGTAATCTTCATGACCTGTTTTTTGTCTAAAAGTTTCGATTTGAGATGGACATAATGTAAATTCGAAAGGAACCGATGCGGGGGAGGTTCTTCTTAAAGCATTTAAAACGTTTTGTCTATTATTCATATTACAGCACCTCTAAAATCGATTTTGCGCTCACTAATATGATAATAGATTAATTCTTATATTGTTTCTATCACTGTAATGCTTTTACTATTTATAAATGTTTGTATCAGTGTTGTTTCGTAACAACGCCATTTTTCTGTATTCTTTTGGTGTCATAGAGGTGTATTTCTTGAAAAGTGCACTGAAATATTGCGAATTGGCTATTCCAACCTTGTTCGCCACTGTTGTTATATTGTTATTCGTGTTTCTCAGCATAGTTTTGCTTTTTTCGATGCGCCTAACTCTGACATACTCCATAACCGAGATACTCATTGAATCTTTGAAGGTATGCATAAGATAGCTTGGAGTGAAATGTAAAGCCTCGGCAATGCTGTTCGGAGATATATCCTCTGCTAAGTTCAAGTCAATATGCTTTATAACTCGCCTAATCAGTTCCTTGCTCGCGGTTTCATCCGATTTGTGCAAGCTTGAGCAGATTCTCGACAGTTCCAAAAAAAGCTCACTGAAACCGAGAGCCGTAAAGAGTCTATAGTCTGAATTTTTATTGCTCAGTTCATCGACTATTCTCTTCATAATGTCTCCGATAATAACCGAATTCGAAAACTTCATGTACTCATCATTAGGAACAATAACTCCCGGGAAAAAACAAAAGTTCATATCTCCCCTGAAGTCGGCCAGAGGTGTGCCTTCTATTATGAAATGAATATTGATCAGTGTGCAGTTTTTGTTGTCATCAACATAGAATTGGTGTTTGCATTCCGGCATTATCAAAAGACAATTGTTTTTTACAAGCTTTTCCACATCGTGACCAAACTTCATGAAACCGTGACCATTCAAAACATGTATCAGCTCAATCGCCTTATGGTTATGAAAATCGGGCATAGTCCAACCCTCATTGAAAGTGTTTATATAATATCTCCAAACAAAACTGTCAATGTCGACTTCAGTTATAAATCTGCTTATCAATGCCCTGTTTTCCAAAATATCCGACCTCTTTTAAGGTATGGGTAAACAAAACGTCTACCTAACCATTATACATAAGAAAATGAGTATTGTGAATATAAAAAAGAACACCGCTACTGCTCTTTAAAAGCCTCAACCAAAGCAACAACGTTTTCTACAGGTGTATCCCCGGTAATCTTATGGGTAGGAGCTGCGATATATCCTCCACTTTCTCCGAGCATCCCCATCGTTTCATTGACAATTCTCTTTATCTCATGCGGTTTCTTAAAAGGCAAATCCCTCTGTGTGCTTATTGCTCCGAAAAACGAAAGGTCATCCCCAAAATCTCCTTTTAATTTCCTTAAATCATATATTTCAGGCTGAACGGTTTGATATATGTCCAATCCGATCTCTATTAAATCGGGGAGCACTTTTGATATGTCTCCACAAGAATGAAGACAGACCGCCTTACCTTTTGTCTTTGCTTTATCGAACAATACCTTCAATTGTGGTTTTAAAAATTTACGCCAAATTTCAGGGCTCATCAACATTCCAGATTGCTGTCCATAGTCATCTCCAAAATATACACCGTCAAAATCATATTCCAACGCAATATTAAGCACTTCGATATGTCTGTCGACGATTCTCTCGAACAATTCTTGAGCAAAATCCTCCTCGAGAAGAAAATCCATCAATAGACTTTGGAACCCTCGCAGACTCCATGCCCGCTCAAACAAAGTTGTGCCGATCTTTGCAAATTTATATGTGTCCCGATCGTCCTCAAAAAATTTTTCACATTTTTTCGAGATTTCTTTCTTATCCACCTTAGGAAATTCGTATAGGGATATATCCGGTTTTTCAAATGCGTAGTCGTGTATAATTCCAATATCCTTATCCACGCCGCTCCTATCCCAAACTACACCGTATTCGTCCTTATAGATTTCCGGCTCAATAAACTCACCTTTTTCGAAACTGCATTTCTCAATATGGTTTCCTGCCCAAGAAAAGAAGCTGCCCTCACCAAGACCAAGCTCTCCTTCCAACCTCGCTTGGAGTTCCCCGGTAAGCTCCGTATTATAAGGTGTATACTCGGTTTTTTTGTGCATCAGGCTTTCCTGCACACATTTTCTTTTTGACATTTATAATACCTCGCTTTGTTTGAATAGTATTATACTCACAAACTATTGTCAATTTTATATTGCTTATAGCCTAAAATAAAAGGCACCCTTAATGAGCGCCTCTATTTCCTTTACCTAATTCTTTCTCAAATATCAGAACAGCTGTGTTTTGTGAACCCTATTTAAAATGTTCCTCGATATCTTGGAACAGATCCTTTTCATCCAAATCAATCAAGCTTTCTAGACAGTGAACGGATGTTATAAATATATCCTTTAATTTTTTAAGTGCGACCTGCTGATTCTTTTGAATGTTCTGATAATGTCCAATTATCGAGTCTTTCTCGGCAATCGAGCTTCTTTGACTGGCAAAAACCTCATCCTCGATAAGCTCCTTTTCCTTATTCAACTTCTGGTTCGCATCCTGAGTCATCTGATGCTGTACTAAGAGCTTTTGATACTGTTTCTTTGTTTGCGACAATGCATACTCAAGCTTCTCAAGCTTCTCACGGCTCTCAGTCCCTACCCCCTTCAGCTTCTCAAAAACATCCTGCGGTACAGCAACCAAGCCCTCATCTTCAAGTAGTTTTTCCAGGTTTATCTTCGGCTCTTCCGGCGGAGTATCGATGGTGCTGACTTTTTCCAGCAGCTCATCCCGCTCTCTTGTCATAGCAAGCAGGCTGTTTCTTAAGTCTTCGTGCCTTTCTTGGAACACGAGTTCCGTATCTCTTACCTGCTTTTTGAGTTTCTTTACATATTCCTCAACTTCGCTCGAACTATATCCGCCCCACCTTTTTTTAAGATCTTCTTTTTCTACTTTCTCACTTCTGATCTTATCGATATAGCTTTCATTAATCATTTTTCCAACCTTCTTCCAAACTTTTTTACATTATTTCCAGAAAATCTCCGGATTCCAGTTTTTTCTCCTTTGCACTCCCTGCACAAACCTCCAAAACACATACAGCATTTTTAGTTTTTTCTCCGACTTCTCCCGGCTGCATGGTTGTTATATTCAAAACCTCCATTTGCTTTGAGAGGAATAGTACATCGATAGGAAATCGCATATTGAAACTATGCACCTGGTTGCACCCCTTGATAAGCAACCCTTCTCCTTCTGCCAAGTTCTTTTTCCACATCAGTCCTCTAAGCCGTGTGAAAAAACTATCAGCTATCACAACTTTATCCCACAAAACCTTCTCCCCAAAATAAACTTTCAAAGTTTTCTCCTCTATCTGAACTGCCCGACAATATTGATAACAGTCGGCCCCAACAAAATTATAAATATCACAGGGAAGATAAACACCACCATCGGCAACATCATTTTCACCGGTGCTTTCATACCCTTTTCCTGCGCCTGCTGCTTTCGGCTTATACGAAGCTGTTTGGATTGGCTCCTCAGCACGTTTTTGATCGGTGTTCCGAATTGTTCCGACTGTACAACAGCTGAAGCAAACATCTGCAATTCATTAACATCGTTCCGTTTCCCGAGGGCGATAAGAGAATCTCTTCTGCTGCGCCCCATCTGGATTTCACGGTAAACTTGTGCGAGCTCATCAACAAGCGGTCCTTTGAGCTTGTCCACAACCCTAAGCAGTGCAGCGTCAAATCCCAATCCTGCTTCGATACTCACACTTAAAACATCCATAACGTTAGGCATCTGATTTTGAATATTGAGCTTTCTCGACTTTATTTTTGAGCTTAACACATATCTCGGAACCGCTATAATCACCATGAGTGCAAACAGTACAATCAGAGCTCGAATCTTAATATCCTTTGATATAAATATCGCCGCTACAACGCCGCCTATCAAGACGACTGCAGAAATCACAACCAACAGCAACTGGTACTCTTGCGCAGCCATCCTTATACCGGCTTGGTTAAGCTTTGTTTCCAATTTTACATTGCTGGTTTTCTTCTTTTTTGTGGACTTCCTTTGGGATTTGTTTGCCACCTTCGAAAACTTCAATATCATTTTCTTCCATATCGGCGTGACAAATCTTTGGACAAAGCTTTTTTCAAGCTCTTCGTCCAAATACCTAATCTCTTGCCGCATCGAACCCAATTGCTGTTTCTTATGTGTTTCTTTAACGATAGTATTACTAAAAAGAACCATAGTGAGCAAAAAGACTGTAATTGAAATGCTTATAATCATAAAACCCATTTATTTTCTCCTTTAGTATTTTATCGTGATTATCTTTTTTATAAACAAGAAGCCTACAATTTCCATAACTCCAGCAACAATCAATAATGCGGTACCAATCGAGGTATTGAAAAATGTTTGGATGTATTCAGGGTTTATCAGCATCAATATCCCGCCAAGAGCGATTGGGAGTATCCCAACAACGATTCCGCTTATTCTTCCTGTTGCCGTCATAACCTTGATATCATCTTTCAGCTTCTGTCTCTCCGTTATAGTGCCCGAAATATTATGCAAAATCTCCATCAAATTTCCACCGACCTGATGTTGAATCTGAACGGCGGATATCGTGAGCATCAGATCCGTGCTTTTAACTCTGCTGAGCATATTCGAAAGCGCAGTATCGATATTCGTTCCCAGTTGAATTTCTTTTACTGCTCTTGAAAACTCCTTTGCGATAGGATCGTTCATCTCTTTTGCGATACTCCCCATTGCCTGTTGGAATGTGAGTCCGGAACGAAGACAGTTACCTATAAGCAAAAGCGCATCCCCGAGTTGCTGCTCAAATATCACTATCTGCTTGTTTTTGCGTCTTCGCACGATAATCGGCGGTATTATTATTCCGATTGCAACAACAGCAACTATCGTGATTGGGTGTACACCCAGCAAGAACATTATCGCACCAGGAAAAAGAGAAATGAAAATCCACAGGATTAAGAACTCTTCCGGCCGCATTCGCATTCCCGCAGTGGAAAGCTCTTCCGCGAAGACCTTTGAGACTGCGATCTTGCTTCTTTTCTTTCTTTCACCACGCTGCAGCGGCTTTTTCTTGTTCTCCTCGCCAGTGAGTTCCTTTATTCTTTTGCTGACTTTGACAGCGTTTTTTGATAGCATTGAGAGAATGACAAAAGCACTCAAGAACATGAATACGCTTGATGAGATTATCAGGAATATAAGATTCATTGTCATTCACTCCTTTTCGTTGAATTTATTATCATTTCATATATTTACATAAACCATTCGTCATGAATCGGAACACCGTTTTCACTTATCGCTTCGAGACATTTAGGTCGGACTCCGGTACTTATAAACTTGCCTTTGAACTTCCCTTGAGTGTCTGTTTGACCCTGAGTATCAAAAACGAATATATCCTGCATGCTCACTATATCGCCTTCCATACCCGTTATTTCAGTTATATTCACAACACGTCTTGATCCATCTCTCAGCCTCATCTGCTGAACTATTACATCTACAGCCGAGGCGATCTGAGATCTAATCGCTTGGAGTGGAAGCTCCATACCCGCCATCATAACCATCGTTTCGATACGCGCAATGGTGTCTCTCGGTGAGTTAGCATGTGTCGTCGTGAGTGATCCGTCATGTCCGGTGTTCATCGCTTGGAGCATGTCCAGTGCTTCACCGCTTCTTACCTCTCCTACTATTATCCTGTCAGGACGCATTCTAAGTGCATTTTTAACCAGATCCCGTATGCTGACCTGACCTCTTCCTTCCGTGTTGTCCGGTCTGCTTTCAAGTGTTACAACGTGGCTCTGATTAAGCTGTATTTCCGCCGCATCCTCAATTGTGACTATGCGCTCGTCCCCCGGAATAAAGGAGGAAAGAACATTCAGCAGCGTCGTTTTTCCGCTGCCTGTACCTCCCGATACGATAACGTTCAATCTGCCTTTTACACAGGCCTCTAAAAAGCTCATCATTTTCGGAGATATCGATCCAAAATCTATTAGATCATGTGCGGTAAAAGGTGTTTTGGAAAATTTTCTTATAGTCATTACCGGACCCACCAAAGAGAGCGGCGGGATGATAACGTTTACACGAGAACCATCCTTCAATCTGGCATCAACCATCGGGCTTGCTTCGTCGACATGCCTGCCAATAGATGACACAATTCGGTCGATTATATTAAGCAAGTGCTCCTGATTTCTAAAACCCACTTCCGCCTGATGCAGTCTTCCGTTTTTTTCAATGAACACCTGATCGCATCCGTTTATCATTATTTCCGTTACACTTGTATCCGAAAGAAGATCTTCCAAAGGACCATAACCCATAATGTCCTTATAGAGTTCTTCTGCGATATTCGAGCGTTCGAGACGCGGCATGCTTCCCGCTTCAAGCTGTAATACTTCATCGAGTTTTTCACGCACAAGTTTCTCATTGGTTTCTTTTACATTATTAAGTCCTTCAATGGTGCGGATCCTCACGAGTTCTTTCAGTCTCGCATTAGTGTCAACAGGCTTTGGAGCAATCTTCACATTTTCTCCACCTGTGGAATCCTGTTTAAGACCCATTTCTTCGGACTGCTGCTCTAAGAGCTTAAGAAGACTCATTTATCAGCCCTCCTCTCGTCCATGCGAACACAGTATTTTCCTATTTTCACAACGCCTTTGGATATGCCAGAACGCTGCATTGATGTAACAAAAGGCTCTCCTCGTTCTTGGCTCTGTTTTGCCGACCTGGTGTCTTCTGGAATACTAAAGCTCACCGGCATGTCCAAAACCCTTTGGAAGTCACTGTTTTTCAGTACGCTTTTTTGGTCACAATTTATTACAAGCTTAACCTTTTCCTGTTGCTGTAATGATGACAAAATACTCATTATGGATTTGCATGCACGCAGGTTTGGGATATCCCTTTTTGAAATAAGCAAAATATCATCAGAACCTTCAAGTGCAGTAAGCGTACAATCGCTTAAATCGCTTGGCAGATCGATTATTATAAAATCATAGTAAGGCCGCATTATGCTTATTACTCTTTCAACATGATGCTGCGTAATATACTCGGCATATTTTGGGCTTGAAGGCGAACAGAGAACACTAAGTCCGCTTGAATGCTGCATACTGAAACTCTTTATATCATCGATATTAAAATCGCTTTTCTCCTGTACAAGCTCTGCAATTGTGTCTTTGGCGTTTATATTCAAGAAAAGATCTACATCACCATAGCACAAGCAAAGATCTATAAGGGCAGTACGTCTGCCGCTTTTTGCGAGTCCGATAGCGAGGTTAACTGCTATCGTCGTTTTGCCGGATCCTCCTCTCGCCCCATAAAGCGAGATGACCCGAGGGTCTTTCCCCGATTCGATAGAACGGGCCTGCTCAAAAATCGCCGCTTGAACCAGTACGTCTTTTAGTGTTTCTATATCACTTGCCGGCACCACTCTTCTTATTCCCGACAGCATCGCTTTGTTAAGCAGGGGAATATCCCTGTCGGGCGACAAAAGCACAATCGCACAGCCGGGGAATCCCTGATATATTCTTTGGGCGATTTCCATTACACCCGAATCATTATGCTCGGATATGAGCAATACGACATGTGGTGCATACCCATGAATTTTCGTAAGTACACTGGCATCCATGGCAGCAAATCCCACTAATGCAATTTCATCTTCCCGTCCCAATCTTCTTCGAATATCTATTTTGGTTTCTTCGTTATTGGCAACGGCAAGAACCTTATACTTAGGCATGTGTTTCGCTCCTTTTATTCTCTAATAAACTCGATTTCATCAAATAAAACATCTATCAATATATGGGTTCGTAGTACGGTAAATCCCATTCCTTATCATCCAGCACAGGTCTTAAGACCAATCTTACACTTCCGTTTGTTGATGCATAGTTGATTTTAAGGACTTGATTCGGAGTTGCAGATAAAGTGACCGTTTCATATACAACAGCAGGATCATTCGCAGAACCGGATTGTTCAACCCCTGTTTCCACGACCAAGAGATTTTCTACCAAAAGAACGGATATCGCTCTGTTCGGTTCACCAACTCCGCCTTGCAGTATCAGCGTTGCAACCACATCGACATAATCTCCTACCGAGATATATCCTGAAACCCCGCTGACCTCATCAACAGCGACAGACACTGCTCTTTGGCCCGGGTCTAAGCTGTAGGAAAGCTTTTCTGCTGTCTCTCCCTGCTCACCCAGTTT
>Ga0180436_10001339_pt1 | contig 24120 bp, 16 predicted proteins | sample SS_ome_2_FD_132434 | JGI IMG/M metagenome (GOLD analysis project Ga0180436, IMG submission 132434) | Hypersaline lake sediment archaeal communities from the Salton Sea, California, USA - SS_3_S_2 metaG | ecosystem: Environmental > Aquatic > Non-marine Saline and Alkaline > Hypersaline >... | reverse complement strand
GTTGCACGCGGAATTCCGTCGAACGGCAACCGGCAAGCTCGTTCCCATCGAGATCAACCCCCTGCGGTTCGGCGGCTGGTGCACGACCGGGGATTTCGCGCATTTTGCCTGGGGTTTCAACAGCTACGAGCTTTACATGCGGGATGAAGAGCCTGACTGGGCTGCCGCGTTTTCAGCACGGGAAGACAAGGAGCTCGGACTGATCGTGCTGGACAACTCGACCGGTATTGCCGGCGAGGATATCGAATTCTTTGACTATGAGGAATTGCTTGCCGGGTTTTCAAAACCCCTGCACCTGGCGAAGATGGACTTCAACCGGTTTCCGATGTTCGGTTTTCTCTTCGCCGAGATCGCTCCGGGCCAGCAGGAAGAATTCCGGCAGGTCCTTGAAAACGACTTGAGCGGCTTGATCCGAACGCGCTCGGGTCAGTAACGAAAATGCTTGATCTTCTCGCCCTTGAGGCCGAGTTCCGTCATCGCCTCGATGCCGATCTGCAAGTGCAGATTGGCCCATTGTGCGGTTACTTTGCGGTCTGACTCCTCGGTCTTGACCCCGTCGGGTGTCACCGGCACATCCGACACCAGCAGCAGTGCGCCGCGCGGAATCTCGTTGGCATGGCCGACCAGGAACAGCGTGGCCGTCTCCATGTCGATACCGATGACACGCAGCTGGCGAAGCTTTTCGTGGAACGCTTCGTCGTGCTCCCAGACACGGCGGTTGGTGGTGTAGATTACGCCGGACCGGTAGTCGAGATTGTGTTTCAGGATCTTGTCCGAAACGAACTTGTGCAGTTTGAATGAGGGCAGGGCGGGTACTTCCGGCGGAAAATAGTCATCACCGGTTCCTTCGCCGCGAATCGCGGCGATCGGCAGAATGAAGTGCCCGATTTCCGTCGTCTTCTTCAAGCCGCCGCACTTGCCGAGAAACAGCACACCCTTCGGCTTGCGCACGCTGAGCAGGTCCATGATGGTGGCGGCGTTGGGAGAGCCCATGCCGAAATTCACGATGGTCAGGCCCTGGTCGTTGGTGGCCGCCGGCATGCTGCGTCCTTCGCCGTAAACATCGCAGCCAAAGTGGTCGGCAAACGTGGTGACGTAGTTCTGAAAATTTGTCAGCAGGATGTAATCGCCGAAGCGGTCGATCGGCATTCCGGTGTAGCGCGGCAGCCAGTTACGGGTGATTTCGAGTTTGTCCAGCATCGACGTGCTCCTTTTCTGATTATCGTTGTGTGTAAAGCAGAGCATACCGGCCGTTTCGCAGCGGCGCCAAGTGAAATGCCCCGGCCGTATCACCTCCTCGCCGGGTTGCCCGCCTAACCCGGGTCAGCAAGCCGTAATTAAACTGGTTTTCATTGCATTTTTATTGACCTAAATCTACATGCCGTGGCGCATTGCCTGTATCCTCACGCTGAACTTTTAAAAGATTCCCCCACTTGATCTGAATTGCCCGGCAGGCCGGGCGGCAAAAGGGGAAATGACACCTTTAAGACGGTAAATCAATCGGAGTTTCCATATGAGAATCGGTGTACCGAGAGAGATTGCGGCAGGCGAGAAACGCGTCGCGACGACGCCGGAAGTGGCGGCCCAGCTCATGAAGCTGGGTTTCGAAGTTGCGGTCGAATCCAATGCCGGTACCGAGGCCAGTTACCTGGACTCGGCCTACGAGGCAGCCGGATGTTCGATCGTGTCCAGGGATGACATCTGGTCGAATTCCGACATCGTGATGAAGGTTCGCGGTCCCGAGGGGGACGAGGCGGACCGACTGAAGGAAGGCCAGACGCTGATCAGTTTCTTCTGGCCGGCCCAGAACGAAGAACTGCTGAACAAGCTCAACGACAAGAAAGTCAACGTGCTTGCCATGGACAGCATTCCGCGTATCTCGCGTGCGCAGAAGATGGATGCGCTCAGCTCGATGGCGAACATCGCGGGCTACCGCGCGGTCGTCGAAGCCTCGCAGCACTTCGGCCGTTTCTTTACCGGTCAGATCACCGCGGCCGGCAAAGTCCTGCCCGCCAAGGTACTGGTGATCGGCGCCGGTGTCGCCGGCCTCGCGGCCATTGGCGCCGCCAAGGCCATGGGCGCCATCGTGCGCTCCTTTGACACCCGTCCGGAAGTCAAGGAACAGATCGAGTCGATGGACGCCGAGTTCCTGATGCTGGACTTCGAGGATGACGAGGACGGCTCCGGTGAAGGCGGTTACGCCAAGGTCATGAGCGACGAGTTCATCGCCGCCGAAATGGCGCTGTTCGCAGAACAGGCCAAGGACGTCGATATCATCATCACGACGGCCCTGATCCCCGGCAGACCGGCTCCGAAGCTGATCACGGCCGACATGGTCGAGTCCATGAAGCACGGCAGCGTGATCGTCGATCTTGCCGCTGAACAGGGCGGCAACTGCGAACTCACGAAGCCGAACGAATGCTACGTGCATGACGGCGTCACCATCATCGGCTACACCGACATGGCCAGCCGCCTGGCGGCGCAATCCAGCCAGCTTTACGGCACGAACCTGCGGCACCTGGTGACCGACATGACGCCCGAGAAGGACGGCAACATCGTTATCGACTTCGAGGACGAGGTCGTGCGCGGCGCCACGGTGTGCCGTGAAGGCGAGATTACGTGGCCCCCGCCGCCGCCGCAGATTTCGGCCGCTCCGCCAAAACCGGCGCCGGCGCCCGAACCGGCAGCTCCGAAGGAAGAGAAGAAGAAATCTCCTCTCGGCGGAATCATCGGCATGGTCGTCGCCGGCCTGGCCCTGCTGGGCCTGGGCTCGGTCGCACCGGCAGATTTCATGGGCCATTTCACGGTATTCGTGCTGGCCTGCTTCGTCGGCTACATGGTGATCTGGAACGTCACCGCGGCGCTGCATACGCCGCTGATGAGCGTGACCAACGCGATCTCGAGCATCATCGTGATCGGGGCACTCATGCAGATCTCGTCGGATACACCGTTGATCAAGTGGATCGCGGTGGGAACGGTGCTGATTACCGCAGTCAACATTTTCGGCGGCTTCGCGGTCACGCGTCGCATGCTCGAAATGTTCAGGAAGTAAGGAGGCCGTCATGGAATTCAACGGAATTTTGGTGGTTTCGTACATCATCGCGACCATCCTCTTCATCCTCGCGCTCGGCGGCCTGTCCCACCAGGAAACTGCCCGGCGAGGCAACTGGTATGGCATCGTCGGCATGGCGATCGCCCTTGTCGCCACCATCTGGGGCGTTGTTTCCCAGGCCTACGTGGAACTGATCATCGCGCTGCTCATCGGCGGCACGATCGGCCTGATCGCCGCCCGGCGCGTGCAGATGACGCAGATGCCGGAACTCGTGGCCATTCTGCACAGCCTGGTCGGTCTCGCGGCCGTTGCGGTCGGTTTTGCCAACTTTCTCGATCCGGGCCGGTTGGCGCACTACACGGGCGTCGACCTGACGATCCACGACATCGAGACCTACATCGGCATCCTGATCGGTGCGGTCACGTTCTCCGGTTCAGTGATCGCTTTTGGAAAACTTTCCGGCAAGATGAGCGGCAATCCGCTGACCCTGCCGGGGCGCCACTGGTTGAACCTGGCCCTGCTGCTGGTCGTGATTTACTACGGCTACCAGTTCGTGGTGCAGTCACCGACCGGCACCGCCGAAAATCCCGCCGGCTGGATGCCGCTGATCATCATGACGATCGTGTCGCTGCTGTTCGGTATCCACATGGTGATGGCCATCGGCGGCGCTGACATGCCGGTCGTCGTTTCCATGCTGAACAGCTACTCGGGATGGGCCGCGGCGGCCACCGGTTTCATGCTGGGCAACGATTTGCTGATCGTGACCGGTGCGCTGGTCGGTTCCTCCGGTGCGATCCTGTCCTACATCATGTGTCGGGCGATGAACCGCAAGTTCCTGGCCGTAATCGCGGGCGGATTCGGTACGGGCGGCGGCGCGGTCGCTGCCGGTGATGGCGCCGACCAGGGCGAAGTCGACCCGATCCTGCCGGAAGAGACAGCGGAATTGCTGAATAGCGCCAAGGAAGTGATGATTATTCCGGGTTACGGCATGGCAGTCGCCCAGGCGCAGCATATCGTGCACGAACTGACCCAGACGTTGCGTGACAAGGGCGTCAACGTGCGTTTCGGCATCCACCCGGTTGCCGGCCGCATGCCCGGTCACATGAACGTGCTGCTGGCCGAGGCCAAGGTGCCGTACGACATCGTGTTCGAGATGGACGAAATCAATGATGACTTCCCGGATGTGGACGTGTCGATCATTATCGGCGCCAACGACATCGTGAACCCGTCTGCGCTCGAAGAGCCCGACGGTCCGATCGGCGGCATGCCCGTGCTTGAATGCTGGAAGGGCAAGACGTCCATCGTGCTGAAGCGTTCGATGGCGACCGGTTACGCCGGTGTGCAGAATCCGCTGTTCTTCAAGGACAACACCCGGATGCTGTTCGGCGACGCCAAGGACAGCCTCGAAGCGGTGTTCAAACTGCTCTAGAAAATTGCCCCTTGGCAAAAAAAGAAACCCCGCTGCAGCGGGGTTTCTTTTTCATGGTCGCCAGAACTCGAATACGACAGTCTTCTGAAGGTTTCCCCCAACTTCTGGCAGTTTTGCGGCCATGCGGGGCGTGTAGTATGTTGCGGAACGCCGCCCTCAGGAGAACCAGTGACCCATGAGTTCTGTCATGATTTCCGTGCACGGCCTCAGCCGCCATTTCGGTGACCTGGTGGCGGTCGATGATGTCAGTTTCGAAGCGCAGGCAGGTGCGATTTTCGGCCTGCTGGGCCCCAACGGAGCCGGCAAGTCGACCACGATCAACTGCATTTCCGGCCTGCTCAAACCCACTTCCGGCCGTATCGCGGTCGCCGGGCACGACGTGCGCCGCGATGCGACCGCCGCGAAACAGTCTCTGGGCGTGGTACCGCAGGAACTGGCCATTTACGAGGACCTGCCGGCGATCGAAAATCTGCGCTTCTGGGGGCGGGCTTACGGCCTCTCCGGTGCAGAACTGGATGCGCGGGTCGATGATGTGCTCGGCACCATCGGGCTGGGGGACCGGGCGAGAGAACTGCCGAAAAAGTTTTCCGGAGGCATGAAACGCCGCCTGAATTTTGGCTGCGGCATCGTTCATGCGCCACCGGTGATGCTGCTGGACGAGCCGACCGTGGGCGTCGATCCGCAATCCCGTGAGCGTCTGTTCGACCTGGTGCGCGCCGAGCGCGACCGCGGCACTTGCGTGCTTTACACGACGCATTACATGGAGGAAGCGGAAAAACTCTGCGACTCGCTGGCCATCATCGACCACGGCAAGATGGTTGCCGCCGGATCGATGGACGAATTGAGGGCCCAGCTGGGCGCCCGCGATGTACTGCAGTTGAACGGCGAGTTCCCCGGGGCTGCCGCGGATCGTGCCGTTTCCGCCCTGGCGGAGCGGATTGGTGAGGGACTGGAGGTCATATCGAGCAGCGAGAGCGAATTGACGCTCACGCTGAACGGAGCCTCGCAGATGCTGCCCGCGATATTCGAAGCCCTCGCCTCGGCCGGCGCCGTGGTCAATGAGACCAGCCTGCGCAGCCCGAACCTGGAGACCCTTTTCCTGCTGTTGACCGGCAAGGAACTGCGTGAGTAGCCTGATGGCATTTTTCTTCTCCGCAATGAAGAAAGACCTGGCGCGCTGGCGGCAGGATGCCCTTTCGCTGCTGTTGTGGCTGGCCATTCCGCTGCTGATCGGCGGTCTGATCATGTCCTTCACCAGCGGTGGAGATGGTCCGAAGCCGAGAGGATTGCTACTGATCGACGACCGGGACGATACATTTCTCAGCAGGTTCATGGCCGGCGCCTACTCCCAGGGTGTACTGGGCGAATTACTCACCGTGGAAAACGTCGAAGCGGAAGAGGGTGCAATGCGTATCGAGGCCGGTGAGGCCAGCGGTTACCTGGTCATTCCGGAGGGGTTCCAGGATGCCTTGCTGGACAATCGGCCCGTCACGCTGGAACTCAAGACCAATCCGTCGCAGACCATTCTTCCGGGCATCATTACCGACGTGACCGAGGTTTTGCTGGATGCCGGTTTCTACGCCGAGCAGCTTCTGGGTGACGAAATACGCAAAATCAGGGAGACCGGTGAAAATAACCTGGTGAACGATGCCTTCGTTGCGAGCATCTCAGTATCCATACAAAACAAGATCGAGTCGGCGGCGCCGCTGCTGTTTCCTCCCGTCATCGAGGTGACCGTGGCCGAGCCGCCTGCGGAGGAAGGACCCGGTGTTCCGTTCGCCGTCTATTTCATTCCCGGCATCGTGTTGATGACGCTGATTTTCGTGGCTAACGGCCTCGCCGTCGATTACTGGAAAGAGCGCGAACAGGGCACCCTGCGACGGCTGGCGTCGTCGCCAAAACACCTGATCGGAGTCGTTGCCGGCAAGACCGCGGCGGCAACAGTGGTTCTGACCGTCATGGGGTTCATCGTGCTGGCCCTGGGGTTCCTTTACCAGGGCGTGCCATTGAGCCGGATGCCTTCCGCACTGGCCTGGATTGCGTTATCGGGCATCGCCATGTTCGCCTGGCTTGGATTTATCCAGATGCTCATGTCCAGTCTGAGTGCCGCCGAGCTGATCACCAATATCACGTTGATGCCGCTGATGATGATTGGCGGCAGTTTCTTTCCGCTGGCGATCCTTCCCGGCTGGCTCGCGGAGGTGGGCAGGCGAACGCCCAACGGTTTCATGGTGGACCGGCTCACCAGCGAAATCGTCGCGCAAGGGAGCTGGGCCATCGACCCGGTCAGCTGGCTGATACTGGCCTTGCTGGCGCTTTCCGGCATGGTGCTCAGTGCCTGGCGGCTGCGCGCCGGTTTCGCGAGGGGCTGACGATGGCTAAAGCGCTGCTCATCGCGTGGCATGACATCCGCCGCCAATTAAGGCAGGGCGCGACACTGCTGTGGCTGCTGCTGATGCCGCCCATCTTCTTCTACTTCATCGGCACGGTAACCGGTGGTTTTTCGTCGGGCACGGGCGGGGTCATTGCGACACCGCTGGCCGTGCAGGCCGAGGCGCCGGGCTTCATTGCCGACCAGATTGAAAAAAGGCTGACCGAGAACGACTTCACGGTGGAGTGGGTCGACCAGGCCACGCTGGAATCGCTGCCGAAGGAGGAGCGCCCGCGGCGTGTACTGGAACTGTCGCCCAGGTTGACCGAGCGCCTCCTGGCGGAGGAAAAGGTCAAGGCCCATTACGATACGCGGGCTTCGGCCCTGTCGCGTGATTTCGAAGCGGTGCGCATCAACCGCGCCATGTACACCGTGCTGGCGGATGTCGCGATCGGCAGCACGCTTGACGTGGGGCCCTTGTCCCCGGCTGCGTTCGATGAGTTGAACAGCCAGGCCCGTATCTGGCAGCTCGATGTCTCCCCCGCGGGCAAGCGCCAGGAAATTCCGTCCGGGTTCGAACAGGCCGTACCCGGTATCCTCGTGATGTTCACCTTGATCATCCTGCTTACGACCGGCGGTTCCATGCTGGCAGTCGAGCGTGAGAGCGGACTGCTGCGTCGGCTGGCTTCGGCGCCCATGACGCGCAGCGAACTGGTCGCCGGCAAGTGGCTGGGGCGTATGGGCCTGGCTGCTGTTCAGGTCACCAGTGCGCTGATCATGGGCACGTACCTATTCGACATGCACTGGGGGCCGAGTCCGGGCATGGTGATCCTGGTGCTTGCGGGTTGGGCGGCTTTCTGCGCGTCCGCCGGGCTGCTGCTTGGCAGCCTCGCCCGCAGTGAAAAGCAGGCGGTCGGCCTGGGTGTGTTGACGGCAAACGTGCTGGCTGCGCTCGGCGGCTGCTGGTGGCCGATCGAAATCACCCCTGAGTGGATGCAGTTGCTGCAGAAGTTTCTGCCCACCGGCTGGACGATGGACGCCATTCACCGCTTGGTGAGTTTTGAAGCCGGGGCTGCGTCCGCGATTCCGCACCTGGCGGCGCTGCTGCTGGGAACCCTGCTGGTCGGGGGGCTGGCCGTGCGCGCTTTCCGTTACGAGTGAATCCCGGGCGGTTCGGGTGGTGGCCGAAGCGCTGCAGGGCTGGATTTCGTTTCGTGATGTCACCAGTCCAGCGACAGTCCGAGGCTGACCTGCCGGCCCATCGGCGGTGTGCCGGGAAATTCCTGGAAATCGTCATCAAGGAGATTGTCCGCCACCAGCATGAAACGGCCCTGCCGCCAGGCCGAAGGCTGCCACGCGATCGAAGCCGAGATCAGGCAGGCTTCGTCCCCGCTCTGGCGCAGGGCGTTTTTTTCGTGAATCCGGTACTCGGTGTCCAGGTACAGCCGCAGCGCTTCCACGGGCTGCCAGGTAACCGCCAGGGTGGCGCGGTGCCGCGCGAAGTTCAGGGCATAGAAACTCGCGTCGACATCGGCGCTGCCGTAGTCCGCGGTTTTGTCCAGAAACGCGTAGGAAGCGGTCATTTCGATCGTCGATAAGCGCCATCCATACAAGGCCTCGAAGCCATGGACCTCGATATCCACGGCATTGGCCTGGCGGGCGAAGGGTGCGCCCTCGCTGGATGTCCAGTCGACCAGGTCGTCGTCACTGCGGTGAAACACGGTGGCGCTGATGCTGCTGTTGCCGGTCACCATTTCATAAGCCAGTTTGAGCGTGTCGGCGTATTCCCGGCCAAGGTCCGGGTTGCCGCCAAAGAGCCCGGTCGGGCGGGAGTTCAGCGCGGTGTATCCGGGCAGCTGTGTACTTCTCGCGTACTCGAAGGTGAAACGGTGGGTCCGGGCCTGCCCCGGCTGCTCCCAGGACAGGCTGAGCAGGGGCGCGACGGCGTTTTCATCCCGATTGGAGAAGTCAGCCCGCAGGCCGGCGCGAACGGAAAATCGGCCACCGCTGTTCATCCGCCAACTGCGTTGGGGTGCGACGCCGATTGCAGCGAAGCTGCGTGAATTGAAACGGCCCCAGGTCAGGTCGGTCGAACGCAGCAGGCGATCGGAAGTGAACTGGCCGTTAACGTGCCAGTTCAGCCCGGCCGCACGCTTTACGCCTGACACGGCAAGGGACACACTTCGTGTTTCGTGTTCGAACGACCCCGGCGTGCCCGATTCCTGCGAACGGCGGTCGAAATCATAGTCGTTTTCGAGTTCACGCAGAGCCAGCCCCATTTGCCACCAGCCGTTTCGGGTCTCCCGGCGGTGGTCCGCCAGCGCCAGCGCGAGTTTCGTGTGATCGGTTTCGGGCAGGTTGGCGAACCCGGTGTACATTCCGGGCCAGCCGGCAAACTTGTCGTGGTATCCCAGCAGAATGTTGGTCTCACTGCCGCCGGACTTCCATTGCAGCTGCCCGCTGAAGCGCCCGAACTCGTGATCACCCTGCGGCACGCTGCCGTCTCCGCGGGAGCCCGAGACCGAGACGATGGTGCCGAACGTGTCGCCGTCGTCGAGTTTTCGTGCCTTGCCGCCGCGATAAGAGGCGTAAAGCAGGTTGTCGGTCCCCGCGCCGGTCACCAGGTGATTTCCGTCTGAAACAACGGCGAAGCCGTAGCTGATGGTCGCCACCGAGGCATTCGATGCGTTCAGCCCGTTATCGAAATCCGTCATCACTTCCGGCGCCGTGAGCATCGCCGGGTCAAGGGGTATTTCGACAGCGTAGTGCCCGGTCTGCGGGTCGTGGAGCGTGACCGCTCCCAGTCGAAAGCCGGTATTTTCGAACAGTCCGCCGCGCACCGTGATATCCGACTGGCCTTCCGGAAGCCCGCGGGACTGCAGGTTGACCTGGGGATCGAAGCGCAGGGCGGTGGCGCTGCCCGCGAAGCTGCTGGCGGGCTGCAGATTGGCCACCCTGCGGGCCGTGACGGTCACGGTCTCCAGCAGTTGGCTGTTTTCCGCCGCGGCGCCGGCACCGGGCTGGACAGCGGACAGCAACAGGGCTGTGACTAGGGGCTGCAACATGCTGCGGGGCCGATTCAGAAACAGGCGCGCAGTTTAGCCCATTTTCAAGGCCCGGTTGGAGCCGGCCAACCGGGCCTCGCGGATCAGAACGGCCCCAGGTCCCAGAACAGCAGGAAAGCGCTCAGCGCCACCGCAGCCAGGCCCGTCAGCGTGAAGCCGATGACGCGGCTGCCGGCCAGTTCGTACCGGGTCCGGGCGCGCGCGGTGCCAGCAATGGTCAGCAATCCAAGCAGGCCCGCGGCCAGTCCGGCCCAGGCGCCCCACGCGGCCCAGGGCATGAATCCGAAGAGTATCAATCCTTCAGAAACTTCCGAGGCCGCCGCGATCGCCGCGCCGAGGATCGCCACCGCTGCCACGGAGACCGTCGCCGTCAGCCAGGCCATCGTTCGCGCACTGCCGGCCGGCAGCGCCGACCGGTCGTCGAACCAGCGCATCAGGGGTGCGGACGAGAGCACGATGAAACCCGTCAGCAGGATGAGCACCGGAACCCCGAGCCAGGCGGCGGGTACGGCCAGCTTCTTCTTGTCCTTCGCGGCCAGTGCGGAAAACCTGGTCACGGCCGAAGAAAGAAAAACCGGTGCGATCATGTCGGGGACCTCCATTTCCTCGACGCATGCCAGGTTCGGTTCCGCCTGCGGGTCATCGAAGAAGGCGTTCAGCATGTCCCCGCCGCATTCAACGGAACGTGAAGGGCCGTGGCCGGCGTAAGGGAACTCAACGTACGTCACGTTACTGAAGCCCGGCAGGATGGCCTTTGCGTTGGGGGGCGGAGTGATCGGGTCCATGTCGCCTTCGATAATCAGGCTGGGCAGGTCGGTTACGATGGCCTCGTAGTGGTGCTCCGGCCGGGTCGTCATGCCGAGCTCGGAACAAAGCGAAAGCCCCTGCTCGTTGGACTCCGCAGTACCCATGGCCCGTCCGAGCACCGGGAATTCCTCGCGGTCCCGCTGATTGGCGAGGGTCTGTGCAAGTCGTCCGCCGTCGGTGCAGTGAATGGCATTGGCCATGCCCTGGCTGCTGGCGAAAAATCTGCCGCTGGACATCATTTGAACCAGCGCCTGGAAGACCTCTTCGTCCCGGCTCTCCACCGCATCGGCCCAAGCGTAAATCATACCGGGCAGGGCCGGGTAGTTTTTCTGCTCGTAGAGGAAAGCGAAGGGCAGCATAGCCGCGATGTTCTCAAAAATGCGCACCTCGCCCGAGGGAAACACCTCGGTATCGAACGCCTTGACTTCGATCGGGTTGTCGACGACCGATTCGACGGCCTGGCGCAGACGGCCGACCAGGTCCGGGTAGCGCTGTGCGCAGTCGGGCTGGGCATCGCAGATTTCCTGCAGTTTTTCGAGATCGCGCATATACCATTTCACGACCCGCCAGTACTCGTCCGAACCGCGGATCTCCAGCGGCATGATGGCGTCGAGCGCCACGGCAAGGATGCCGTCCGGGTCTTCCCTGATATAGGCCTGGCCCAGGATCGAACCGTAGGAAATGCCCCAGACGTTCCACTTTTCGAAACCCAGGGCGCGCCGCAGCGCCTTAACGTCACGGGCGTTCTCGATGGTGTTGTAGCCGCTCAGGTCGACCCCGGCGGCGGTCGCGTTCTCCGCGCAGAATCGAACGCGCTCGTTCCCTGCCGCCAGGCTTTCTTCGAAGGTGTCGGCATCGTCGGCAGCGGGTTTTCGGCTGTTGTACAGGGGGCAGAAGTCATCCGAGTAGCCGATGCCGCGCTGTTCGAGGATGTAGAGGTCACGGTGATCGAGGATGCCGTGGTCGCGCAGCCGGCGCACATACGTGGTCGCCTGCGCGCCGGGACCGCCCGTGAGGTAGATCACCGGGTCTTCGCGTTTTCCGGGCGTGAGCCCCGATTCTTCTGTTTTGTCCTCGAAGTCCTCTTTGCCCCAGCGCGAATTGATGCGGACCACGTGGAGCTCGATAAAGCGGGAGTCCGGCTTTTCGCGGTTTTCGGGCACTTCGAGCAGGAAACAGTCGAAATCACCGGGTTCGTATTCGATGGTGCCTTTGAACGGGCAGATGACGGGGTCGAGCCGATAGGTATCCCGCTCGAAGCGGTTTTCGCTGGACAGCGTTTCGTTCAGCTCCAACGAGGGATCCTTGAGGCCTGCTTTTGAATCCAGCAAAGTGGTTCCAATGTCACCGGCGGTCGACGGAAGATCTTCGGCCTGTTGAGCCGACGTGACCTGCGCGGTGAAAAAACACAGGCTGAGCAAAACGAGAAATCGAAACATTTTCATGTTCCCTCGGCGGGTTGATGACGATGCCCACCATGATCTCAGCAAACCGGATCTGTTTCACCTGCGGAAACTCTGAACGGCCCTCTACGGGCCTGATTCAGGTCAGCCATCCATCCATGAAATTTCGGTCAGGCGGTCAGGCTGGGGTAAAATCCGCCCGATACGAGGTTCTGACCTTCAGCTGCCGAAAGCATGACGAGGGCGGTAGAAAGCAGCCCTCCTGTCCGAGGAGAAACAAAACAATGTCTCTAGCTGAGCAATTGCTTGCCGGGCTCGAGTTGACGCTCACCGGCATGGTGACCGTTTTCATTCTGCTGAGTTTCATGGTCCTGGCGATCGGCTGGATGTCGAAGCTCGCCCACCGGTTGGCGCCCCCTTCGCGGTCCGCGCCAATGGGCGCCAGGGCAAAGTCGGATACGGCAGAAGACAGGGAAATCGTGGCGGCGATCAGCGCGGCCATACACCGTTTCCGCAGTGCGCGCAGCTGAAACCGCGCTCGCCAGAATCCTTTTCAAATCAATACCAAGGCACTCTAGGAGTTGAGACGCTCATGGCCAATAAATTAGGCATCACCGAACTGGTGTTGCGTGACGCACACCAATCACTTCTTGCGACCCGGATGCGCATCGATGACATGCTGCCCATCGCCGAAAAACTGGACAGCATGGGGTTCTGGTCCCTCGAAACCTGGGGCGGTGCCACTTTTGACGCCTGCATCCGCTACCTGGGAGAGGATCCCTGGCAGCGTCTGAGGACCCTGAAACGAGCCATTCCGAATACCCGGCACCAGATGCTTTTCCGCGCCCAGAACATCCTCGGCTACCGTCACTATGCCGATGATGTCGTCGCCAAGTTCGTGGAACGCTGTGCGGTCAACGGTATGGACGTGTTTCGGATTTTTGACGCCATGAACGATCTGCGCAATTTCGAGGTCGCCGTGCGTGCGGTATGCAACGTCGACAAGCACGCCCAAGGCGCCATGTCGTACACGGTGAGCCCCGTTCACACCACCGACATGTGGGTCGACATGGGCAAGCACCTCGAGGACATGGGTTGCCATTCCATCTGCATCAAGGACATGGCTGGCCTGCTAAAACCCTACGTCGCCGAGGAATTGATCTCACGGCTGAAAGAGTCCTGCGACATTCCGGTCGCGCTGCATTGTCACGCGACGACCGGAATGAGCACGGCAACGCTGGTGAAGGCAGCCGAGGCGGGTGTGGACATGGTCGATACCTCGATTTCGTCCATGAGCCAGACCTACGGGCATTCACCCACGGAATCGCTGAGCGCCATCTTCCAGGATACGGACCGGGACACCGGCCTCGACCTGCTGAAACTGGAGGAAATTGCTCATTACTTCCGCGGCGTGCGCAAGAAGTACGCGAAGTTCGAAGGTTCGCTCAAGGGTATCGATTCGCGCATCCTGGTCGCGCAGGTTCCCGGCGGCATGCTGACGAACATGGAAGGCCAGTTGAAAGAACAGGGCGCCGGCGACCGCATCGACGAGGTGCTGGAAGAGATTCCCCGCGTGCGCGAAGACCTGGGATTCATTCCGCTGGTTACGCCGACCTCCCAGATCGTCGGTACCCAGGCCGTGATCAACGTGCTGATGGGCGAACGCTACAAGTCCATCACCAAGGAGACTTCAGGGGTGCTGAAGGGCGAGTACGGCGCGACGCTGGCGCCGGTCAACAAGGAGCTACAGGCGCGTGTGCTCAATGGCGCCGAGCCGATCACCTGCCGTCCGGCCGACCTGCTCAAGCCGGAAGTCGAGAGCCTGACAGCCGAGTTGAAGGCCAAGGCCCAGGCGGAAGGCATCACCCTGGCCAAGGACGTGATCGATGACGTCCTGATCTACGCGCTGTTCCCGCAAATCGGTCTGAAATTTCTCAAGAACCGCGGCAACCCGGACGCATTCGAGCCGGCTCCCGGTCAAGAGCCGCCCAAGAGCGACGCGTCGAGTGCGCCGGCAGCAAGCGGCGGCCCCTGCTGCGAAGCTTACAACGTCAAGGTCAATGGCAAGACCTACGAGGTAGAGGTCAGCGCCGCCGGTGCCGTGACTTCCGTTAAGCCCGCCGACTCCCGCGCCGCGGCTGACAGCGACGGTGATGTGGTTCCCGCTCCGCTGGCCGGCAACATCTTCAAAATCAAGATCAAGCCGGGACAGAAAGTTCAGCAGGGTGAAGTGGTCATGATCCTGGAAGCCATGAAGATGGAGACCGAGGTTCGCGCTCCTCACGGCGGCACGGTGATGAGCGTGACCGTCAAGGAAGGGGATGCGGTCTCTCTGAAGGATCCGCTGCTTTACATCCGCTGACCGGGCTGGGAGGTCCATGATGGAACTTGACCTGAAAGCCTTGTGGCTGACGACCGGAGTGGCGAATTTCGGTATCGGCGAGTTGTTCATGATCCTGGTCGGTGCAGTCCTTCTGTACCTGGCCATCGCCAGGCGATTTGAGCCTCTGCTGCTGGTGCCGATCGGTTTCGGCGCCATTCTCAGCAACGTGCCGGTTGCGGGCATGGCGGGCCCCGAAGGTCTGCTGGGTTATATCTACCATGTCGGTATCGAGACCGGCGTCTTCCCGATGCTGATTTTCCTGGGTCTCGGGGCACTGACCGATTTCGGGGCCCTGATCGCCAATCCGCGAACGCTGCTGCTCGGAGCCGCCGCCCAGTTCGGTATCTTCATCACCTTGCTGGGGGCGATTGCGCTGAACTACCTGCCCGGTTTCGATTTCAGCCTGCAGGATGCCGCCGCTATCGGCATTATCGGCGGAGCGGACGGCCCGACCGCCATTTTCCTCTCATCCAAGCTGTCACCCGAGTTGATGGGTGCGATTGCCGTGGCCGCTTATTCCTACATGGCCCTGGTGCCGATCATCCAGCCGCCGATCATGAAGGCGCTCATACCGGCCCATGAGCGCAAGGTCGTCATGGAGCAGCTCAGAGAGGTAACCCCGCTCGAGAAAATCCTGTTTCCGCTGATGGTGCTGCTGGTAACGGCCCTGTTCCTGCCGGCGGCGTTGCCGCTGATCGGCATGATCACCTTCGGCAACCTGCTGCGGGAATCCGGTGTTGTCGACCGCCTGAGCAAAACGGCCCAGAATGAACTGATCAATATCGTGACGATCTTTCTCGGGCTCGGTGTCGGTTCGAAGCTGCAGGCGGAATCGTTCTTGACCGTCGAAACCATCGGTATTCTGCTGCTGGGTGTTTTTGCCTTTTCCATCGGCACCGCGTCCGGTGTGCTAATGGGCCGCATCATGCACAAGGTGACGGGCGGCAAAGTCAATCCGCTCATCGGCGCTGCCGGCGTATCCGCGGTGCCGATGGCGGCACGCGTGGTCAACAAGGTGGGCCTGGAGAACAACCCGCACAACTTCCTGCTGATGCACGCGATGGGCCCGAACGTGGCCGGCGTTCTCGGTTCGGCGGTTGCAGCCGGGCTGCTCCTGGCGCTGCTGGGTGGCGGCGGCTAGGCCGAATCGCAAAGAACCTGAAAAACCCCCGCTTTCTCGGCGGGGTTTTTCATGTTGGTCAGTATTTACTGCAAGCTGGTTTTTTTACAGCTGCGTCCGACGTGTGGTTTACGGGTTCTCAGTGAGCAATGTGTCCAGGGTCTTCAGCATGTTGTTGGCCACCGCCTCGGCCGCGGCCTGGCGGTTGATCGCAACCGCCACGTACACCTGGCGCCTGGTGTCATAGATCAGCACGGCCTTGGCGCCGGGTGCGCCGCCGGTGTGACCGATCCAGGTCGTCGTGAACTCCGGGTCCGGCACCGGAATGACCATGACTCCGCGCCCGTAACTCTCCATCTGGCCGAACATGGCGTAACGCTTGCTGAAGGCGTCATTTCTCGAGCCGGTGCTCAATACGCCGTCATTCAATACCGAATGCAGGAAGCTCACCATGTCCCCGGCGTTGCCCAGCACCGCACCGGCGCCAAACGTGGTGGCGATGGCCTGGATGCTCGGTGCTGCATCATCAAGCCCTTGCGTAAAGGAATTTGCAGGGTCACCAGGACTCGCCAGGCGCACGCTGCCGAGTTCCAGAGGTCTGGCAATGCGTTGGCCGATCAATGCAGCCAGCGACTGCTTCGTGACGGCCTCCGCGATCAGGCCCAGCATGACGTACCCGGTATTGCTGTAATACCAGTCTGTGCCCGGGCAAAAGTCGAAACGGTGTTGCGCGGCAATCTCCAGCAGTTCTTCGGGGGGTGTGTAGGCGTTGCGGGCACGGAGTTTCTTGTCGGCGTTGAATGAAAACACGCCGGAAGTATGCGTGAGCAACTGATCGACGGTGATGAGCTCAGCGCCCGGGTAATCCGGAAGCCATTGGTCCACGCGGTCCTGCAGGCCCAGTTCTTCCGACTCGATCAGCTGCCAGGTAATGGTGGCGGTGAACAGCTTGGCCACGCTGGCCCACCAAAAAGGCGTTTCACCTTCGCCTGTCCTGGAAGACCAGCGACCGATTGCAGGGTGCCATATGGCGATGGTGCCGGCTGTCGCCTCAGTCAGCGGCAGGAGTTCGGTGAAGCGTTCCTGCAAGCGGTCGGCAATCGCTTCGGGCATGGGCTCTGCATTGAATTCGGTCCGCGGAAACATGCCCGCATCGAGCGCGCCTGCTTGCGCCGGCCCCTGGTAAGGCATGTTCACGTCGCACGTGTCAGCTTCTACGCCGGCCCGAACAGGCTGACCTGCTGCCAGGCACAAGAATACGAAGCAGGTGACAATCAAGCGAACGGTCATGGCGAGTCGCATGGGCTGGACGACATAGGATATCGATTCTGGTGTCAACGGGAAGGTTTCAGCAAAACAGTGACTGATTTTCATATACTTCGCCCTTTGAAGCATTTTAACCGACACTTCGGCAGGTAAAAAATTGAACCTGACAAACAAAGTCCTACAAGGAACTGTCTATCGCGCGGCACGGGATACGCTGGGCCAATTGCTGAGCCCGTTCCGCCTGCCGGAATGGCTGCCGGAACTGCGTGACCGGAACGTGCTCAAAGCGGACGCGATCGCCGGCCTGACCGTCGCGCTGGTGCTGATTCCACAGTCGATGGCCTATGCGCAACTGGCCGGTCTGCCGCCTTACTACGGCCTGTACGCTTCATTGCTGCCTACCATGATCGCGGCATTTTTCGGCTCGTCCCGTCAGTTGGCCACCGGGCCGGTTGCAATGGTTTCGCTGATGACGGCTGCCGCGCTCGAACCGCTGGCGACCGCCGGCGGTGAAGCCTACGTCGGTTACGCGCTGGTGCTGTCCTTCATGGTGGGTGTGTTCCAGCTTGCGATGGGCATGTTCCGCCTGGGCGTCTTGCTGAACTTCCTGTCACACCCGGTGGTCGCCGGTTTCGTCAACGCGGCTGCAATCATCATCGCGACTTCGCAGCTTGGCAAAATCTTCGGTGTTACGGCCGACAAGGGTGATTACCATATCGAGTTCATTACCAACATCGTCCGCGAAGCCCTGAGCAATACCCATTGGCCGACTTTCGGCATGGCCGCGCTGGCCTTTGCCATCATGCTGGCGGTGCGGCGGCGAAACCCGAAGCTCCCGGCTGTGCTGGCCGCGGTTGTCGTAACCACGCTCCTCTCCTGGATCTCCGGCTACGCGAGGCATGAGACGGTCGAGCTGAACCAGATCGGCACCCAGAGCATCCGCACGGCGCTGATATACGACACCCTGTCACGCAAGCATATTGCGAATCTGCAGGACAGGTACATCGGGGTCCAGCAGGAATTCAAGGCCATGTCCGAGGAGGTCGACGAGGAAGGCGAGTCCCTGTTGACTCATCGCCAGAATATGGAGCAGATCGAGTTTCTGCTGAAACAGAAAAAAGAGGAGTCACAAAGCCACCACGAGGAACTGTTCAATACGCTGCTTTACGCTACCGGCAGCGGAGACCAGATGATGTTCTACACGGCCGAAGAAATCGTTGAGCAGCTTCCCGATGGCGAAAAAGACAAATCGGGAGTCCCTTGGTCGATCAAGGGCTACAAGAACAACAAGGTGATGCTTGAAGCCGGCGGCATGGTCGTCGGCAACGTGCCGCGCGGCCTGCCCGGGTTCCGTCTGCCCAGCTTTGACTGGAACGCCGTTACGCACCTGATAGGCGCCATGATCACGATATCGCTGATCGGCTTCATGGAGGCGATTTCGATCGCCAGGGCCATGGCGGCCAAAACGCGCCAGAACCTGAATCCGGACCGCGAACTGATGGGGCAGGGTATGGCCAACCTGGCGGGATCGCTGTTCCAGGCCTACCCGGTTTCGGGGTCGTTCTCGCGCTCGGCGGTCAATTTCAACAGCGGGGCGGTCACCGGATTTTCCTCGATCGTTAGCGTTGCGGTAGTAGCCCTTGCGCTGCTGTTCCTGACACCGCTGTTCTACTACCTGCCGCAGGCCACCCTGGCCGCGGTAATTATCAAGGCGGTTTCGGGGCTGGTCAGTTTGCGCCCAATGATCCATGCCTGGCGGGCCAGCCGCCACGATGGTGTCGTGGCCTTCGTGACCTTCACCGTTACCCTGGTGCTGGCCCCGGAGCTCGAGTTCGGCATCCTCCTGGGCATGGTGCTTTCCCTGGTGTTGCTGCTGTTCCGTATCATGAAACCCAGGGTTGTCTTTCCGCCGTTGAGAGAGGATCTCCTGCCCGAAGATGCCGTGAAGGACGGGGTGATGGAAGACGGGCGGATCGTCAGGATGCGGTTTGAGGGCCCGCTCGTTTTTGCCAACGTCGCGTTTTTCGAGGAGCAGCTGCAGAAATTGCTGGCCTCATCGCCCCGGCTGAAGGTGCTGATCATCGATGCGGTCTCGATCAACGAAATCGATGCCTCGGGCGAACACATGCTGCGGGACTACTACCGGCGCCTGACGGAGTCGGGGGTTCACGTGCTGTTCACGCGTGTGCGCATGCCGGTCCGGGATATGTTCGAACAAACCCGCCTGCACCTGGAGATAGGGCGCGAGTTCTTTCATCGCTACCCGGCGAGGGCCTGCGGGCATGCCTGGGAATTGATCCTGGCGTCACAGGATGAAGCCGGGAAAGAGGTTCAGCTCAAAGGCCCTGACGAGCCGACGTACCAATAGCTGTTCCTGGCCCAGCGCCGGATAAGACGGTGCAATACATGGTGTCTCACAGGGGCCAAAATTGGCCCCTGGTTTGTGTCTCCGTCGCGGCCGGACGTTTTACGGTCTTTCGATGACCGTTGCGACACCCTGTCCGATTCCAATGCACATGGTCGCCATGCCGAGCCTGACGTCCCTTCTTTCCATTTCATGAAGAAGGGTGGTCACGATCCTGGCGCCCGAGCATCCAAGCGGATGACCCAATGCGATGGCGCCGCCGTTCGCATTGACGATGTCATCCGCTTTTTCAAGCAGACCCAGGTCTTTCAGCACGGGAAGGGACTGGGCGGCGAATGCTTCATTGAGTTCCCACAGTTCGATGTCGTCAATTTGCAGGTTTGCCCGCTTCAGCGCCTTTTTGCTCGCCGGAACGGGTCCGTAACCCATGATCGAAGGATCACAGCCCGCAGCGGCCATGGATTTCACGACCCCCATGATTTCGAGACCCAGTTCGCTCGCCTTGTCCTCGCTCATGACGAGCAGACAACTGGCCCCGTCGCTCAGCGCCGAAGAATTGCCCGCCGTCACGGTTCCGCCCCGGGGATTGAAAACCGGCTTGAGTTTTGCAAGGTCTTCCAGGTTGGCGTCTTCCCTGGCAACTTCGTCGTCCCTGACCATGTACGGCACGCCGTTTGCGTCATGACCCTGGATCGGAATGATTTCTTCGGCGAACTTTCCGGACTTGGTCGCTGCAATGGCCCTCTGGTGGGAGCGCAGCGCAAACTTGTCCTGGTCTTCGCGTGAAATACCGTGCGTGAGCCCCAGCAACTCCGCGGTCAGTCCCATCATGCCCGAGGCCTTGGCCGCGACCTTCGAATAGCCGGGGTTGAAGTCCACGCCGTGCGTCATCGGCACGTGACCCATGTGCTCAACGCCACCGACGAGGTAGATATCGCCCTGGCCGGACATGATGCCCTGGGCCGCCATGTGAAGCGCGGTCATCGAACTTCCGCACAAACGGTTGATGGTCTGGGCCGGAATTTCCTTGGGTATTCGGGTCAGGAGGGCCGCATTTCTGCCCACGTTGAAGCCCTGCTCCAGGGTTTGCTGGACGCAGCCCCAGATGACGTCTTCGATTTCCGCCGGATTGACCTGTGGATTTCTTTCCAGGATTCCTTCCATGAGCGCCGCCGACATCTCTTCTGCCCGCACGTTTCTGAAAGACCCGTTTTTCGATCTTCCCATGGCCGATCTAACGGCATCTACGATTACTGCCTTTTTCATTTCGCTACCTCAATTCCTGTAATACGTTTCGCTGCTGACGGCCATTTCCCTGAAAACATCGGTGGGCTCGTACATTTTTCCGAGTTCCGTGTATTTCTGGGACTTTTCGACGATGTTTTTCTGTCCGACAGCGTCCGCATATTTCAGTGCACCCGCCCGGAACGGCGGGAATCCAAGACCGAGGATCAGGCCCATGTCCACTTCCTGGGGCGTGCTGACGATTTTCTCTTCCAGGCACCTGGCGCATTCGAAAATCATCGGCAGCATCATGCGATCGACGATTTCCTCGTCCGTCACTTCGGCCGTCTGCCGCACGACCCGGGAGATGATGTCGTCGACGCCCGGATCGACGACCTTCTTCGGCTTGCCGCGCTTGTCTTTTTCGTAGCGATAGAATCCGACGCCGTTCTTTTGGCCGAGCCGCTTTTCACCGAGCATGACTTCGACGATGGTCTCTTCCGTCATTTTCATGCGGTCGGGGAATGCATCGCCCATGATGCCTCCGGCGTGTGCCCCGGTATCGATACCGACAACATCGAGCAGGTAAGCGGGACCCATTGGCCAGCCGAACGTTTCCATCACCTTGTCGATGCGCTTGTAATCCACGCCGTCCTCGATGAGCCGGCTGAAGCCGTTGAAATACGGGAACAGCACACGGTTCACCAGGAAGCCTGCACAGTCGTTGACGACAATCGGGGTCTTGCCCATCTGCAGCGCGTACTTGACGGTCTGGGCGATCGTCTCGTCGCTGGACTGCTCGCCGCGAATGACCTCGACCAGTGGCATGCGGTGAACCGGGTTGAAGAAGTGCATGCCGCAGAACTTCTCCGGACGCTTCAGGTTCTTCGCCAGTTGCGTGATGGAAATCGTCGACGTGTTCGAGGCGATCACGGTGTCGGGGCTGACCTGGTCTTCCAGGTCGGCCAGCACCGATGCCTTGATGTCGACGTTCTCGACGACGGCCTCGACGATGGTGTCCACGCTGCCGAAATCTCCGTAGCTTAGCGTGGGGGTGATCATGGCGATCGTTTTCGCCATCTGCTCCGGGGTGATCCTGTCACGCGACACCAGCTTGCCGAGTAGCTTGACGGCTTCGCTCATTCCGAGCTCCAGCGCCGCGTCGTTGATGTCCTTCATCAGGATCGGCGTGCCTTTTGAGGCGGATTGGTAGGCCACGCCGCCGCCCATGATGCCGGCTCCGAGAACGGCCGCCTTCTTCGTGGCGGGGCTTTCACGGGTCATTTTCTTTGAAACTTTCTTGAGGTACTCGCCGCCCATGAAAACCGTCACGAGGTTTTCTGCAACGCTTGTGTGGGCCAACTCGGCAAAAGCCTTTGCTTCAACCGGGATCGCGCCTTCGCGGTCCATGGTGCTGGCCTGCTGCATGACCTCGATCGATTTGACCGGGGCAGGGTAATTGGGCCCGGCAATGCCCGCCACGAAGCCCTTGGCTGTCTCGAAAACCATGGTGGCTTCGATCGAGCTGAGTTTCAGAGGCGATTTTTTGACGACTTTCCTGGATTGCCAGTCCAAGTCACCGCTGATGGCTCTTTTCAGCAGGGTAAGGGCAGATTCTTCGAGTGTCGATCCCTCGACCACCGCATCGACGGCGCCGATTTTCAGGGCGGCATCGGCCTTGTAATGCTTGCCGGAGGTAATCCACTCGATGGCATGGTCGGCGCCGCACAGCCTGGGCAGCCTGACCGACCCGCCCCAGCCCGGCATGATTCCGAGCTGCGTCTCGGGCAGGCCGATTTTTGCCTTGCTGTCCATCACCCGGTAATCGGCCGTCAGGCAAAACTCCAGCCCTCCTCCGAGCGCAAAGCCGTTAATCGCCACAACGGTGGGTATATCCAGGTCTTCATAACCGTTGAACAGCTCATGCGTGTCCAGGATCCATGTCTTCAGCTCCTCGTGGGTTTTTTTGAAGTGCCCCATGAACTCGGTGATGTCCGCACCAAAAATGAAGTGTTCCTTGTTACTCTTGTAAAGAACGCCCTTCGCATTCGAGCCCTTGATGATTTCCAGGGCTTCCGACAATTCAGCAGTAGCCAATGCACCGATAACGTTGGCTCCGCTGTCCTTGATATCGAAAGTGAAATGAGCGATGTCATCAATCATTTCGATCTGGATGGCTTTTCCGTCGTATAACATACGTGCTCCATTAATTGAGTCTGCAATTCAAAGAACCTTGACCGGGCGTTGTTCCGCCGGTTCCAGCAAAAAAGCAACGCGCTTCAGTGCGGAATCTGGTACAAGCCATACTATACCGTATGGCGCTGCTTCGGTCCTGCCGGTTTACCCGTTTTTTGACTTGAACGGGTCCGCTGCAAGACGAAATTTCCCGGCTTGCATTTCTATACTATGTGATATACAGTATGTACTACATACTATGTGATACACAGTATATTGATGGATACTCGAGACAGCACCGAAATCGTTGAAAAGCTGCGGCTGGAACTGCGGCGCGGCGCCCTGCCGCTGGCCGTGTTGGCGCAGCTTCGCACGGAGCACTACGGCTATTCCCTGCGCAAGCAATTGAGCGCAAAAGGCCTTGAAATCGATGAAGGCACCCTTTACCCGCTGGTCAGGAGGCTTGAAAAACAGGGCCTGCTGGCCAGCGAGTGGCGCGCAGATGGTGGCCGCAAAAAGCGTTATTACCTGCTGTCCGCGCTGGGGCGTGAAGTGCTGGCGTTGCTGGCTGTCGAGTGGCGTCTGCTCAACGAGAGCATCGATAACGTAATGGAGAGTGAATGATGACCGACTTGTTCAGGGCTTATGCCCACCAGGTGGCTTCCTACCATACGGCCACTGCGCGCGAGGATCTTTTCTCGGAAGTGTACGACGAGTTGTGCGAGGAGTTCGAAGACTGGCAGGCGGAGCATCCCGGCCGGGGCCAGGCGGAGTTCCTTGATGCAAGACGCGAGCACCCGATGAAACTCGCCACGCGAATGGCCGGTGACAGGACGGCGTACCTCGTCGGGCCTTCCCTGTATTTCAGTTTCATCTCCGCGCTGAAGTCCGCCGCCGCAATCGTCGTCGTCGTGCACGTGGTCCTGGCCGCGGTAAGGGTGTTCGCCGGCGCCAGCGTGCCAGGCGCCGCGCTGGGTTTCGTTTCCGGATTGCCGGACACGCTGCTCTGGGTGGGCGCAGCCGTCCTGGGTGTTTTCGTGGCGCTGGAAAAAAGCGGCGAACGCGCGAAGTGGCTCGACGACTGGACCGCGGCGGATCTCAAGTCCGTCGACGGCCACCAGGAAATGTCGCGGCTCGAGAGCAGTTTCGACCTGGCGTTTTCGACGCTTGGGTTGCTGTGGGTCCTGGATATCGTCAAGCTGCCTGCCACCATCCGTCATGAAGGCGATTGGGTGGCCGACTGGACACTCAACCTGCCCGACTGGGCGTGGTGGTTCGCGGGTATTCTTTTGGCCTTCGGTGTGGTGTTCAGTCTTTACCGCCTGGGCCAGTCCTTTTGGACCCGGCGCCTGAGGTCGATAGCGGTAGGTGAAAATCTGCTCTGGCTGGCACTGCTGGCTTTCGTGATCACGCGCCCGGAGTTGCTGACGACAACGCACGATGGAGGAGCGGATTTCGTC
>Ga0180436_10001338_pt1 | contig 24122 bp, 25 predicted proteins | sample SS_ome_2_FD_132434 | JGI IMG/M metagenome (GOLD analysis project Ga0180436, IMG submission 132434) | Hypersaline lake sediment archaeal communities from the Salton Sea, California, USA - SS_3_S_2 metaG | ecosystem: Environmental > Aquatic > Non-marine Saline and Alkaline > Hypersaline >... | reverse complement strand
TTTTCTAAGATGTGGAGAAAAGATAAACATCTGCGTCAGCTTGAAGCAATGATGATCGTACTGAATCAAGAGCATATCTTTATACTCTCTGGTACGGGTGATGTAGTGGAGCCAGAAGATGGGAAGATAGCAGCGATAGGATCAGGCGGTAACTATGCTATCTCAGCAGCACGTGCTTTGGATAAACATACACAGATGGATCCAAGAGATCTGGTACAAGAGTCACTTGAAGTCGCTGGTGAGCTTTGTATCTATACGAATAAAAATATTAAAATATTAGAACTTTAAGGAAATGATAGTTGGATAATTTAACCCCTAAAGAGATAGTCACTTATTTAGATAAATATGTCATAGGCCAAAATGAAGCCAAAAAGACGATCGCTGTTGCATTGAGAAACCGTTACAGACGCATGCAGCTTACTCCAGAGATGCAGCAGGATGTCACACCGAAAAATATACTTATGATAGGTAGTACAGGTGTAGGTAAAACAGAGATAGCCAGACGCTTAGCAAAAATGATGAATCTTCCTTTTATAAAAGTAGAGGCGAGTAAATACACTGAAGTAGGTTTTGTGGGTAGAGATGTAGAGTCCATGATACGAGATCTTGCTGCTACTTCTATGAAACTGGTTCGTCAAAGTGAAAATGAGAAGAACAAAGAGAAGATAGAGAACTATATAGAGAATAAAATTATAGAAAAACTTCTTCCACCTTTACCTGCTGGTGCAAGTGAGCAAAAGAAAGCAGAGTATGACGCCTCTTTTGTTCGCATGCAAGAGAAGTTCGCTCGAGGTGAACTTGATCATCTTAAGATCAAAGTAGAAGTTCCGAACAATCCAACCATGCCTGAAGAGGGACTTCCTCCCCAAATGATACAGGTACAAGAGTCTATTGTGAAAGTGTTAGGCGGTATGGGTAAGAAAGGTCCTGAAAAAGAGATATCTGTAAAAGATGCCAAGAAAATACTAGAAGCAGAAGCAAGTGAAGAGCTTCTCGATGAAGAAGAGCTTAAGTCTCTTGCACTTGAAAAGGTAGAGAAGGGTGGTATCGTTTTTCTTGATGAGATCGATAAAGTAGCTGTAGGTTCTACTTCTCAAAGTAGACAGGATCCAAGTAAAGAGGGTGTTCAAAGAGATCTGCTTCCTATCGTGGAAGGTTCAGCAGTACATACCAAGTTGGGAATGGTCAATACAGATCATATCCTTTTTATCGCTGCAGGTGCATTTCATGTAAGTAAACCTAGTGACCTGATGCCAGAACTACAAGGACGTTTTCCTTTACGCGTAGAGCTTAACAGTTTAGATGAGGAGACCCTATATCGTATCTTGACTGAGCCAAATAATTCACTTATCAAACAGTATGAAGCACTCATGCAGGTTGAAGGTGTTGAGTTGATCTTTGAAGAAGAGGCACTAAAGGCAATTGCACATTATGCACTGCTTGCAAATGAAAAGACTGAAGATATAGGTGCAAGACGTTTACATACGGTCATGGAAAAGATCTTAGAAGAGATCAGTTTCAGTGCAAATGAGCATAGTGGTGAAAAAGTGACTATAGACAAGTCTTTGGTAGAAGAGAAGATAAGCAAAGTAGTGGAAGATGAAGATGCAACCCACTATATACTATAATTGTTAGTTCCAATTGTTCTGTCATAAATAAGGAAAAATATAATGTTCGATCATGAAAATGAAGAGGTAGATACAAAAGCCGGATTTGTTGCAGTTGTAGGGAGACCTAATGCAGGAAAGAGTACTTTACTGAACCATGTTGTAGGTGAAAAGCTTGCGATGGTCTCAAAGAAGGCACAAGCGACACGTAAACGTATGAACATAATAGTCATGCATGAAGATACACAGATCATTTTTGTAGATACTCCGGGTATTCATGAAAAAGAGAGACTGCTGAATCAGTTTATGTTAGATGAAGCACTCAAAGCCATTGGAGACAGTGATCTTATTATTTTCCTTGCACCGGTAACAGATAAATTGACTGAGTATGAGAAGTTTCTAACACTTTCACAGGCTAAAGGGATCAAGCATCTGGTTGTACTGACCAAGATCGATCATGTAAAGCAGGGTGATATATTGGCCAAGCTGCGTGAGTATCAGAAGTATCAGGATCAGTTTGAAGCGATCATCCCTTTTTCAGTCAATAAAAAAGTAGGTAAAAAACAACTGTTAGATGAAATCAGCAAACATCTGCCAACTTCACCTTTTTTATATGACCCTGAGCTTTTAACTACAGAGCTTATAAGAAATATCTATAAAGAGCTTATCCGTGAATCTATCTTTGAGAACTTGAGTGATGAGATACCTTACGAGAGTGATGTCACCATAGAAAAGATAGAAGAAAGTGACACCTTAGATAAAGTCTATGCAACGATCGTTGTTGAGAAAGAGACACAAAAAGGTATGATCGTTGGTCAAAAAGGTGCAGGTATCAAACGCGTCGGTAAATTGGCACGAGAACAGATGGAACGATTTTCTGGGAAAAAGATATTTTTAGATCTTCATGTATCTGTCAAAAAAGGATGGAGTAAGAATAAAGACGGACTAGAAGAGTTTGGGTACGTATTCTAGTATTGAATATTTCTGGGTGAATATTATATTCATACATTGCGCGCATATGGGTAGTTGAGTACAAATAAAGATTAAAAATTAAAAAAAGTTATAATATTCAGAAAGTTTTACATTTTGTAAGAAAGTTTTAATATTATAACATATATAATTGGTCAACTAACAAGGAAGTTTAAAATGTTTTCGAAAAAAAGTTCATCAGAATCAACTGTAAAAAATGTTGTTACTCTCAATGCATATACGGACACAGGCTACTCTTTTAAAAATGATGTATTTAAACCTCTAACTAAGCTTACATATAACACTTCAAACTATATCACGTCTTATGTAAACAATAAAGAGATCATTAGTACAAGAGTTAATGTAAGTAGAAGTATTCCTGAAGAAGATATTGCAGATATTCTCGATATCAAAGCATATGAAGAGTTGGGCCTGGATCAAGCGAATACGTATATAATCTCTTCGTTTGAAATTCATAATGAGGGAGAAGAGCGAGAGTTTCATATTTTCGTTGCAGAACCAGAATCCTTAGATGAATATTACTTACCTATTAAAGAGCAAACGAAATATGTTGATCTTATTGTTCCTGCACCGCTTCTTTACAAATCTCTTTACACAAAAGAGATACTCCAAGATAACAATACGCACTGTTTTGTCTACTTTACACAGAATGATGCATTTGTTACTATCTATCAGAATGGACAATATCTCTATGCAAAATCGATAGAGTTCTCTTTAGAACAGATCTATGATAAGTATTGTGAGTCCATAGGTGAAAAAGTTGATGAGAACGAATTCTTTACCATCTTAGAATCTGAAGGTCTGAAGACGACCAATAATGATTATCAGCAAAACTTTATGAAAATATTTGCTGAAGTGTTCATTACGATCAATGATATCATTATTTATGCAAAGAGAGCATTTAATCTTGATACGATCGATCAAATGTTCATAGGGAGTGAGAGAGGGCCGATCATTGGTTTAGATGACTATAGCCAAAATTATTTAGGTCTTCACTCATCAGACTTTAACTTCAACTATAATATTACAAGTGAAGAGTGGTATACAGACCAGTTACAATACTTGATGCTCTTAAGCTCATTCGACTATATAGAGGATGAGAGCTCTTTAGTTAACTTAACGATGTATCCTCGTCCACCATCATTTGTCAATAGAGCAAGTGGACAATTCATCATTTCAACATTTGCAGCGGTCTCTCTGAGTTTGGCATATCCATTGGTCTACTTAGTAGGCTCATATGTGAATGATGCAAAGATATATGCGTTAACCCTTGAAAACAATAAATTGACAGCGGAGTCCAATAAATATAAAACAATTCTAAGTGAAAAGAAAGAAAAGATTAAAGTATTGGATGAAAAGATCAAAGTATTATCCGATACATATAATGGAAAAGCAAAGACACTTTCCTCTATTTATGATAAAAAGGTAAATTATCGTCTTAAATCTGAAACATTCCACAACATTGCTGAAGAACTTGCAAAGTTTGAAGTGAATGTTGATATGATCAAAAGTGATGTTGATACGTTGTGGCTCTCTATGGTAAGTACGGATGATAGAAAATTCACAGAGGTGATCAAATATATATCTGATACACATTTTGATGAGATCAATGAGATAGATATTGAGAAAATCCAAAAAGACGCAGGTAGCAACTACTATAAAGGTCTGTTAAAGGTGGAATTAAGATGAAATTTTTAGAAGATAAATTAGAAGCGTTAGATATATATTTTGCACCTAAAAAAGAGAGTGAAAAGTGGCTTGTAATTTTAGGGGTTGCAGGTATCATCGGATATCTTGGATATGCATATCTCTTACCATATACAGAAAATATGTATAATAAAAGCGAACGTAGTAAAAAGAGTATACAAAAAAGTATTGCTGACAATAATACTTATCTTAACTCTATTACAGTAGGTGGAGATCGTGACTACTATATCAAGAAGTTCGATAATGATATCGTGGTGAAGAAACAAACGATCGTAGATAAAACTGAAAAGATTGCTTTCATTGATGCCAATTTGCAAAAGTTGTCTGGTATGTTGTTTAATGAAAAGGCCTGGTCTAAATTCTTAAATTCCATTACAAACAAAGCTGAGATACAGAATGTTGACCTACAATATATTACCAATAAATATGTAGATGAAGAAGCTGGTAGCTTTGGACACGTCTTGGAAATTGGAGTTGGTTGTAAAGGTGAGTATAAAAATATCGTTAAGTTCATGAATGAACTTGAACAAAATGTATTAGTGACAGATATTTTTAAAACTGAATTTACCTCAGACAGTAATTCATCGCAAACGATTGCAGATATTCATATTTCAGTATGGGGGATAAATCACTAATGAAAAAGACATTTTTATTACTTTTGCCAATGACAATGCTTATGAGTGCAGATTTATCTGTTAAACAAATTGAAGAGATGGTTGTTAAGATACATGAAAAAAGAGCAGGTGCAGATTTAGCGACTTTGGAAAGTACAAAAGATCCATTTATTAGGTTGGAAGAGGAAGAAATTGTTACAACTTCACTTTCAGCTAAAAAAGCAGAAGAAAAAATGATTCTGCATGCTATTGTAAATGGTAGAGCTTATATCAATGACTCTTGGAAAAATATTGATGACGTGATCTTGGGGTATACGTTAAAACATATAGGTAAAAGAGGTGTGGTACTTAGAAACGGCAATCACATTAAAAAATTATTTCTTCATAAGAAAAGAGATAATTTAATCACGTTAGAAGAAAGGTTATAAAATGAAAAAAATACAAACATCAGGGGTTAAGTTTCTTATAGTATTCGCTATGCTATTAGGTTTTACTCAAAATCTCACAGCAAATAGTTGTTCGACAAAACTATTCAGTGTGACGATTGACAGTAAATTAACGATCGGGGATGTCATTGATAATCTTGCAGAAACATGTGGGTTGACGGTAATTGTTAAAGATGATGCTGCAAAATTACGTATGAATAAAAAGCTTTATTATGTAAAGTTGAAAAATAGTACATTGAATGGTTTTTTAAATACTATTCTGAAAGACAATGATTTAAATTATTCACTGACTGGAAATAAACTTAAGATCTCGTACTTAATTACCAAAACATTCCGTATTCATTATATTGCTGGACATAGGGTAGGTAAAAGTACGGCGAATGTTACGATAGCAGGTTCAGAAGACTCAACTGGTAATACGATGGGAGGTGCTGCTACAGGAGAGCAGTCACAAACTAAAACCGGTATTGAGATAGAGAGTACGGATGAGTTCCAATTCTGGAGGACTGTTGAGGCAGAGGTTCAACGTATCCTTATCGGTGCAGCTGACGGAAGTACACACTATACAAGATCTGGTGATTCGTGGACCGGACCAGATGGAAAAGTATGGGAATATAACCCTTTAGCGCCTATCGTAAACCCTGAAGCAGGTATGGTGACAGTTACCGGAACGGAAAGACAGGTAAACAGAGTAGGAAGATATATCCATGCATTGACAAAACAGATCAAGCAACAAGTCTTGATCGATATACGTATCTTAAGTGTTTTATTTGATGACAGTACTGAGAATGGTGTTGATTGGCAACAACTCTATAGTCTTCAAAATTTGACCGTAAACACATTAATGATGTCACAAAAGAATGTTTCTTCTTACGCATTTGATGCAGTAGAAGGAATTACTAGTGCAGATTTTGAACAGGGTGCAAGACCTAGTAATGCACAAGTTATGAGTCTTACTGGTAGCACTGATGTTTCAGAGGTTATTAAATTCTTATCAACGCAGGGAGATGTGAAAACCGTTTCTAGTCCACGTGTTATGACGTTGAACAATCAGCCTGCACTTATCAGTGTCGGTGAAGAGCTTTTCTATAAGATAAAATCATCGAGTACTGCAAGCAGTACAGGTGGTGCTGTTGCGGCAGAGGGTGAGTTGGTCGATTCAGTATTTGCAGGTATTTTACTCGATATCACTCCTGAGATCGCTGAAGACGGTATGATCACACTGAAGATCAATCCTTCAATTTCAGATACAGCAGATACAGTTACTTCAGATAGTGGTGTAAGAACAATTCCGCCTGACTTGAAAAGAAGACAGATCTCATCTGTAATTAAAGTCAAAGATGGACAGCACGTTGTGCTTGGAGGATTGATTTCAAGCCAAACAGGATTTAAAGATAATCATGTTCCATTGCTAGGTGATATTCCGGGTCTGGGTTATCTATTCAAGCGTCAAGAAAAAATCAATAAAGTGGAAGAGTTGGTATTTATAATATCTCCACATGTTGTTAAAAATTCTAAATCTGTATCATTGAAAGATTTGGGATATTCAAAAATAGATGAAAAGTAGATATGAGATTGCTAAAGATGTCTTCATCGATTCAGTAGATATTGATGACTACATTGATTTAAACTCTTCAGTAACAGCTTATCAGCAGCTTAGACATAGCATGGATAAGCCACTGAAGATGATTTTACTTTTTGGCAAACCTGGTACGGGAAAAAGTATCTTACTGAACCGTATCCAGGAAAAACTTAAACATCAAAAAGAGATCCACTATTTTGATACCCCTGCGATCAATGAAAAAGAGTTTTTCCATAAACTTTTTAAAGTCCTCACAAAAAAAGATCTACCAAGTAATACAGAGGTTAATTTCTCAGCTCTAAATGATTTTTGTAAAAATCTAAGAGGTAAAAGAGAAATCATTATTTTACTTGATGAAGCACAAATGTATGGTCCTGAGATGATGGAGAAAATACGGCTTCTCTCGGACAGCCGTGCTGTAAAGTTCGTCGTTTCTCTTCATAAAACTGAAGATGAAGACCTTGTTGCAAAAGAGCATTTCCAATCACGTATTTGGGAAGTGATCGAACTTAAAAATGCTACAATAGAGGACCAAACTGCATATGTTCATAAAAAACTTTTAAAGAAGAATCTGTTTGAGATCGCAAACAGTATTAAAGAGAAAAATATGAAACGTATTCATAAATATACTAAAGGGAATTATAGAGAGTGTAATAAACTTCTGTTCACTATTTTTGAGATTTGTGAATATTATGATAAAAATGATCCTTCAAAAGTCAGCTATACAAAGATCCCAAACAAGATCATTGAGATGGCAGCATTAAAGTTAGGATATATTCATGTATGATGTAGAGAAGCTAGAGAATGAGTGGAAAAAATATAGAAGAAAAAGGTTAAAGCCATGGTATATAGGTATTTTAGTCCTCATTTTTCTTTTGGTTCCATTGATTTTCTTCCTAGTCAATCAAAAGATTGATTTTAGTGCGCTTAAAAGCTATTTTCAGACTTCGAATGAAAATGGATCATATGAAGTAGTGAGTCATCTTGAGAAAAAAAATAAAAGCAGTATTTTAGTCAATGAAGCGTTAGATAGATTAGAGATTAAGGAACGTATTCTTAAAGACAGTATGATCACTGTTGTGGATAAACCTGTTAAGAAGCCCCTAAACATACTTGTTGATATTCCAGTACTTGATGGAGCTGGTGAAATTTCTGTAGGAGATATGAATCAAGATAAACCTAAAGTACATCTAGATATTGTAGAGTCTACCAGTGTGACTGCATACAAAGATGTTGAAAAACGTTTTATGCAGTCTCGTGAAATTGATGATGCACTGTTCCTGGCAAGAAGTTATTTTAAAAAAGGCAATTATAAAAAAGCAGAATATTGGGCTTTGGAGACAAATAAACTTGATGAGGATAGTGAAGAGAGTCTCTTTATATTTGTGAAGTCAAAAGTAAAACTTGGGCATACAAATGAAGCTATAGCAATATTAATGGATTATATTAAAATTTCAAATTCAGACGAGGGAAGAAAATTATTATATCAGATTGAAAATAATGAATTATAAAACAAAATTTAGTATTTAATGTTATACTTATTAATTAATATCAGGGAGTGATAAATGGTAAAACTTATTGAAATCATGTTGAAAGAGAATCTTATCACTAAAGAAGCGATTTCCACACTAGTAAAAAGTAGACCTCCCAAAAAGATATCTTTTGCAAACCTTTTAGCTGAGAATATGACTGATCTGCAAACTGTACAGGTATTTTTGGCCAAGAAGATCAGGCAAGGGGTTATTACTCTAGCCCATCTTGAGAAGATCGAGGGGATAGATATTGTTCCCATTATTGAAGAGGTAGCGAAGAATCTACATTTAGAATATGTTGATCTTGATGATTCTGAGATCGATATGAAACTTTTTTCAAAGGTTTCATACAGTCAACTGATCAAATATAACATTATTCCTATCGAGGAAAATGATCTGAATGTTCTTATCGTGTTTGATGATCCTCTCGATATGGCTGCTCAAGACTCTATACAAAGACTTTTCCCTAAAAAGCCTATAAGAATAGCGATTTCAAAACCAAGTCAGATACGTGCTCATCTTCAGCGTTTGGAGATCAATGAGAGTATTAAGGGCTTAGTTGCTGAAATTCGTAAAGATCTTGCCCAAGAAGGTAAGATGAGTGAGGACGATGAAGAAAACCCTGCAGTTTTAAAACTTATTGATGTGATACTCAAATCAGCCATATTTATAGGTGCAAGTGATATTCACATTGAGGCAATGGAAAAGAACTGTATCGTAAGGGTACGTGTTGATGGTATACTGCGGCAAAGTTTCACATTTGATAAGGATATCTTTAATCCATTGGCTTCAAGAATGAAACTACTCTCTAATTTGGATATTGCTGAAAAGAGAAAACCGCAAGATGGTAGATTTTCTGCAACTGTGTCACAAAAAGAATTTGATTTCAGGGTCTCTACACTTCCTACGATATTTGGTGAGTCTATCGTACTGCGTATCTTGGATAAATCAAAAGCGATGATCCGACTCGAAGATGCGGGTATGAGTAAATTCTGTTACGATAGATTCTCAGAGTCTATTAAAGTACCATATGGGATTGTCTTGGTTACAGGTCCAACAGGTTCTGGTAAGACAACGACGCTTTATGGTGCACTCAATGCTATTAAAGATGTTAAAGACAAGATCATTACAGTTGAAGACCCAGTAGAGTATCAGATGGGTGGTTTGCAGCAGGTGCAGGTAAGGGCGAGTATCGGTCTAAGCTTTGCAGATGCGCTAAGGTCTATACTGAGACAGGATCCAGACAAGATTATGATCGGGGAAATCAGGGATAAAGAGACACTTCGTATTGCCATACAAGCTGCACTCACTGGGCACTTGGTACTCTCTACACTGCACACCAATGATGCAATTTCCGCTGTTACAAGGATCCTTGACATGGGAATTGAAGAGTATCTGGTGAGTGGTGCATTGGTAGCTATACAGGCACAGCGTCTTGTTCGTAAAATTTGTCCACACTGTAAAAAAACAACAGTGCTTGAGGCACATCTTCGAAAATCTATTGAAGAGTATCTTCCTGAAAATCCTACCTTCTATGTCGGTGAAGGGTGTAAAGAGTGTGGACACAGTGGTTATTCAGGCAGAGAGATGATCTCTGAAGTCTTAACGATCAGTGAAACATTTGCACGTTTGATTGCAAGTGGAGCATCAAAAGAAGAGATGACAAACCAGGCTATGGAAGAAGGGTTTATCACGATGTTCGAAGATGGAATTCATAAAGCATTAGAAGGTAAAACGACTATTGCAGAAATTTATAGAGTAGCGAGGTTGTAATATGAAGTATTTTAATGTAACCGTAATGGAGAAAGGTAAGAAGCGACTAGAGCTTCTTAAAGCTAACAATAAAATGGCTGCTGTCAGTATTGCTAAGCAGAAGTTTCCTACGACAATGGTAATGAAAGCAGTAGAGACATCTGCTCCTCTTGAAGATAGTATTTCCAATCTATTCGCCGGACTCAAGAAAACTATGAAATCTAAGATACCGATCAATGATAAGATCTCTACAATAAGACAGATCGCTGTTATGACGGATGCTGGTATTCCAATCAATGATACATTAATGGACGTTGCAGACAATACAGAGAATAAACAACTTAAAGAGATCTATACAACAATAAATAATGATATTAATGCCGGTAACAGTATCTCTGATGCTATCGAACCATATGCTGAAGAGTTTGGGCACGTAGCCATTGCTATGACAAATCTTGGTGAGAGAACAGGTAATATCTCAGAGTCCTATCATAAGCTTGCAGATATACTTGAAAACATTAGAGATAATACGGCAAAATTTAAAAAAGCGATCAGAACACCTTTGATCACATTGGCAGCAATGGCTATCGCATTTACGATCCTCATCATGGTAGTTGTACCAAAATTTAAAGATATATTTGCCAAATTTAAAACAGAACTTCCAGTACCTACGCAAATACTATTGAAGATAGAGTGGGCATTTAGTAATTATGGATTATTGATCCTTGCTATAATGGTTGCAATTTTCTTTGGAGTGAAATTTTTATATCAGAATAATGATGACTTCAAGTATCAGATGGATAAAATGATGATACATCCTAAATTTTATTTGATCAATAAAGCGATCTTTCTTTCAACTATGCACAAATACAACCTTGTATTTGGAGAGTTGGTGAGATCGGGTATCCCTGTTTCTGAAGCACTTGAGACTGCAGTAGGTATGGTCGATAATGCTGCGATAAAAGAGCAGTTGTTGACGGTTAATGCCAATATCGGTCGTGGTATGAGTTTGGCCGAAGCTTTTGATCTTACGGGACTTTATGAGAATATGTTACTTCAAATGATCAAAGCCGGTGAGTCTGGTGGTCAATTGGATGCGATGCTAGCTAAAGTAACGGATTATTACGATATGCGATTCCAGGATCTGATTGATAACCTTGCAGCTTATATTGAACCGATCATGTTGTTCTTTATTGCGGGTCTTGTTTTACTAATGGCACTGGGTATCTTTATGCCGATGTGGGATCTTGGAAAGGCTGTAAAAGGCTAAAAGATAGATATACAGAGAAAGGTTACTTCTCTGTATATCAACTTAAAATATACTCTTAGAGACGGTGATGTTTGATCGCTTTCTCTAGATCTTCCATGGTATCGATACCAAAACTCTCTGTATCAACTTCAGTCATAGCGACCTCATAGCCATGATAGTGGGCTCTAAGCTGTTCAAGTTTTTCTATATCTTCCAATGGTGCAGGCTCAAGCATACAAAAATTACGCAATGATCTTACTGTAAAACCATAGATACCCAAATGACCTTTGTAGGCATCAAAATGGTGGTCTCTTGGGTAGGGTACTTTTGCTCTTGAAAAGTAAAGGGCTATGTCATCACTGTCTGTAACCACTTTGACAATATTGGGATCATCAGCTTCTGGGTTAGTGATCGTTTTGTAGCATGAGTTCATCATGACCCGTTCATTCTCTTTGTTCTTTTTTGTAAGATCATAGATGGCTTGTACCACTTCAGTCTCAATAAAAGGTTCATCACCTTGTACATTGATAATAATCTCATCTTCATCTAAATTCAACTTTTGGGCGGCTTCATAGATCCTGTCTGTTCCACTTTGATGATGAGCAGAAGTGAGTACTGCTTTTATATCATGTTGAGCTGCCATATCTACGACTTCTTGTGAATCAGTAGCGATCACTACGTCATCTATATCTTCAACAGCTTTGGCTGTTCTTACAACCATTGGCATGCCACCAATGTCTGCCAAGACCTTGTTGGGAAAGCGACTTGACCCTATACGCGCAGGAATAATAATCATGATAGATCCTTCGTTGTTTATTAATCTAATATTACACTTTATATGCTAAGATACAAGACTTAAAGGATAGACAATGGATAAAGCACTTTTTCTTCTTAATATGGGTGGACCAAATGATCAAGATGAAGTAGAACTTTTTTTATACAATATGTTTTCAGATAAAAACATTTTGCCAACCAATCCTATGACAAGAGCACTGGTTCGTAAGATCATCATCACGAAACGTTTAGATGAAGCAAAAGAGAGTTATGCACATTTAGGGGGAAAGTCTCCTTTATTTGGTTTAACACAAAAACTTATCGATAAGTTAAAAACCAAGTTGGATATGCCTATATATGCGGCTATGCGTTACGTACCGCCTTTTGCCACGGATGCTTTGAGAAAATGTAAAGAAGAGGGGATAGAGGAGATCATGCTTTTCCCTCTGTATCCACAATATTCTACGACAACAACCCTATCTTCTTATGAAGATATCATGGCTAGATGTGAAGCATTGGACTATCATCCCAAGGTCACCATGTTGGCATGTCAATATTATGATGATATTGATTATATTAAAGCCAATGTAGATCAGATAGTAAAAGCTATAGGTGATAAAGATATTAGTGACTATGACCTGCTTTTATCTGCACATGGTCTGCCTATGAGTATTATCAAAGCTGGAGATCCTTATCAACGCCAGGTAGAGTCAAATGTGAGTGCTATAAAGACTCTTTTGGAACTCAAAGGTATACACTTTCAAGAAGTGAAATTGGTCTATCAGTCCAAAGTTGGATCAGCAGCATGGCTAGAGCCTAATCTTGTTGATGTACTTAGAAACCCAACCAATCGTAAAGTGCTTATCTATCCCTTGGCATTTACGATCGACAACTCAGAGACACTTTTTGAACTGGATATAGAGCATCGTGAGATCGCTGAGAAGATAAAATATCATGATTATATCGTAGTAGAGTGTATGAATGACAGTGATGCTTTTGTAGATCTGATCATTAAATATGTAGACCAGAACAGTATAGAAAAGACAAAGAATCAGTCATTCTGTTCTGATTGCAGTGTTTGTTTATGTTGTCAAGCCAGTATTAGCTAGCCAAACTGTTTAGATATTCACAGGTATCTCAATGCAAACCATAGAAACCCCATTTACGTTCACTACTGAAGTGAATCGTTCCAAGTTTATAACCTACCTTGTGCCGATCACAGAGTATGAGGGCTTACAGGAAAAACTCAAAAAAGAGAATCCAAAAGCCAATCATGTGGTCTATGCACTACGTTATTTAAATGAATTTGATCAAATTGTTGAGAACGCTTCAGGGGTTGTATTGTCAAATACAAATTTAGTATGATTATGATGTTTATACTATAAATTGGGCTCAAATATATATTTATGAAAAATATTTGGTATGATTAATATTTTTATCAAATAGTATGATTGAAAAGTAATAACTTTATCATTCTTATACAAGATAAAGTATGATTAATTTTTGGAATTTCTTGAACCAATGATTTCTTGTAAGACCTTATAAAACATCCCAATTTAGAACATTTTATAAGGTTTTCTGTTGAAGGGTAGGGATTTATGGCTCGCAAATGTCGCTATAGCGAAAAACGTTATAAAATATGTTAGATTATAAGGTTTTAGTTTTATAGGGATTAGAAGTATTGAAATAATACAGATAATGACTATGGGGAATTAATTATTAAAGTCTCTCAGATTGCAATATTCTTTGAAAATAGGCTAGCTAAGACCCAGATATTATGATATACTTTATTGATCTTTAAGTAAAGCAGGGTAAGCAAAATGAAACTTCGTATCAATACTGAAGATATCATTCAAATAGCTATAGGTGCATTTGCTCTTGCAGTTCCAATCTCTTTTACTGAAGAAGCATGGAAAATGAGTATCACTTTACCCTTTTATAATCTCTTATTGGTTTTTGTACTCTCTGTTACTTTTTTAGGTATTTATGCCTACTATAGTGTATTTCAAGAGCAAGTATCAAAACGCTATCATATATTCTTATTACGTATTTTTATTGCTTACTTCATTTCTGCTCTGGTAGTAGCTTTAGTTTTACTAGCTTTAAATAAATTACCCATTATAGACGAACCTGTCATCGCTTTAAAAAGATTAATTTTGATTACTATGCCTGCATCAATGGGGGCTATCGTAGTAGACAGCTTTAACAAAGAGTGACCTGAAAAGGATAAGAAGACTATAGAACTGAATCTTACTATCGTAAAACCTATAACACATAATGTATATTATTAGTATTTATTAAATATTAACCTAAACTAATTATTGAGATCCTTAGGTATGAGTTTGACAAAGCCTATGATGAGATGATAGAGATAGGCAAAAAGGCAACACGAAACAGTTTAAAAATTTCGTTAAATAATTTCTACATCAGAAATATCTTTACCTGAAAGAGATTCAAGTTTTAGTTCTACTTTATTGAGGAATTCATTACGGTTTGCTTCATCCATATTATTTTGTAACATTTCTAGAATATATTTTATACCATTTGCATTGATTTTTTTTACACTAGCCAAATAATGAACAAATGCTATGAGTTTTACATCATTTATAGAATAAAGCTTTTTAGCACCTTCTACTTTTTTTTCAGGAAGTAAAAGTTTTTCTTCATACATTTTTAATGTACGCACCTTTGCGCTTAACAACTCTCCAATACTGCTTAAAGGAAGGATATCCTTATCATTATCTAATAATGCCATATAGTGTCCTTTTGAATTATATAATTATATAAAAATTTCCTAAATCTCAATATGTATGAGTTTATATTTTCAGTTTTTCATCTTCAAGTTCTAAGATTTGATGATCATCTTCATCTATAATGTTTTTTACAATCTTAACACACATGTTCTGTTTTGATTTAAAATATCTACCTATCAGTTTTTGAATTTTTTGAATATCTGTATCTTCAGGGAAATCAAGGAGTAGTCCATCTTTACCAAGAACTATTCTTCGACGGGTTATTATACATTCTGTAAAGTGTTTTAAAAATATGAATAATTTCACTTTTTCATCTCTTGTCAAGCTCATATAGCCTGTTAGATAAATATGTTTCACAATCTTTCCTTTACAAACTCTTGATTGCTTGCTTTATCACGTTGAATACATGATTTAGCTGTTCGGTAGTAATAATGTAAGGTGGCATTACATAAATTACATTTCCTAAAGGTCGAATTAATACTTCATTTTCAAGTGAGAAACGATAAATTTCTAAGTTGACTCGTTTATTGGGATCATAATCATTCAATTCAATAGCCGCTATCATTCCTCTTTGTCTTACCTCTTTTACCAGCTTAAGTTCCTTTAATGATTCCAAATGTCCTTGCATTGTTTGAATGTGTGTTTGATTTTTTTCAATGACACTATTCTCTTCAAAGTAGTCCAATGTGGCATTGGCTACTGCACATGCGAGCGTATTTCCCGTATAGCTATGGGAATCCAAAAACGATTTACCCTCACGGTAATCACAATAAAAAGCATTATAAATATCATTGGTAATCATCGTAACAGAAAGAGGTAAGTACCCTGCTGTTATTCCTTTAGAAAGGCATAGAAAGTCAGGACTTATATCTGCTTGTTCACAAGCAAACATGGTACCTGTACGTCCAAACCCCACAGCAATTTCGTCAGCAATAAGGTGCACCTTATATTTGTTACAGAGTTTTCGAAGTGATTTAATGTATGAAGCGTCATACATAGCCATACCACCGGCACATTGTACCAATGGTTCTATAATCACTGAAGAGACTTTGCCGTTATGTGTTTTAAGCAGTCTCTCCATATCTTCCAATGCTTCATTCTCATCACATAGTGCAGGGGATTTTGCCTGTATCGTTTTGATAAGAATCTCATCATATATTTCTTTATATAGGCTAACGCCTCCAACAGCAAGTGCTCCCATGGTCTCGCCATGATAGCTGTTTTCAAGTGATATAAAGTAAGGGCGTACTTCTCCTCCGTTCTTATAATATTGAAAACTCATCTTCAAAGCGATCTCTACAGCACTTGAACCATTATCCGCAAAAAAGACTTTACTCAGTCCTTCCGGTGTTATTTTCACAAGTCTCTTGGCAAGTTCAACTGCCGGCTTATGTGTAAAACCAGCAAATATTACATGTTCAAGCAAATCCATCTGTGATTCAAGTTTTTGGTTTAACTTTGGATTAGCATGTCCAAATAAGTTAACCCACCAACTACTGATTGCATCCAAATATCGATTGCCGTCAAAATCATGCAGGTAGACGCCTTCTCCCATTTTGATGGGAATAAGAGGCAGATTCTGTTCATAATCCTTCATCTGAGAACAAGGGTGAAAAATATATTCCAGGTCTTCTTTTATCATATCTTCATTGGTCATTGAACTACTCCTGTTAAAAATAATTCCTTAATACCATTAGATATAGTCTGAACGGAAACTGCGATGATAATAAGACCCATGATTTTTACAATGGCTAAGATACCCATCTCTCCAAGCATATCATGAATTCTTTTAGAATGTCTATATACCCAATAGCTCAATAAACTTCCTATGGCGATCGCAATTAAAACAGCACTTTCATAGATCAATGATTCTGCTTTGGCTTTTAATACTAGAACCGTCGTAATAGTACCTGGTCCTGCAAGCATTGGAATTGCAAGAGGTACCAATGCAATATCATCACGCTCTTCTATATCTGATTCTGTGGCTTCAACACGTTCTTGTTTCGTGCTGTTTTTTTCAAATATCATATTCAAACCTATTAAAAAGAGTAAAATACCTCCACCCACTTTAAAGGCGCCAAGTGTAAAGCCGAATAATGTGAAAATCAGTTCACCACTTATTAAAAAAAATGTAAGCAACAAAAATGCATAAATGGACGTACGCTTGGAGATTGACTCAAGCATCTGAGTAGGATAGTCTGAAGTAGCAGCTAAAAATGAGGGAAAAGTATAAAACGGATTCATAATCGCCAACATGGCAATGGTAACTTGAGATAAAAAAAGTAAATAAGCTGTAACTAATTCCAAAACTATGACTCCAGTATTAAACGTTGATGTAATAATTCAAGTGCACGGTCAGCATGATGTTGAGCCACACCTATATGGAATGATATTTTGGCCGGTCCCTGATCTATCATTTCAATGTCAATATGATTGCTTTTGAGTACTGATACTGCATCAACGATAGCAAAGGAATTGTTTTTCATACCAATACCTACCATACTTAAAATAGAAAGATCATAGACGACATCTATGATATCTGGTGCAAGTTTCTCTTCTATTTCAGCTCTTAGATTATTGATATTTCCACTGAGGTCCTCTTTTTTAAGAAGTACTGCGATGTCATCTTTATCTGTTGGATAGTGATAGGTATTGAGATTATATTTATTAAAAATATTTAGAAGTCCCTCTGTAAAACCTATTTTTTCACCCAACCCATCTTTTTCAAGATAGATATAGGCCATGTTATCCAGCTTGGCTATACCGACAACTTCTTCTTCAGGTACTCTTTCATTAATGATCATTGTTCCTGTTGCAGATGGTCTATTCGTATTACGAATATTGATAGGAATATTTCGTTTTCTACAATTCACCATTGCATCAAAATGAAAAACATTGAATCCTTTAGATGATAGAAGCCTTATCTCTTTAAAAGTAAGTCTTGGCACAACATCAGCATTATGTACTATACGTGGATCTACTTCATATACACCATCTATATCACTCCAGTTTTCATATAAAGATGCATTAACAGAATAGGCGATCTCTCCACCAGTAAGATCGGAGCCCCCGCGTGAGAGTACTGCAATATCACCATCAATTGTGACACCATAGTATCCAGGGAACAAGCATATTTGCTCTTCATCTTTCAGTTGTTCAAAATTTTGATAGCTTTCTTCTAATACCTTGGCACTAAGAAAGTCATCACTCACGGTAAAGCCAATTTCTTCAGGAAGTACCAAACGTGTATTTAAACCACATTTATTAAAGTATTCTGCTATGATTCGTGCATTATAATGTTCACCTCTTGAAGAGAAAAATGCTATTTTCTTTTCACCAGTTAATTTTGTTTCAAAATCTTTTTTTAAGTTTTCACTTAATTCATCACAAGCTATACCAAGCTCTTTGCAAATGGTATTAAACTTATCTAAAACGACTTTTTGACTGACATCTGCAGTTATTTTTTGCTCTTTAAGATGCTTACCATCAACAGCAATATTGATTAAATGGTCAGTGATTTTCTCTTTATACTTTTCATCTCTTCCAGGTGCTGATACCACGACGTATTTCCGGTTTTTATTGTCACTGACAATATTTTTTACTTTTTCAATCTGTGTGGTATTTTCTACAGAACTACCACCAAATTTACATACAATTGATCGCTTCAATGTTATCCTTTAACCTGTTGTACTTAGAGTGCTTTAAAGTCTTTCAGACATAAAAAACTAGCTCTTTGTCCTTTTGCTGCGAATGGCTTAACGGGCTTGTTTTCAATACTGTTATAAACAAAAAATGCGTTGGTTCTCGGGTCTGGAGATATATTATCAGGTGAACCATGCATCATGTTTCCATCGTGAAATACTAATGTACCAGCTTTCCCCAATGCAGCAGTAATGCCATTGTCTTTAGATAGCACTTTCATTGCCTCTAAACTTGGTACGCCGTACTTTTGGTTTTTTAAAGACTCTTTATAGTTATCCTTTGGTGTCTCACCGGCACACGCTACAAATTTTTTATGGCTACCCGGAACTAAGTAAAGTGGCCCATTAAACTGTGTGTTGTCTGTCAACATGATCCATGCTGATACTGTACGACATCTTGGTAAACCATCTTCTGCATGCCATGTCTCAAAATCAGAATGCCAAGGAAATGACTTGCCTTTATACGCTGGTTTAATGTTAATACGGCTTTGATGTATGTATGCCTTAGAACCCAGAATCTGCTCAACCTTGTCTAAAATACGCCGATCTGAAATCAGTTGCTCAAACACAGAACTAAAACGGTGTTGCGAAAAAATAGTTCTTAATTCATTGCTATCTGGTTCGGTGATATACTCTTCACGATCTTTCATAGATGAATCACTTTTAAGTTCTTCTAATGCCCAATTAAGTGTTCCTACCTCTTTTTCTGTAAAAAACTCAGGGAAGATTATGTATCCATTCTCTTCAAAGAACATTACTTCATCTTCTTTAAGCGAATATTTTTTACTACTTTTAGAGTAAACAACATCATCCACTCTATCTACAATCTTCTCTTCTTTTCTTCTTGTTGGATATAGATCTTGCATTCTTTTCTCCCTACATTATAGTTTTTTCTAATGTTTACAATTGTTTTTGAAAAAAACGTTTCATCTCAGGTATTGTGACTTCTAAACTGTCTGATTTTTCAGTAATACTAATCACCGGCTGAATAAGCATTTTTTTTTCATCTAAAGCTTCTCGACAGCATTTTAATACCTCTTTAGGATTATTAGATTGAGGCAACCTCACTAATACGCTTGAAGCATCTAAATCTACAAACATCGATTGTTTAGGAAGGCATTGAGATATCTCATCTTCTATTTTGGTATATTTACTTATAAATAAACTATTCTTCATCAATTTCCTTTTGATTAATAACAATAAAAAAATGTGTATTTTTCTTAACTATTTGCTATGAAACATTTGAAAAAAATTTTCAAATGTTATATTGGTGTACCTGGCTTTTCATCTTCAACTAATGGGTATACACCATCTTCATCATGGTTCTCTGTTCCTACAATCGGTGGGTTGAAGACACAGATAAGACGCATATCTTCTGTACCACCATAAAGATTATGATCATCATGCTTATCCAATGCATACATAATGCCATCACATATCTCATGTATCTCTCCAGTTGCCAAGTCTTCTATTTTTCCGTTACCAGAAACACAATAGACTGCTTCAAGGTGGTTTTGATAATGTATATGTGTCATTGTTCCAGCTTTGATAATCGTCTCATGGAAAGAGAAGCCCATACCATCTTTTCGCAACAGCATGCGTCTGCTTGTCCACTGTCCTTCTTTCGCATGAATTTCCTGCTCGCTTCCGATAATATTTTTGATATCCCTTACGATCATTTAAAACTCCTTACCTAAACGTTCTTTTTTTTGTGCAAGCACATTGTCTATTGCAGTTTCAAAACGGTTCAATCCAGTTTCTAGCATATCCTCATCGATCACTAGCGGTGGTAAAAACTTTACAACCTGATCTTCAGAGCCTGCTGTCTCTATTATCAAATTATTTTTAAACGCTTCAGCTGAAATTTCACCAGCTAAGGAATGATCATTCTTGATTTCAAAACCATATACTAATCCTCTACCACGAACATCAATATCATACTCTGGATATTTGCTGGCGATTTTCTCTAAACGTTGACGTAAAATCTCTTCTTTATAAAAGACAGCTTGTGTCAAATCATCATTGCTCCAATATTGATCGATTGTCACTCTAGAAGCAAGAAATGCCAAGTTATTACCACGGAAGGTACCTGTATGTTCGCCTGGTTTCCACTGATCAAGATCCGGTTTAAACAGTAGCATCGCCATAGGCAGTCCACCACCAATCGACTTGGACATTGTTATCATATCAGGGTTGATACCTGCAAACTCAAAGCTGAAAAATTCACCTGTACGTCCATTTCCAACCTGAATATCATCAATGATAAGCAAGATATCATATTCTCTACAGATGGTTTCAAGCTCCTGAAGCCACTCTTTTGTGGCTACATTAATTCCGCCTTCTCCTTGTACTGTCTCAAGGATTATTGCTGCTGGCGTATCTACTCCACTAGAGCCATCATCTAAAAACTTACGAAGATAGGTAAGCGTATTAAAGTCTCCAAAATAACCATCAAAAGGCATAAATGTGGCATTACATCTACTGATGTAACTCTCATCACGATATTCATTGTTACCCGTAACGGCAAGTGACCCTTGGGAAAGTCCATGATAACCATTGGTAAAAGCGATCACATTACTTCTCCCTTTCACTAAACGTGCAAGCTTAAGCGCAGTCTCTACTGCATTTGTTCCTGTTGGGCCTGTGAACTGCATCTTATACTCAAGACTACGTGGTTTCAATATTTTTTCCTGAAAGGCCTGTATGAATTCTCTTTTTGCTATGGTTGCCATATCAAGTCCATGTACGATACCGTCATTTTGTATATACTCAATCAACGCTTCACTGATATGTTCATTATTATGTCCATAATTAAGTGTTCCTGCTCCTGCAAAAAAATCTATGTATTCATTATTTTGTTCATCTGTTAAAATGGCACCTTTTGCTTTTTCAAAAATAGCTGGGAAAGAACGTATATATCCACGTACTTCCGATTCATAGTTTTCAAATTCTCTCATTTTATAATTCTCCTTTTTTATTATTTAATGGTCCGATACGATATAATTCCTCATCTTCATGTGCCTCTTCACCAAACAGTTCTTTTGCGAAATATGGTTTTACATTTATCTCAGCTTTAAGATCTGATGTTAAACGATGAAATAGGTTCTGGGATGCTTTGTTGGATGGTGATATCGTTGTTTCAATATATTCTATATGATCCAAATCCTCACGATTTAAAAGATTTCTTAACATTTGTAGTGCTACACCTTTACCTCTTGAAGAAGTATGTAAAGCAACTTGCCAAATGAAAAGTGTATTCTTTGTTCTAGGGTCTAAATACCCAGAGATAAAACCCCTGACTTCTTTACTATTCTCATATACAATACTTGTATTCCTGAAGTATGTACATACTAACATATATGCATATCGGGAATTAAGGTCAAGAGGTTTGCAGTGATTAATAAGATCAAAAATAGCAGGTGAATCATTCAATTCTGGTTTTCTAAAAACTGGGATATTTTCTCCTTCTTTTTTATATTTACAATATATTAGTAAGTTATTAACAATAGAAGTGTAACAAATCATTCTTATAAATTTATTAAATTTACATTATATATGTATAATTAATACATTTAATATGTTATATTTTTATATATATTATGTAAAAGGTAATGATGAAGTGGATAGTATATTAATTTCTTTTTCTCTGACAATGATGGGGTTTGTTATTGTAGGTCTTCTATCAATGTATAGGTCTAAACATACAAGTCATGATTATTTGACAGCTTCTCGAAGTGTTTCTCCGTGGTTGGCAGGTCTTTCTGCTGTAGCAACAAACAATAGCGGATATATGTTTATTGGTATGATCGGTTATACTTACACGGTTGGCTTTTCATCTATATGGCTCATGGTAGGCTGGATACTTGGAGATTTTATTGCTTCACTCAAAGTACATCGTAAAATCAGGATTAAATCAGAAGAAATACATGCGCATAGTGTGGGTGGGCTTATTGCTCATTGGCAAGGTGAAGATTATCATATTCTACGGAGGATGATAGGGGTTTTAACTATTATTTTTTTAACCGTTTATACAGCAGCTCAGTTAGGTGCCGGCAGTAAAGCATTAGAAACGATTGTAGGATGGGATCGTACCATAGGTGCCACAATGGCCGCAGTAGTCATACTCTTTTATTCATTTTCGGGAGGACTGCGTGCTTCTATCTGGACCGATGCTTTACAATCTTTCATTATGATCATATCAATGACGATCCTTTTGGTTTTCAGTATTGAAAATATTGGTGGTATAGAGACACTTTATACAAAACTAGAACATATCAAGCCTGGATATATGGAGTGGTTTCCTATAGATATGAAGTATAATTATCTAGGCATTGTTGGATTTGTAATAGGATGGCTTTTTGGGGGTATTGGTGTTATTGGTCAACCTCATATATTAATACGCTACATGGCACTTGATAATGTAAATTCATTAACACGTATGCGTCTATACTACTATACCTGGTTTATACTTTTTTATGCAGCAACCATTGGCGTTGGTTTAATTTCACGTCTTGCTATACCTGAAATAGATAGTTTTGATCCTGAGACTGCACTTCTTGTACTTTCACAACAGACATTAACGCCTTATCTCATAGGTATTATGTTAGCTGGGATCTTTGCAGCAACTATTTCTACTGCAGATTCATTGGTTCTTAGTTGTTCAGCTTCACTCACTAGAGATTTTACAGATAAACCGTTAGATACTTACAAAGCAGCGAAAATAGGAACTATTATTGTTACAGTTTCAGCATTAATCATTGCTATCACCAACAATAAAACTATTTTTGCACTTGTATTAGATGCCTGGGGTGTATTTGCTTCGGCTTTAGGGCCATTAATATTTTTATTGGCAACAGGTCAAAAATTTTCAGAAAAAACTGCGCTGTTATTAATGTTTGTAGGAATTATAATTTTCTATCTCTGGAGTAATTATGGTTACACCAATGTATATGCTATCGCTCCTGCATGGTTAATTGTATTGACTATTTTTTACATAATAAATGAAAAAAAAATATAACTATACTATATTTTTTTACACATTATATGTTTAATTTTTACAAATATAATGATAATAATTCATTAATGACTAATAACATTTCCATTATAATACCCTAGAGTTTGAAGTAAATATTTTTTTATCTCCTTAAGTTTTAAACGTATACACCTCCAACAATTTTTTGACATTCCAACTTGCGTACTACTTACTTCAAACTCAAAATAACAATAAAATAAACTTGTTTTAAAACCTTATAAAATATATAAATTTATAAGGTTTTCATTTTCAATTTAGTACTTTTGAATGTAAATATTCAAAATGTTGATCGTTCAGGTGTCCAGACTGGATCTATATGCACAACTTTAAGAAGTTCTGGTCTAATTGTATTCCAGTTTTTATATCCATATTTTCTTGCTAAT
>Ga0180436_10001337_pt1 | contig 24140 bp, 25 predicted proteins | sample SS_ome_2_FD_132434 | JGI IMG/M metagenome (GOLD analysis project Ga0180436, IMG submission 132434) | Hypersaline lake sediment archaeal communities from the Salton Sea, California, USA - SS_3_S_2 metaG | ecosystem: Environmental > Aquatic > Non-marine Saline and Alkaline > Hypersaline >... | reverse complement strand
TGGAAAAAAACCAAACAAAAGAACTCATTAATAATTATTTGAAGGAAATTTTCTACCGGGTCTTGGATATCCAAGCGAAGCAGGTTTCTATAGCAACAGAAAAAAGGCTCAGCCGAACCGAGATGCATTCTATTGAGATTATCAAAGATTCGGGCAATCCAATATTGACCTATGTTGCGGACAAACTCAGAGTTTCTAAAGCCACGGCAAGCGTATGTATTGACAGGCTTGTTAAGAAGGGATTCGTATTGAAAAAACTGTTTGCAGGCGATAGAAGAAAGTACTCCCTCGAGCTTACCGATACCGGCGAACTGTGCTATTCTCAGCACAAAGAGTTTCACGATAAAATGGTGGATGCGCTATTATACGATTTTAAACTTGACGAATACCCAGAGCTGCTTCGCGGGTTCAGAAACATGGCGGATTTTTTTAATAAGTATTAGAACTTAAGATTTCAATAAAATATCAGTCCTAAGCCCTGAAAGGTAACTGTCAGGGCTTTTTGCTGTACTTTTATGTGATTTATTAATAATTTATATTATTTCATATAATATTTAATGTTTTATTTTAATTTTTTATTGACAAGCGTATCTCTATGTGTTATCATGAGCCCGAAATTAAAAAAGGAGGCAAAAAAATGAAAATGCATGAAAAGAAGTTAAAGAAGTTCAAAGTGTATAGGACTATTGCAAATGTTCTTTTTATACTGGTATTGATATTTGGAATTATTGGTCTTATAGCAGCAGTCGTCACAGAAAGTGTGCTGGTATCACAGAATGTGGATATTGCCAGTGTTTTGAAATCCACTGTCGGCAATCTCGGAATAGGCTATGATATCCCGATCGATACCATACCATACTCTCTTATTACCGTAGCAATTCTATACGCAGTGGTGAGCATAGGACTTATCGCCTATATACTGAAGGTTGTCTCGAATCTGTTCGGCAATATCGTAGAAACGAGAACTCCTTTCCACAAGGACAATATAAGAAGATTGAAGTCCATGGGGATAGCATTCTTTATCTACACCGGTTTGCTGGCAATTCTGGGGGCAATCGCAGGAACTCTTCTTTCCGGAGCTTTCCACGACCCTTCGCTGACCAGCAATATCTCGATTAATTTCTCAACAATTCTCTACGGTCTGCTGCTTCTGGTTCTCGCTGAAATCTTCGAATACGGTGCTAGTTTACAACAAGACAGCGAATCGATTGTGTAGGTGATTGTGATGAGTATAATCGTAAGATTGGATAAGATGATGGCGGACAGGAAGATGTCGCTGAATCAGCTTTCAGAGTCGATCGGACTTACCACCGTGAATCTCTCCTTGTTGAAAAACGGCAAGGTAAAAGGTATTCGGTTCAACACCTTGGAATCCATATGCAAAACGCTGGATTGTCAGCCGGGTGATATTCTGGAATACTCACCTGATGAAAATGAACAATAAGCGGACAGCTTGCTTTGGTCTGATACCATAGCAGGCTTTTCGCATTTGCGCGATACATCAAAAAAGCCCAAAAGGATAATGGGCTTTTGTCGCATCTTTTTTTATCTATTCTGACTCACAACCGCAACCGTCACCGCATCCGCAGTCATCTCCGCAGTCACAGTCGTCACCGCAATCGCAATCGCCGTCATCTCCACAGCAGCAGTCTTTTTTCTCTTCTTCAGCATCGCACGAGTAAGTAATCGCTTCAACAGGGCAAGCAGGTGCACACTTTGCACAGCTCGCTTTACACAAATCCGGATTTAAAACAACAGGCTTTGGCGATTGGGTTTCATCGTACACACCATGAGGACATTCCTCTATACAAAGACCGCACTCTATACATTCATCATAATCGATTATCGGGTAAAAGTTTTTTGACATAATTATTCTCCATCTATCTTTTTGCTTTTACACTATTATAGAGTATTATATCCTCTTTGATAAGCTTTTTTTGTCATTACAAAAGAAAAAGATATTTAATCATATGTTTTTTCTGTTTCGGGCTCCTTTTTCTTGACAACGATTATTTTTCTTACTAATCTTTATACATACATTATATTAAACTCAAAACAAAATGATTCAGGAGAGGAAGCAATATGGCAGATATAGTATTCTCGTTCAAGAAAACAAAAAGGGAGAGTATAAAAGATATAATAGACTCACATTTAAGCAGCTTCCATTTCCCGATGGATTCCTACTTGGAAGAAAATCTCGATTCCAGCGATCTAACCGCAATATATTTAGAAAATGATTTAATCGGGTATGCAGGTATCGAAAAGGGCGATCTGTTTTTCTTTCATATTATATTGAAGTACTATAGGCACGCACATCAAGCCTTTGAGGAGTTTGTCTCATACAAGAAACTCAAAAGAGTATTGGTTATAACTCATGACCCTCTTCTTTGCTCGATAATAATGGAATGGGACTACACCGTTGAGCGGGATGCTTGCTGGTTTATCGACGGGGGAAGACTGGAAAAGCCAAACACAAAAGTTAAAGATGCTGTTTTCAGGCTCGCTTTGCTTTCAGACAGTGCTCAAATTATTGAGAAATCCGGCGATTTCTTTGATAAACTCCAAGAAAGGATTAAGGATGATACGATTTTTGTTCTCGAAGAAAACGGTGAGCATCTTGGATACGGAATAATCGAAAGAGGCAGATACTTCCCTTCGTGCGTATCCATAGGCATGATTTGCGATAAAAAGCACAGAAAAAAGGGTGTCGGACAAACGATTCTTTGGAATCTAAAAGAGCTCGTATACTCTGAAGGCAAGAAGCCCGTTGCAGGGTGTTGGTATTATAATATCCTGTCGCGAAAAACTTTGGAGCGAGCAGGTATGCTCGCTGTCGCAAAAGGGTTCACTGCGGTCCTAAAAGAAAAAGAAAAGCCGCCCTTAAGAACAGGCAACCGCCCGGGCGAACTCGTCGAGGGATAGAAAGATATATAATGGAAGGAACTTAACAATATGAAGCTGAAGTATGATTGTTTGGAGTTTCTCGAAAAGTCAAATCTTCCATGGATAAAATATAACCTTCAGAAGCAAAAGGGTTTTGAAAGCGAGGAACAAAAGAGAGGTCTGAAGAAGGTCTTGCTTTTGGACGCAAAGGTCAGTTCTCTTGCCGAAGAATGCTTGGCTTGGCCGAATTTACCGCTTCTGCGGCATAACGATGCAAAGCATATCATCCACAAGATTTGTTTACTTCTCGATTTTGGTTTGGATAGTTCTGATATGGTAATGCAGAAAATAGCGGACAGAATACTGAACAACAGGGATGAAAATGGAGCGTTACTTTCGCTTATCAATATTCCCAAAGTCTTCGGCGGTGATAATTCGAACAGATTGGCTTGGATACTCTGTGATTTTCCGATACTGCTTTATGCTTTAATACGTATGGGATATGAACAGAGCGAAGAAGTAAAAAAAGCTGCTGCGTTCTTAAAGAGCTTATGCTCCGATATCGGATGGCGCTGCATTGGATCTGTTGAAAAATTCAGAGGTCCTGGAAAAAAAGAAGACCACTGCCCATATGCAAATCTCATATCATTGAAAGCCTTTTCCCTCCTGCCGCAATATCACGATGAACAATTTATTAAGAACGCGATTGATTCTCTAATCCATATGTGGGAAACCCAAGGAGAAAAGAAATATTATATGTTCGGCATAGGCACAGATTTCAAAAAGCTGAAATACCCGAACCTTTGGTTTGAGATAATACATGTTTTAAGAGTTCTTTCCAAATATGAGTATGCAAGAAAACAAAATGCATATTCAATGATGGTGGATATCGTTATTAATAAACAGCAGGAAAACGGAGGGTTTATCCCGGAATCCATATACATGGCTTATAAGAGCTGGGATTTTGGTCAAAAGAAAACATCTTCTTCCTCTCTTACATATGCCATCTGGGAAATATTTAATGCTGTATAACTATAAAATCAATTAAATAAAGCTTTTGTTGTGGACAAACAGATTTCAAAATGGTACTATTCGGTTTAAATCTACTTTATTCAATACTCGAAGATATTGAAATCAGCATTTAGTATCAAATTTATTGGAACAGGAAAGACACAATATGAAAACAATAAAAGCATATTTACCATACTTCACCGGAGTCGGTTTTGCGCTGATTTTCGGTTTTTCATTTATGTTCACTAAAGTGGCCTTGGATTATGCAACAACGATGCAGTTGATGGGCTTGCGCTTCTTAATCGCAATCATTGCCATGATCATACTAAAAGTGCTTAAACTCATTGAAGTGAAATTGAGCTTTAAAGACATTATCGCAATTTTACCCATCGCAATCTTTCAGCCGCTGCTTTATTTCATCGGTGAAACATACGGGGTCTATTATACATCTGCTTCGATGGCAGGAATTTTTATGGCTCTGATTCCGGTTCTGACAGCAGGAATATCCTTTTTTATGTTAAAAGAGAAGTTGAGTTTTATTCAATTGCTGTTTGTGGTCCTGTCACTGTCAGGTGTGGTTCTGATATCGATTATGACACTGACCGATGCTCCGTCATCGCTCGCTATCGGTGTACTTTTTTTGCTTTTGGCGGTCGTGGCAGGGTCATTTTACACTGTACTCACACGAAAAGCGACCAAGACATATTCACCTATATCTATCACCTTTGTTATGATGGCATTTGGAGCAATAGTTTTCAATATCGCAGGCTATACCGATTCATTGATCAATGACTACTCCTATTTAAAACCATTTTTAGAACTGAGGTTTCTTGGGGCTATTATGTTCTTAGGTGTTCTTTCGTCCGTCGGTGCTTTTTTCTTGATGGTCTATACGGGTTCGAAAGTATCAGCTTCTCAGAATGCACTATTCGTAAACCTTACCACTGTCGTAGCAATTCTGTCGGGAGTAATTTTCTTAAAGGAACAGATATTCATCTATCAAATTATCGGCTCGGTGATGATTATTCTTGGGGTTTGGGGTGCAAATTTCTTCTCGGAGCATAAAATTTCAAGGAGAAACAATTAGCTGGGAGTTTCAATTTTGAATATCGTGTTCTCAGGATTCTCCAATCGATAAGAACATCTGATTTGTGATAATCAAACAATTCTGTATGGGTTTGTACCTTTTTTGTACTTTAGTATTGACACCAAATATTATGTTTGGTATACTTTTGTGAAATATAAAGGCATTGAAGGAGAAAAATGCGCTTCGGAGTACATATTAGAGAGCCGATGGTTGGTGCAAATCGGTATTACCCGAAATTTTACGCAGAACTCGCTCCGGAGCCGTTGCTTCGAAAATGAAGATTATGTATAAGTAGATGCAGCCGGGACGTCCCGTTAACGACGGAGAACTTGATTGAGTTCGATTAAGAGGTTTTTGACTACATGGTTAAAAGCAATTAGAGTGGTACCGCGAGGAATTATCCCCGTCTCTACATGCATATGTTGAGATGGGGTTTTTAATTTATATTATGAAAGATAAGGAGTTGAAAAGGTTATGAAAAGAAATGTAATTTCCGTACTCGTAGAGAACCATCCGGGTGTTTTGTTCAGAATTTCCGGATTGTTCAGCAGAAGAGGATATAACATCAATAGTTTAACAGTCAGCTGTACCGAGAACCCGGAGCTTTCGAGAATGACAGTTCTTTGCACAGGGGATGACAGTACTGTTGAGCAGATAATGAAACAGCTCAATAAGCAGGAGGATGTAAAAAAAGTCATGCTGCTAGATACTGAAACATCTTCTCTCGGCGACACTGCTTTGGCCAAGCTCAATGCAGAAAACGGGAGTCGAAAAAAAGTAATGGATATCATAAACGAAATCGGTGCAAGTATAATCGATATGGGAGACAAAACCGTAACCATACAGATTACAGGCTCCTATCACCATGTTGATGAAGCGCTTAAAAAGCTATACGCAATAGGAGTTGTGGAAGTCGCAAGAACTGGACTTGTCGGACTCGAAAGAGGCGATGGCAGACTTATCGATCACGAAGATTAGGCAAACAATTAAAAAATATTATTAATTTAAGAGAGGTATGAAAAAATGGCAAAGATGTTTTATAAGGACGATTGTAAACCGGAAGTACTGAAGAGTAAAAAAATCGCAATCATCGGTTATGGCTCTCAAGGGCATGCACATGCACTCAATCTGTATGAGTCCGGATTCGATGTAACAGTCGGCCTTTATGAAGGAAGCAAGTCTTGGACACAAGCAGAAGCAAAGGGCCTAAAAGTCAAAGTCGCTGCAGATGCTGCAAAGGACGCAGATGTAATTATGATTCTTATCAATGATGAAAAGCAAGTCGCTCTATACGAAAATGATATCAAACCGAATCTATCTGCTGGAAACTATTTGGCTTTTGCACACGGGTTCAATATCCACTATAACCAAATCGTACCGCCGGAAGACGTAAACGTATTCATGGTTGCGCCAAAAGGACCGGGGCACACAGTACGTACACAGTTTGAGCAGGGCAGAGGGGTACCTTGTCTTGTAGCTGTATATCAAGACCCGACAGGCGACACTTTTGATGTTGGTTTAGCATATGCACAAGGTATCGGCGGAGCGAGAGGCGGTATACTTGAGACCACATTTAAGGAAGAAACAGAAACCGACCTTTTTGGAGAACAGGCAGTTCTATGCGGCGGAGTGACAGAGCTTATGAAAGCAGGATTCGATACTTTGGTGGAAGCCGGTTACCAGCCTGAAAGTGCATACTTCGAATGTGTACATGAGATGAAACTTATCGTTGATATGATAAACGAAGGCGGATTCGCAAATATGCGTTATTCTATAAGTGACACTGCTGAATACGGCGACTATTCGACAGGAAGACGCATAATCACGGATAAAACAAGAAAAGAGATGAAACAAGTACTCTTGGAGATCCAAGAAGGAACTTTTGCTTCGAAGTGGATTTCTGAAAACAAAGCAGGCAGACCGGGCTTCTTGGCTAAACGTCGAGTTGAAGCTGAACACCAAGTTGAAAAAGTTGGAAAAGTTCTTCGAGGTATGATGCCTTGGTTGAAGGACAAAAAATAGTATAGCCACTATTAAATAAAATTGAAGTTTTTAAGAAAGCGAGGGATTAGCTTGGACAGAAAAATCAGAATTTTTGATACTACACTTCGAGACGGAGAGCAAGCTCCGGGTTGCAGCATGAATATAAAAGACAAAGTGAGGGTCGCACGTCAACTCGAAAAGCTTGGTGTTGACGTTATCGAAGCGGGTTTTGCGATAGCATCACCTGGTGATTTCGAATCGGTTCAAGCGGTTGCTGCCGCTGTCGAAAAACCGATTGTGGCTTCCTTGGCGAGAGCCGTTAAAGAGGATATCGATAGAGCATGGGGTGCCGTTAAAGAGGCAAAAAACCCTATGATTCATACATTTATAGCGACATCCGATATCCATATGGAGCATAAGCTTAAGATGACACGCGAGCAGGTATTGGAAAGAACAAAAGAGATGGTCTCTTATGCAAAGAGTTTTTGTGATAACGTTGAATTCTCGGCTGAGGATGCGAGCAGATCCGAACTGGATTTTTTGTGCAAAGTGTTTGAGGTAGCTATTAAAGCCGGCGCAAATGTGCTGAACATACCTGATACTGTAGGTTACTCTACCCCAGGTGAGTTTCAGGAATTTACGAAATACTGCATGGAAAATGTTAAAGGTATTGAGGACGTAATCGTATCCGTACATTGTCATAATGATTTGGGCTTAGGTGTTGCAAACTCTTTGGCTGCTGTTGAAGTCGGAGCTACACAAGTCGAATGCACTGTAAACGGACTTGGTGAAAGAGCCGGAAACGCTTCTCTTGAAGAAATTGTGATGACTCTTAACACGAGAAAAGACTACTATGGAGTCTCGTGCAATATAAATACTGAGCAGATTTATCCTACAAGCCGAATGGTAAGCTCGACCACCGGACAGCCGGTTCAGGCAAATAAAGCGATTGTAGGAGAAAACGCTTTTGCACACGAAGCAGGAATACATCAGCATGGCATATTGGCAAACAGAGCTACTTATGAGATAATGACACCAGAAAGCGTCGGTATCCAAGGACATAAGATGGTACTCGGAAAACACTCAGGCAAGCACGCCCTTGGCGAAAGACTTTCAAGTATGGGTTACAATTTGGATAAGGACGCTCTTTCCGGAGTATTCGCGGAGTTCAAAAAGCTCTGTGATACGAAGAAGAATGTTGACGACAGAGATCTCGAGGCCTTGGTTGGAGAGTTTACGCATACGGAGAACCAAATATATCGTTTGGAGAGTTTCGAGACAACCAGCGGAAACATGATTGAATCCAATGCTGTCGTTACTCTTACAATAGAGGATGATGAGATTACCAAGCAGGCAAAGGGAGACGGACCCGTTGATGCCGCTTTTAAAGCGATTGAAAAGATCTGCGGCAAGGATTTTCTGCTTGAAACATACCGAATACATGCCGTGACCGAAGGCGAGGATGCCATGGGCATGGTTGATGTCAAGATGGCGATTGACGGAAGGTCTTATAAAGGCAGAGGTGTCAGCACGGATATCATTGAATCCAGTATAAGGGCTTGTTTGGATGCTCTTAACAGAGCAAGGTAGTTTAAGACTTAAGGCGAGGTGAATTTTTTGGCAACTAAAGAGAAGATATGGGTGTTCGATTCAACTCTTCGTGACGGCGCACAAGCCAGAGGGATAACTTTTTCCATGGCTGACAGAATCAATATGATGGACTTGCTCGACGAAATCGGAGTGGATTATATCGAAGCGGGAAATCCTGCCTCGAACCCAAAAGAGAGAGCTTTTTTTGAAAAAGTCAAATCGTCGAACTTAAAAAATGCTAAGCTGACAGCTTTCGGCAGTACGCGAAGAAAAAAAATTAAGCCGGAAGATGATCCTGGTGTTCTTGCAACATTGGCCGCAAACACGCCTGTTGTAGCGATTTTCGGTAAAAGCTGGGATCTGCACGTAACCGAAGTTATTCGAGCCGAGCTTGAAGAAAATCTTGAGATGATCTATGATACCGTAAAGTTTTTTAAGGATAGAGGGATCGAGGTTGTCTATGATGCTGAGCATTTCTTTGACGGATATAAGAACAATCCGGAATATGCTATGAAAACACTGAAAGCTGCTGTGGACGGCGGAGCGGATAGTTTGGCTCTTTGCGAGACAAACGGCGGAGCTCTGCCGATGCTCATAACAGAAGCGACTAAACGGGTATGCGATACTTATGATGTAATGTGCGGTATTCATTGCCACAATGACGGCGAGATGGCTGTAGCAAACTCTCTTCTTGCAGTGGAACGGGGAGCAAGACAGATTCAAGGTACTTTCTTAGGGTTTGGAGAGAGATGCGGCAATGCTTGCTTGACATCGCTGATAGCAAATCTGCAGCTCAAAATGGGCTTCGATTGCATACCTGAAGCGAGTATGAAGCAGCTTTATACCAAAGCTCACGAGGCGGCGGAGATTGCAAATCTCACTTTAGACGAGAAAATGCCGTTTGTCGGGCGGGATGCTTTTGCTCACAAAGGCGGAATGCATATAGATGGTGTAAACAAAGTGTCGCATTCATTCGAGCATGTTAATCCTGAAAGTGTCGGCAACAAAAGGACTTTCCTTTTATCGGAAGTAGCAGGACAAACCGCTATAGTCATGAAGTTATCCGAGCAGTTTCCGGAGCTTACAAAAGGCGCTCCAGAAACAAAAGAGCTTATTGAAAAGCTAAAAAATTTGGAAGCGGAAGGATATCACTTTGAGGGAGCCGAGAGCAGTTTTGAACTTTTGGTGAAAAAGCATCTTGGTAAGTTCACTCCGTTCTTTCATATAGAACACTTTAAGATAATAGATGAACCGGCACTCGGAAAGCAAGAAGGTCTTAAAGCATACGCTATCGTAAAAGTGAACGTAAAAGGAGAAGATCATATCACGGCAGCGGAAGGAAACGGACCTGTTAATGCTCTTGATAAAGCTTTAAGAGCGGCGCTGATGAATTTCTTCCCGCAGCTTTCGAAGGTGCATTTGGTGGACTACCGCGTTCGTGTTTTGGATTCATACCACGAAACGGATGCTACTGTGCGGGTTATGATCGATTCGACGGATGGTTCAACGTCTTGGACCACACTCGGGGTTTCATCCGATGTAATAGAAGCTTCGCTTCAGGCTTTGATAGATTCTATAGAATATAAACTTATGATTGATAGCAGTAAATAATATAAATTTTTTAACACAATTGATGGAGGTATTAAAGAATATGGGAATGACAATGACCCAAAAGATTTTGGCTGACCACGCAGGAATGGACAGTGTTTCCGCCGGCGAGTTTGTGAACTGTAAGCTAGATCTTGTGCTGGGTAATGACGTAACTTCGCCAATGGCGATCAGTGAGTTCAACAAAATGGGAGTTAAAGGTGTTTTTGATAAGGATAAAATTGCTATAGTTCCGGATCATTTCACACCGAATAAGGATATAAAAGCCGCAGAGCAATGTAAAATAGTACGTGACTTTGCAGGCGAACAGGAAATCACCAACTATTTCGAAGTCGGTGAAATGGGAATTGAACACGCGTTGCTGCCGGAAAAGGGCTTGGTGGTTTCGGGCGATGTTGTAATCGGTGCCGATTCACACACATGTACATACGGAGCATTGGGTGCTTTTTCTACAGGAGTCGGAAGCACAGACTTAGCAGCCGCCATGGCAACAGGTATGGTATGGTTTAAAGTGCCTTCAGCGATTAAATTCGTTCTTAAGGGAAAACCGGTCAAGCCGGTAACCGGCAAAGATATCATACTTCATATTATAGGAATGATTGGTGTGGACGGTGCACTATACCGCTCAATGGAATTTACCGGTGACGGAATCGCTTCTCTTTCGATAGACGATAGATTCACCATGGCAAACATGGCTATCGAAGCAGGCGCAAAAAACGGAATATTCCCTGTGGATGACGTAGTTCTTGATTATGTGAAAGAACATTCATCTAAAGCACCAAACGTTTACGAGGCGGATGCGGATGCAGAGTATGACAGAGTTATCGAAGTCGATCTTGCAGAAGTTCCACTGACTGTCGCATATCCTCATTTGCCGGACAACACCCGTCCTGTTTCGGAAGCGGGCGGCGTATCAATCGATCAGGTTGTAATCGGGTCCTGCACAAATGGGCATATCACCGACTTGCGTCAAGCGGCAGAAGTCTTTAAGAACAGAAAGATCAAAAAAGGTATACGTGCGATAATCATTCCGGCAACACAAAAGATATATCTGCAAGCCATGCATGAAGGATTGTTCGATATCTTCGTTGGCGCAGGCTGTATCGTGAGCACACCGACATGCGGACCTTGTCTCGGCGGACATATGGGCATCTTAGCAGCGGGCGAGCGAGCAGTCGCTACCACGAACAGAAACTTTGTTGGTCGTATGGGACATCCTGAATCCGAAGTGTACTTGGCAAGTCCTTATGTTGCGGCAGCTTCTGCTGTAACAGGATTTATCACATCACCGGAAGATTTGGACTAATAGGGAGGATTATTTATTAATTATGAAAACGAACGGAAAAGTATATAAATACGGCAATCACGTGGACACGGATGTAATCATTCCTGCAAGGTTTCTAAACACATCCGACCCGGGTGAGCTTGCCAGTCATTGTATGGAAGATATAGATAAGGAATATATCAAAACGGTCGAAAAAGGCGATGTTATCGTCGGTGGGGAAAACTTTGGATGCGGGTCTTCCCGCGAACATGCTCCAATAGCGATCAAGGTTAGCGGTGCAGGATGCGTTATCGCAAAATCGTTTGCAAGAATTTTCTTTAGAAATTCGATAAATATCGGTCTGCCGATTCTCGAATGCAGCGAAGCTGTCGATGGGCTTGAAGCAGGAGACAAAGTTGAAGTGGATTTCTCTACAGGCGAAATCAAAAACCTTACGAAAAACACGGTTTATAAAGCACAGCCTTTCCCGGATTTTCTGCAAAGAATTATCCAAGCAGACGGGCTTATCAATTATGCTAAAGCTACCAGGGAGGGCAAATAATGAAGGCAAAAATCGCACTCCTGCCCGGAGACTATATCGGGCCGGAGGTTGTGAAAGAGGCTGTAAAGGTCTTGGATGCGGTTGCAAAAAAGTATTCTCACGAGTTTTCTTATGAGGAAGCACCAGTGGGATGCACCGCAATCGAAAGCCACGAAGATCCTATGCCGGAAATCACTTTGGAGGTATGTAAAAGAGCAGATGCTGTTCTGCTCGGTGCTGTCGGCGGACCCGTCAGCGGTTCGAAATGGACTGAGCTGCCGGGGCATATGCGGCCGGAGGCAGGACTTTTGAGACTTCGTGCAGAACTTGGGTTATATGCTAACTTGCGTCCTGCGATACTGTTTTCTGAACTTAGAGACGCCTGTCCTTTGGCAGAAAACGTCGTTGGCGACGGACTCGATATGATAGTAATAAGAGAACTCACCGGAGGTATGTATTTCGGTCCGAGAGGCAGAAAAGATACTGAAAACGGAGAAGCCGCATGGGATACTCTTATCTATGACGAAGTTGAAATCGAAAGAATTGCAAGAGTCGGTTTTAAAACAGCGATGATGCGAAACAAGAAGCTTACGAATGTCGATAAAGCAAATGTGCTCGAAAGCAGCAGGCTTTGGAGGAGTGTTGTGGACAGAGTGGCAAATGACTATCCTGAAGTGGAACTTGAACATATGTATGTGGATAACACCGCGATGCAGCTCGCATTAAATCCTCGTCAGTTCGATGTTTTGGTGACAGGAAACATGTTTGGGGATATTCTTTCGGATATCGCAGGTGCCGTTACAGGCTCTATAGGAATGCTTCCTTCGGCAAGCCTGGCAAAAGGGACTTTTGGACTGTATGAACCCGTCCACGGTTCTGCACCGGATATTGCAGGAAAGGGTATCGCAAATCCGTTAGCTACTATACTGTCTGCGGCAATGATGTTGAAGTTTTCCTTCGGTCTTGAAGAGGAAGCGGATGATATTGAAAAAGCTGTACAGCGGGCATTAACGGACGGACTTCGTACCGGAGATATTGTAGCAGAAGGAGAAACATCTATCGGAACCGTCGAAATGGGCGATGCGATAGTAAAATATATCTTGAGTTAAAAAGATGATTCAGCAATTTATACTTATAAGTTTATTAGAAAGGATGCGATAAAATGAAATTAACAGGTTCTCAAGTATTGGTTAAATGTTTGTTGGAGCAGGGTGTAGATACCGTCTTCGGATATCCCGGAGGAGCCGTACTGTTCATTTATGATGAGCTTTATAAAAACAAAGATAAGATCACTCATATCTTAACAGCGCATGAGCAAGGTGCTGCGCACGCCGCAGACGGATATGCAAGAGCTACTGGAAAAACCGGCGTCTGTATCGCAACATCAGGACCCGGAGCTACAAACCTCGTTACCGGGATTGCCACAGCTTATATGGATTCGATACCTTTGGTTGCGATAACAGGAAATGTACCTGTCGGCCTGCTTGGACGAGATAGTTTTCAAGAAGTCGATATAACAGGTATAACGATGTCTATAACCAAGCATAACTATATCGTGCGTGATGTTACAAAGCTTGCAGGAGTTATCCGAGATGCTTTCAGGATTGCAAAAGAAGGCAGACCCGGACCGGTTTTGATCGATATTCCAAAAGACGTATCAAAAACACTTTGTGACTTCGAAGATCTTCCGGTGCAAGAGCTTTCACAGCCGAAAAGCGCAAGTAAAGATAAGATGGAAGAGGCTCTAAACCTTATAAATGCTTCCGAGCGACCGATTATCTATTGCGGCGGTGGTGCGCTGAAAGGCGGAGCACAGGACGAAGTTGTGGATTTCGCTCACAAAATCGATTCTCCTGTCGCTTGTTCGCTGATGGGGCTTCCTGCCTTCCCGGGCAGAGATGAACTGTTTACCGGTATGGTTGGTATGCATGGAACAAAAGCTTCCAATATGGGCTTTACACATTCAGACCTTCTTATCGTTCTCGGGGCAAGATTCTCCGACAGAGTTGTCGGTAAGATGGATAAATTTGCACCAGGTGCCCAGGTTCTGCAGATAGATATTGACCCTGCGGAAGTAAACAAGAATATTGCTACACATCACCATATAATTGGAGACGTTAAGACTATTCTTTCCGAGCTTAATAAAAAAATCAAAGATACCTCTCGTCCCGAATGGATAAAGAAGATAAATGGCTGGAAGGAAGAGGACTTTAACAAAAGAGCTAAAAACCACATGGCAAGGCATATAATACAAGTATTAGATGATCTTGTTGATGATGATGCGGTTATCTCGACAGAAGTCGGGCAGCATCAAATGTGGGTTGCACAATACTTCAAGTTTAAAAAGGGTCAAACCTTCCTAACTTCCGGAGGTTTGGGCACAATGGGATACGGCTTTGGAGCATCTATGGGTGCGAAGTTCGGATGTCCCGACAGACAGGTTATCAATGTTGCCGGAGACGGGAGTTTTCGTATGAATATGAACGAGATGACAACTGTGGTTAGATATAATCTTCCTGTGAAAATCGTTCTTATGGATAACCATTCTCTGGGTATGGTTCGTCAATGGCAGAACATGTTCTATGACGAAAGATATTCTCACACTACATTGATGGAGATGGATTTCTGTAAAATCGCCGAGAGTTTCGGAATCAAAGCCCTGACGATTGAAAACGAAGCGGAAGCGGAAAGCAAGCTGAAAGAAGCTATCGATTATGATGGTCCTGTGCTGGTCCATTGCAGGATAGACAGCGATGAAAAAGTTCTTCCGATGGTTCCCCCGGGGGATTCCATCGACAGACTTGTTATGAGTGAACACTCAGAGTAAAGAACAATAAATCAACCAGCCGCCTGAAACTCAGGCGGCTTTTTATTTTTCTTGAAAGCTCTTTGGATATATAATAGAATCAAATTGCACTACTATGCTTTTGGAGGATCATAATGAAAAAAACAACTATATTCTATTTCTCAGGCACAGGCAATACGAAGTGGGTTACTGATAAGATTGCTGAGAATCTGAAGAGCGCAGACAACGAAGTAAAAGCAATATCTATTGAATCGATAAATAAATCCGATGTTGAAGATTATATCAAATACTCCGAGGTGATGGGGCTTGGATATCCTATATACGGCTCCGATTTGCCCGAGCCGATGAAGGATTTTATCGATGCCTTGCCGAAGCAAAAAAAGCCGATATCTGTTTTTGTTTTCTGTACCCAGATGATGTTCTCCGGTGATGGTGCTTTTGTGTATAAAAAAAATCTCATGCTTAAAGGATACACGATATCACACACAGCACATATCAATATGCCCAACAATATCTCGATTACGCCTTTCCCTTTACGAATACTGCCTAAAAAAAAGCATGAGCAGGTCATAAAAAAAGCTGCAAGAAAAATCGCAAGATTTTCGAAAGCTATAGTATCAAACAAAAAGTTTTTCAACGGAAAGTATGGATATCTTTTGGGTATAATACAGCGCGGGCCATACCGTGCCGCTTATAGTAAGATGCAGAATCTTTTAAAGACAGACAAGGACAGATGTATTAAATGCAACAGGTGTATAAGGCTTTGTCCTGTCGGAAACATATCGTTAAAAGATGAGTACCCGGATTTCCAGGGGAAATGTGTTCTTTGCATCAGATGTTATAACTTCTGTCCAACCTCTGCAATTATGTATAACGGCAATCTGCACAACGACAAAAAACCTCTGTATAAAGGACCGGTGAGCGGCTTTAAACCGGAGGAACTAAAGAAAAACAGATAAAAAAAGAACTTATGGATATAGCTCTAGACATCCATAAGCCCTTAAAACCATTCTATCTATTCAGAGCTCTCATTAGCTTTGTTTTTTGTATCCTTTTTTTCAACAACCAAACGAGAAGCAAAACTCCGGCAGCTATCAGCACAGCCTCCGCATTCTTGAAGATCACAACGTTCCCGTTCAGCACAGTATCTACCCATTCTCCACTGTATACGCCTGCTTCCAGCATCTCTATGAATCCGATAAACACACCCAAAGTGATTATCGGCTGGACAACAAACCCAACAATCATCAGCCAAGTTCTATCCGTTCGCAGAGCAACATCTTTCATATACATCATAAGCGGAACAGTTAGAAATGCAATCATGCAAAATAGAATTACTGTGGATACCTCCACATGCGAGTCAAAGAATCCGGCACCTGAACCTAGATTGCGGAAATATTCATACAGCTGGACGAATACAAGATATAATATGCAATACTGCAAGCCCGAAAGGGAATATACAAAGTAACCGTTTTTTGCACCATGAGCTTCTATTATATCCGCTGCAAAACCTTCCATATCCGAACCTATAACGTCCTTCAATGACTTATTGTCTGCAACAGCGGAAGCAAAGAGATCCAATAAATCCTCTCTTATCTCTTTCTTATTAATCCTGCTCATGTTTGAAGTTCCCACAATAAGCATTATATCGTCAATAGCTTCTTTAAACTCCTTGTTAAGCATAGTATATTTTCTTGCTCTTATTTTCTTCGCAATAACGATCGAAAATACAGCAATCAAAGCAAGAAGCACCACAACAATTGCTACAACTCCCTCACCTCGGCTTAGCCCCCCGTCCTGAGATGCTTTAAAAAGATACAGTCCCGTTGTTGAGATCAAAAACACAGTCAATATGATTGTTGTAATCATCAATACATTCGATTTCTTATTGATTTTCATAATATCACTCCTTACCATCACAAAACTCTAGAAAAAATTATCTATGGCACTTTGGATGCTCTTCCACTCTTCCGAAAAAGCATCTAAATATTTCTTGCCTTCCTTTGTAATCGAAAAATACTTTCTCTTTGGTCCTAAAGGCGATTTTTTTGACGTAGAGTTTATATAGTTTTTCTTTTCCAGCCGAATTAAAATAGGGTATACCGTACCTTCACCAATGTCGTTAAATCCGCCTTTTTCAAGGTCTTCGCATATTTTATATCCGTATGTCTCATCGGCATTTATAAGCCTCAATATACAACCTTCAAGCAATCCCTTTAAAATCTGAGTATTAGGTTTCATCTCCCGCCTCCCGCTACTTTGTATTGTCAAGTAGTAAGGCAATTATACTCCTGCTACTTTGTATTGTCAAGTAGTATTTTCAAAATTGTCTGTGCTTTTTTTCTTTGCTATAATCTAAATATTCCTAATAAGGCAGGCGAAGTATAAATGAATGCAGAATAAAAAGAAAACAGCCCAGATCCTAAAACGGATGTGGGCTGTTAGTTTTATACTATTAATTCATTACTATTTGCTCGCCAAAACTTTCTTTAGCTCAGCAAACTTTGGTAGTCCGCCTTCGAAAGGAAGCTCTGAATCCCCTTGAATCAGCGGCATAACATAATCGATATATTCTTGTTTTAATCCTGTTCCGTCTTCAGTAATCCACTCGTCAGGAATCTTTTTTTCTTTGTTTGCGACTTCATCCAGTTTGATAAGCTCAATATTGCATTTGTATTCTTTGTCACTTCCACGATTAAAGGCAACCATATAATCGGTCTTTCCTTGGACAGCAAACTTGACTGCAGATTGACCTGCAAGGAACGCTTCATCGATATCTGTTTTTGATCCTAAATGAGCAGCACATCTTTGCAAAAGGCTGAACTCAATAGCTCTGACTTTTGCTCCTGTTCTCTCTTTTACGAATCCTGCCAAAGTATATGCAAGTCCGCCGAGCTGGGCATGTCCGAATGAATCGGTTGTTTTTGATGTCGAAGCACCGTATTCTGAGATGTACTTTCCGTCTTTGTCCTTTATTCCTTCTGATACTGCGACGATAACATGATTGTCCTTTTTATAAAGCTCTGAAACACTATTTAAGAAATCGTCCATATCAAAATCAAGCTCCGGCAAATAGATCAAGTTTGGGCCTTTGCCTTTATAGGCTGCAAGAGCAGTTGCTGCCGTGAGCCATCCTGCATTCCTTCCCATAACCTCGAGAATTGTAATCGTACCTGTATCATACACTCTTGCGTCGTGGTACACTTCCATTGTGGACGTTGCCACATATTTCGCTGCGCTTCCGTATCCCGGGCAGTGATCCGTTCCCCAAAGGTCGTTGTCAATTGTCTTCGGAACTCCCATAACCCTGCATTCATACCCGACTTTTTGCATGTATTTGCTTACTTTATTGCATGTGTCCATAGAGTCATTTCCACCGTTGTAGAAGAAATATCTGATGTTGTATTTCTCAAAAACCTCAACAATCCTTTTATAATCCGTCTCGTCCTCATCCGCATCTTTCAACTTATACCTTACAGATCCCAGGGCAGATGATGGTGTTGTCTTTAAGAGTTCAAGCTGCTCTTTATCCTCTTTCGACATGTCATAAAACTGCTCGTTCAAAACACCTTTAATTCCGTGTGCTGCGCCGTATACTTTTGTTATACAACCTTGCTTCAAAGCTTCGGTAAAAACCCCTGCAGCACTCGAGTTTATAACCGAAGTGGGTCCTCCGGATTGTCCAAAAATACATGCTCCTTTTAATTCACTCATGCATAACTCCTCCTTATAGCTAGTAAAGAAATACTAGAAATTTAAAACTTTTTATCTTTAACATTATAACAGGTCTTTTTCACATTTCAAGAAAAAATCTTATAATGAGTATTATGCCCGCCTTTCACTTTTTTCTCTGTTCCTCGCGGCGATTTCCGACGGCATCCAAGGCAGGTACATCAAAAAACACATTGTCATTATCGCAGTTACAAAAATTATCGTGTATAGAGGAAAGACATTTATACCCCTTGCCCATTCGATATCAACAGGCAGCCTTACAAGGTACATGAAGTTTTTATCAAATATGAGGTCTATAATCAAAACCATGCCGACAGCAGCAAGACAGAATTTCATCGCTCGCACAAAGTCTCGAAACTCGATCCTATACCCCTTCACGGATATGCAGTATGAGCATACCCACATGAAGAATATGTGATTCAAAAAATAATGATAATATCTGAATCTATCCGGTCCCAAAAACATCGTGCTCGGATAGATCATAGTGAGAATTCCGCCTATAGAGCAAAAGTATAAGAGTTTAAATAGTTTTTTGTTTTCGCCGATAAACACGACAAACGAAAGATAGAGTGAAAATCTGCAAAGACTTATCGTCAAAAGGGCGAGCAAAACGGTCTCAATTCCGTTTATGACCTTCCAAGTATGAAAAAGGATATCAAGCCCGATGAAGAAAGCTACTACCGCGACCCTGATTTTCTTTTTTTTCTCCAAGCCCTTTAACTTTTTTCTGTACACATGCGTAAGCCAAAAAGCAAGAAGGCAGAAAACAACTGCAGTGGCATGCCAAAATCCAAAAATCTCCATCTTCAACTTTCCCGGATTGTTTGAGAAAAAACCACTCAAAACTTTCACCTCCAAAAGCATTATGGATGCATTAACCTTTCTGTTTTTTTCTCTCCAAAATTTCTGATCGAATCCAAGGCAGGTATAGAGCAAAACTCATCAACATTGCTACAATGCTGAATACAATTGTGTAAAGCGGGAACCCTCCCAAGGCCTCAACCCAAGTGAGTTCAAAGGGCAGTTCCATCAAGAACATAAAGTTATAACCGAAAATTAAATTTGCAGTCAGAGCCAGCGCTGCCAATATCGCTAAATAACCCATAGCTTTTAAGTAATCCATAATTCTGATTTTATAGCCTTTTACGAAAATACAGTAAACGCATACCCACATGAAATATATATGTATTATGTAATAATGGTAGTATCTGAATCTATCCGGTCCAAACCCGCCAAAGTCCGGTACAGCCAAGCTCAAAAACCCGCCGAAAGCAAAAAAGTAAGTTATCTTAAACAGCTTTTCGTTTTCGTTGATAAACAGTATTATCGCCATGATAAGGGTTATTCTGCAAAGGTCGAGCGAGAAGAGCGTCTCCGCAACACTGTCAAATCCAAATATGATATTCCAGATATAGAAGCCCAGTTCAATCAAGAGAACTGCGACTGAAATCGATATCCTGAGTCCTTTGTTCCTTTCAAAAAGCTTAAGCTGATTCCTTCCAAAATACGTATACATGAAAAGCAACACACAGAATGCAATTGCGAAAATATACCAGAAGCTCATAGTATCCACAGTTAGATTCCCGACAGTGCCAGAAAAAAATGATTTCATAGTTTCTTCCCTCTTTAAATAATATGAATCAATATGTCGATTTTTGTTCTTTATCCATTTTAAAATCAGACTCATATATATGTCAAGCTTCTGGCAATTTTTTCTCCATAAAAAAAGTGCCTGATACATTGTTTCAAGCACTTTTAAATATCTATCCTCTACTCAAGGGGTTTAAGAACAACAAAGTCCGTAACTTCTGCATTCAGAAATCCTTCACTGTAATAGTAGCATGCATATAATAGGTCATCTGCGCCTAAGTAGAACTTGAATCCCGCCCCTTCTTCATCGGGTTCCTGTACACAGTGAGTGTTATCCACTATCTCATATTTGCTCTCATCGACTCCTGGTATACCGATAATGTCCGCATAAATCTTTAATTTGCCGTCCGGATAAAACACAACTGTGTATGCTGTATCCTCAAAGTCTTCAAGCCTGAAGTTTGCTTCTTCTTCATCAATCAGCGATGTTTTTCTCGAGTTTTCTGCCAAACCCACCATATACCACACGGGTTCCTTCTTCAAGAAATTCTCAATCGTAATCTCGTTGCTGAATTCTGGTGTTGAATAGTTCTTATAGACCACATCACCTGCGCTCTTCGGCACAATCGCATCCAGCGTCTCGCTGTCCACTTCGATTTCTTCCTCCACAACCTTCTCCGCAGTCGGCTTCGGCGTTTGTACCTCTTCCGGTGCTTCTGCTTCGTTCTTCTTACACGCTAAAGTCCCGCCGAAAGCTATTGTGATAACCAGCAATATAACGAGCAAGCCAAAGCTTATTTTGCTGGTTTTTATTTGTTTGCCTTTATTCTTATATTCCCGGAGGGGTCTAATACTGGATTTCTTATTACTCATCAGTTTATCATCTCCTCTTTTATGTTTCTAAGACTCAACTCTTTCGAGAGGTGTATATTAATTATCACTGATATTATAACAGTATTCTATTGTATCCTTCAATATTTTTAAAAAATGGACTTATTTATTCAAACATTTTCTCGGCACAAATTTTTTCGTTCTCATAGAAAAATACTCTGTTCCCATTATTGCATTCAAATATAAAATCCTCAAGACTTTTACTCGAATATTTATTGAAATCTCCGACTATACCAATTTTCATATCATAGTTCGAAAATTTCTGTAAAATCTCGCCTGCAAATCCGGTTTTTAGGTCAAAGAACTTTTCACCTAGATTTTCGCTGTAAGCGATTAAGCCGATACATCCCTGGTACCCTGCATTCACCATTAAATCCAAAACTTCTTGGGTAGTTAAAATCTCATCAAATTCCCTTCCCAGTATTGCAATTTTCCTTCCATCTCTGCTCTCTATTCGCATTTCTATCCAACCTCTCCTGCTAAAAATTCGTTTATTCTTGTTGCCGTATTATATATTACATGACCACAGCCCATTATTATATCACTTACAGCATTCTCAACGTACCTGGTCATCTTTTCGGCAGATTTTTTTGTGTCCACAGTCACATCTTTTTCTCCGCCCAAATACAGCACAGGCATAGTGAGTTTTTCAAGCTGCTCCTCATCAAAAGAGGGTAGACTGCCGACTCTCGGATTGAAGTTTTTTAATATTAGACTCGATGTCTCTATGACCTCTTTAGGTATATTGTTATTTCCGAAAATCATTCTGTTCAACGGCTCAATTCCCTTCTCGCCTTTCATCGTATAGAGGATCGACTTTATGACGAATGACATCTTCGGTGGCAAGATACCTGACGAGGCTATCAAAATAAGATTGCTTACCATTTCAGGAAAGCGGGACGCAAATTTCAGAGCGGCCCAGCCCCCGAATGAGTTTCCCGCAATTGAAGCTTTTTTAATATCTAGCCCTTTCATTACTTCCTTAATCCAAAAAGCAAAATCATCGTTTTCTGTGCTCAATCTTGTCTCGGCGCTTTTCCCCGGTTCTCCCGGGATATCCACAGCAATAACTCTATAATTTTTGCTAAGAACACCCATATCTCCAAGCCACATCGTCGAATTGCTGCAAGACCCATGTATCAGAATAATCGGCTCTGCATTCTTTTTCCCTGCTGTGAGTATATGTGTTTTTCCAAACTCTGTGTCCACATACTCCCCGGAAAATTTTGCTCCGTGTGTTTTTAATATCATGTCATAATGATCTATTATTTTCTTTTTTCCTTCTTCACTTTTATATACCGATATTTGCTTCATCTATATCATCCTCTATCCTCTGTCAGTGCATTTAACGAACTCATCATGGCTTCAATGAACTGCGTCGTTCCCCAAAGCATCACACGAACCTTGTTTTCTGCCTCTATATACTGAGTCGTTATTGTCGATTTTCCATATGAAGGATCTTTACTGACTAAAATCGCTGTCATCGTATTCGATATACTTGACGCCTCGTCGGAATCGAAAACTTCAATATCCGCTACTGCCGAGACCATAATTCTGTCTCGGCTATTTTTTCCCTTCGCCTCAGCATCCTTAATAATACTATTGTCCCTCCTTGAGTCGTTCTTTCCTTCGATAAAGACACTCAAGTCGTGCCCGCTAACGCGCCACCCCTTGCCGATTTTGTTAGCCCGAAGTTTCCCTTCTCTGATAAATCTTTGAATTGTCTTTGGATGCATATCAATTATTTCGGAAATCTTCTCAACTGTATAGTATTTTTCATTCATTCCTTATTGCTCCTTATTATTCCCTTTTGTGGCATTATACGTTATTTTAAGTAATGTGTCAAGATATTTAATTGAAACAAAAAAGGATGGCCGAAACCATCCTGAAAAATATGATTTTACTTTGTATTTGCGATTCTCACAGGCTTGCCTTCAATATATCCTCTGTACCCTTGCGGTTCAAGTTGGAATCTCGGGGCTTTTTCGTCTGCCCAAGCGAAACCGTAGAGCGAAGGATCATACTTATCTATCACTTCCCAAATCTCACTTATCGCTTCTTCGAAATCCTCATCATCAAACGGCTGTCCTTGAAACACCATCATCTTGCACGGAGCAAGATCGATTATATCAAATCCTTCCGGTATATCTCCGTTGAAATCCTTTGGCACTTCGACTCCTTGAGCATAAACTGAAGTCCCGGGTTTTATGAGATTCTTCGGCATCCAAAGCCCCATCGGCTCATAGAGCGCATCCTTTATGCTGGAAAGCAATCCCCAGACATCACACGAAACTTCGTCACAGTATTCGTAATAATCCTTTGCTTTTACTCCTCTTTTCAAAATCAGTTTTCGTGTCGGTTTTTCGATCACCTGCACAAACACTGTATTCGGTTCTTTTTTTTCACTCATTTTCTTTTCTCCTTCCCTTTCCCTTTTGGGATACTCCTGCACTAAATATGGCATAAAAAGCTTTATCGGAGGCGTAGTCTTTGAATACTTTTTTGGGCTTATTCCGAACTGCTTGGAAAATGCCCTTGAAAAGCCTTCATGAGTATCGAATACGAAATCGAGTGCAACGTCCAGAACGCATGCTTTTTCATCACGAAGCACTAATGCCGCAGAGGAAAGCCTGAGCGCACGAATATAGTCGAAAAGAGCAGTCCCCGTATGTTTCTTAAAAATCTTTGAGATGTGCCACGGCGAATATCCCGTGATTTTTGCGATATCATAAAGAGATATCTTTTCTTTTAAGTTCTCATTGATATATTTTTGCGCTTTTCTTACAGCATTCATCTGTTCACGATTTTCCGTATTCCCCACCTCCAATACGAAGGATAACATCATCCGAAAATATTTTCTTGACCGCAATTGTCCTGTTTTCTGTTTTCAATCTATCATATTTTCTCTGCTTTTAGAAATAAAATTTATTAGTTATTGACATATGCCCATATCTGTGTATAATAAAAGTATCGGACATATGTCAAAAACTAATAAGGAGGTGATTTTAATGCCAAGAAGAGACAGAACAGGACCACACGGATATGGAGCAGGTACCGGCAGAGGTTCAGGAGGATGCTGCACTGGCGCAAATGCTTTGAGTTATCGAAGGAATTCAGGTTATAGGCGAAATATCTGCTGTGCTCCCAGAGAGGA
>Ga0180436_10001336_pt1 | contig 24167 bp, 18 predicted proteins | sample SS_ome_2_FD_132434 | JGI IMG/M metagenome (GOLD analysis project Ga0180436, IMG submission 132434) | Hypersaline lake sediment archaeal communities from the Salton Sea, California, USA - SS_3_S_2 metaG | ecosystem: Environmental > Aquatic > Non-marine Saline and Alkaline > Hypersaline >... | reverse complement strand
TGCTTCTGCTCGACGAGCCGACCGCGAACATCGACCTCTCGATCGAGGAGCGCTTCCTCGACACGCTCGAAGCCCTCCGCGAATCGATGACAGTCGTCCTCGTAACCCACGATCTCGACGTGATCTCGCGCGTCGGCGCATCGGTCCTCTGCGTGAATCACCGCGTCCACCGGCACAGCCTCCCCCTGGCGGCGGAAACGATCCGGGAGATTTACAGCGGCGCGCATCGCATCGAGCACGACCGGCGCGTCCGTCATGCCTCCGGTGACCACTCCGCCTGCGACCATGACTGAGTTCCTCGACGCACTCCGCACCGTACCGCTGCTGCGCTACGCTCTCTTCGCCGGTATCCTCTCGAGTCTCTCCTTCGGGGTCATCGGCAGTTTCGTCGTCTGCCGCCGCATCGGCTACATCGCCGCTGCCATCGCCCACAGTGTGCTGGGGGGAATCGGGGCCGCCATCTACTTCAACAGGGCCCACGATATCGGATGGCTCAATCCGATGATCGGCGCCCTCTTCGCCGCGGTGCTATCCGCGCTCGTCATCGGATGTGTCAGCCTGCAGGCGAAGGAACGGGAAGACACCATCATCGGGGCGATCTGGGCGATCGGCATGGCAAGCGGACTCCTCTTCCTCCATTTCACGCCCGGGACCGGGGTCAACCTCGAGAGCTACATTTTCGGCAACATTCTTCTCACCTCGGGAACCGATGTCCTCGCGACCGGTGTCCTCAGCTTCGTTGTTCTCGCCGTCACCCTCCTGTATTACCACAAACTCGTCGCGGTGTGTTTCGACGAGGAATTCGCCCGCTTGCGGGGGCTTCGCTCGGGTGGATATTTCCTACTCCTCCTCGTTCTGCTGGCGGTGAGCATCGTCCTGCTCGTCCGTCTCACCGGGATCATACTCGCGATCGCCCTGATCGTCCTCCCTGCTGCGACGGCGTCGCGTTTCTCACACAGTTTGTGGCGCATCATGATCCTGGCGGTGGCGCTCTCCCTCGTCTACACGAGCGGCGGGCTCTGGCTGAGCTTCCAGACCGAGACGCCCACCGGTCCCATCATCGTCCTCATCGCCGCGGCGGGCTACGTGATCGCCCTGCTCAAGCGATAGACGCGAAGACTCCGGCCTTCACGCGATTCCCGGCCGAATTTCTCTGGCGTTTTGTGACGATTTCGCGAGTGTGGCGCCGATGCGAGGCGACATGAAGATCTTCAGCGGGTCGGCCCACCCCGAACTGGTGGACCGGATCGCTGCCTACCTCGGTGTCTCCCGATCCGACGCGACCGTGAGCCAGTTTCCCGACACGGAGACCTTCGTCAAGATCAACGAAAACATCCGGGGACGGGACGTCTTCATCGTTCAGCCCACCTGTCCTCCGACCAACCAGAACCTGATGGAGCTTCTGATCCTGGTCGATGCCGCCCGCCGGGCCAGCGCCGAACGCATCACGGCCGTGATTCCCTTTTTCGGCTATGCCCGCCAGGATCGAAAGGATCAGCCACGGGTGGCAATCACCGCGAAACTGGTCGCGAACCTGCTCGTGGCTTCCGGCGTCCAACGGGTTCTCACCGTCGATCTCCATGCGGGCCAGATCCAGGGTTTCTTCGACATTCCGGTCGATCATCTCTACGCGCTGCCTGTCCTGCTCGGGCATTTGCGCGAACAGCAACTGTCGAACAATCTCGTGGTGGTCTCCCCCGACGTCGGCGGCATGAAAATGGCCCACGCCTACTCCAAGGCACTCAAGGTTCCACTCGCCATCGTCGCCAAGAACCGCCTCAGCGCCACGGAGGTCGAGGCGATGGACCTGATCGGCGAAGTCGAGGGCCGCAACGTGCTTCTCGTCGACGATATCTCGGAAACGGCGGGCACCCTCACCTCGGCGGCGCGCCTCCTGCGCGAACACGGGGCGAAACGCATCTTCGCGGGGGTCTCCCACGCCGTTCTCAACGACCAGGGCCGCACGAGAATCGCCGCATCGGAGATCGAGACTCTCTTCGCCACCGATTCGACGCCCTACGCCCATGGAGAGAAAGTTCAGGAAGTCAGCATCGCCGCCCTCCTCGGGGAAGGCATCCGCCGGATCCACCACGGAGAGTCGGTGAGTTCTCTCTTTGACATCTCCTGACCTCTGCCGTAGAATCCCCGCCCTCCCGCCGACGGATCGAGTCAGCCGGAAAATCGTTCGAACTTTCAGAACCCGCCGAGAATCATGGCACAAAAAGAAACTCTGCAAGCTGAACAACGCGAAGTGACCGGCACGACCGCCGTCCGCCGACTTCGCCGCGAAGGAATCGTGCCCGGAGTCGTCTATGGATCGAGCCAGCGCGAGTACCCCATCCAGCTGAAAGCCAAGACCTTCAGCGACCTCCTTCGGCACCAGACCAGCGAAAACTTCCTCGTCAGTCTCGAGATCGAGGGTGCCAAGGAAAAGACGAAGCTCGCGATCGTTCAGGACATCCAGCGGGATCCCCTCACGGGTGGACTCGTCCACGTCGATTTCCGCGCCGTGAGCGAGGATGAGCAGATCCACGCGACGGTCCCGATCACCCTGACCGGAGAACCGGCCGGCGTGAAGGCCGGCGGCCTGCTCGAACAGCTCATCCATTCCCTCGAGATTCACTGCCGCCCCGGCGACCTCCCCGAGCGGATCACCAATAGTGTCGATGCCCTCGACGTGGGGCAGAGCCTCAAGGTGGCCGAGCTGAACATGCCCGAAGGCGTCTCCACCAAGATGGACGGCGAAGTTCTCGTCGCTCTCATCGGCAAGTCGCGCGCCACCACCGCTGCCGCCGCGAAAGGCGGAGGAGAAGGCGGCGATTCGGGTGAATCTGGAGCCGGGGCCTGAACCGGGACCTCGCTGGGCGGGGAACCGTATGACTCGCGCCCCTCTCGTCACGGTGGCGATCCCGGCCCGGAACGCGGCATCGACTCTTCCTTGCGCGATCTCGAGCATCCGGGCGCAGACCCTCCAGGAGTGGGAATTAGTACTGATTGACCATTCGTCGCACGACTCCACCCCGTCCGTCATGCGGCGGGCGTCCCGGGACGATGCCCGCATCACCTGGAGTTCCTGCACCGGGACCTTCGTCGAGGCCGCCAATCTCGCCTGGCGAAGGGGCGTCGCCCCATTGGTGGCCAGAATGGATGCCGACGATCTCGCCCACCCGGAGCGGCTCGCCTTGCAGGTCGACTTTCTCGAAAAGCAACCCGCTCTGAGCGGATGTGCCTCGCTCGTGCGCATCCGGAAGCGGGATCCCTCCGGTGGACCGTCCCTTCCCCCCGGCGAAGGGTATGCACGCTACGAGGAGTGGATCAATTCGGTCACTTCTCCGGAGCAGATCACGGCACAACGCTTCGTCGATAGTCCTCTCCCCAATCCGGCGACGATGGTACGGCGTCAGGTCCTCGAAGAATGCGGCGGTTATCACGATCCGGATTGGGCCGAGGACTACGACCTGTGGCTTCGGCTGCTTCAACGGGGGCACCGGTTCGGCAAGGTCCCTCGAGTCCTGCTGGACTGGCACGACGACGCATCGCGCGCCACCCGAACGATCGAACGCTACGCTCTACCGCGCTTCCAGCAGGCCAAGGCTCACTACCTGGCGCGCCTACCTCACGTGAGGGCGGAGGGTGTCGCCCTTGCCGGGGCAGGCCCGATCGGAAAAGAGATGGCCGGCCTGCTTCGACGCGAGGGAATCGAGATCCGTGCCTTTCTCGAAGTCGATCCGCGCAAGATCGGAAACCGGCTGTCCGGTGTTCCCGTTCTCGATTCCACCGCCACCCCCTCGCTTGCCGGGAACACCGTCCTGCTCGGATCCGTCGGCCGCCCCGGGGCACGCGATCGGATTCGCTCCCTGGCAATCGCATCGGGATTCCGGGAGGGAACGGACTTCTTCTGCGTGGCCTGAGCAGACTCCCGCCTTCCTCGATCGTCGCGCTACCCAGGCGCCGAAAAACATTGTCTCGTTCCCGGATCGATCCACTGTCTGTCATGCGCGCCCGGTTCCGTCCCTGCATCGATCTTCACGAAGGCCAGGTGAAGCAGATCGTCGGCGGCACCCTCGATTCCGATTCCGAGGAACTGCGAACGAATTTCGTCAGCGAACGCCCGCCACGCTGGTATGCCGAGCGCTATGCCGAGGACGAACTGCGCGGAGGCCACGTCATCAAGCTCGGTCCCGGGAACGATGAGGCGGCGGCCGAAGCCCTCGCCGCCTTCCCCGGCGGTCTCCAGGTCGGTGGAGGAATCCGGGCCGACAACGCCGCAAAGTGGCTGGAGAGGGGGGCTTCCCATGTCATTGCGACCTCCTTCCTCTTCGACTCCGACGGACGATTCCTGGAAAGCAATCTCGACAAACTCGTGACTGAGGTCGGCCGGGAACGGCTCGTGATCGACCTCAGCTGCCGCCGTGATGGCGACGGGTGGCGCGTCGCGATGAATCGCTGGCAGACACTGACCGAACTTCCCCTCTCGAGCGCTTCTCTCGACAATCTCTCATCATCCTGCGCCGAATTCCTCATCCACGCCGCCGACGTTGAGGGCAAATGCGAGGGCGTCGACCGGGAACTCGTCTCCCTGCTCGGATCGTGGGCGAACACTCCGGTCACCTACGCGGGCGGAGCGCGTCACCTCGACGACTTCCGGCTCGTCGACGAGGTGGGCCGCGGCCGGGTCGATCTCACGATCGGCAGCGCGCTCGACATTTTCGGGGGTGACGGAGCACGCTACGCGGATTGTGTCGCCTTCCACCGGGGAGAAATCCCGTAATGCACGAGGGGCACGCTACCGGCGAGAAGCGGCATGCGGCTTCGCCGCTTCCCGGTATTGCCGATTCGGCACCATACGCTCGGCCACCACCTCGAGCCGCCACCTTTCCAGAGCCCCAGTGAGCTCTTCGACTCGCGCTGCCTCCTCCGAACTGCGATCGATCGTCTCACCGATGTCCTCGTCGAGGTGGTACAGTTCGCATCGGCCCGTTTCGAGAGATTCGATCAGCTTCCAGGGGCCCCGCCGGATGATGGACACGGGCGCGCTCGAGGGATGCCTGTTGTAGTGGGGATAGTGCCAGAAGAGATCCCTGGGCGGCAGACTCCCACCGTCCCGCAGAACCGGCGCCAAACTCACCCCGTCGATGTGTTGGTGGAGTCGTGACTCGAGCCCCGCCAACTCGAGCAGGGTGGGATACAGATCCGTCCCGGTCACGGGAACCGGGGAGACCTGTCCTCGTCGCACGCCCGGCCCCGCCATGATGAGGGGAACCCGGATTCCCCCCTCGTAGTGCGAACCCTTGTTCGCCCGCAGCGGCGCATTCGAAGTCGCCCTTGCGAATCCACCGTTATCCGAGGTGAACCCCACCACGGTCGTCTCCCGCAGGCCCTCCTCCCCGAGGGTCTCCAGCACGCGCCCCACGGCGTCGTCGACGCTCTCGATCATGGCCGCATAGGCAGGTTTTCCCTGTCGTTCCCCGGCAGGGATCGACTCGTAGCGTGCGGTCTTTTCCGGCTTCGCCTGCAAAGGGGTGTGCACCGAATAGAAGGGGAAATAGAGGAAAAACGGTTCCCCGTTCCGTTCGCGGATCCAGTCCGATGCCGCCTCGGCCAGCCGGTCGGTGAGATAGTCCCCCTCTCGTCCCCCGTCCAGCGTCCGCTTTCGCACCGGAAGCCCGGTCGTGGGAATGGTCCAGTCGCCCTCGAAGGGAAAGAAGTAGGAACCCGGCGCACCGTGGTCGTCCCCGCCCACATTCGCATCGAAGCCGTGGTGCGCCGGCAGAGAGAAGGGAGCGCCCCCGAGATGCCATTTGCCGAAATGCCCCGTAGCATAACCCGCCTCCCGAAATGCTTCAGCGAGAGTGGTCTCTTCGAGGGGAAGAGAGCGCAGGAATCGCCCCTCCCGCATGCGGTGCTTCGCCGCATCCCACCGTCCCGCCGGCAGCCACTGCGTGAGCAAGAGCCGGGCCGGATACTTTCCCGTGAGCAAGCTGGCCCGCGACGGCGAACACACCGCACAGGTCGAATAGGCATCGGTGAACCGGGTTCCCCCCGCAGCGAGGCGATCGATGTGGGGTGTGCGGTAATAGTCGCTTCCCTGGCAACCGAGGTCCCTCCAACCGAGGTCGTCCACGACGAACAGGACAATGTTGGGTGCCGCGGGCGCCAGCGGGCAAAGTGCCCCGCCTGCGAGCAAAAGGGTGACACCGAGGATGGCATTTCTCATTGGCAGACAGGCTACCACGAGACCTCGAGCGTGGCGACCTCGCGCCCTGTCTCTCCGAAGACGCGAACGCCACGCGTGATTTTTCCCGAATTGCCCGGATACTGGAATGAATCGTAAACACTTCAGTCGCTCCGCGACGCTTTCCCGCAGGATTCATGAAAACCCGTTCTCTTCCAATCGCTGCCGCCGCGCTCTTCGCCCTCCTCCCTCTCGTCGCCCAAGACGCCGCGAAGAAGGAATCCGGAGAGGCCGCCGACCCCATTCCACTCGCCCACGAGAATAGCGATATCCCGGCCGACCCCGCGGTCACCTGGGGACTCTTCGAGAGCGGGATGCGGTTTGCCATCCTGCCGAACGCGGAGCCTCCCGGTCGCGTCAGCGTTCGCCTCTACGTCGACGCCGGATCGCTCATGGAAACCGAAGACCAGCGGGGTCTCGCCCACTTCCTCGAGCACATGGCCTTCAACGGGACCGAGAGTTTCGCACCGGGGGAAATGATCGAGTATTTCCAGCGCCTCGGCATGGGTTTCGGCAACCACACCAACGCGCACACCAGTTTCCACGAGACAGTCTACAAGCTCGAGCTGCCGAAGAACACCGACGAGATGCTGGACGAAGGGCTCAATCTCATCCGGGACTACGCCGACGGGATGCTCCTCCTCCCCGATGAGATCGAGGACGAACGCGGCATCATCCTGGCAGAGAAGAGAAGCCGCGACTCGGTGCAGTGGCGGACCTTCGTCGAGGAGATGAAGTTCGTCTTTCCCGACCACCTGATCAGCCAGCGGATGCCGATCGGCGTCGAGGAAGTGATCTCCACGGCGCCGCGGGAGCGATTCGTGGAGTTCTATGAAAATTGGTACACACCCAACCGCATGGTTCTCGTCGTCGTGGGCGACATCGAGGTGGACCCGGTGAAGGCACTGCTCGAAAAGCATTTCGCCGACATGCCCTACCGGGAGAAGCGCCAGCTTCCGGACCTCGGGAAAGTCTCGCAGCGCGAACTGGCCGCCCACTACCACTTCGAGGACGAGGCGGGAGAAACGTCGGTCTCCATCGAATCCCTGACTCCCCGGGTTGATCCTCCGGACAACACCGAACGCCGCGCCCGGGATCTCCGGCGCAGCATCGCCAGTGCCATCGTCAATCGCCGGCTCGAGCGAATCGCGAAGCGCGAGGATTCGCCGATCAGCTCGGCCCGGATGCATGCGGGCGACTTTTTCGATCTCAACTTCGCCCTCTACGGAGCCATCAGTGCGGACTGCAAGCCGGAGGATTGGGAAGAGTCGCTCATCCTGATCGAACAGGAACTCCGGCGCGCGATCGAGCACGGGTTCACCGAAGCCGAGCTGACCGAGGTAAAGGCCAACCTTCTCAACCAGTCCGAGAACGCCGCCGAGCAGATGGCGACACGCCGGTCGCGCAACCTGGCCGACATGATCGTGAGCCGCATCGGAGCGCGCCGCGTGTTTACCAGTCCGGCCGACGACCTCATCCGGGTCGAGAAGGAATTGGCGTCGGTCACCGCCGAGGAGTGCCAGGCGGCGCTGGCGGCGCTCTGGAACGATGCCAACGAGAGACTCGTATCGCTCTCGGGCAATGCGGAGGTCGACGACGCGCTCAACCGGCTCATCGAGACCTACAGGGAGAGCGCGTCGCTCCCGGTCGATCCCCCCGAAGAGAAGGATGCCGGCGCCTTTTCGTATCGCGAACTGCCCGAGGCGGGAGCGATCGCCGAAAGCACCGAGATCGAGGACCTCGAAGTGACCCAGCTGCGTTTCGAAAACAACGTCCGCGTCAACCTCAAGGTGACAGACTTCGAGGACGAGACCATTCACGTGCGGGTTCGCATCGGCGGCGGACGGATCACCGAGCCGAAGGATCAGCCCGGTCTGTCCTTCTTTACCTCGAGTGTCTTCGACAACGGTGGTCTCGCGGCGCACAGTCTCGACGATCTCAAGCAGATCTTCGCGGGCCAGTCGGTGTCGGTCGGGTTCGGGGTTGACGATGACGCCTTCACCATCGGGGGCACCACCAATTCCGACGATCTCCGGAGCCAGCTTCTCCTCATGCGGGCCTACCTCACCAATCCCGGATACCGCGACGAGGCCGTGGTCGAATTCCGCCGCTCCCTCGACTACATCTTTCAGCAGATCGAGCGAACTCCCGGCGGTTTCGCCCAGGACGAGGTGGCTTCATTCCTTCACGGTGGTGACCCCCGCTTCGGATACCCGGATCGTGAAACCCTCGAGGCCCTCACCATGGAGGACGTCAAGGCCTGGCTCGCAGATCCTCTCGCCCGCGACTACCTCGAGATGACGGTCGTGGGAGACTTCGACCTCCAGTCCACCATCGAGTTGATCGCCGGGACGTTCGGGAGCCTCCCGAAAAGGGCCGCGGAAAAACCCGGTTACGAAAAGGAGCGGATCGTCACCTTCCCCGGGTCCACGAAGAAGACCTTCGAGTTTCCTTCAGAAATTCCCAAGGCGATGACCGTGGTCCACTGGCCCACCACGGATATCTTCGCAATCAACGAGACCCGGCGGCTGGGCATGCTGGGAGCGATCCTGGACGACCGCTTGCGGGTGCGGGTCCGGGAGGAACTGGGCGACGCCTACAGTCCCTTTTCCCACAACCTGCCGAGCGATACCTGGACAGACTACGGTTACATTTTCGCGACCGTGACCGTCGATCCGGAACAGGCCGAATCGGTAGCCGGAGTGATCGAGGAGATCGCCTCCGATCTCGCCACCGGCGAAAGCATCGACGAAGACGAACTGGAGCGCGCCAAGAAACCGCAGGTGACCCAGATCGAGGAGATGCGCCGGACGAACCGCTACTGGATGGGCAGTGTCCTGCAGGCGAGCCAGGAGCACCCCGAGCGACTCGATTGGGCGCGTTCTTTTGTCGACGATTACAAGAGCATAACGGTCGAGGACGTGAACCAACTGGCGGCCAAGTACCTCAAGGACGATTCGCGTGTCACGGTGCTCCTCCTTCCCAAGGAACCCGAGGAGGAATCCGAAGAAGACGGAGAGGGCGCGGAGGGACAGGCCGGGGAAGACTCGCCGGACTCCGGTGAGTGACGGCGTCCGTCCCTACGGGGTCGGTCTCGTGGAAATACCGCCGCCGGTGCTACAGATCCCAGACTCCCTCGAGGAAGCGCCGGTGCGCCGCGATGCGCAGAGTGAGGCAGAATTCGCTCGGTGTTTCGAAGGTGAGTGAGCAGGGAGTGTGGTGACGCGCCAGAAAGATCGCCTCCGGGTATCCTCCTCCCAGCTCTTCCTCGACGACGCGGTCGATCTCACCACCGTGGGAAAGCAGTCCATTCTCGAAGGGATTGCCATCGACCTCCTCCCCGGATTCGCGGGGAATCACCGGCTCACAATGGGCGAGCAGTTTCTCACCGGGGCCCGAGCCCGGGCCTCCCTCGGCGATTTCGTAGAGATAGATTCCGCGGGCGTCGTAGTCCTCGTGCAGATTCACCGCGATACGATAGCGCCTTTCGCCGAGCCAGTCCTGCCACGCCCGGATCACGGGCAGGTCCCGGTTCTGGAAGTTCCGGTTCAGGTCCACTCCGGCGGCATCGGTCCGGAGGTTCCCCCGCAAGCCCGCCGGATTGAGACAGGGAAAGATCGTCAGCGGTCGCTCTTCGGCTCGCTTCTCCAGTGACCGGGCCCACCACAGGAGTGCCCACACCGGCGCGGCCTCGTCACCGTGCACCCCGGCGCTGACGTAGAGCCCGTCGTGCCCCTCTCCCTTCTCCGCCTCCCGGTTCCGGATCACGTGAATGGCGTCTCCACCCTGGACGCAAACTGTCGTCATCTCCCAGCCCGCCTCCTCGACCCACTCGCACCAGGCCTTCTCCAGGGCGTCGAAGTCGTGCGCCTGATGAACGAGAAGGAACGGATCGATGCCACGCGCGCTCATTCCCACGATTCGTCGAAGAATCCCGCATCGACGATTTCACCCGGCGCTTCCGCATCGGGCAGGCGCCGCAGATCGATCACCGCCCAATCCGGCAGCTTCGGATTCTGAAGAGAATTGGTCCGGTCGTGCGCCTCACGGAAGGTGAGTCCGCTGTTGATCACCACGTAGCGATCGGGATTCACCGGATTCGGAAAGATGAAAACCGGCACGTGGTTCTCCGTGCTCCACGTCTTCCCCCGGAACACGAATTCGTCTCGTCCCCACTCGATCGGAAGGCGATCGACGACTTCGGCGATCATCGGATTGGAAACGGGGTCCCCCCACAGGACGAGATGCGACTCCTCGATGTCGCGTGCATCCAGAGAGTAGGCCTCTTCCTCGATCAATTCGCCCCGAAGCAACTCCTTCCAGCGCTTCGCGAAGTGGCGCCGCTCGAAGTCGACCCAGCGAGCCAGGAGCGGTTCGGTCGGATCCGATTCGGGGGGCACCACGATGAACCGGTCGAGAAAGGCATCGTCGATCGGGCCCTGGATGCCGGGCCGCTTGCGCACTCCCTTTCTTTCGCCCCAGCTCCACGTGCCGCCATCGCGAGTTGCGGCAAGTCCACCGATGGGGAAACCCGTCGCGGTCGAAGCCAACTCGTTCCCATCGATCACGAGGGAATACCCGTCGAGGTCGATCCCACCGGGCGCCACAATGTCGAGTGCGGTCACGTTCTGCGTGTCGACCGTGATCCGTTTCGCCTCGCGATCCCACCGTCCGACCGCCTCCGCATTCTCCCAGTGTTTCCCGAGCCCTGCCAACCGCAGCCAATGGTGTTTCGCGTAGCGAAGCGTCGGTGTCTGGAGAACCACTTCGGCCGGATCATCCGGGTTGCCCGCCTCCCACGCCTCGTTCAGCCACGACCAGATCTCCCCGGCCGAAGCCTCATCATACTTGTGTCCCATGCCCGGCCCGACCAGGTGGCGCAGATCGTGTCCCACATCGGCAAGCGCCTCCTCCATCAGGTCCGCCGCCTGCTTCTGCTTGTCGTTTTCCCCGGAGTAGGCAAGGACGGGGCCATTGAGGAAATTCCTGACGTAATTCGGGGTGTCGTAGACCTTCCAGAGGGTTTGTTCCCACTCGGGCGGATAGATATCCGGCGTGAGCCGGTTGTAGCGAGCCGTCTCGGCGAAGCCGGCCCCGGCGTGCACCGCACAGAAGCGGTCGCGGTAATGAGCTCCGATATGCCACGGCCCTGCGCCCCCCATCGAGAATCCCGCCAACGCGATCTTCGCGGGATCGACGGGATATTCCTCCGACACCCGCTCGATCGCTTCGAACACGTCGATCTCGCCCGCGTGCTTCCAACCCACGCAGTGGCGTCCGAAGGGATGCAGGATGATCGCGTCCTGCTGCTCCGCGACGTGACCGCCGAGGGCTTGGCTTCGCTCCATGCAGCGCTGGATGAAATGGAGGTCGGTGATCTTGTCACCCCGGCCGTGAAGCCAGACGAGCAAAGGAACGGGCCCGGAGAGATCGAGGTCTTCCGGAATTTCGAGACCGAAGGGCTGGTAGGAGTCGTCGATCCGGGAGCGATAGCCCCGCACGAGCAGGCCACGCTGGTTTGTCCAGGGAAGCTCGCCACCGGCGACCAGGGCCTCGTAGCGATCATCCGCGAGGTCGAGAAAGCGCCCGGCCAGAGCAAACTGCTTCTCCTCCCAGAATTCGCCGTTCTCCACCGCGAAGGCGACCGCCTTGACGAGAGCACCGATATCGGCCGCCCGGGGCTGCAGTTCGATCTCCCAGAGCCGGTCCTCGTAGTCTCGCAGCCGGCGCAGCACGGACTCGCGGAGTTCGTGAGGGAGTTCGAGCCCGTCCGGCGGGGGAATGCGCCGGGGTATCTCGGGGATCGGCTCCTCGATGATCACGCCGGGGTCGTCCTGCTGACCGAGGACGGGAGAGGACCACATCCCCGTGAGCATCGCCATGGCGACAAGCATTGTTCGTTTCCTCATATCTCGTTCTCGGTCTCGGGATCGATCCAGCCCACCACTTCGCCATCGCGAAGGAGACACTTGTATTCGACACGATAGACTCCGAAAATCGTCTCGACGTCGAATGCCACCGTCACCGTATCGAAGCGCCCCGGGAAGGCCCCCTCGATGCTCTCGGTCCCGTTCCACTGATACGACAGCGCCTCGCCGAGCCGGGCCGAAGCGACGTCACCCCGGGCCAGGCTCTTCTTGACCGGCGCAAATCGCCCCTGGTCGAGCGGAAGGAGAAGAGTCTCCAGGGAAATCTCACGGCCCGTCCACCGGTGGATCGCATCCGACAGACTGGGCCCCGCCTGGAGTATCACGAAAACGAGAAGAGCCGAGGCCAGAACCGGGGCCACGATCCACTCCGCACGCATTCTTCCACGCCGGTCCCGCAACGCCTCGCGGAACCTGCGATTGCGTTCCCGCCTCCAGTTCCCCGCATTCTCGCGCGCCTTCACGCGGCGCGCCCGGGCGACCTCACGTTCCGAAAACCGGCTCGACGATGCGCGGGCTCGGGGCATCTCACACCTCTTCCTCGGTGATGGGATCAATCCAGGCGACGACACGGCCTCCACGGAGGAGACACTTGTAATCCACCGGGAAGACTCCGAAAATCGTCTCGATCGCGAACTTCACCGTGACGGTTTCGTAGGTGCCCCCATGGACACCGCCCACCGTTTCGGTTCCGTTCCAATGAAACGATTGGGCCTCCTCCAGTCTCGCCGAATCGACTCCTCCGTTGGCGAGACTCTGCTTGACGGGCCCGAAGCGCGGATCCCCCGTCGCGACCGCCGGTCGATCCTGCTTTGGAGGATCGAGGAGAGCCGCGAGCCGGTCGGGATTCTCTTCCAGCACCCTCTTCGCCCGGGTGCGCTGCTCCGAAACGCGCTTCTCCGTCGCGTCGACGAAGTCGTCGTATCGCTTTTGAATGCGTTGCTTGAAGTCGGTCTTGTCGACCGAAACGCGAACGGGTTGGACCGGACCGCTCACCACCAGCACCTCGCCCTCCAGCCTCAGCGGTTTGAGGGGCGTACCCGGGGCGACAGTACTGCTCCCGATTTTCTGGCCATCCACGACCAGATCGTAGGCGATCGACTCCGAGGAAACCACGGAATCGGGATAGGCGCGTTGCGGAACCGCCCTCCAGTTTCCGACGATCTCCTCGAGCGTTGGGATGTCGGGCATGGGATAGCGCTCCTCGAGAAACTGATCGATCTTCGACTTGGGCCGCGCCGGCGCCGCCTTCTTCTGCGCCGCTTTCGGGGCCGGTGCGGACGTGGCCGTCATGGCCGCGTCCGGTTTCTTGTCGCCGCTCCCCGAGGGTGTGGACCTAGAATATCCGCTGATTTCTAGGACGCGCTCTTCTCGGACAGTGATCTTCGCTGCGGATTTGTCACCATCCCCCTCGAGCAAGGGCTTGATATAGGGTTCGTAGGCGAAATACGCACCGGCAATGAGGCCGCAGATGACGAAAAGGATGACGAGAAACTGCTTCATGGTGGTGTCTTCGGGGTGACTATCGTTACTGCGCCCGCCCTGTCTTTGCAAGCCGGTGCAACCCGCAGCCCTGTGCCGTTCCCGGCAAGTTTCGGTTGACCGCCGCCAGGGGGCGGATTGCATTGGCCGGGCATGCGAATCGTTTTCATGGGGACCGGCGAGATCGCCCTTCCCTCCCTTCACTGGTTGCTCGAAGAGGCCCCGGATGTCGAGGTAACCGGGGTTTTCACCCAACCGGACAAGAAGGTGGGCCGAAAACGCGTCCTCACACCTCCGCAGGTGAAGGTGGTCGCGGGTGAGCACGGCGTCCCCGTGGTCCAGCCGGATCGGCTCCGCGGCAACGCGCCGGCTCTCGAACAACTCGCCTCCTTCGAACCCGACCTTGTCGTGGTCATGGCCTACGGCCAGATCCTGCCCCGCGCAGTGATCGATGCACCCCGTATCGCCTGCGTCAACCTCCACGCCTCGCTGCTCCCCCGCCACCGCGGCGCCTCTCCGATCCAGGCAGCCATCCGGGAAGGGGACGACGAGACCGGCATCACCCTGATGCACATCGCTCCGCAACTCGACGCCGGCGACATGATCCTGAAAAAGGCGATCGGGATCCTGCCCCGCGACACGGGAGGCACCCTACACGACCGGCTCGCCGGCCTCGGACCGGGAATCCTCGCCGAAGGGCTTCCCCTGTTCGCCTCCGGAAAAGCGCCCCGCGAGGTCCAGGACGAACAGTTCGTCACCTTTGCCCCGAAGCTGGAACGATCGGATGGGTGGATCGACTGGCACGCGCCCGCCGAAGAGATCGAGCGACTCGTTCGGGCCTATGATCCCTGGCCGGGCACCCTCACACGCGCCGTCTCGGGCGGGAAGCCCACAAGCCTCAAGGTGTTTCCCCACGTGTCGACGGGTCACTCGTCCGGAGAGGAGCCCGGCACGATCCTGTCCATTGGCAACGAATTGGCCATCGCCTGTGGAGAAGGCACCGCGTTGTTCGCCGGTGGCGATCTTCAGTGGGAGGGAAAGAAGCGACTGCCGGCGGTCGCGTTTCTCCGCGGTTCGGGACTGGAGGTGGGCATGCGCCTGGCAGGGCCCTGAATTCCTCGCGACATTGGACTTTTCTTTCCGCCGAGTTGGCGGAGTATACGGAAAACCCTGACGCAGCGCCACCTACCATGTCGAAGCCGTTCAAACGCGTTGTCCTGAAACTCAGCGGGGAAGCGCTGAGGGAACCCGGCAGCGAGGACAACATTTCCCCCGAGATCGTCGAGAGAATCGCCCACCAGATCAAGGAGGCCCATGCCGCGGGGATCGAGATCGCCATCGTGGTCGGCGGAGGGAATTTCTGGCGTGGGGAAGCCGCCGCCGGGCGGGGCATGGAGCGCTCGTCGGCCGACTACGTCGGCATGCTGGCCACCGTGATGAATGCGCTCGCCCTGCAGAGCATGCTCGAGTCCGTCGGCGTCGAGACTCGGGTGCAGACGGCGATCGAGATGAAGAACGTGGCCGAACCGTTCATTCGGCGGCGGGCGATCCGCCACCTCGAAAAGAACCGCGTCGTGATCTTCGGCGCGGGAACGGGCAATCCCTTCTTCACCACCGACACAACGGCCGCCCTCCGGGCCAGCGAGATCGGTGCCGATGTCATTTTCAAGGCGACGCAGGTCGACGGGGTCTACGACAAGGATCCGAAGAAACACGACGACGCGGTGCGTTTCGACACGATCACTTTCACCGAAGCGCTCTCACGCAATCTCCGCGTGATGGACGGCACCGCCTTCACCCTCTGCCAGGACAACGCCATCCCCATCGTCGTGTTCGACATGGGATCGGAGGACAACATTCGCAAAGCTTTGACTGGCGAAGAGATCGGCACCGTGGTTACGTGCTGACTCCCTGTCTCAATCCCTGAACCATCCGAAAATCCCATGGACAGCGATACGCTCTTGCTTGAAACCGAGGACGCGATGCAGAAGGCCTCCGACTTCGTCTCCCACGAAATGGCCGCGATTCGGACGGGCAAAGCCAGTCCTGCACTCGTCGAGAACATCAACGTCCACGTCGAGGCCTACGGTTCCAGCATGCCGATGAAGCAGTTGGCTCTCATTGCGACTCCCGAACCCCGCCTCCTCACCGTTCAACCCCACGATCCGAGCACTCTGCCCGATGTCGAACGCGCCCTGAAGGAATCCAAGCTCGGCATCACTCCGTCGACCGATGGACGCCTCATCCGCCTTCCCATTCCCGAACTCTCCGAGGAGCGACGCAAGGACCTCGTCAAGGTGATTCGTGACATGGCCGAGCAGGGCCGGGTGCGGGTCCGGGGCGCGCGCAAGGACGCGATGGACAAGCTCAAGTCCGCGCTGAAGGACAAGGACGTGACGGAGGACAGTTTCCACGATCTCGAGACCAGCGTCCAGGAGCTGACCGACAAGTTCGTCAAGTCCATCGACGACCACCTCGCGAGCAAGGAAGAGGACGTCATGACCGTCTAGGGAGCCTGAAAGTTGGACGCCTCGCCCACGTTTCCCGCGATCGAGTTCCTCGACCTCGATCACACCGCACACCGCGAACTCTTCTCTGGCGAAGACGAGGTGTGGACCGCTCTCGCACGGCTCGCCGCCTACCTGAACGGCCTGATCGAATCCCTGGCCGGTGAGCGACTCGCGGGACAGGTGGACGAACGGGCTGCCCTCGGCGAACTCGTCTATGTCGCCGAGGGGGCGAAGGTCGAGGCACATGCCACGATCAAGGGCCCCGCATGGATCGGACCCGGGACCATCGTTCGGAGCGGGGCCTACGTCCGGGAAAATGTGATCGCCGGCGAAGGGTGCATGATGGGCAATTCCTCGGAGTTCAAGAACTGCATTCTCTTCGATTCGTGCGAGGTGCCTCACTTCAATTATGTCGGCGATTCGATTCTCGGCCACCGGGCCCACCTCGGCGCGGGAGTGATCTGCTCCAATGTCCGCCTCGACCGCGGCAACGTGCGGGTCCGGGACAAGGACGGATGCCCCCTGGACACGGGCCTGCGAAAGTTCGGTGCCATCGTGGGAGACCGCACCGAGGTCGGCTGCAACGCGGTTCTCAACCCTGGTTCCCTGCTCGGACGGGACTGCATTCTCTACCCCGGCACCAACTGGACCGGCCACCTCGGCGACCGCCAGATCGTGAAAAACCAGCAGTCGCTGCACGTATCGACCCGCCGCGGCACGTAGGTCGGAGCGTGAGCGGGGGACACCCCCGCCGGACGCGCAAATGCGCAACCCACCCCAAGCCCGGGGTAGCCCGGGGTCACTCGACCGTGAACTCCAGCGACTCCTTCAGTTCCTCGTCGAGGAGGATATCGACACGGTATTTTCCTTTCGGCCAGAGGTCGTCGTTGGCGAGATCGAACGTCAGCGTGCCGCTCCCGTGCTCGAGTTCCACCTCCTGGATCGTGTGATCCTTCGGCACATCGGCCTGGACGTCGGCCGCGATCCACCGCGCCTTGGTCACCGTCGAATCGGGGGCATTGGCGAGCACCACGATCGCGAAGATCTTGTCACGCTGGCTAAAAACGGTGGTTTCCTGGGTGCCTTCGGCATCCTTGGCGAGGCGCGCCGATTTGATGTTGGCGGTGGAAACGCTGAACGAGCAGCCGGTGGCGAACAAGGTCACGAGGACGGCAGTGGCGAGAGCGAAGACGGATGTGAGGATGCGTTGTCTTGTCATGTCGAATCAATGGTTGTCAGGAAAACAGCGGGATGTCCACCGCCAACAGAGGGCGAGCACTACCGGACGCGAATGAGGGGAAACCGAGAAATCGAACTGGGCTTCACGGTCGTCGGATGCTGGATTCCCTGGGACAATTCCTTCACCCTTTCGGCCACGTAGGTGTCGAGTTCGCGCAACTGGATGATCCCATCCTCGATGAAATCCGCCTCGCCCCGCAGTCCTTCGATCAGCGAGAGGGTGAACGCTCCGTGACCCCAGTCCGGATGTTCCACACTCTGCTCGCCCTGGGTCGACGCCGCCATCACCACCACCCCGTTCTCCTCGCTCGTCAGTTCCCGGATCGCCTCGGTCGCGTCGTTGATCTGATTCGCACCCCCACGGGTCCTGCCGGCGAAGGTGTAGAGGTTCTCCCCGAGTTGGCCGCTGTGACAGGTGTCGAGGAACATCAACGTTTTCGCGGGAAGATTTCCCAACACATCGGCGAAGTCGTCCCAGGAAACCCCGGTCCGGCGAAGCGAACCGAAGTCGCCGTCCCACGGCACCAGGTAGTAGTTTCTTCCCTCGTTCATTCCGTGAGCGGCGAGGAAGAGAATGATGACATCCTTCTGGGTCGCGTTTGCCTGCAGCCATTCCAAGCCGAGCAAGATGCCGTCGCGGCTCGCATCCTGGTCGATGAGAGTCTTGATTTCGGTACGGTTGAAGAGTCTTCCCCGCTGTTCCCCGAAGACTTCCGCGATGGCGAGAGCATCATCGTCACAGAAACCCAGGGTGAGCTCGGCATTCTGGTATTCGGAAATTCCCACGCTGAGCAGGTAGAGGTTCGGCATCATTTCCGGAGGGAGCGACTCCACCACCTCGGCGGCGGCAGCGGAAGCGAGGGCGGCCGCGGGCGCCACCGCGTCTCCCCCCCCCGGCGCCGGATCGGGCGTGGCGACCCGGAAGGTCACGACACGCTCCTCGCTCAGGGCACCCGATTCCTCGTTGCGGGCGAACACCGCAAGGCGATTCTCGCCGGGGACGAGTGCGACATCGTGTTCGAGATCGAAGTTCTCGCCCCCGACATTCGCGAAGTTCTCCACCGCCTTGCCGTTGAGCAGCAATTTCACCTCGTTAAGGGAGCTGCCCGGGGACTCGATCCGCGATTTCACCGTGATTTCCCCGTCGCCCCCGGTCTCGCCACGAGTCTGCGCGGGGAGAAACCATTCGACACTCGGAGGCAACATCGCCGCCACCGCGGTGGATGCCTCGGCGCTGTCGCTGATCGCTTGCGACGATGCGACGGACGCCACCGCCTCGCTCACGTTGCCGCGCCCCACCGCCGCCGTCACGATGCCGGGCCGGTGGAATCGCTCCCGGAACACCGAACTGGGGAAGAACTCGGAAAGCTGATCGGCCGGTTTGTTGACGTGCCAGCCGATGTATCGCTCGCCCCCGGGCGAAGCCGCGTAGTGTCCGGAAGATGTCCAGCACACCCATTCGCCGTCGCGAGAAACGAACAGGCTGGCCAGACGTCGCCCGGTCTTGAGATTCCAGAGGTGCACCGCCTGGTCCACCGATGCGGTGGCGAGATAGTTCCCATCGGTCGTAGGAGCCATCGCGTAGGTCGCGCCCGCCTGCTCGCTGAAGTTGATCAGCTGCTGCCCGTTCGGACGGTACAGGTTCAAGGTGTATTGCGTGCCCACCATGATGTTCCCCTCGGGCGTAAAGGAAAACGAGCGTATGTTGCCCCCGACATCCACCTGCGAAAACGGCCGTATCACGCCCGAAACCGAGAGACTGAAGTCGTCCGCCAGGGCGAGGGACGCGCCGTTCTGCGCGAAGACCGCGCGCCGGAATTCGGCCAGCTCTCCCTCGGTGGCGTCCTCCGTGAGTCGCATCGCCGCAAAGTCGAAAATTCGGTGCAGGCGGTTGTCGAGCCCCACATCGTGGCTGCTGTCGCGGTAATCGTTGATATTCCCGAAGGCGACCCGGACCCCGCCAGCCTCGGGATTCGGCGCGATGGCCACCGACCAGACGCCGGCTCCGTCTCCCTCGATCGTCGCGATCACGTCTCCGCCTCCGGGTGCGGCATCGAAGATCGTGATGTCGTGGTTGTCGCCACCCGCGGCGGCGATGGCGCTGCCATCGGGGTACCAGCCCACCGCCGAGGTTCCGCTCGGCTGTTCGAGAAACCGGACCGACCGCTGCCCTCCGGGCAGATCATAGACGTCCACCGTGGTATCGCTCCCGTCGCGGGGCCGGAGAGTTCCGATCGCCACTCTCGTGCCGTCGGGCGAGATCGCCATGCAAGTCTTCTGCCCGGGCTCGTCCTCGTCGAGGATGCGGATCAGGTTGCCCATCCCGTCGAGGAGGTAGGTCAGCTCGTCCTTTCCCGCCGCCACGAGATAGCTACCGTCCTCCGAATACTGCGCCATGAGCACGTTTCCGCTTCCCGCTCCGATGTCGCCGAGCCCCTGGTAGAATCCGTTCGGCTGGCGCTGCCAGACGAATCCCTGACCGGCCGAATCGGTCGAGACGAAGAGACTTCCATCCGCAGTCGTGCTGATCATCGTGATCGGCGTGGTGTGTCCCACGAGATAAACCGAATCGGTCACCACCCGCGGCGGGTCCGCGCTGGCCCCGGTGAAGCTCGCCGTCTGCCACACCCGGATCTGTCCCGCCATGTCACCGGTGAAGAGCAGGGAACCGTCGGGAGAGAATGCGGTCGTCAATGCCGCCGCCTGGTGTCCTCGCAGGAGGGCCACGATCTTCCCGACCGTGCGATCGATGATGCGCACGTCATACATATCGGGACGCTGCTCGTAGGTCCCCGTCGAGAGCACGAGATACCGGCCGTCGGGACTCATCGAGACACGGGCCAGCGCCCCCTCGAAATTGTCGCCCTGCCGGTGCCGATAGGACTCCTCGATCTCTCCGGAAACCGGATTCCACACCCGAATCACCTTGTCCTCGCAACTTGTCACGAGCCGCTGCCCATCGGGCGTGAAGACGATTCCATTCACCATCCCACCGTGCCCGCGGGAATCGATCACCAGCCTCGGGGCATCCTGGGCCGACGACAGGACCGTGATCCCCAGCATTGCCCCCCACAACAAAACGAACGCGCGCACCATATCTCCGTAGACGTGTCGAAAGACAGGATAAACAGAAAACCTATATCGTACCCAGAGACAAAATGTTCACAGAAAAACCTCGTCCGGTCGGCGACTGGATCTACGAAGGCCCGGAACCCGGTGAACCCGACCCCTACCGGGGAAAGCACGGTCCGTTGCGTTGGGACTTCCCTTTTCTCCAGGCCCCGGGAACGAACCCGAGACTTCGTCCACATCCATCTGCAACTTGTCGCGCGATGATTTCGCGGAGACCTCGCCTTGAACGCCGGTGAGGCGAAAGTCGCGTTCCGCGTCGGAGGAAAGGAATGTCGCAGCCATTGCCCACGGCGTCACCGCCGCAGCTACCGGTGCACCCTACGCGAGGATCTCGTGGAACACCCTGCCGTGGACGTCGGTGAGTCGGAAGTCACGTCCCGCGTAGCGATACGTGAGTTTCTCGTGATCGAAGCCGAGAAGGTGGAGGACGGTGGCATGCAGGTCGTGGACGTGCATCGTATTCTCCACCGCCTTGAAACCGAACTCATCGGTCTTGCCGAACTGGAATCCGGGTTTCACGCCCCCTCCGGCGAGCCACATCGTGAACCCGTAGTGATTATGATCCCGCCCCAGCTTGGTGTTCGGCGCGTTGGCGCCGGGGGTGGGCAGTTCCACCGTCGGGGTGCGGCCGAATTCTCCTCCCCAGATCACGAGGGTGTCGTCCAGCATGCCGCGCAACTTGATATCCTGGAGCAGGGCCGCAATCGCCTGATCGGCTTCCTGGCCGAGACGTCCGTGATTCTTCGCGATCTCGGCATGGCTATCCCACGGTTGACCGGCGCCGTGCCAGACCTGGACGAACCGGACGCCCCGCTCGACGAGCCGGCGCGCGATGAGCATCTGACGTCCCTGTTGCCCCTCTCCGTACAGCTCCTTCACCGTTTCCGGTTCCTGTTCGATGTTGAACGCGTCGCTCGCCTCGATCTGCATGCGATAGGCCAGTTCGAGTGACTGGATGCGCGCCTCGACCTCGGGATCCGTTGCCACGGTTTTTTCCTCGTCCTGACGATTCATCGCCTGGACGAGATCGAGCTGCTTTCGCTGCAGGGAGCGGGCCATGCGCTTGTTCTCGATGTCCGGGATCAACTTCGCGATGCTCGTCTGCTTCGTGTCGATGTGGACCCCCTGGTAGGCACCAGGCAGAAAGGCCGACCGCCAGTTCTGCGTCTCGACGATCGGAACTCCGCCGGGACAGAGGGCGACGAAACCGGGGAGATTCTCGTTCTCCGTACCGAGTCCGTAGGTCACCCAGCTTCCGACACTGGGACGTACCACGTTGACCCGTTCCGCGCCCGTGTTCATGAGCATCAGGGAAGGCTCGTGGTTCGGCACGTTCGCATACATCGAGTTGACCACGCAGAGATCGTCCGCCATCTCCGCGACGCGGGGAAAGAGTTCGCTCGCCCACAGGCCGCACTCCCCGTGCTGTTTGAAGTGGAACGGAGACTTCATGGCCGCTCCCGTCTTGCGCTCGGTGCGGATGTAGTCGCCGGGCAACGACTGGCCATCGTGCTTTTCCAGGGCGGGCTTGTAGTCGAAGGAATCGACCTGGGAAGGACCGCCGTTGGCGAAGATGTGGATCACCCGCTTGGCGCGGGCGGGAAAGTGACTTTTCCCGGGAGCGAGCGGGTTCAGATCCCGGCTTGCCCCGTGCAGGTGCGACACCATGGGGCCGAGACCGAGGGCACCCATGCCCATTCCCGTTCGCAGGAGGAAGTCGCGGCGATTCAAGGGAGTCATGATCAGGAGATTTGGTGACCTCTGGCGCCAAGAGTAAACGGTGCCGGCAATGAGGCTATATCAATCAATGAAGAGAAAGCGGTTCGTGTTGAGCAGGGCGTGCGCGTAGGCATCCCAGGCACCGGCCGGCCGCGCCGGTCCGGAAAACTGCTCGGCGAGGCTCCAGAAGCCCGAGAGGCTCCCGGTTCCCGCGATCTCGGGAGACCATTGGGTCGAATCGAAACTGGCAGTCTCCCGGGGCTCGATCACGAACCACACCTTGTCTCCCTCGCGCACGGTCAATCCTTTCGCTTCCATCGCCACGGAGGTTTGCTCGGCAGGAAGAAGCGAGTCCTTCACCACGCCGTCCCGCGACGTCACGATCCTCCCCCGCACGCCGTCTCCCTTCCCCTCGTTGGGCCGTTGCAGGGCTCCCGCGATGTCGATCGTCATGTCGCCCGGCGCACGCCACTCGTAGATCAGGCTGTGCCGTTCGTCCGAACCGGGGTGTCCGGAACCTTTCCGGAGATGCAGATAGCTCAAGGGGCTGTTTTTCACCGGATACTCCCTGGAAGCCTGCCAGCGATCACCCGTCCACACGGGAAGGGGCGTGAACGCCACCTCTCCCGTCTCGGCATCCACTCCCCCGTATCCGTAGCTCCACTCGTGGTGGGTCTGGCGCTTTCCGAGCGCCGCCGACTCGCTCCGGAAACTTGCCAGGAAACTCTCGGCCATGTGACGATCCGAGAGTGAAGGATCCCGCGCGAAGAGGGCACGGTGCAGCGCGCCCACCGGATCCTCCTTGCCGGCGATACGCTTCGCCAGACTGGCCGCATGATTCTGGACGAACTCGCTGTTCAGGGTAAAGAGCGCCTGCATCGGCACCGTCGTCTCGGGACGCTTCCCGGTCGACTCCTGCGGATTCGAGAAGTCGAAGGTGCGAAAGACCGGGTTCAGGTTCTGCCGGTCGATGAAAGCATACACGGAACGGCGGTTCGAATAGGGCGCTTCCAGAATCCTGACCGACGGTCCGAATAGCGTGGCATCGAGCCCCTCGGTGGTGGCGAGCACGCCGTCCCGCATCTGCTCGAAATCGACCCGCCTCCGTGGAAACCGCCACAGCTCGCGATTCTCGGGGTCGAGCGGGTGATAGTCGGCATAACGAGGATTCCGCGATGACTGCCGCCACGTCTCGGAGGTCAGGATGAGGCGATGGAGTTCCTTGAGAGACCATCCGTTCTCCACGAACCACTTGGCCATCCAATCGAGCAACTCCGGGTGGTCCGGCAATTCACCCTGGAGGCCGAAATCGCTCACCGTCCGCACGATTCCCTCTCCGAAGTGCCACATCCAGACGCGGTTCACGATCACGCGGGCCGTGAGAGGATTCGTGGGCGAAGCGATCTCACGCGCCATCTCGAGACGACCGCTTCCTTCGCTGAATGGCTCCGGTGGGGAGTCGCTGCCAAGGGCGAGAAAACGCCGGGGCGCCACCTCGCCACGCCGGCCCGGGTTTCCCCGGATGAAGACACGCTGATCGACGGGTGTGGCGCGATCCCTGAGCACCAGCGCCCGGTCCGGCTCCATCATCTCGTCGGCGACGAACTTGTCGACGACACGCTGCAGGTTCTGCAGCTTGCGGCGGTCGGCGCGATCGAGCCGCGCCTTCAGTGCTTCGGTCTTGCCGGCCAGTTCGGGATGCCTCTTCGCCAGCTCGGCGAGCTTCGGTTCGAGGAACTCCTCCACCGGCTTCCGCTTTTCGGCGAGTCGACGCTCGTAGTCCTCGTAGTCGGGACCCGAACCGGGCTCGCCGATGAGCGGCTGCACCGCGTCCGTCGAATTCGCGAAGACACCGTAGAGCCCGTAGTATTCCGCCGTCGAGACGGGGTCGAACTTGTGATCGTGACAGCGGGCGCAGGACAC
>Ga0180436_10001333_pt1 | contig 24172 bp, 17 predicted proteins | sample SS_ome_2_FD_132434 | JGI IMG/M metagenome (GOLD analysis project Ga0180436, IMG submission 132434) | Hypersaline lake sediment archaeal communities from the Salton Sea, California, USA - SS_3_S_2 metaG | ecosystem: Environmental > Aquatic > Non-marine Saline and Alkaline > Hypersaline >... | reverse complement strand
GGATCCACGATGCCTACCTTTACGGCATACTTGATCAGCCCTAAGACATCATGGATGTCAAGTTTCTTCATCACACTGGCCCGGTGTTTCTCAACGGTTTTAGGGCTTATGCATAGGATATCGGCGATTGTGTCCGTAGAATTTCCCTCCACAACCAAGCGAAAAACCTGTTGCTCACGTTCGGAAAGTAGGTCGTAACCCCGGACGACCGGCTTTTCCCGATCCGATTTCAGATAAACGTTGATCACGTCCGACCTTATTTTTGAAGATAGGAAATACTCACCCCGAAATACCGTCCGAACGGCTTCCAAAATTTCATCGCTGGAAGACGCCTTGAGCACATAGCCCAAGGCTCCGGAACTAAAGACCTGATGGACATACGCTTCGCGTTTATGCATGGACAGAACCACGATCTTCACATTGGACAGGGCCTCTTTCATCAAGGGAACCGCCTCTAACCCACTGAGCCGGGGCATGGTAATATCGAGCAAGACGATGTCGGGACGTAATGCCTTGGCCTTTTCCAAGGCCTCGATGCCGTCTGCCGCCTCGCCCACGACCGTGATGTCCGGCTCGCCGTCCAGAAGCTTCTTGAGTCCTTCCCGAACGATCACGTGGTCGTCTGCAAGCAAAACTCTCACGACTCGTCCTCCGACCGGCCCCTGGATACGGGAATCTCCAGCCGAATAAAGGTTCCCTTGCCCGGGGTCGACTGAATGTTGACCGTCCCGCCCACAATCCCCACTCGCTCTCGCATACCCAGCAACCCGATTCCTCGGTGTTCACCCATAAAGCCACCGTTGTAGGCGGCTAGCCCAAACCCGACACCATCGTCTTCCACCGTTAGGATAAAATTGGGATGGCTGTAGGCCACCAGAACCTTAACGTTTTCCGCCCGCGCGTGTTTGGCGACATTGTTCAGGGCCTCTTGGAGAATCCGGTACAGGACAATACCGACCTCTGGGGGAGGCCGTTTCCGCACACCGCTGGCCTGAAAATCCACTTGTACCCCCGGGAACCGTTCTGCAAAATCGCGAACATAAGATTCCAATGTGGGAATCAGCCCCAGATGATCCAACATGTCGGGGCGAAGCTCCGCCGATATGCGTCGGGCACTATCTCCCAATGCCTCGACAAGGCCAATCAGTTCTTGGCATTTTTTGTGATGGACCGTGAGCTCTCGAGGCAAGGACCGCTGAAGCGACTCCATACTAAAGTGCAATGCCGTCAAGGCCTGACCGAATTCGTCGTGAAGGTCTCGGGCCAGCCGTTTTCTTTCCTCTTCCGTAGCCTTGATGAGCTGCCTGGAAAGGTGTCTGACTTCCCGCTCCGCCTGCATACGCTTGTCGAGTTCCAAACTAAGTTGCCGGGTCTTTTCCGCCAACTCCATGGTGCGTGCTTCCACACGGGCTTCAAGCTCATCGTAAGCCGTCTGCAAAGCTCGTTCGGCTTCTTTTCGGGCCAATCGGTCATGGTGGTTTTGCAAAATGGAGGGAATGACGATCGGCAACAAGTCGAGGTAGTGTCCGTGGGAATCTTTTACGATATAGTCGTCCACACCCATTTTCAGGGCCTCGACGGCAAGTTGTTCCGAACCTTGGCCCGTTAAGATCACCAGTGGCACGGCGCTTTTGTCCGCAATCAAGGCTTCGCACAAAGCCAAGCCCGACATTCCCGGCAGTCCATGGTCGATCACGGCGATATCACAAGCAAATGGGTCGCGATGAATCTTGTCGAAGGCGTCTTTGGCCCGCTCATAAGTAATTATCCGGCAGTCAACCCGTCCTCGCTCAAAGGCACGGTGAAACGCCACCTGGTCGTGCTCGTCGTCTTCCACCAAAGCAATTCTAATGGGCGACAGGGTCTTTATGTGACTCGTACTCATCGCCTGCATCCGGAAGTTCGACCAATTGCCAAAAAAGATTGATCGTCCTTACTGCACGGGAAAAGTTCTCAAACCCAACCGGTTTTACGATGTAGGCATTGGCCCCCAGGTCATAGCTCTTGAGTCGGTCTTCTTCCGCCTTAGAAGTTGTCAGCATTACCACGGGAAGCAGTCGCAGTTGCGGATCGTCACGGACGTGTTTCAAGACGGAAAGGCCGTCGAGCTTCGGCATCTGTATGTCCAACAGCAGAATACCCGGCCGGGGCGCATTTTTCGGGTCACTGTATTGCCCCCGCCGATAGAGAAAATCGAGACATGCCTCGCCGTCGTTAACAATATAAAGGGGATTGGCCACGTGATGCTTGGCCCAGGCCCTTTTGATGGCGGCGATATCATGCTCATCATCCTCTGCCAAGAGCACTACGAAACGTTTATTGTTCATCGCTACTCTTCCCTTTGGTCTTCGGTAGGGTCACGAAGAACGTACTGCCTTTACCCGGGGCCGATTCCACCCCCACCGTGCCGTTCAACTTGAGCGCAGCCTTCTTGACGATGGCCAACCCAAGTCCCGTTCCATCATATTCCTTTCGCGTATGGAGTCTTTGAAAGACGCGGAAGATTTGTTCTGTGTACTGGGGATCGATTCCGATGCCGTTATCTCGGACGGTGAGCTCATAAATATCCCTGCGATCACGCCAACCCAACTCAACATGCTTTTTCTCCGAATGGTTGAACTTGACGGCGTTGATGATGAGATTTCGAAAGATCTGCCGAAGCAAGGTCACATCCGCTTCGATCTTGGGAAAATCCTCAGCTATATATACCTCAACGTCTGAAGGCAGGTCAAGGGTGAGAACCAGATCCTTGAAAAACTCACTCAAGTCGACGGCCTCTATGGGTCCTCGCCGTTTCCCTACCCTGGAAAACTCCAAGAGGTCGTCAACCAGCTCTTCGCCTTGCCGAATAGCTCGGTTAAGGCCGTTGAGATACATTTCCTGGTCGGGACCCAGCGAGCCCTCAAGGTCTTCACGAAGAAAGTCGCCATAGCTGTGAATGGCCCGAAGCGGCGCCTTTAGGTCATGAGATACCACATAGGCATATTGTGACAGCTCTTCGTTTGCCGTCTTCAACGCCTGAGCCTTGGCTTCATAATCGGCTTGTGCCCGGCGCAGGGCTTTTTCCGTTCGCTTACGCTCGGAAAGCTCCCTGGAAACACTGTCGATCATCAGGTTGGTTACCTTTCGAAGCGATTCCAATATCTCCACCCTGGAAACGCCGGATATGCGCGCCGAAAGATCTCCTTTGCAAACCCGGTCCAGTTTTTCAAAGTGTTCGGCTAATCCTATGGCAAATTCATGCGACAAATCTACGATTTCCGTGAGGCTCTTGGCCGTGAGGTTTACCGTATGCTTCAATTCCGAAATCGACGGAAGGGTCGACTCTTCCGGTATCCGAATGTCGGGATTTCCCGATGAAATCTCTTCTAATGCCGTCAATACCTCCGACAAGCCGGAATCCAACTCGGCACTCAGAACACGAAACCGCTCTTCACTCTCTCTCAAGGCCTCTTCCGTGCGTCGCCGTTCCCGGAGTTCTTCTCTCAACTGGTTCGTTGTCTCCGCCAATTCGTGTGTGCGCTCAGAGACCCGTCTCTCCAGGGTGTCATGCGCTTTTTTCAAGGCCTCTTCTACCAGCTTACGGTCGGTAATATCCCGCAGAATATGAACACTGCCCGCAGGAAACCCGTCCCGTCCCATGTAGATTGCAGCACTGATACTGACATCGAGAATATTGCCCGCCTTGGTATACCGACGGCTTTCTACCCCGGTAAAGCTCTCTCCCGCCAGGACCTTGTCGATCATCATTTTCGTTTCCGGCCAGTTCTCTTTCGGCACATATTGCAATTTCATCCCCAAAATTTCTCCAGGGGTCCATCCGAACACTCTCGTAAATGCGGGGTTGATATAGGTACCCCGGCCTTTCATGTCGTAAACTACGACGGGGTCGGGACACGCCTCCAGGACAGTGTAATACCTTTCTTGGCTTTCCCGCAACTCATCCTCGACCTTCTTTCTTTCCGTGATATCCAGAAAACTCTCCAACAGATGGCGTCTGCCCTCAAAGACCACGGGCACAACGGTCTTGATAATGGACAACGTGCCTTTGTCGGATGTGAGCAGTACATTTTCCGAGTTGTCCATTTGTCGTCCCATATCGGTGATGGGACATTTACCCTTCTTTGCCGGACATACGAATTCGTGACATATGTGCCCGATGATCTCTTCCTTGTCCCGGCCGATCAATCGACAGGCCAAGGGGTTGGTTTCAACAATCTCATGGGTCTCCGCGTCAATGAGCAAAACCCCCGTTTGAATGGAGTCCAGGATGGCCTGCAGGTGTTCCTCCCTTTCCCGAGATTCCCTTTCCGACCGCCTTCGTTCTTCAATCCGTTCTTCTTCTATTTGAAACACATCCCAAAAGAGGCGGGCCGCCACGTTTCCCATCACCCGTATCCGGTCCGGCTTCGTCCGATAGATTTCGTTGGCCACTTCCCCCCGGCCGGTAAGCTCAATGATCATGTGTAGTTCGGACAACTCGTACAAGTCCCTGTAGTCGGTGGTCGTATATATGCCCTTTTCCTTCGCGTAGAGATACCCGAGTGCCTTCGGGTTTGTGCAGGCCACACCGATTAAGTTCATACGAAGCTGGCTGAGCTTGGCGGCAAATATCATGTCCATAATGGCCTTGCACCCTGGTCCGCCACCGACAATGGCCACATTGATAATTTTGCTTTCTTCCATGGCCGAGCCTCCTATCCCGAAGACCTATAACGGTCGCTTTGAACCCATAGCTTCAATTGTGAAAATGATCATCAAGCGCCGTCGGCGCATCCATTGGAAACCTACTTTAATATAAGAAGGCTTGCGGAAACGCCTATTTCGCAGTTTGGTGTGAGGTTTGGGAAAGCACTCAACAATATGTATGACACGAGTGATGACCGGGAAATCCGATTTCCCTCATCACGCCGGTTTGGGTGGTTCAGGGGGCTTGTTTATCAGAAGCCGCAACCCGCAACGAAGACAGCGATTCGCTTCGCCCTGGGCGGTCTCTTCGTCAAAGACGGCTTCCACTTCAGGGAATGACGGACTTATTCTTTGATCGACGGGGATGGACGGCACCTTCGCTCTGGCCAGTGCAGAAAAGTCGTCAACAGTCCCCAAGTAACCGTCCGGCGTTTCGATGGGCGCAATGGGCTCAAATATCTCCCCGTTCCCACCCAAGTACTTGTCAATATCCACAGCCGCCGTTTGTCCCTGCTGTATCGCTCCCACTACCGTGGCCGGACCGGTTACGGCATCTCCCCCGGCAAAGAGACCGGACCGCTTACACGACGAAGCCCCACCCCCTGCTGTTCGTATCCGTCCCCGATCATCCGTGTCCGCACACAGGCTTGCGGGTATTTCCGAACGCTGCCCGATCGCCATAATCAAATAGTCGAGTTCCAACCCGAACTGAGACCCTTCCACCGGAATCGGCTTGCGTCGGCCACTGGCATCCGGACTCCCCAATTCCATACGTATACAGTCGACGTTGATTTTACCGTTTGACCGGCTAACCGCCACCGGTGCAGTAAGATAACGGAAAGCCACGCCTTCTTCCTGGGCTGCGTCGATCTCATGGGTGAATGCGGGCATTTCTTCGCGGGTACGTCGGTACAAAAGGGTCACATTCGTCACCCCGATTCTGAGCAGACTGCGAGACACATCTACCGCCACGTTGCCCCCACCGACCACCGCAACGGATTGACCCAATTCAATGTTTTCCCCTAAATTGATCTGATAGAGCACGTCAATGCCGTCGAGCACACGAGGAGAGTCACCGCCCGGAATATTCATGTGGACACCCTTGGGGGCACCGGGGGCCAAAAAAACCGCATCCGCCCCCTCCTGAAAGAGACGGTCCACCGATTCGATTTTGGTATTCGTTCTTATGTCGACGCCCAATTCGGTGATAGCTTGGATCTCACCATCCAACGTCTCATCGGGCAACCGATATTGCGGAATCCCCGCTCGCATCATCCCACCCGCTTTGGATCCCATTTCATAGACAACGACGCCGTGACCCTTTTTTCTCAAAAACCACGCAGCCGTCAACCCGGCCGGACCACTTCCGACAATCGCCACATGCTTACCGGTATCAGGACTCACGGTTATCTTGTCCTTCCAATCGCCGGAATCCGTCTCGGCCACATATCGCTTCAGATCCTTGATGCAGATGGCTTCATTGACTTCACGACGGCGGCAGACGTCCTCACACGGATGTGGGCACACACATCCCAACGACAAGGGAAACGGCACCTTTTCCCGAATGACATTCAACGCATCTTGATACCGTTGCTCGGCGATCAGGTTGACATACCGGGGTACATCAATACCGGCGGGACAGGCCACCCGACAAGGAACCAGGGTTTTTTCACGATTTTGGGCATCCACCGGTTGTTTTTCCCGCAAAGCCCCGGTCGGACACACTTCCACACATGCCCCGCAAAACCGGCACACCGTTTCCCGCAACGGCCTATCGTAACTTGTAGCCACATAGCTTTTGATACCCCGATTGGCCAGGCCGATGGCGCTGATTCCCCGAATCTCTTTACAAGCCCGATGACATCGTCCACAGAGAATACACAAATTAAGGTCCCGAATGAACAGGGGGTCGTCTTCGTGTACGGGAACCTGCTTTCGTTCGGGAACAAAGCCGGGCAGTACATCTTTAAGACCGATATAATCGACGACCTTCTTGAACTGGGTTCCTTCGCGCAGCCGGTCTTCGGGACATTCCGTGAGGAGCAACCATATCAGGTCCTGTCGCAGTTGCCTGAGTTTTTCCGTATCCGTTCGAACGATCATCCCCTCCGTGGTTTGAACAGTGCAGGACGGCGGTAAACCTCTCATTCCGTCGATTTCCACGACACAGAGCCGACACCCACCCAACGGCTCCAAGTCCGGATGGTAACATAAATTGGGAATATAAATGCCTGCACCGAGACATGCCTCCAGGACGGTGGCACCGGCTTCAGCTTGAATATCTTTGCCGTCTACATTGATGGTAACCATTTTCACATTTCCTCACCGGATCGCCATAAACTCACAGGCCAATATACAGGATTTACATTTGATACATTTTCCCTTGTCGATCTTGGCATACGACTTTTTCTTCCAGGTGATGGCCTCTGCAGGACACACCTGGGCACACCGCCCACACTTCGTGCACTTGGTTTCATCCACCTCAAAGTGTAACAAGGCCGTACAGACATGGGCGGGACATTCCCGTTGCTCAACATGGGCTTCATATTCATCTCGAAAGTACCTGAGCGTAGTGAGCACTGGATTGGGAGCCGTGTTTCCCAAACCGCAAAGGGAGGTGTTCTTTATCGTCTCGGACATGCGTTGCAGAAAACCGATGTGCTCTGTCGTTCCTCGTCCTTCGGTAATTTCCGTCAACACCTCGTGAAGTCTTTTGAGGCCGACGCGACAAGGAACACACTTGCCGCACGACTCCTCCACCGTGAAGTTAAGGAAGTATCGGGCCACATCCACCATACACGTCTTGGCATCCACCACAATAATGCCGCCCGAACCCATGATCGCACCGGTTTCATTAATCGATTGATAGTCGATGGGCAGATCATGAAGGTCGGCGGGAATACATCCGCCGGAGGGCCCACCCATTTGCACCGCCTTTACCCCCGCTCGCTTGTTTAGAGGCCCCCCCCCGGGTCCGAATACAAGGTCATGGATAGAGGTTCCCATTGGAACTTCCACCAGGCCCGTATTTTTGATCTTCCCCGCCAAGGCAAACACTTTGGTCCCCTTTGATTTGTCGGTACCGATACCGGCAAACCATCCGGCCCCTCGGGTAATGATGTGCCTGACATTGGCCAGGGTTTCAACATTGTTGATGTTTGTCGGCTTGCCATACAAGCCCTTCTGGGCCGGAAAGGGTGGCCGTACCCGAGGCATGCCCCGCTGGCCCTCAATCGACGCCATTAGAGCCGTTTCCTCCCCGCAGACAAAGGCACCGGCGCCCTGAACGATCGACACCTCAAAAGAAAAATCCGTTCCCAGAATATTCGGACCGAGCAAGCCCTCGAGTCTGGCTTGATCAATGGCAATGTTAAGACGCTTCACCGCCAGGGGGTACTCCGCCCGACAGTAAATATATCCCTCCGAAGAGCCCATGGCATAGGCCCCGATGGCCATCCCCTCCAGTACGGCATGAGGGTCACCTTCCAGGACACTCCTGTCCATAAATGCACCCGGATCGCCTTCGTCGGCGTTACAGATCATATATTTAATGTCTTCCGGAGCCGCCCTGGCAAACTGCCACTTCAACCCCGTACTAAACCCGGCGCCACCCCGGCCGCCGAGGCCTGAATCTTTGACTTCCGTTATTACTTCATCAGGCGTCATCTTTAGGGCTTTAACCAGGGCCTCATAGCCACCAACAGCCCGGTAGTGGTCTATACGCTCCGGATCAATCTCTCCACAGTTGGCGAGGACCACCCGCATTTGCCCCTCAAAAAAGCGTTCATAGTCCTCACCGGCCAGCCGATTCTCGACACATACCCCTTCTCGAAGATGCTGGGTCACAATAGTGGAAACATCCTCGGCGGTTACGTATTCGTAGGTCACCCGCTGGTCATCTTCAAATACGATATCGACGAGGACGTCCCTGAAAAGGCCTCTGTCCCCCACCCTAACCACCTCATAATCGCTCGTCAGGTTCTGGTGGATCAGTTCCCTTTCAAATGCTTCCGCTACATCAAGCGCACCGGCGGAAATACCACTGGAACCCGTACAGATCAAAATCCTGTTCGCCATTCACATATCCTCTTTCAATTGCGTATTTCCGTTGCAATCATTCCTTGCACCGGCATTCCTCTACCAGCACTTTGCTTTTGGCAATCGACGACTTTCCGTAAAGCTTGTCATCGATATTGATCACCGGGGCCATGCCACAACATCCCAAACAAGCCACCGTTTCCAGAGTGAACATCCCGTCACGTGTTGTTTCCCCTACCGAAACGTCAAGCGTGGTCTTAAGTTGTTCCAGGATTTCCCGACCTCCCATTATATAACACGCCGTCCCCTGGCAGGCCCGTATCGTATGTTTTCCCCGTGGTGTGAGATAAAACTGCGAATAGAAGGTGAGGACACCGTACGTGTCAACGGCGGGAACCCCGAATTCTTCGTAGATCAATTCCACCGCCCCGGGTGGAACATAGCCGAAGGTTTCCTGGATATCCTGTAATAGGGGGATTAGGATCCCTTTCTTGTTCCTGTAAAAATCGAGTACCGGCCTAAGCTGAGAAAGATCTATGTCCGCCATGTCACGCTCCTTGCCAAAGGTTGCCCCCGAATACGGGGATTTTCTTTAATCCATATCACTATCTTCCCCTCAGGTCCAGGCCTTGGGTACTTGGGACCCCTGTGCCGGCCGGTACTCGTCATTTTTCCGATCTTGGCTCACCGTATCAACACGCCCCAGGGAGCATCGCATCTACCCCTTACCCCGCATCAGGGCCAAGACCGCACCGATGATCGCCACACCCGCGGCGGCGACCAGGGACAACCTGAACGCCGACATGAACGCCGGCTCCAAAGAATTCGTGTAACTCCGGAAGGTCTCCCCACCAGTGAGACGGGAAAAGGTACTATTGAAAATGGCCCCGGCTTGCGCGACACCGATCACCATACCCAGGTTACGAGCCATGGCCACCGTGGCCGCGGCGGTCCCGCGTCGGGCCGCCGGTACGGCCGTCATGGCCGCAGAGCTGTTCGGTGGTAAAAACACCGCCGTTCCGATTCCGATCAATGCCAAACGCCAAAGAATTTGCGTGATCGACGCCGAAGCGGCGAGTTCCGATAGGGCGAAAAGCCCCGCAGCCAAAAATATCATCCCCAGCGTGCAAAGGACCCTCGATCCCAGAAAGTCATAGATCCATCCTGAAAGGGGGGAAAGAAAGAAAAGAAAGACAAATGGGGTCACCATGATCATTCCCACCGTGTCTACACCGAACCCACACGGATGAACCAGATAAAAAGGCATGAGGAATACCACGGCAAAAAGGGTAATGAAGAGCATCACCGCACTCACCACCGGTAACGTAAACAAACGAATAGTGAACAGGGAGAGGTCCATGACGGGGCAGGGAATCCGCTTTTCCGCATGTATAAAAACCCCCAACGAGACAAACCCTATAACCGCCAGGGCAAGGGTCCGAAGGGATGCATATCCCCAGGAATATCCATGACTGAGGCAAACCAGCAAAGCGGCGAGAGAAAACACCAGCAACAATGCCCCGACCCAATCAAACCTTTCGTCAACACCTTGATCAGCGTGACCTCCCCGAAGCAGCCTGGAGATAACCAAGGCGGAGACCAATCCGATGGGGACATTGACATAGAAGATAACCGGCCAGGAAAACAGATGCAACAGCGCCCCACCCAAGGCGGGACCCGCCGTTAACCCAGCAGCGACAACGGTGCCCACCATACCGAGCGCCTTGCCACGTTGCGAGGTCGGAAAGGTATCCACGATCAATGCGGGCGTGCATGCCATGATCATGGAAGCACCCACACCCTGCACGAGGCGAAAAGCAATAAGCCAAGGCGCGCTTTGAGCAAGACCGCAAAGCAGAGAAGCAATGGAAAAAACGATCAATCCCCGGCTATACACCCACCTCCTACCTCGGATATCACTCAATCTCCCAAAATTGAGCAGAAGGGAGGAAACGGTCAGCAAGTAGATCACCACTACCCACTCCATTGTGGATAAAGGCACATTGAAGTCTTCCATGATGGTCGGTAGGGCCACGTTGACGATACTGCTGTCTAAAGTGGACATAAAGATGCCGATGGCCACAAAACAAAAGACCAGCCATTTGCTCGGTTTTCTGAAGTTATTTTCCATAAACAAAGTTCAGTCCGCAAATAGATCCAGAACCTCATAGCACAATGCCATAAGCGAATAAAGGGCCTCGCCTGGGTATTGTCAGCCCCCCCCCGGCGTGTTACCATGTGGACGTTGTCATTCAGTGAAATATCCCTAGAGCTTACGAGGTAGCCATGAAGACTCAATTGATTGAAATGCTTTGCCGAAAGTCGTTTATGCACGATGAGAAACCGGTATACACGCTGGCCTCCGGCCGCCGGAGCCGGTATTATATCAATTGCAAACCCACGACGTTACATCCCAAAGGCATGTTTCTGGTGGGCCATCTGGTACTGGAGTGCATTAAGGATCCCCATGTGAAAGGCGTCGGCGGCCTCACTTTCGGCGCCGATCCGGTGGCCATGGCAACCGCCTTTGCCTCATACCTGGAAAAAAGGCCGTTAAAGGCCTTTTCCATCCGCAAGACACAGAAATCCCACGGTATCATCCGTTGGATCGAGGGAGACATGGCCCCGGGACAACACGTGGTCATTGTGGAAGACGTCATCACGACCGGAGGCTCCGCTATAAAGGCCTTGCACCGAGCCCGTGCTGAAGGCCTCCAGGTGGAACAAGCAGTGGTCCTGGTGGACCGCCAGGAAGGAGGCATGGAGGCGCTACGGGAACACGTAGCCACCGCCACGGCGATCGTCACCGTTTCTGATCTGATGGCGGCTACCCAAGGGACTTCCAACGAACTTAGCCAAACTTGATTAGGAGCCTGTCAGAGAAAAGTGGATGAATATAGCGTGAAAGGAGACGGTATCAAACACGCCGCTCGAAACGACCTGCCAGCGGTACAAAATCATATGGGTGGACGCATCTGCCTCGCCTGTGGGTGTACCCCTTTGCCCAAGCGAAGACGGCGGTATTGTAGTGACAAATGCAAACAGCGCCTCGATTTTGCACTCTACATCTGCACAGGGCTCTTACAGGCCTTGCGTTGTCGATACGCCGCTTTTTCCTACACCTCAAGCATCCTGATTTTGGATGTGTTGCCCGTCGGCTCGGAGGTCATCTCCCGGTTTGTGTGGCAACGAAACGGGGCGGGCAAGGTGGCCGATGAACTGCTGCAAATGGTCGATCATGCCGGTCGGCAATGGTACCGGAAGGAAAGCGAAACCGGTTCGAGTTGGTGGGCGTCACAACATCTGCTGGATGAAACCCTTCGCAAAGACATCCCCATGAACACGGTTGTCCCTGTGTCCAAAAAGAGGCCCCAACTGAACCAGGCTCAGACACGGGCCCTGAAGCTTTTAAAACTCACCAAGGAACAGATTTTATCCGGTAATGGGGTGGAGTCATTGAAATCGGCATATAGAAAAAAAGCCAAACAACACCACCCGGACAAAGGCGGCATGCGCAGCCGTTTCGTCCGTATCAACGAGGCCCATGCCCAACTCTTGAACTGGGCCAAAAACCCAAAATTCTCTTCCAAGGCAGCCCTCTACAACAGCTGGTGTTACGATGCCGCCAAAGGGCGTTGGGTGCCGCCGGCCTAACTCTCACCATTCCCTCGACGGCAAACCCTATCGAACCGCTTCCAATTCTCCGTAGGTCATGAAGAGAATTTGATCACAAACGGTATCGAGCCATTTCGTGTCATGACTCACCACCACCAGGGTGGTCTTCCACTCTTTTTTTGCTGCCCGAACGGCTGTTTTGATACGCTCAGCGCTTTCCGCATCCAGGCTGGTCGTCGGTTCATCCAACAAGAGAACTCTAGGCCGCAACACCAGTCTAGCGGCCAGCGCCACGCGTTGCGCTTCGCCCCCCGAAAGCTCGTACCAGGGACGCCGGGAAAAGCGTTCAGGGGACAACCCGACCCTGTTCAATACTTCCTTAACTCGATTACGCCAATCTTTCACTCCTCGGACTTTCAACCCGTACGCCACGTTGTTTTCCACAGACCGTTTCAATAGGTAGGGCTCTTGGGGCACCATCGTCACCTTGCCCCCGGCCCTGCCCCGGGCGGCTGAGTGAGAATGGCCTTCAAACAACACCCGCCCTCGGACCGGTTCTTCCAGAAAGGCGAGAATTCTTAACAGCGTACTCTTACCGCTGCCGTTGGGACCGACAATCCCGGTAATGCTTTGTCGCTCGATTGAAAGCGAATCAATCTTCAGGACAATCTTTCCGGCATACTCCTGGGACACGCCTTCCAGCCAATACGAGTAGCCATTGTGAAGTTGTCGCGTCATTGGTTAACCCGCTTTCTGAGCACCAGAAGGAACAGATTGACCGCCAAGGCGATGATCATGAGCACCATTCCCAGAGCGATTCCCATGGCGAATTCTCCCTTCCCCGTCTCCAGGGCCACCGCCGTAGTAATGGTCCGGGTGTGCCATTTGATGTTGCCTCCCACCATCATGGAAATGCCGACTTCGGAAACAATGCGACCATAAGCCGCAACCGCCGCCAGCATGAGGCTGAAGCGTGCTTCCCACAAGGTGGTTAGCAAAATCTGGCGGGGCCCGGCTCCGAGCGTCATGAGGGTAAACTTTAATCGTCTATCCAGGTTTTCAACGGCCGTGGCTGTCATAGCCACGATGATCGGAACTCCCAGGATGGTCTGCCCAATCGCAATGCCGGGAAGGGTAAAGAGCAGCCCCAGGTCTCCGAGTGGTCCCCGCCTGGACACCAGGGCGTAGACCAACAGACCGATGACCACAGTGGGGAAAGAAAGGAGGGTGCCCACAACGGTTCGAATGACCCGCCGACCTCTGAATCGGGTATACCCCAAGAAGAACCCCAACGGGGCACCGATAAGAAGACTGGCGGTAATGGACAACATCGACACCGAGACGGTCACCCGAATAGCCGAATAGGTCTCTTCGTGTCCCGAACCGAGAAGGGTTAAGGCCTGAAGGAGACCCTCTAAAATGTATTCCATGCCTTAATGAAATCCCGGCCAAGCAGCCTGCGTGTTCCTATTGAGCGTTCGGCGTAAAAAGTTGTTTTCCCAACAATCTGAAGTCAGCGATAATCTTCTGGATCTCAGGTGATGTGATCCAGCTGGAGAAGGTTGTGGCCGAATCGTATGCCACCGATTCACAACGCTTTGGATTCACGGCTATCACACTGTATTGGTTGAAGAGGCAAGCATCCCCTTCCACGAGAATCACCAAAGGTGGGGTGCCCTTCTGGTTCGCCTCATATTTGATGTATGTCCCTCGGTCGGTCATGGTATAACCGTCACGTTCTTCAGCAACCAAGATGGTTTTGATCATCCCCTGACCGGTCTGTACATACCAGTCCGCCTTGTCCGCAACGGGCATCCCGGCCACCTGCCACAAGGAGAGTTCCTTTTTATTGGTCCCGGAGTTATCTCCTCGACTTACAAAAACCGCTCCTTTAGTAGCAATGGTTTTCATCGCTTTGGCCACTTTCATCCCCTTGACCTCGGCGGGATCGTCCGGTGGGCCTATGATCACGAAGTCATTGTACATCACCTCTTTTCGATCCACACCAAAGCCCTTGGCTACGAACGCCTTTTCGGCAGGCGGCGCATGGACCAAGAGTATATCCACGTCACAGTTTTCTCCCATTTTGAGTGCTTTGCCCGTACCGACCGCAGTCCATTTCAGTTCGATACCCGTGTCCTTTTGGAACAAGGGCGCCAGCTGGTCCAAAAGTCCCGTGTTGTCCGTACTCGTGGTCGTGGCCATCATAAGTGATTGGGAAAACGCTCCGGATACCGACAAGCCCCATACGACAACCCCGACAACAACCATCCAAACCCAACGCTTTTTCATGTCTACCTCCGTATTCAACGTGTTGACCTATTATGTCCCCGATGACATATATCCTTTAATACAAACACAGCGACTTGTCTACCTTGACTCCTTTTCCCAATATCGGTTCCATCATCGGGTACGCTGCCGAATGTCGTCGATGTCAACGTGTTGACAAATCAGGAGCATATAGACCATTTACCCAGCCCGCCACCGGGAATCTCACCGTGCTTTAAAGACTCAACTGGCTGATTTGACAAAATAAATACAATTGTAGCCATTAATGGCATGCTTCATGCATAAAAGATGAGGCAGTCAGGGACAAGGGCAACAAGCCCCATGATTCATTCGATAATTCGAATCGAGCCCCGCACAAAGAGTCACGGACAGCATGAACAATGAATAGACCAATGATTACCAATGACAACACACAAAAAGGCGACAACAAACATGCCCAGAGCATTCTGCGAGCGTCTGTCGAACCCGGTTTTACCGAATTGAAAGCCGCTCTGACCGAGGTGTGTGATGCGTTAATGGCAATTTCATCCGGAAACCCGGGCTGCCGTGTTTCGGAAAATGGTGATGCGGAACTGATCAGGACATTAAAACGGGCGGTGAATGAAACAGCCGAGGGATGCGGCCAGATGGTTGAAATGGCTCATGAGTTTGCCATCGGTATGGCCGAACTCTTTGACGTCTTCAACCGGGTGGCCGCAGGTGATCTCACCGCACGAATGCAAGGCCACTCGGACATGGAGCTGATGAATCTGCTGAAAGAACGGTCCAATCAGATGATTCACAGCGTTTCGACCGAGATTGAGCGCCGCAAAGAGGCACAAGAGGCGCTTAGCGGGCTCCATAAAGAATTGGAAGACCGAGTCAAACAACGAACCGCGCAGTTGTCCCGAACCAACAAAAAACTGAGAGGTCAAGTCAGGGAACGCAGACAGACCGTCGATGAGCTGCGTCTGGCCAACCGGAAGATCGTAGAACAGCAGCGGGCCCTGGTTCAGGGAGAAAAGCTCGATGTACTGGTTCAGATGGCCGGAGCTACCGCACATGAATTGAACCAACCACTGACGGTTCTATTGGCCAATATTGATCTTCTCAACAAGCACTTAAACGACCCAAAAAGATTTCCAGAATACGTGTCCCGGATAGAAAGTGCGGGAACCCGCATTGCCGACATTGTCAAAAAGGTGGGCAACATTCGTCATAACGATGTCCGCCCCTATGTGGGCCGTACGGCGGTCATTGACCTGGACCAAAAAGTCAAAGTCCTGTTGGTGGAAAGCCCGGCCAATTACCTTCAGAAACTCAACGGTATCTTGCAAGACAATGCACAAATCGATGTCACTCGGGTGGCAAGCATTGAGGAGGCGGGAAAATGGGTGGAGTCCAACTCTGTCGACGTCATCTTTTCCACCCATATCATTGATGGTGGGAATTCCTTTTCCCTGATGGAACACCTGCAAGAAAGGCGGGTAGAAACGCCGGTGGTGGTATTTACGGAACGAGCAAATGAGGTGATCGCTTCCCAGGTCATCCGGGCCGGCGCTTGCGATTCCATGCCTGTCGACCAAGTCGATGCGGAAACCGTCTACCTGGCTATCGGCGGGGCTCTGGAAAAGGCCCGCTTGAAGAGACAAACCAAAATGATTGCCCAGAGAATCGGGCTCTTGACAACAAGGGACCAACTGACCGGCCTTTTGACCCGCCCGCGTTTCATGGAAATGCTAGGACACCGGGTCGCCGTCCATCAAAAAAGCAGTGGGAATTTGGCTCTCCTCATTGCCGACATCGACGGCCTGAAGGACATTAACGACCGATATGGGTATGGTGCCGGCAATGCGGTGTTACGCGACGTGGCCGGCATATTGTCGGAATCCATCGAAGAGGGAGACCTGACTTGTCGCTACGGTGGACAAGAATTTATGGCTCTTTTGCGACATACCAGCCCGAAAAAAACGCGTTCCATATGTGAAAGATTTAAAAACCGCGTAGAACAAAAAAAGTTCCGGGCCCGCACATCCGAGATTTCTGCTACGGTCAGCATCGGCTATGCAAATTATCACCAGTTAACCCGAGCGTCGGCCGCCGAACTCGTGGAAAAGGCTTGTCAGGCATTGGCACGCGCCAAGGATAAGGGAGAAAATCGCCTGATGGCCTATTCCCACCACCTGCCGTGGCAGGCACCCCGCCTGGGACGACTCTTGGTATCAGAAGGCATCGTAACGGAAAGACAACTCGACAAAGCCTTGTCCGAGCAAAAACGTCGGTTTGGAGAAACCCTCGTTAACGGCGGGCGCGTCGAGCCGGACCAACTCGAAGAGGCACTGAAGCTCCAAAATCAGACTTCCGAGAAGCTCGGACAAATCCTCAAACGTCTGGGGCACATCACTGCCGGTGATATCATGTGGGCCGTAACCACCATGAAACGAAAGCTCGGCGCCATCATGCAAGAAAATGGGTTTCTCACCCACTATGAACTCCACCAGGCGCTGGCCATGCAGCAATATCGCCCCCGTTGGACCGCGTCATAAGGAAGACCTTTTCAGTCGGATCCTAGGGCTCGCGCAAAAATAACTTCACATTTTGCCATCTCGGCCTCGGCCCGTCTTTGCCCGATACCTCACTCACAAAACCTCGACATAGCCTGCTATGCCTGCGATTTTGCTCAATCGGATCGGCCAAATCCGAACCAAATCCGAGCGCCCATTCTGTGAAGTTATTTTTGCGCGAACCCCTAGTCGTCGAAATCGCCCCCAGGGCCCTTGTCCTTGGAAAAGGCCATGCCTCGTTGCCTGATCTTTTCTTCTGTCCATTCTTCGGCGGGTTCGATTCGATCCACCTTCGAACCCGGATCGAAGCCCCCTGCTTGAAGAATACGGCCAATGGCTACGTCCGCTGTGTCCTTGGCGCTAAACACGTTGACCAGCATCCCATACACGAAGTCTTCCACCCGTCGGACCATTCGTTCCCGGACTGCATTTTCCTGTCCCAGGAGCTTGTTTTCAAACGGCAGATTTAATTTCTTGTAATCCCCTTTCTTCCACCCCCGTTCGTTTGCATAGGCCACCATTTCTTGCCACATCTGTTCGGTGACGCCTTCCCCTTCTACCTTTATGAAGTTTCCTTCCGTGTCGAGACTTGCGTTTCCATAGTCATTGACCTCGAGGCCCCAAGACAGCATCTGCAATGCTGTGGCCACATTGGCTTTGGTGGTTCGGGTCTTTTCCACGATCTCTCGGAGTCTATCCGAACTGTTTCCTGAAGTCCCGTGCTGCGCACCTGATACCGCATACTTTTTGATGGCTTCGTGGATCTGCCGGGTTAAATCGACCTGAATACCCTTGTCACTGGCTTCGATTCCGTGGGTCGTTCCATTGTTTAAGGCAATCCAGTTGGGATGAATACCGTTGGCGTTTAACCCTTGAATCAAGAATGTCGCCTCTTCCGGGGTGGAGAGGCCCTCCTTTCCCTTTATTTCTCCAACCTCTGTTTCCAGACCCGCCCACTTAGGAATACACGGGTTCAGTTCGATGCTTGCAAGCAAATTGGCGTCATCCGGTAGGTGGGAAGCATCTACGGCAATGGACGTCATTCCCGCCTCGAACAGGGTGGGAATCTCCACCTTAGCAGGCCCGATATCGGCTTCCTTCTTGATTCCATAGTGATCGGCATGAATGGCCACGGGGACGGTAATACCCATTTCGTTACAGAAGGCGTCAACCAGTCGGGCAATATTCCAGTAATTCACCGCACAATACGGATTGGCTCCGCCTTCTGAACGAGCGATTTCCATGATCAAACATGCATTCGCCTTCTGAGCGGCTCGCAAAGCACCTCGAATGACGAATGAATTACGGCCGTTTGCCGCCATGGCAATCGCTTTTCCTTTTTCAATCATGGCCAAATCGATGAACTTGCCACTCACAATCAGCGCCTTCGAATTGGGAAAAAGATGGGCGATGTTGGGTGGACGGCCTATCTCGAGCGCTCTTTGAAAGTCAGCCGAATAACCTACCTTTTGTGTCACCATAACCAAACCTCCTTTTCCAGTCCCACATCACAGGGTGCACTCGCAAAAAGTCAGACGGTTTCGAACAAAAATGCGGACTCAAACCGACTTCTTGGACATATTCTTTTCCGAGTTGCCCATTTTTGTTATCTCTGAAACCTTCTTTTCCATGATTAACACCTTCTCAACCACCATCTCAAGGTATTTCTTGTTGGGATCATCCTCACGCATATTCTTGCTGATTCTCCGCGCGAATCCACCCACCGCGGTTAACGGATTCCGAAGTTCATGGGCCACCGTATTGGCCATCTGCCCCAACGCAGCAAGTCTTTCGGCCTCCACCAGTTGCTGATTTTTGTTTTTAAGTTCCTCAGTCCGTTCCCGGACCTTTTCTTCGAGTTCCAAGTTAAAGGCTTCCAATTCGTCGTGGGCCTTCCGCAACGCCTCTTCAGCTTCCTTTCGTTCTGTAACATCCTGGACCAGACCATCATAGGACAACAACCGACCATGACTGTCATAGTTTAAAACCAACGTACTCTTTGCCCACCGGGTCACACCGTCCTTGCGTATGATTCGATGTTCCAAAGGAGGCGCTTTGTCGCCCGACAATGCTTGTTCGGCCTGTTCTTCAACCGCCTGTCGGTCATCGGGATGCACCATCTGAATCCATAGATAGGAATTGTTTTGGAAGTCTTCGGCCGTATAACCGGTGACTGCCGCACAGGCGGGTCCGTGAATCGTTTCCACTGCGTGGCCGTCTTGCACCAGTACGGTATAAATATAGTCCGTAATGGCCTCGGTAATGCGCCGGTAGCGATCTTTATTTTCCCGCAATTCCGCTTCCGCCCGCTTCCGCTCGGTAATGTCCATGGCGGTAAAGGTGATCCAGTCTTTCATGTCATCCATTTGGATGGGTGTAGAACTCAAAAGCACGTCGATGATCGTGCCGTTCTTACGCTTCCAGCACGTCTCGATGGTCCCAATCCCGTGCTTATTGATCTGTGCATATTTTTCCTTTCCCACCCGCGCGTATTCCTCCGGTGTGGGGTAGAGCATCTCGGCCTTTTGCCCCAACAGTTCGTCCTCGCTGTATCCGGTCATCTCACAGATACGCTCATTGATCCGTTTGAAAATCCGATCGCTGACCAACCCGATGCCTGTGGGAGCGGCCTTGAAAAGGCTGTCCAAGGTTGCATCCCGTTTACAAAGCGTTTCTTCAACCCGTTTTCGCTTGGTGATATCCAGGGCGAGAGACATGGCCCCGATGACATTGCCGGTCTGGTCGTGGAGTAGGGAGTTATTCCATTCGCAGACGATGATTTTACCACTCTTGGTCAGATTTTCATTTATGGAGTGATTGGGGAGTTTGCCGTTGACCAGACCAGCGACCACATCCTCTACATGACCTTTTTCCGAGTGCGGAATTAAAAAAGAAAAGAAGTTGCGGCCCAGAGCCTCTTCCTTGGTCCAACCGAAGAGTTCCTCCGCCTTTTTGTTCCAATCAGTCACCCGTGTCTGTAGGTCCCAGATGACAAACGCCAGCGGTGCCGTATCATAGAGATTGCGAAAGAGCTCTTCACTTTTCCGTAGGGCCTGCTGGACCTGTGAACATTTTGCCGCCGCACTTTCCAGTTCCGTAACCTTCAGCTCCAGTGCTTCGTAAGACGGCTTTTCACCCATCTATGTATCTCTTTCCCGTCAGGCAAAACCGAAGAAGGCCCATCGTGGTGGTATGCGTCATACCTACGCTTGGGCCTTCACCTGTTCCGTGACACGACGTCAACCTTTCTGAAACAGCAGGGCATGCCGGGGCTACCGGTAGCGTCCGTACCCAGGAATTGGTGCCCCCGGCAGGAATCGAACCTGCGGCGCAAGGATTAGGAATCCTTTGCTCTATCCCCTGAGCTACGGGGGCGAAGCGGTAATTTACAAATATTCTTTCTCGCCACCGCAGTTATTTTGCATCAACCAAAAGGGTTTGTCCAGGATATATCTTGGATCGAGGAGTCAGTTGGTTAATCCGCAGGAACCGTTCCAGTTCCATGTTGTGTAATGTGGCAATTCGATACGGGCTATCTCCTTTTTTAACTTGGTAACTCCGCGTCCCCTCCAACGCCGTTTCGTCCACCCCCTGACGAACCACCAGAACCTGACCCACATGAAGTCGGGTGGAGGTCATGTTATTGAGGCGCATGATTTCGCGTATATTCGTGTTGTAAGCCCTGGCAAGCAACCAGAGAGATTCACCTCTTTTGACCCGGTGGCGAAGGGGTTTTGAAGAATCGGCTTCAGCCGCCTGCCTTGCCAGGACATATGTACGGCTCTTCCCACGGGCGGGAATCTTCAACCTTTGCCCGACTCTCACATAATTGGCTCTTCGCAGGTTGTTTGCGTCCATGATGGCCCGAATGCTGGTGTGATAGCGATCCGCCAGATGAGACAACGTCTCTCCGCGGCGGACACGATGATGTGTATAATAGGTTCGTGGCGGCACATAGGCGGGAATTTCATCAAGCTTGGCCACCAGCGTGCTTCTCTTGCCCTCTGGGACCTTTAACTCATACGCCTTCGGCGGGGTAACCTTGTAACGGAGTTCGGCGTTTAACAGCTGCATCTCTGTTTTCGACACCCCCAAAGACTGAGCGACATCCGCCAAACGGACCTGCTTGGATACCTCGACGACTTCATACCGAAGCGGCTCGGCGGGGGCATCCAGTTCGAACCCGAACTTTTCCGGGTTGTTGATGATATGCAGTGCCGCAAGAAAGCGGGGAACGTAGCGAGCGGTTTCATAGGGCAGTTGCCGAAACAGATCCCAAAAATCATCCAGATAATTGATGTTCTGATTTCGAATCAGCCTAAGGACCCTGAACTCACCACAGTTGTAAGCAGCCAACACGGTACTCCAATCCCCGAATATGTTGTGGAGCTCCTTTAAATAGGCGATAGCGGCGTGGGTTGATTTGCTGACATCCATACGTTCATCAACCCAACGATCTCTCGTAAGCCCGAACTTGTATCCCGTGGACGGGATGAACTGCCACAAACCCAAGGCCCGGGCCCGGGAAAGGGCCCTCACCTTGAACCCACTTTCAATCAATGGCAGCCACGAAAGCTCCTCGGGAATGCCCGCGTCTTTCAGCGCCTGCAAGATAAACGGGCGAAACCGGCCGGCCCGTTCGTAAGACTCGAGCAAGAAACGCCTTTCCGGACCTTGAAACCGCTTTATCTCTTTTTCCACATGCTCATTCATGACGGTCGGAATGGCATTGTGATTACCGTTTACCGCCGTGCGTTGGGACGCATATATCTCCAACATTCGTTTACAGATCACGAAACGGATTTCTTCCTTTTGCTGAATAAGCCGGGGGCGCTCCTTGGTGTCGGCCTCCAACAGCAGGCTGTAGGCCTCATCCAGAGAAGCGATGGCGTTATCAAAATCCCCTTTACTCCAAAAATCTCGCGATGCTTCACAAAACTCCAAGGCTTCGTCCAAAATCATTTGGGGATCTTTGGTGATCTCCTCTTGCATTTCCCCTTCCTGGCCAAGCCTTGGGCCTGAAGTCATATCGGCCAGAGAAGACGACACCATATTCCCCGGGGCAGGCACTGGTTTTAAGCGACCAACCCCGGAATTCTTTGCGGCGTCCTCGGCGGACAGGGCACCCAGGTCAGCCGGAGTCAGATTCGATGGCGCCGCTTTGTCAACCCCAACCGAGCGGGTCGTTTCCGAAACCTCACGGGACGGATCCGCCGAACCGACGGGTCCCGATTGATGGCCCGTCGAGGAACAAGCACTGATCAAACAACACATACCAATCAGTAGGCCTTCCTTAAGATATGAACTCATGTCGTCTCCCTTGTCATTTTGATCGCAATCGGAACCATCCACGAAGCCTTAGGACCATCCATGAAGCTTAGGATATGAAAAAGCCTGTTGCAGACTAGACTTGGGCGGCAGTTGTTAACAGTCCCCAACGAACTTGTCAACCTCCATACACCCCCGGCAGGGATAAAACTCCCCTGATCACCCACGTGTTATCGGCTGAACCTGCACAGCCTTCCAAGTCTTACTATCTTTTTTCATACCTGCCCGGCCACGTCAAGTTCTGCCCGTGTCTCTTGCCAGAAGTCATAATCCTTGCAAGCAAACTTCATGCCCGGGAGAAAAGAAAAGGAGGTCACACTGGACAATGAAGTTTCTCCGACAGCTAAGGGCTCGCGCAAAAATAACTTCATAGAATGGGCGCTCGGATTTGGTTCGGATTTGGCTGATCCGATTGAGCAAAATCGCAGGCATAGCAGGCTATGTCGAGGTTTTGTGAGTGAGGTATCGAGCAAAGACGGGCCGAAGCCGAGATGGCAAAATGTGAAGTTATTTTTGCGCGAGCCCTAAGTGCCACCCACATGGGCTTCAATCTGGGCGAGCAGCGGCCCCAACGAATCTTTGTCTTGTGACGAGATGGCAACAGCCCCCCATCTACGGGATAGCCCCCGCACGGCGGCACCGGCGAGGCGATCTTTTTTGTTCAAGACGCGAACCAGTGGTATCCGATCCAGCTTAAGCTCACCCAATATGCGTTCCACAGACTCAATCTGACTCGGGAAATCCGGATTGCTCAAATCAATCAAATGAATAAGCAGGTCGGCGTCGCCGAGTTCTTCCAGGGTGGCCCGAAATGCCGTCACCAATTCCTGGGGCAGCTTTCGGATAAAACCGACGGTATCGGTGATAATGATCTCCGCATCTTTGGGGAGGCGTTTTCGCCGGGTGGTAGGATCCAAGGTCGCAAATAATTTGCTTTCCACCAAAACAGAACTGTTGGTCAGGGTGTTGAGCAGGGTCGACTTACCGGCATTCGTATAGCCGACAATAGATACAATCGGCAACCCTTTCTTTCTTCGCTTGGCCCGCCGCTGGTCCCGTTGTTTCTGGATACCCTTTAACAGCTTTTCGAGTTGGGCGATTCGTTTTCGGACCCGACGACGATCCACCTCTAACTTGGTTTCCCCCGGTCCACGCCCCCCGATACCACCGGTGAGACGAGACATGGCGGTCCCTTTACCGACCAAGCGGGGTAACAGGTACTTGAGCTGGGCCAATTCCACCTGAATCTTTCCCTCGCGGCTCTGGGCCCTCTGGGCAAAAATGTCCAGGATGAGCTGGGTGCGATCGATCACCCTCAAGTCCGTACAGTCGGTTATGGAACGCACCTGAGAGGGGTTGAGCTCTTGGTCGAAGATCAACAGATCCGCTCCCTTTTGAAGTGCCAGGATCACCAGCTCACTGAGTTTTCCCTTTCCCATCAGAAACCGGGGGCTGACCGTCCGCCGTCGCTGAATGACAGTGTCCACCGCGGTGATCCCGCAGGTTCCGGCCAATTGCCTGAGCTCCTGAGTCGAGGCTTGAGCTTCCTTCCGGGGTCGGGTTGATACGCTCACCACGATGGCACGATCCCCCTCACGCTTGACTTTTTGAACCGGCAGTTGAGAGGCAAATTCGGATTCCAGAGACCGGATAAGGCGCTGGCAATCAAG
>Ga0180436_10001332_pt1 | contig 24183 bp, 23 predicted proteins | sample SS_ome_2_FD_132434 | JGI IMG/M metagenome (GOLD analysis project Ga0180436, IMG submission 132434) | Hypersaline lake sediment archaeal communities from the Salton Sea, California, USA - SS_3_S_2 metaG | ecosystem: Environmental > Aquatic > Non-marine Saline and Alkaline > Hypersaline >... | reverse complement strand
GTTGTACCTTTGGCAAAGCAGCTAGTGCCATTACTTAAGGCACATCGTAAAGAGGAATCAAAAACCAAGCTGTCATTGGGTCCATCATTTAATCCTGATAACTATGTATTTACGAACGATAGTGGTGGTGTGCTTGATGGTGGATATGTCAGTCGTGTTTTTCACAAGTTGACAAAAGACTTCTTTGAACGACCTGCGACTGTTCATACGCTACGGCATACATTTGCTACTCGTGGCGCCGAAAGTGGCGTCTCAATGAAGGTTATGCAAGAGCTCTGTGGGCACAGTACAATAGATATCACAGCCGATATCTATACGCATATTTCGGATGATTTTAAGGCAAAAGAGTTCTCAAAAATCAATGTAATTCTTTAGGAAAACCGAATGACTGCAACCTACTGCAGTCATACTGCAGTCATTTGGTACAATTATCCATTAACTGGTTATATGTTGCTCTAATGTCAAATAAAAAATCCACAATATATTGATATGCTACTTGCTTAAGCACTATATATTGTGGATTCTGGCAGAGAGGAGGGGATTTGAACCCCTGTTACGCTATAAACGTAAACACGATTTCCAGTCGTGCGCCTTCAGCCACTCAGCCACCTCTCTATGCCTATTCATTTGTCCGAAACACATTCTACCATAACGAATATTAAAAAACAAGTTCAAAAGGCTGCCCAAAAAACAAAATAATAGGACCACAACAACTCACCATTACGATTACCTTGCTATAGTCCTATTTCGCCTTTTTAACGCTTATAGCAGTTTATCCAGAACATCCCCGACAAGCCCCCCCTCGTCGTCATCGTCGTCTCCATCCAACATATCGCCTAGCAGACTTCCAAGCAAATTCTTATCCTCGTCTTTGTCCTCACTATCGCCGAGCAGAGATGATAAATTTCCGACATGTCCGATTGCATTTTCGAGTTTGCCTTTATCCACATCATCTTTGTTTTTAAATAGCTTTAAAACATCGTCCAACGAGCTTCCACTGGTAAGCCCCACAAGCTTTTTAAATTTAAAATCTCCGACGTCCACTCCAAGTTCATCAAGTATCTTAATCCATTTACCAATATTAGTTATTTTACTCAAATCCATCTTTCTTCTCCTTTATTGATTCTTATATTAATTATATTCGATCTTATAGCTAAGAAATGTGATTTAATCACTATCTTAATATTACAGTGGAGGGTTTCTTTTTCTCTTCCCAATGGACTTCCTGTGATTTTTTTTATTACAGAACAATATATATTCTAATATAGGTTTATTGGGGAAGGGAATTTTATATGAGCATGCGGCGAAAAATTAGAATAAAGTCTAACACCAGAATTTTAGTTGTTGCGTGCATTCTTCTCCTCATTTTTCTTATTCTTCTTTTTATACTGAAGCCCTCAAATATTGAAAACGATCCAAACATTACAACAAAAGTTACAACGATATCCGACATATTGGTTTATGACCAAGATGCAAAAGAGGTTATCAGCCTACCCATGGACGAATACTTGGTGAGCGTTGTGGCGGCTGAAATGCCTGCATCCTTCGAAGTCGAGGCTCTGAAGGCACAAGCTGTCTCTGCAAGAACTTATACAATCTACAAATCTCAGCATTCAGGCTGTACTGATTGTGATGAAAAGGCAGATGTTTGTACCGATTCTTCTCACTGTCAAGCATATGTTTCCGTTGAAGAGATGAAGAAAAACTGGGGCGAAGAATTCGGAGAAAAATATCTAAAAATAAAATCTGCAGTTGACTCCACTTCCGGTGAGATTATCGTCTATGCGGGCAAGCCTATAGAAGTTTTCTACCACGCATCTTCTGGAGGCAGAACAGAAAACAGCGGAAATGTTTTTTCTGCCCAAAGACCGTACTTAGTCAGTGTAGAAAGCGAAGGGGAAGAAACAAGTTCAAACTACTTTTCAGAAGAGATTTTTGAGTTTGATGCATTTATCAAAATCCTTTCTGGGGAAAGACCTTCCTTCTCCTTAGAAATCGAGGACTTGGATTCAAGGATTAATGATCCAATTAGGTTTGATACCGGCAGGGTAGATACTGTAAAGATCGGGAATACGGTTTTTACCGGGAAACAAATCCGTAAAGCGTTCGGGCTTAATTCAACAAATTTTGAGATTGAGCTTAAAGATAATCAAGTTGTGTTTAAATGCATAGGCTTTGGTCATGGAGTCGGTATGAGCCAAACAGGTGCAAACGCAATGGCAAAAAGCGGTGCAGATTATAACGAAATATTGAAGCACTATTTTATTGGAGTTGAGATCTTAAACGACTACTGAAAGGACGTTTTCATTTTCTCTGTTCTCCTTTCATATCCCTTCTTGTTCCTCTCATTTTTCTGTCTTTGGCTGGCAAAGACTATTGCGCTTTCGCACTCCAAAGAATTTTTATTGATGAAGAGGGGAAAATATCATATAATCAAAAGTACTGATTAAAACAAATATAATATTTAATGAGGTACGATATGTATTTACCCTTTGATTGGACTTTTTTGCTTCTGATACCCGGAATGCTTCTTGCGATATGGGCGCAGTCAAAAGTGACATCAACTTTTAGCAAATACTCCAAAATATACTCCGGGCGAAGAATCTCTGCGCAGGATGTTGCCAGAAATATGCTAAACGCGGAAAACCTTATAGATGTAAAAGTTAACCCTATTCAAGGAAACCTGACGGATCATTATAATCCAAAGACCAAGGATTTGAACCTTTCCCAGTCTGTGTATGGCTCGAGTTCAATAGCTTCAATCGGTGTTGCTGCTCACGAAGCAGGACATGCTATCCAGCACGGTACTGGTTATAGGCCTCTGGTTGTGCGTTCATTTATATATCCGGTTGTGAAAATCGGCTCCTCTCTTTCGTGGCCGATCTTTCTTTTAGGCTTACTTCTTTCTATGGATCCGCTTTTAAAAATCGGTATCCTGGCTTTCAGTTTTGCTGTTATCTTTGCCCTGGTGACTCTGCCGGTAGAATTTAATGCAAGCAAAAGGGCTCTTGCGATTCTTGCCTCTGATAACTACCTTTCAGAGGAAGAAGTTCGAGGGGCAAAAAAAGTTTTGGATGCAGCCGCTTTGACGTATGTTGCTTCTGCTCTATCAGCTATTCTTCAGCTTTTGAGATTAATTCTGCTTTCCAGAAGAAGAAGATAGTTCAAAACAATATTGAATAAAACAAAAGACAGGCTTTTTTCCAAAAGATTTGCCTGTCTTTTAATATTATAAATTAGAAATTGTTTTTGTCTCTATACGAAACGCGAATATTTCCTCGTCCTTTATAGTTCTTCCTCTTCTTCGGTGCTTTAGGTCTTTTCCTCGGGACGGAAGAACCCTTAATCATTTCTTTTTTTGGTGCAGGCGGTGCTGCTCCTCTCTGCCTTGCCTTCTCTTTCGAAACGAGTGCACTTAAGGATATAATCACTATCAGAATCAAAACTCCGATTACTATCAGCGCTATTACCCAAGTGGACATTTTATCGAAGAAATTTTGTGTTGTTCCCGGCGGTGCTGATGGTTCTGGCGTCGCCGTTGCCTCAGCGGGTGCTTCTGTAGGTTCTGTCCCTAAAACGGTCATAGAAATCGGTTCCGCATTAGTATCCGCAGAATGCAAGTTCTCGTCCGCGTCAAAGGCTTCGACTTCAAAGCTTATGTCTCTTGATTCGTTTATCTGTGTTTCAACTCTGACCAGTCTTTCACCTTTTTCGAGATGTGGAATGGTCGCTAATTCATCGCCTGTTCTCGTGTCAATTATACGAATATCATATAGCCCGTATTCACTATTGTTAGTGAGCAAAACATCGAATGTTGCAAGACCCGGCTCTGCAAGACTCGTAAACTCCGGCTCTGCGCTGATCGTTAAATCATCAGGATTAAAATCTATCGGAACGCTTATCTCGATAATATTTGAAGCATGAGAATAAACAGAGCCATATGAATCCTCTGCAGTAATATCAAATTGTACCGAATCGGATTCTTTAAAGACAGCATACGTGACGGCACTTGCCGCATCCCCGCTTCTTAAAATACTTCCGGAGAGTCTCACGAGCTCATTATTGTGATTATATAGTTTTAAATTCTTAAGATATACATTTCCGTTGTTTTTCATCCTCACGGTAAATTTAACTTCTTCACCGGGAGCAGGCGTCGTTGTACTCGCCTCGACAGTAACCTCAACATCATCGTCCACGATTTTTAAATCCTTAGAAGTGAAAGATTCATCATAAGTTTTTCCGCCAACGGTATACCTAAGTTCCGGCTTTACTGTGATGTTTTTTGACATCGTATGTTTAAACGATATAATTCTCGTTTCTCCAGCAGCAACAGTAATACCCCCGGAAAGCCAAGACCCTCCATTCAAATTGGAATCCCTGACTTTCAAATCAGAAATCGTTTTTGTTCCTGTGTTTACAAAAGTGAATAAAAATCCAATCTGCTGCCCTTCGGGAATAATCGCTCTGTCCACAGAAAAGCTTTTATCCAAAGACTGTGTGGGAGCTTTCTTTACAACGGATTTCTTTACGACGATTTGTTTGCTTTGTCCTCCCATAGAGTAGGTCATCGTAAAAACAAGCTTATTATCGCCAATCTCCGCCTCAGAAACCGAAACGGAACCCGTATACTTCTTTGCTTCTCCGGCAATAATCGTTCCGTATTCTTCTAGCTTCGTGCTTGCCTTATACAATACAACATCATTAATATCCTCTCCAACAGTCAGAATATCGATAGTGATATTTACATTTTGAGGACCCAACACGCTTGTCGGATTTACACGCACACTGAACTTTGGCTCATCAGCAAACGCTACATCCATGAAACCAAAAAGGGATATAAGAACTGCTACAGCAATTAGTGTAATGTATAATAGTTTCTTTTTCATATCTTCCTCCGCTATATACGGTATGTTTATTTGAAATTTAATGAACCCCTGTTCATATCTCATTTGAGTATACATTAAAGCATATAAAAAAACAATATTGTGGTATTGATTAATTATTACCTTTAACAATTGTTATCCGATTGTTCACAGTTGTGATTTAGTTTAATTCTTTTTTTTGTAGTTATCGTATGTTATAATGCTTTATGTATTTTAATAAAGAAAACGGAGTACATGATGCCAAAGGTATTATTGACGATAACCGGAATACAAGACGGTGACGAAAACATAGAATTGATTACAGAGGGGTTTTTGAAAGAAAAAGAAAAAGCCCTGATTTTAGAATATTCAGAAACCGAAATTTCCGGTATGGAAGGTACAAAGAACATAATCACCATTGAGGATTCCATGATCACCCTCGAAAGAGAAGGCGAAATTTCCACAAGCCTCTACTTCGAAAAAGGCAAGAGGTTTGTGGGGAACTATAACACATCTTTGGGAACACTTTCAATGAGCGTTTTCCCGACTTTGGTGAATGCTGTTCATGATGAAACAAGCGGAAAAGTGGATTTGGAGTATGAGCTTGACCTTGAAGGAGAGCAGACAAAAAACAAACTCTGCTTAAAGTATAAAAAGCTTGACAGCGCTTTGAATTAATATTTTTGGAGGGAGTGCTATGAAAATAGTATGGCTTGGTCATTCGTGTTTTAAAATTATACTAGAAAACGGTAAGGTCTTGGTTTTTGACCCATACGACGATACGTGCGGATATGAGAATAAACCTATCAAAGCGGATTATGTGGTTTCTACCCACGACCATTTTGATCACAATTGTTTGGATTATATCAGCGGAGATTATCAGCTCGTCAATAAACCCGAAGGGTTTAAAAACTCTGATATATCCGTCAGTGGTTTTATGTCTTATCACGACAAAACCGGAGGTAGTGAGCGCGGCGAAAATATCATTTTTAAGCTTGAAGCCGAAGGGATTTCCGTTCTGCATCTTGGGGATTTAGGTATAATCCCCGATGAAGACTTCATAAAGCGGCTGGGCACGGTAGATATATTGCTTATCCCTGTCGGAGGAGTTTATACCATTGATGCTGATGAGGCTCTTGATATCATAAACTCCATTGCCCCGAATATAATAATTCCGATGCATTATCGAACGGAGGTTCTGAAGATGGATATAGCCCCCGTTACGGAGTTCTTAAACGCTATAAACGGTGTTTACGATTACTCGATGCTTGGGAAAAACGAGTTCTCGATAACGTCAAATGACTTAAAAAAACGAACGAGAGTAATAATAATGGAATACAGTTAAGTTTTTATAGACCATAAAATAAAAATTCGGCAGCCGCCTGATTTTTATTTTTTGTATAGAGCGATTTTATAATTTTACGTGATAATCGAAAAGGGGTAAAAGATGGGCAAAATAAAGCAAACTAAATTCATTTTTGTAACAGGCGGTGTTGTATCCTCTCTCGGAAAAGGAATTACGGCAGCGTCTTTAGGTACGCTGTTAAAAGCAAGAGGGCTTAAAGTCTCTCTCCAAAAATGCGATCCTTACATCAACGTAGACCCGGGCACTATGAGTCCATATCAGCATGGTGAAGTTTTTGTAACCGACGACGGTGCAGAGACAGACCTCGATATCGGGCATTATGAAAGATTCACCGATGAAAACTCATTTAAAGATTCAAATGTAACCACAGGAAAAGTATACTGGACAGTTATAAGCAAAGAAAGAGAGGGTAAATTCCTCGGAGGAACTGTACAGGTTATCCCGCATATCACAAACGAGATAAAGGAGAGAATATACAGCGTCGCAAAGAAGGGTGATCCTGACGTCGTAATCACAGAGATCGGCGGTACGGTCGGTGATATTGAGTCCCAGCCCTTTTTAGAAACAATCCGACAGATCAGATGGGAAGTCGGCGAAGAGAACTGCAGATTTATCCACGTGACTTTGGTTCCTTATCTCGGCAAAGTCGGCGAGACAAAAACAAAGCCGACTCAACACAGTGTAAAAGAACTTCGTTCGATAGGTATTGAGCCGGATATAATAGTGTGCCGTACAGAGAAGGAGCTTTCGGAGGAAGTCAAAGCCAAAATCTCGCTTTTCTGTAATGTTCCCAAAGGAAATGTTTTTTCGAATATGGATGCTGCTTCACTATACGAAATACCGTTGATGTTGGAAGAACAAAGTCTCGATGATATAGTTTGTGAAAGTTTGAATTTGAAATGCAAGAAGCCGAATTTAGCGGAATGGACAAAGCTCGTTAAAAAGGAAAAATCTCTTTCCGACGAAATCAGCATAGCTTTGGTTGGAAAGTATACAGAACTGAAAGACGCCTATCTTTCGATTGTTGAGTCATTCTGTCATGCGGGTATATTCAACAATATTAAGGTAAAAATCAAATGGATAGAGGCTATCGAACTCGAGAAAACAAAAAATCTATCAAAACTTCTCGGTGATGTTTGCGGTATACTCGTCGCAGGCGGCTTTGGAGAGCGGGGCATCCAAGGAAAAATCGAAGCTGTTCGGTTTGCCAGAGAGAACAAAGTGCCATACTTCGGGATATGTTTAGGTATGCATATGGCTGTTATCGAATTTGCCAGGAACGTGCTCGGCCTTAAAGAAGCTCACTCCACAGAACAGGTTTCTGATACTCCATATCCTTTCATCGATCTTCTTCCCGAGCAAAGGGATATATCCAACATGGGAGGAACGATGAGGTTGGGTTCATACGATTGTAAGCTCACATCGGGAACAAAAGCGGAAAAAGCGTATGGTCAGGAAATGATAGCCGAAAGACATAGACACAGATATGAATTTAACAATGAATATTTGGATATGTTAGTGGAAAATGGTATGATAGTATCAGGGACAAACCCGGATACCGGTTTGGTTGAGATAGTCGAAATCAAGGATCATCCTTGGTTTGTCGGTGTCCAGTTTCACCCCGAGTTTAAATCCAGACCTCTAAGACCGCACCCGTTGTTTAGGGAATTTATAAAAGCGGCAAAGAAATTTAGAGGCAGTAAGGAAAAAGGAGAATAATTATGAATAAAAAATTAGTAGATGAGATTAACCTACAGATTAAATACGAATTCTTTTCAGCACATCTATATTTAGCTATGGCTTCATTCAGCAAAGCTAATGATTATGACGGATTTGAAAGCTGGTTCTTGACACAGGTCCAAGAGGAAACCTTCCATGCTATGAAGTTCTATAGATATATGCATGAAAGAGGCGAATCCGTAACTATCACTGGATTCGAAGACCCGAAGAACGATTATAAATCATTAAAGGAGGCTTTCGAATATGCACTTGAGCATGAAGGATTTGTTACGGGTAGAATAAACCATTTGATGGACGTTGCAACAGAAGTCAAGGACTATGCTGCTTTGCAGTTCCTCCAATGGTATGTAAACGAACAAGTTGAAGAAGAGGATACTTTCAGAAACATGTTGGGCAAAATAAAGATGGTGGGAGAAGTCGGTGAAGGTGTCTACCACTTGGACAAAGAAGCGATGACAAGAACGTTTACTCCTCCGGCGGCTGAATAGGACGTTCCCTTATGCTTGCTTTAATCCAAATATGCTGTTATAATCTGCATTGCTGTTTTTTAGCGGCAAATAACTAAATACTGTTTGGCGGTTAAAAAAAAGAAGTTATGAAAGAAAAATTGATAATAAAAGGCGGTAAGCCTCTGCACGGTGAAGTAAGTGTCGGCGGAGCAAAAAATGCTGCGGTAGCGATACTTCCGGCTGTTATATTGGCTGATAGCGAGTGTGTAATAGAAAACTTACCCGATATAGACGATGTAGCTGTTCTTAAAGCTACAATGGAGATGATGGGTGCGAAAATCACGACCCTGTCAAAACACAGCCTTAGTGTGGATCCTTCCGGCATAAATACTAACAAGGTTTCCTTTGATATAGTTAAGCATGTTCGTGCGTCATACTATCTCTTAGGAGCTCTTTTGTCGAGATATAATACGGCACAAGTTATGCTGCCCGGCGGTTGTGCGATTGGTCTTAGACCAATCGACCAGCATATAAAAGGTTTTTCGGCGATGGGAGCAACAGTAACCACTGAGTACGGTATGCTCAAAGCAACTGTTCCCGAAGAAGGTCTTAAAGGAGCTGACATATACCTTGATTGTGTTTCGGTCGGTGCGACGATAAACATTATGCTTGCGGCGGTAAAGGCAAAAGGTGTCACGACTTTAGTTAATGCTGCGAAGGAACCCCATGTCGTGGATGTTGCAAACATGCTTAGAATGATGGGCGCTAAGGTTAGCGGAGCAGGTACGGATATAATCCGTATCAGAGGCGTCGAAACCCTCAAAGGTATCAATTATTCGATAATCCCTGACCAAATCGAAACAGGCACTCTTATGGTTGCAGCAGCAGGAACAAAGGGTGATGTTACCATAAAAAACGTTATACCGACACACATGGAAGCGCTGTCGGCAAAACTGATGGAGATGGGTATCAAAGTTGAAGAAGGCGACGATTATATCCGTGTTTACGGCGGAGGAAAATATACTCATGCGAACATAAAAACATTGCCGTATCCAGGCTTCCCGACGGACTTGCAGCAACCTGTTACAGTTCTTTTGAGCACTGCAGATGGTACAAGCCTTATCGAAGAAAATATGTTTGAAGCGAGATTTAAGCATATCAACGAGATCCGCAGGATGGGCGCAAAAGTCACTATAAACGGCAGAGTGGCTGTTGTCGAAGGCGTAGAAAAGCTTACCGGTGCTCCCGTTCGTGCAACGGATTTACGAGCAGGTGCAGCCCTCGTAATCGCAGGTCTTATGGCAGACGGTGAAACAGAGATTACCAATGTAAAGTATATCGACAGAGGATATGACCATATCGAAGAAAAGTTTATCGGGCTTGGAGCGGATATTCACAGAGAAAAAATCGAACATGACTTCGAAGACGACGATTACTTCGCATACTGAGCACACAATACAAAAGGCAGTAAGCTATATAAATGCTTACTGCCTTTTCTAATTTCTTAATACTTAAGATATATTACCAATCTTGTTCTAAGAATTCTTCTCCAAAAACTCCTCAACTTCGCTTCTTTTCGGCATCCCGGGAATTCCTCCTCTTTTTTGTGTGCAAAGCCCGCCTGCTGCATTTGCAAGTCTTAGCATCTTAACAATCTCCTCTTTTCTAAACTCATCCAGCTTTTTCCCCGAATCGGATATCTGAAACAGCATTGCTCCCATAAATGCATCTCCTGCTCCGGTAGCATCAATACAATTGACTTCAAACGATTTCACCATTCCGCTCCCGTTTTTGTGATAAAAATAGCTGCCCTCTGCTCCTTGGGTTATCAAAACCAGTTTAATCCCATCTTTGAGCATCGCATTTCCAGCGCTGTCAAAATCTTTATGTCCCGTAAGCATCTCAGCTTCTTCTTCACTCATCTTAATTATGTCACAATACTTTAGACCGATTTTCATGCCTTCCAGCGCATCCTTTTCACTTTCCCAAAGCGGTGCTCTGTAATTCGGGTCATAGGATATGATCTTACCTTTATTCTTCGCATATTCAATTGCAGCGATAACGCTATCCTTACACGGCTGGTTCGTGAAAGAAAGCGAGCCGAAATGTACAATCTTTGCAGACTCGATAAGCTCATAATCTATCTCATACTTTTCGAGCATAATATCCGCTCCGGGATTTCTATAAAAACTGAAATCTCTGTCTCCGTTTTCAAAAAGATGTACGAATGCTAGCGTCGTCGGGATATCCTTTGAAAAGACCAAACCGGAAACATCGATATCGTTTTTTATAAGCACTTCAGATAGATCTCTGCCAAACTCATCATCGCCGACTTTGCCGATAAATGCTGCCTTGCCGCCCATCTTTGTAATCATAGCGAGGACATTCGGAGGCGCACCTCCTGCATTCTCTTCAAAGCATTTCTTTCCTTCTTCTCCCGAAAACGGAGTAAAATCGATCAGTAATTCTCCTATAGCAAGCACATCAAACATTTCTCTCTCCTAATAAAACACTCAAAAATTTATTATACATTTCATTATACAAAAAAAATCCGCTTTGTACAGTGGACATTTTTATAGCTCAAAAATTTTTTTAACCTTCTTCAGCACTTCTGCTCGGTTATTTTTTGTAACCTCAAATGCGACGACATCGCCTCGATTTTTGATTGCGTTCAAAAACTCTTCGCTTTTATCCTTTAGAACGCCGAGAATTCTTATATCCGTATCCAGAATTTCCATTACCCTGATTTTGAATTTTTCAGCTTTTCTCTCAAGTATTCCAAGCTCATCCATAACTATAATATCCGGCTTTTCTTCGAGCCGCAGAAGCTCAACTCCAGTGGTGTCGAAGTTTTCGGGGTAGCTTTCCAAGATGCTTGTTTCTCCGCAGATACCCACGATATTTTTCTCGTTCAGTTTTTTTTCTTTGTCGTCAAAAGAAAAGATATAAACATTCGCATCATTTTCTCCCGTTACTATTTTCTTCGTAGCAAACCCTGCAATCCTACCTTCGAAATCCTCCAAGGCTTTTTCCACAATCGTAGATTTCCCTGCTCCTTTTTTTCCATACAAAAAAATCTTCATTGCTCATCCTTTATTAAAGCGGTATACACACATACCTGCTGGTCCCTTGACTATCCTTAAATCTCATAACATCGAATGCAACATCATAAACCTTTTGAAGCATTTCTTCAGTGAGCGTTTTTTCAGCATCTCCGAACCCGAAAGCTATTCCATCTCTGATAAGCAATACCTTTGCTTTTTTGAACCCTGTATATATCATATTATGAGTTGACATAATAATTGAATACCCTTTATCCTGCAGAGTTTCGATAGCCCCTAATACCTTGGCTTGGTTTTTATAATCCAAATTCATCATAGGCTCATCCATAATTATGGTCTTCGCCTGCTGACACACCGCTCTTGCGATCAGAACCATCTGCATCTCACCGCCGCTTAGTTTCCCATATTCCCTTTGCGCAAACGCACCAAGACTCAGCATATCAAGCGACTTTTCTGCGATCTCAATATCCTGTTTTGCCGGTGATGCAAACATTCCAATATGGCTCGTTCGCCCCATCAAAACCATCTCCATAACCGTATAATCGAATACCGGTTCATGCTGCTGAGGTATATACGCGATTCTCTTTGAAAAGTCTTCTGCTTTTATTTCTTTCGAATCCTCTCCGTCTATAACAACTTCTCCGTTTTTTTTCGAAAGAAGACCAAGCATAAGTTTAAACAAGGTCGTCTTTCCGCTGCCGTTGGGCCCGATAACGAACAGGAGTTCTCCGTCTGAAAGGGAAAAGCTCATATCTTTGATAATCGATTTTCCGTTATATCCTCCGCTCAAAGCCTTTACTTCAATCATCACTTAAGCCCTCCTCGTCTTATCAGCATATAGAAGAACGGTGCACCGATAAAGGATATCAGAAGTCCGATGGGTACTTCCATAACAAAAAACGATCTTGCGATATCATCTATAATCAGTAAAAAACATCCGCCGATCATAGCCGAGACAGGCAGCATCTTTCCATACTCGGACCCGATAATGCCTCTTGAGATATGCGGTATCATAAGCCCAACCCATGCGATAACACCGCCGAGGCTGACAGCACCCGAACAAAGCAAAGTCGAAGCCAAGATGACAAAGCGCATATTTTTCTTTGGAGCGACGCCAAGGCTTTTTGTTTCTTCGTCGCTCAACGTCAAAACGTTGAGTCTGTTTCGTATAAGCATCAATCCCAAAAACCCCAAAGCCATAATCGGCAGAGAAAAGAATACAGCCTTTAGGTCTGTTCTCGAAAGACTGCCCATAAGCCAATATGTGATCTCCGGAAGCTCAGAATTTGTATCCGCAAAATACTTCAGCATTGAAACAACAGAAAAACTGAGAGCACCAACCATCGTTCCTGCGAGAATCATACTGACTTTTCTCCCGAATTTAACATTAATGCTCAGGAAGTAAGAAAGTGTGACTGCGATAAGTCCAAAAACGAAAGCGAGCGATTGAATAAAAAAATATGAAAGACCCGTAAGAATCGCAACCGCTGCCCCGACTCCTGCACCCGACGCAACGCCGAGGATATCAGGGGATACCAGCGGATTCTTAAAAACTCCTTGGTAAGCCGCGCCGGAGACCGAAAGAGCCGCACCTATGCTGTATGCCGCAAGAACCCTTGGAAGACGAATATTCATTATGATTGCCTTTGCAGCAGGATCAACCTCTTTCCCAAAAAGAAACGAAATGACTTCTCTTGTTCCAATCGAAGAAAATCCAAACCCTAAAGAAAAGAGAATCAAAAGCACACTTAAAAGTAAAAGTATAATCGGAAACCACTTGCTCTGTTTTAGTCTGTGCTTCATTGTACTATCCATATCTTCATCCCTTCATACCTAAAGCATATTCCTCTTTCCGTTGACATACTGCATAAAATGATGCTATTATCATAGCGTTATCCTCACATGAGTATAACGCTTTTTATGAACCAATTCAAGTATTACGATATATGGAGAAAAAGAATGAGAACAAAAATTATCGCAATTATGCTTTCATTGACTATACTCAGTGTCATATTTTGTTCCTGCTCAGCAACAGAAGAAAAGATGTCTGTACCGGTCAAGACCAAAGATGCGGAAGTACAAGAAGATACGTCCGAAATATATACCACAAGGATTATAATCGATATGGCAGGAAGACAGCACAAAATACCCGTTGAGGTCGATAAAGTCTTTTGTACCAATCCTGTCGGAACGACACTTATCTATACCCTTGCTCCGGAAAAACTAATCGCATGGAACTATCAGTTCAACGAGCATGAATCGAATTATATTGCAGAAGGATATAAGGATCTTCCGGTATTCGGCACGATAAAAACCGCGAACTTTGAAGCTCTTATAAGTGCTGCTCCGGATTTCATAATTTCTGCTGCAGGTGTTGATGAAAAAACTGCGAATAAAATCGATGATTTTCAAGAGCAGTTGGGTATCCCAATTATCATGGTGGATGAGTCTTTGACTTTGACCAGCGAGGTGTATCTTTTCTTGGGAGAAATTCTCGGATCTCAAGAAAGAGCTGCTATCTTAAGCGAATACGCCTCAACAGTTCTGAATAAAGTAAATTCAACCAAAATTGATGAAACGGAAAGAGTTTCTGTTTATTTCGGAAACGGTATTAACTCTCTAAACACATCCTCTTTCGGAACACCGCCTTCACAGGTTTTCGACCTGTTGCAGGCCGTGAACGTATGTCAACTGCAAGGTGAATCTCCTGACAGGATTGAAGTCACACCGGAACATATATTGGAGTGGAATCCCGACTTTATATTTATAAACGGCGAGCCGACAGAAAATATATCCGGGGCAACTGCTGCAAGCGAAATTATTCATAGTGAGAACTATAGAAATGTTAAAGCAGTCAAAAACGACAATGTTGTAAATATTCCAAATGCACCTTTCGCTTGGCTGGACAGACCGAGATCTGTGAACCGCTTGATCGGTCTTTTGTGGGCGGGAAATATCATGTACCCTGATTACTATGAATTTTCAAACGATGATATAATTGAGTTTTATAAGCTATTTTATCATATCAAGCTTGAAAAAACGGATATTGAAATTTTACTCAAAAAATAGATCCGACAGGCAAACTAAACACTCACTATAGTAAGAGATTGCTTTTTAAGTATTGATCGCTTTCGAATCTTTATAATAAATCCGGAGCTTCTTAAAGCTCGAAATCCAAAGGTATATCACAAACGGGATAATCGCAAATGTAAGCCATGGCAGCTCAGACATCAAAATAAAATCAAATATCCCATGCAGGATTACTGGGATAAATAAGGATCTTCGCATATATTTCTGTTTCAATACAGGATCAGTACAGAACTTTGCAAGCGAGAGAAAATATCCCATAGTTACTCCAAGCAGCACATGTGCTGGTACGCTCAAAATAGCTCTGGTCAGCCATACGTTCGGCACATTTGCATAATAAAGAGTAACATAGAGAATATTCTCCAAAGTTGCAAACCCAAGTGCGGCAAAGCTGCAATACACGATTCCATCCATCTTCTCATCGAAAGCAGGATGGTTAAATGCATGCTTCATCACAACACGCCGCTTGAAAAACTCCTCAGCAAGCCCCACCACAATAAATGCCTCGATAAATGTACCAAACAAGCTCCCATTGAAAATATTTAAAAAACCGCCAATTGTTTCAGCAGCGATAGTGGGCAGTGTTGCTAACATACCGAATAAAAACACTTTTAACACCAATCTGAACGGTTCTCTATCAAATCTATCATAGAAAAGAATTATCAAAGCAAGAATAACAGTCGGCACTACGGCCAACCCAACCATCTGTAATGACATATCAACCTCGTAATCTATCGAAATTTGTATACTATTCAATCATTATACAGCAGACACACATGATTTTAAACTTTTTTTCGATACGTTTAGTAATCATTATTTTGCCCCTTTTGTGTTATAATACTTCTATATCTAAAAATGAATATCCCTTTAGAGTAATGAAAACATTAGGATGAAGTATGAAAGAAAATAAGAAAACACCAAAAGCAAAAGAAAAAATAATGAATGAAAAGAAAATCAAGAGAATAAACAAGGCGGTATTTTGGCTCTCTGTTGCTCTACTGGCTTGTATAACTTTCGTCGGGCTAAAGCTCTTTTATGAGAGTAGCCTTTCGTTCGGGCTTTTTCTCTCAAGTTTCGGTAGGGACGAACGTATCGAACCTCCAGTACCTGCTGTTTTGGTGGTGGAATATGAAAAGCCAAACCAGTTTTCGAGAACTCATGATACTCTCGCAATCGGCGGTGCACATTTCGCTGCGATATCCGATGGCGGAATGGTAGTATCTTTCGGAAGGGAACAATATGGCGAATCAGATGTTCGGGGTTGGAAGGATATCGTCGATATATCCATAAAGGGTGTACATACCGTTGGTCTTACAAAAGACGGTCGAGTTTATGATATCGGGCACAAGGCCGACAACAGGGTTTGGAATCCAAAAATCAATGATGTCGTACAGGTCGAAGCTGGAAGATTTCATACCGTTGCACTCAGGGAAAACGGAACAGTGCACGGCACGGGTGATAATTCATTCGGTCAGCTTAAGTTTTCTGACTGGACGGATATCGTTTCTATCTCCGCCGGAGATGATTATACCATCGGGCTTGATAAAAACGGTTCCGTATATGGGTGCGGAAACAACACCTCGGGACAACTTGATATCGTATCATGGAAAGATGTTATTCAAATTGCAGCAGGAAAAGAGCACACTGTCGGGCTTCTTAGAAACGGAAATGTTTTGGCTTCGGGCGAGAGCTTTGATGGTCAATGCAACGTCGAGGCTTGGAGCGGTGTCCGTCAGGTTGCCGTTGGCACGAATCACACAGTAGGGTTGTTGGATGACGGCAGGGTCATAGCAACAGGTTGGAACTATAACGGTATGTGTGATGTTGACTCTTGGGAGGGTATTGTATATATCGCTGCAGGGCCTTTCCATACTGTGGGTCTTATGGAGGATGGGTCTGTTTTGGTCGCCGGTACCACAAACATCAATACTTATGATATAAGTTCGATTGAAAAAGCAGCTTTACCGACAAAGGAATATTTTTTGACCTATGAGCAAGAACATCAAAGCGAGCATATAATTTCAATAGTGGGAAAATAAGATTTAAGGGAAAGCAAGTTTTGAGAGAAAAAAATGCGTTGTTATCACTGTTTTTGACCATGATGAAGATCGGAGCTTTTACTTTCGGCGGCGGTTATGCAATGATACCACTTATCGAGGACGAATTCGTTACAAAAAAGGGCTGGGTAAACAGCGATGAGATGGCGGACATACTCGCACTCTCACAGTCTATTCCGGGTGCAATTTCAGTAAACTCCTCGATTATTATCGGATACAAAAAAAAGGGGGTTCTGGGTTCCTTTGCAGCAATATTTGGTTTAGCTCTGCCTTCTCTTATTACCCTAACGATCATCACTTATCTTTATACATCATTCAGGGAGAACCTATATGTCGCTTCCGCCTTACGTGGTATCCGTGCTAGTGTTGTCGCTTTGATATTCTCCGCATTGGTTCGTCTTTTCATTCCGATGAAAAAAACGCTATATACTATTATGTTGTTTGTTTTGTCTTTTCTCGCCTCTCTCCTCTTCGACTTTAACACTGTCTATATTATTATTGCCGGTATCGTAATCGGGCTGGCTTCCAATATATTTTTAAAAGGAGGTAAGGAATGATAGACCTTCTAAACCTGCTTTGGACTTTTTTTAAGATCGGTCTTTTTACATTCGGCGGCGGCTATGCTATGATACCGCTCATAATATCAGAGCTTACGGGACAAGGGCTTGTTTCAACAGCCGAAGTTACCGATATAATCGCAATATCGCAAGTCACTCCGGGTACTTTTGCAATCAATGCCGCAACATTTTCCGGTGTGAGTACATCCGGCATTTTAGGTGGTATTTTTGCGACCTTTGGTGTTATGCTCCCTTCGATAGTACTAGCATCATTAATGGCAAGATTCTATTTAAGATTTAAGAATAACGCTATCTTGAAAAATACTATGTTCTCGCTGCGTCCTGTTGTTTTGGGTCTTATAGCAAGTGCGGTTGCTGCTCTTATTCCAATCTCGCTTTTTGGTTTACAGGGTTTTGCGGGGATAAATTTTTCAGAAACTCTGGCTTCGCTGGATATTGCAGCATTGATAATTGCAGTTGTCTCCGGCTTTGCTGTTTTAAAGCTCAAAGTTTCACCAATTTATGTGGTATTATTGAGCGGAATTGCAGGTGTGCTGATATACGGCGTTTTTTAGATGTTTTTGGTGGATTATTTCCACGTTATTTTGCCTTACATGCTAAAAACTCTTTTACTATTTTTTTCTTAGTGTTATAATATAGAAAATAAAGTTTGTAACATATGTCAGATTTAATCCATAGGAAAGGATTAGCAGCAAGGGAAATTTGTTGCTTGGTGCGATATGTTTATCGCATGGTGGTCATAAATGAACGAAAAAATTTCCGAGGCAGTTGTAAGAAGACTACCGAAATATTATAGATATTTATCAGATTTAGAAACTTTGGGAGTTGAGAGAATATCATCCTCAGCGATGAGTAAAGGCATGTCATTAAATGCTTCTCAGATAAGACGCGATTTGAACTGCTTTGGCGGGTTCGGCCAGCAGGGATACGGTTACTCCGTCAAAAATCTAAAACTTGAGATTATGAATATTCTTGGGATAAACCAGTGCTACAATGTGGTGATAATCGGTTCTGGTAACATTGGTCAAGCCCTTGCAAACTATAAAGACTTTTCGTTTGAAGGGTATAATATCAGAGCGATCTTCGACATAGATTCAAACCGTATCGGCAAAAATATGAACGGTATAAAGGTCAGAAACATGAGCGAGCTCGAAGAGTTTCTTAAGGAAGAACATATCAGCATAGGCATTCTGGCGACACCGAAAGAGGTTGCCCAGGAAGTTGCCGATATTCTTTTAAACGGCGGTGTAAGGGGTATTTGGAATTTTGCGCCTCAAGACGTTAAAGGCAGTAAAAACTCTTATGTTGAGAACGTACATCTAAGTGACGGTCTGCACGTGCTTTCCTACTACATGAAGGCAAAAAATGATCATGTTGAGGAATAGACGAAATGCACAAAATTCTTTCGCTGAAAACCCATGAACACGTAAGTTTTACTGATATAACACGAATGGTTCAAAACACCGTGGTTGAGTCCGGAATCAAAGAAGGAACAGCCATGGTTTTTATTCCGCACACAACAGCCGGAGTTACAATAAACGAAAACGGTGATTCAGACGTTCTAAGAGATCTCAAAACAGCTCTTGAAAGAATGGTCCCGAATGAGAATTTCCGGCATTTCGAAAATAACTCCGATTCACATACTAAGACATTGCTGACCGGACCTTCTCTTAATTTGATTATTTCTGGTGGCAAGTTGGTCTTGGGTACTTGGCAATCAATATACTTTGCTGAATATGATGGACCCAGAAGCAGAAAAGTGCATATAAAAATAGTGGAGGGATAGCTCTTTTGAGAGTACAAAAAAGAAAGTTGCCCAGCGCAAGTACAAAGCGCATGGTGCCTAGTTCAAAGCGTCCTGTACGGGCAAGACCGATTATACCAAGAAAAAAAATCGATAAGAAAGTCTATATAATAGGCGGAGCTGTGCTTTTGATCGCTGTTCTAGTCGTTTTTTTAGTTCTTCTTATTCCGAATTTAGCAGTTAAAAGCGATTCAGAAGAAGCTCTCTCAAAAGATGTTGGAAATTCGGCAGAAAGTCAAAACAAAAATACAGTGGCTGTCGATATCGAAGGGTTTGCAGTTAATTTTGGAGAAGTAAAGATTAATGGTACTAGCGAAGCGATTTTATTTGGAGAATACCTCAGTGAGAAAAACGGCCAGTCTGAGCTTGGGTTTGAAGTTCTTGACGAACAGGAAAATATCGTTTTTGACAGTATAGCTTCACTGTTGGACGGAGGAATGTATGTAAAAGTCAAAGGGCTTTTTCCAGAAACAAATTACACTGTAAAAGCATATTGTTTGGAGAGCGGCGAGAAGACCTTTGCCGAGAAGCATTACTCTTTTTCTACGCCTAAAAGACAGATGAGTCTTAAGCAGGTGGAGAAGCTTATCGAGGAAACTTGTCCGCGAAGCACAGAGAGCATGAGTGATGAAAACAAGATACTCTACCAGGCGCATGCTTGTATGGAGCTTTTGGGCATGGAGTTCGATTTGTACGAAAGAATGGAAGCTTTGACTCAAGTAAACCAAGTCATGTTGGATTACAGCCTTAACTCATACAATAGCTTTGTTTTTTGGAATGAAATAAATGAAAGACCGACGAAGGAGTCTGTCGCCTTATTAAAGGACATAATAAGCGTTAATCCAAATATAAAGAAAAATGATATCCTCAGAGATTTTGTAGTGAGCCCATATTCCATGACCAAATATTCAAAATATGATAAACACGGCGGGCAGATAAGCAGCGAAGACTATGTATTCGATATGATGCAGGACGATGACAGCCAGATTAAGGGCAGTGAAGATGCGAGAGTCTATTTCCAGCAATTATACCCTTATATAGTGGATTCTCCTGAGTTTCAAGATCTATATGCGAGTTTGATAAATGGCGAGATCGCTGAAGATTCCGAAGAGATGGACGAGCTTAAGAAACAGTTCGGCAAAGAACCTTTCGATCAGCCTAAAGATGTTATGCTGGAAGCGATTGCAGCAAAAAATAAGGTTCTTTTTGCCGACATTATGGACTGGTGGCTGGACGATATCGCCATCCTCCCGGAAAAAAGAATATACCTTTACAGCGAAAGCGGGAGACACTCATTGGATTCCGTCCTCGCTCCTGCGATGGTTGCTTACGCTTATATGTATGATGAATACAGAGAAGAAACGGGTAAAGAGCTTACCGTAAACAACTCATATCGTTCGCGAAAAGTGCAATGGGATAAATATTCAAAAGGTTACGGCAAATCCCAGGTTTTTGATTGGAGCGGCTTTTGGCATTTTCAACGACAAAATGTCTCATACGTTCCCGGATATTCGAACCACCAGTTTGCTGTTGCAATAGACTTTCAGCCGGCTCAGTACGCATTTATAAACAGTACTGAATATGCCTACTTGGAAAAAAACGCAAACCGATACGGTTTTTATAACTACTCATTGGAGCCTTGGCATTGGACATATCTCGGAGAAGAGATTCCAAAAGAAATTATGGATTCCACTCCTTTGTCAACCCCTCTACCGGAGGAATAGATATTGATGTATCTTAGAAAGCTAATTAAACCAAAGATTTATGCTCTAATTTTATGGCTTATTGTTGCTGCGTTTTTGATGACTTCTTGTACTGCTTCTAAAAGCGTGAATCCTGTACAGGCAGAAATTGAAGAGACTCCTGCTCCTGAACAAAAAGCGGATTATATTATAAGCATCTCTGAGCCTTTTCTTTTCGGATGTCAGAGAGCTGTTGTCGGTGCAGAGTTTCTTTCTCTGGACGATACGCTTGTCTTTCCCGAAGAGATCGGGTTTCTGCTGGAAGAAATCGATACCGGGAATATCTCATCCGTTTCTTCAGAGTCGCATAACGATAATATATACTATATATTTGATAGTTTATCTCCCAATACTGCTTATAGTCTGGCTATATGGTTTATTATTGATGGGGAGAAAACAATCTCCGAACAAAAAATGGAATTCCATACTCCTGTTCGGACGCTATCCTTTGATAATTTGGAAAAATACATATACGATGAACTGAGTGAGTTTGAAGTTACAGAAGAGAACAAGCTTCTTTTAGAAACGCAGGCCTGCATGGCTCTGCTCGGTATGGAAACAGGAAAATACGGAATAGAAAATCCACTTTTCCAATTCAATCTCTGCCGTCTGGAATACAGTCTGAATTCACGTGATAAATGGGTGAATTACGATGGGATTCTCGGCGTTCCCAACGAAACCACTCTAGGTATGCTTAAAGATGTTTTGTCGCAGGATATTATAAAAACCGAGCGGGATATCATACGGGAATTTGTACCCTCCCCATACTTTTTAAGCTCGTATGCCGTCCAAGACGAAAACGGCAGAAGCTTGGATATCGAAAGTTATATTTTGGAGCAAATCTATCAAAACGAAGAAGCACATGAGTTTTATAAGGAATATCCTTTCGATATAACGACTTCGGAGTTTAAAGAAAAATATGAACATGTTATAAACAGTGATATGACCGAAGAGGAGATAGAAAAAAAACTTGCCGGAGTTTCGGCAAAAAACAAAGCTCAGTTTTCATATAGAGCAAGGAATTGGATGCGGGAAACAGGCAAGCCGTTAGAGCCTCTCGTCACAATCGCTGGAAGCGACAATCAGCTGACTATAAACACACTTGTCGCATATTCTTTTCTCTATATAGACGCCTATCGGGAAACGGGCAGAAAGTATGTGACCAGCACGACATACAGGACTATAGATTTTCAATGGGAACTATACAGCCAAAAAGCCGGCAAGTCTGTTGCTTATAGAAGAAATGAGGATTGGCATTCAAAACGGCAAAGACTTTCCTTTGTGCCCGGGTTTTCAAACCACCAGTATGGTGTAGCTATAGATTTCTATGAGCGTACCTCTTTCGGCGATACAGAGCTTTTCCAATATATCAAAGAAAACGGTGCAAAATACGGTTTTTATAATTATCTGCCCGAGCCTTGGCATTGGGTGTACTTAGGAGAAAGCTTCCAAGAATAGACTTTTCTAACGAATTAGTTTAAACTTACTTATGGTGGAGAAAATGAATTTATCAAAAAAAACACGATATAAAATAACTGCATCGGTACTCGTATTCCTCTTCGTTATTACTTTGTTCACTCTTTGTTCGAAAAAAGAGAATGTGTTTGCTCATGCGGAATCAACCCCCGTTTCTTTCCCAACCCTTTCCCGAGCACCTTTCGTTCCTGATTCTGCGGTTGAGAGTTTTGATACGGTGTTTTTCGGAACCTCGCGAGCACTTGTAAGCGTAGGGTTTAAGCCGGATCAAGAAATCGATGTTAATAAAACGGGAGTGAGTTTGTTTTTGTTTGACAGTTATGGCGGAAAGATCAAATCACAAACATATTCAGCAGACAGCAAACTTTACAGCATCTTTGATGGTTTAAGTCCCAACGAAACCTACATACTCGGTATAGCAATAAATAATGAAGCGATTGCATTGAATGATACATTTACTTTTAAAACAGATAAGCAAAAAATCACAAATGATGAGCTTAATAAAAGAATACTCGAAAAGCTTGATGGTTTTTTCATAAACGATAATAACAAGGTGTTGCTGGAAACTCAAGCTTGCCTTGATCTGATAGGTATGGAGATCGGGCAGTATGGAGAATACAACTCTCTTTTACAGTCAAACCTCACCCGTCTTGAATACAGTATCAGCTCTATGGACAATTTTATAGATTATGAAAAAATCGCCGGAGAGCCAAACGAATTAACCCTCAGCCTCTTAAAAGATATCCTATTGACGAATGAAACCTTGCTCGGTGAAGATATTGTGCGCAAATTCGTTCCGATGCCGCATGGATTGACTGAATATGCAAAAAAAACATTTGATAAGAAGACGGACCGAGTTGGAGGAAAAATCGAGACCAACGACTATGTAATGGTTTCAATTGCTCAAAATGAAGAGATTTATGAGCTGTATAAAAAGATTCCCTTTATTAAAACTACAGATGAATTTAAGATAAAATATAAATCCTATTCGAGCTATAAGAAGAGAGTGGTTTCCGCCGGAAACAAAGCAAGGTTTTCAGAGCAGGCTGCAGAGTTTATGAAAGAAGTCGGCGGTCCGAGGGAAAGAACGGTGAAAATTGCCGATACAGAGCATGAGATAACCATAAACACCATGGTTGCATACTCGTATATGCTGATCGATGCATACAGAGAAACAGGAAGAGTGTTTAGGGTAAACTCAGCATTAAGAGGCTATGATGAGCAGGCGGAGTTATATGCGGAAAGACTCGGCAGACAAGGAGACAAGAGCCATCTTTACAGACAAAGCCGGGTAGCTGTGCCCGGATTTTCCAACCATCAATTCGGTCTAGCTATGGACTTTATCGGAGCCGAGGGGATAAAGGAGTTTTATAAGGAAGAACCGGAGCTTTATGAATTCTTAAAATCCAAAGCCGCAGACTACGGTTTCTATAATTATCTTGCCGAACCTTGGCATTGGGCGTATTTGGGAACCATCTTTTAAGCATGATTTGACCGTTTTCAACTTATTTCTTTCGTTTATATTATGAATAATCTGTGAATACACCCTTTTTTGATCAAAAAAACCTTGAATATACCATATGTTGTGTTATAATATCAGCAAAAACAACAATATCTAGGAGGTCACTTATGAAAAAGTATATCTGCGGAGTATGCGGTTATGTTGCAGAGGGTTCTGCACCGGATAAATGTCCACAATGCGGTGCTGCGAAGGAAAAATTCAGTGAAATGGCGGCGGACGGCGGAAGAGATTGGGCTGCAGAGCACGTTATCGGTGTTGCTAAAGGTTTGGACGAAGAAGTCGTTCAAGGCTTGAGAGATAATTTCAACGGAGAATGCATGGAAGTCGGCATGTATCTTGCTATGAGCCGTCGGGCAGACAGAGGAGGATATCCGGGAGTAGCGGAAGCGTATAAGCGCATAGCTTTTGAAGAAGCTGAACACGCAGCTAAGTTTGCAG